>Ga0074046_10000815_pt1 | contig 28619 bp, 26 predicted proteins | sample BogForMeECP23OM3_FD_94441 | JGI IMG/M metagenome (GOLD analysis project Ga0074046, IMG submission 94441) | Bog forest soil microbial communities from Calvert Island, British Columbia, Canada - Bog Forest MetaG ECP23OM3 | ecosystem: Environmental > Terrestrial > Soil > Wetlands ... | reverse complement strand
CTGGCAGGGCGACTCGCAGCATCTAGAGATCGAGCACGAGGGGAGCGAGCACATGCATCGTCTCGCGCGGGAGAAGCGCGGTGCGATTCTGCTCGGTGCGCACCTTGGCAGCTTCGACTTGCTGCGGCTCATCTGCGCCCAAAGCGGCATCACCGTGAACGTGCTGATGTTCACCGCGCACGCGGAGCTGATCAACCACTTCTTCGCGAAGCTGAACCCACAGTCGCGCGTGCACGTGATCGCCTTTGATCCGAACTCGGTGGCGTCGATCTTCGAGATCAAGGGCTGCCTCGACCGCGGCGAGCTCGTGGGAATCCTCGGGGACCGGCTCTGGCAGCGACAGCAAGGACGAACGGTGGTCACGAACTTCCTCGGTCGTCCGGCGCTGCTGCCGCTCGGACCCTTCCTGCTCCAGACGCTGCTCGGCTGTCCGATGCTCTTGTCGTTGTGCGTCCGTACGGCTCCCGATCGCTACCGCGCGGTGGCACGCCCGTTCGCGGAGGCCGGCGCCGTGCCGCGTGCAGAGCGCGTCAAGCGCGCCCAGGAACTGGCACAGGCCTACGCGACGCTGCTCGAGGAGTACTGCCTGCGCACGCCGTACCAGTGGTTCAATTTCTTCGATTTCTGGGAAGCCGAGGAGCGCGGGCGGCAATGAGCCCCTTCCCCCCGACCCGCGAGCTTCTGCCCCACGGAGGCGGGATGGCGCTCCTCGGATCCGTGCTTGAGCACGGTCCCACCCATACGGTCTGCTCGGTGGATTGTGCGGAGAGCGAGCTCTTCCGGGAATCCGACGGCAGCGTTCCCGCCTGGCTCGCCATCGAATACATGGCGCAGTGTATCGGCGTTCACGACGGCCTTGAAAAGCACGCGAGAGGCGCCAGACCCGGTCTGGGGTTTTTCGTGGGATCACCCCGCATTGTGCTCCACGCGGACCGCTTCGCCCCGGGCGAGCGCCTGCATGTTCGAGCCGACGCCGTCCGAAAGGGAGGAGGCCTTGTGATCTTCGCCTGCCGGGTGGAGCGCGAAGCGGACGCCGCCCTTCTCGCGGAAGGCCAGGTCAGCGTGTTTGAGCCCCGCCATCCCGAAGCGTTTTTCAGCGGCCCGCCGTGAGTGCCCGGCCGTGAAGAGGACGGCCGCGCCCTGGGCGCAGACGAGGGGGTTCGAGCCGCGCGACTCCCCCTCGCGCACGCGATCCGCAACCCCTTGCCTTCGGCGGGATCCGCAGATCGCTGGACCTGCGTGGCCTCGTTGAGTAGGAGAGGAGGCTCCATGGCCTACGACCCCTTTGCCCGCGGCCCCCACGCTGTCGGCGTGCGCACCAGCGAGCTCAATGACCGCGCCCGCAAGCGCACATTTCCCCTCGAGATCTGGTACCCGGCGCAGACTCTTCACGCAGGCCACGACCTCGCGGATCCGACGCGCGATCGCTACAGCGTCCTTCCCGGATTCCCCGCCGTTACCCAGGATGCTGTACGCGACGCCGAGCCTGCCGTGGGGAGTTTTCCCCTGGTTGCGTTCTCCCATGGCTTCGGCGGACACCGTCGCCAGAGCACCTTCCTTTGCACACACCTGGCGAGCCACGGCTACGTCGTGGCCTCGCCGGACCACGTCGGCAATACGGCCGTCGACACGATGCAGACCCTGATGGAGGTGCAGGCCGGAAAGCCGATTCCGGAGCCGGAGGCCATGGTGCAGGAGTTCGTCGTCAAGCGTCCGGCCGATATCACCTTCCTGCTCGATCGTCTGCTCGACGGGAGCGCGGGCGGGCTCGCGGACCGAATCGATGCGTCGCGGGTGGGCATGACCGGCCACAGCTTCGGCGGCTGGACCACGCTCATGGCCGTGGCGCGGGATCCGCGCATCCGCGCTGCGCTGCCTCTCGCCCCGGCGGGAGGCCGCACCGCCATCGCTCAGGACCCCCTGCGCGGCACCGCCGACTTTGCGTGGGGCCGCAGCGTGCCGACGCTCTATCTGGTCGCCGAGCGGGACACCCTGCTCCCCCTCGACGGCATGCACGAGCTCGTCGCCCGCACACCCGATCCCCGGCGCCTCGCAGTGCTGAAGAACGCTGACCACATGCACTTCTGCGACCGCGTCGAGGAGACCCACGAGCTGTTCCGACTGATGCCCCAGGTGGGCATGTTTGCGGAGATCGTGAAGCAAATCCGACCCGTCGCTGAACTGTGTCCAAGCGCGCATGCCTATGATTTCGTGCGCGGCCTTGGCCTTGCGCACATGGACGCGGCGCTGAAAGAGCACGCGGGAGCCGAGCGACTCCTGGCGGGCGACCTCGAGGGGCTGCTCTCCGAACGCGGAATTGAGATCGAGGTGACCTAGACCCGGAGTGCCCGCCCTCTCCCGCCTTTTTGCCGGGAGCCGGCCCGTTCTCCGCTACGAGCGTGAAGTGGTGCCAGGGGCGGTCGCGAGGCGCGCGTCGAGACTCGACTTTACGGCCGCGGCGGGGGGCTGGTCGCGCACGACGTTGGGCTCGATCTACTCCTCTCCGCACAGTTCGAAGCACGCCTGTGAGACCCGTCCGCGCTCCACCCGTATCTCTTGTTCGAGCTCGACCTGGCCAATGGGCGAGGCACCGTCGGCCTCCAGGGTACCCTCGACCCGCACGAACCAGCGTCTTGCAGGAAGACTCCGGAAGTGGGTCTCACGGGTAACGAACGTGTGCTCAAGACGCGAGGACACACGCACGGGTACCGGCGGTTCCGCCTCTCGAGTCCTTGCTCGGGAGGTACCGGCCCGCCGACGAACACGCGCGCTGTGGCGCGAAAGGCGTACGCTGAACGAGCCCTTCCGCTCCTCCGGATAGTCGATCGTGACGGCAAGGTCGCCCGAGCCCCGCAACAACACGAAAAAGATGCGCAGGGCCGCGAGCATGAGAAGCGCACCGCTCGAGGCGAGCCCGACGACGACCGCCCGCGGTAGATCCTTGCCGACGAAGTGGCCGCTTATTTCCCAGGGAGCGCGAACACCCGGGGATGCGTCCGTCAACTCCCCGGCGCCGCGGGAAGGGCTCGCTTGAGTGGGCTTCGCGCTTCCCTCTGCACTTGGCTCTGACCGCTTGAGGAGCGCTCCCAAGACGGCCAAACTGTTCGGAGCAAGCTCGTGTGCCTTCGCAAGCGCACGCTGGGCTGCTTCCGGATGTCCCCGCTCCGTGTAGAAGCGCGCCGCCTCTACAAGGGCCTCGGCCTGCGCGGGTCCCAGCGGCTGGCCGTGATTCGACACCTCGAGCGAAAGCACCGCAGCGCCGGTCTGATAGAGCGCGTACGAGAGCGCATCGCGAGTCTCCTGATCGTCGGACGCCTGAGACAGCGCCTGCTCGAGGAACGGGAGGGCTTCGGTCGTGCGATTGGTGTCGATGTAGAGCTTGCCGAGGTCGCGCAAGGCCGGCGCGGAGTCGGGATCCTGCTTTAGGCCCGTGAGAAGCGCCGCCTCAGCGCCGGCGAGGTCCCCCGTCTCCGCCAGGGCGCGGGCGAGCTGCCTCCAGGTCTCGACGCTTGTGGCGCCCTGCGACACTTGCGCGTGGAGGCGAGCGACTGCTTCTTTCGCGCTTTCGGCCTGCGCGGGATTCGCAGCGAGGAGGAGCGACGCTGCGAGAACAAGCCAACCGCCCATGGCGATGCACCAGGGGCGTGTGAGGTCGTCCCTTCGACGAGCGCGCGCATGGCTCATCCCATGCGCGGGGAAGGAGCCGTCGAGCCAAGCAAAACCCAGGAGCTTGAGCTCAGCGGCGGGAGCCAGCGGGTGGATGCCCCCCGCAAGTCTGCTTACGGCTTCCCCTCCGCCCCGCATCGAATCCTCCTTCGAGGGCCAGCCCGTATCGGTCTTTTTCCCTCCCGACTGGAGTGCGGAACTCCGCGGCCGCGCAGGGGTTTGGCGCTCTCCGAACGCCAACGGGCCGAGCCAGGATCCGATCCGGACGAGAGCGGCCTGGTCAGCGCTTCGAGAGCACCGAGCTCTGGCCCACGCGCCCTTCGCGCCTAGGTGCGATCGAACGCTTTGAGATCAAGATCGACCCCGACGGGGCAGTGATCGGAACCCGTGACGGAGGGATGGATGAAGGCAGCGCGCACGAACGGCAGCGCTGCCGCGGAGGCCAGGACGTAATCGATGCGCCAGCCCACGTTCTTCGCGCGCACACGAGAACGCTGACTCCACCAAGTGTAGTGGCCGGGGCCGCTCTCGAAGCGTCGAAAGGTGTCCACCCAACCCGCTGCGAGCCAACGGTCGAGCTCCGCACGTTCCTCGGGAAGGAAGCCACTTGTCTTCTGATTGTCGCGCGGTCGCGCAAGATCGATCTCGCGGTGTGCGGTGTTGAAGTCGCCCATCACGAGCAAGCGCTTTCCAGCTCTGCGAAGCCGCTCGAGGAGCTCGAAGAGCGCGCGGTAGAAGTCGAGCTTGTACGGCACTCGGCTGTTGTCGCGGTCCTTGCCGCTACCTTTCGGAAAGTACACGTTGGCGATGGCCAGCCGACCGAAGTGGGCGACCTGGAGCCGACCCTCGCGGTCAAAGCGCGGCTCGCCAAGACTCGTGTCGATGCGGTCGGGCGGACGCCGGGCGAAGAGAGCCACGCCGCTGTAGCCCCTGCGCTCGGCGGGCTGGAAAGCTGCGTGGAAGCCGCGGGGCGCCCGCAGCGGAGCCGGTAGGTCCGTGGCGAGCGCCCGGAGCTCCTGGATGCCCACCAGCTCTGCGCGGCTCCTCGCGAGCCAAGCAAGGAAGCCCTTGTTCGCGCAGGCCCGCAGCCCGTTCACATTCCACGAGAGGATGCGCGCTCCGCCCCGTCCCTTCGCAGAAGTGCCACCGAACTCTCGAAGGCTGTGCTTCACTCGGCTCTTGAGCATACGAGAAGATGGGGGGGAGATGAGAGAGCGTAAGACGGGAACCACGATCGCGGGCCGGAAGCTCCGCCCCGAGAGTCTCATGATGAGCTACGGCTATGACCCGAAGCTCTCAGAAGGCGCGGTCAAGAGTCCGATCTTTCAGACTTCGACCTTCGTATTCGAGACGGCGGAGGCGGGGAAGGCGTTTTTCGAGGTCGCCTATGGTCTGCGCGAGCAGGGCAAAGGCGAGGCGCTCGGGCTCATCTACAGCCGGCTCAACAACCCAGACCTCGAGATCCTCGAAGACCGCTTGACACTCTGGGACGATGCAGAAGCGTGTGCCGTCTTCCAAAGCGGCATGGCCGCCATCGCCACGGCGCTCCTCGCCTACGTGCGTCCGGGCGACGTCCTTTTGCACAGCGAGCCGCTCTACGGCGGCAGCGACCACTTGGTGAAGCGCTTCTTTCCCCAGCTCGGCGTCGAGCCGGTGGGCTTCCTGGCCGGCGCGGCACCGAGCGAGCTGGAGGGGTCGCTGCGCGAGCGTGTCGGCGGTCGGCGGGTTGCGGCCGTGCTGATCGAGACTCCCGCCAACCCGACCAACGCCCTCGTCGACATCGCGGCGGTGGCATCCTTCGCGACGCGCATCGGCCGCGCCGGCCACTCCCCGGTGGTGATGGTCGACAACACGTTCCTCGGGCCCCTCTGGCAGCATCCGCTCGAGCACGGCGCCGACCTCGTCTTATATTCCGCGACGAAGTTCTTGGGCGGTCACAGCGACGTCATCGCGGGCGCCTGCCTGGGAAAACAGCAGGTCCTCGCACCGGTTCGCGCACTGCGTACCTTTCTCGGCACCATGGCCGACCCCTGGACGGGTTGGCTTTTGCTGCGGAGCCTTGAGACGCTGGCGATGCGCATGACAGCGCAGATGAAAAACGCCCGAAACGTGGCCGAGTTCTTGAACAATCATCCGAAGGTGCGCCGTGTCTATTACCTCGACCTCTTGCGCTCGGAGGATCCCACCTATGCCGTGTATCGGCGTCAGTGCCTTGCCCCGGGATCGGTGATCTCGTTCGATCTCGAGGGCAGCGAGGCCGAGGCGTTCCGCTTCCTCAACCACTTGCAACTCGTGAAGCTTGCGGTGAGCCTTGGGGGCACCGAATCCCTGGCCGAGCACCCCACCACGATGACCCACGCCGACGTTCCGGCGGCCGAGCAGCGACGCATGGGCATGGGTTCGGCCATGGTGCGGCTCTCGGTCGGGGTCGAGCACTACGAGGATATCATCGCCGACCTGGGACAGGCCTTAGAGGCCGTGTAGAGGAGCACGAAGCCGATGGGAGAAATTGCCAAGGGGCTGATCCTCCTAGGTCTTCTGCTCCTCGGGCTCGGCACACTGCTCGCCCTTTCCGCGCACGTGCCCTGGCTCGGGCGACTTCCCGGGGACATTCGAATCGAGCGCCCGGGCGGGAGCTTCTACTTCCCCATCACGACCTGTCTTCTGGTGAGCGTCGTGCTCTCGATTCTCGCCCATCTCTTTTCGCGGCTGCGTTAAGCCTGTCCGTGTGGGCAAGCGCTGGTCAGGCGCGCTGCCAGCAGAAGGTGCGCGGTCCGACTCCGAGCTCGAGCCGGGGCGTGCCTTCGTCGTGGAGCCAGCGCACGAACTCCAACGCCTGGGGCCAGGCCGGGTCCGGGCTCGGCCCGCGCGAGCCCCTCTCTTTTGTGCCCGAGGCGAGTTCGAAACCGAGCTTCGTCCCTTCGCCGTTCCACGCAAGGAGCAGCGCCACCGCGTAGGCCGCCTCGCGCTCGTCGAGCAGCGGCGCGAAGAGCGGCGCGATCGCGACGTCTCCCGTGACAACCAGGACCGAGCGACCGGGTTCGCGCTCGAGATGCGTCAGCGCTTCGAGGAATGCGGTGGCAAAGGTGTCGCGCTCGCCAGAGAGGGAGCTTGAGGCTTGGCGATTGCCGGAGGCGATGGAGAAGAGCCCGGCCTGCGCATTGTGAACGGTGTGGGTGAACTTCGCGGGCGAGAGGGGCTGCCCCTTCGCGATGGATTCGAACAGCGGGAACGACTCCTTGTTCTCGCCATGGCGCGACGCGAATACCGTGCGCACCTCGGATCTCTCCTCCGCCGGGCAGCCCTCGAAAGCGACGTGAAGCATCGCCTTGCTGAGCGCCGTGCAGCGACGGCGCAGCATCGGGGGCAGGAAGCGGGCGTCCGGGCTGCCCTCGCAGCCCACGGGCCGAGGCTCCTTCGCCCAGACCTGCCACGCTCGAGCGTCCGCCAAGCCGGGAGCCCAGGCCGCCCAGCGGCGCAGCGAAACCCTCAGCACGGGAGCTCCCCACCCAGCACGAGGACGCAGTTGTTGCCGCCGAAGCCGAAAGAGTTGGTCAGCAGGTGGACTCGACCCTCGACCCGCGCCCGCTCGCCCTTGTCCACCAAGCGAAGCCGAGCAAGGGCGGGATCGCGGCGACCGTCCCAAGCGTGGGGCAGGAGGGCAATTTGGCCGTCGCTTGCGCGGGCCAGCATCATCCAGCAGAAGCCAGCCTCCATCGCGCCGGCGGCACCGAGCGTGTGACCGACAAGCGCCTTGGTCGAGCTCGCGGGCACCTGCTCTCCAAAGACTCGCACCACCGCCGCGCTCTCCATCGCGTCGTTTAGGGGAGTGCCTGTGCCGTGCAGGTTCACGTAGGCGATATCCGCTGGGGTGAGGCCCGCGTCGCGCAGGGCCTCGCGCATCGCATTCTCCGCGCCTCCACCCGCAGGATCCGGCGCAGACATGTGGTGCGCTTCGCTTGACTCGCCAACCCCTTCGAGCTGGATGCCCCCTTCCTCGCGGGTCACGAGCAGGATCGCCGAACCCTCGCCGAGGGTCAGGCCCTTGCGGTTCGCACTCATGGGATTCGGCAGCTCGTCGCTCACCGCCTGGAGGGCGCAGAAGCCGTTCGTCGTAAGGCCGCAGAGCGTGTCCGTCGCGCCGGCCACCACCGCGTCACACACGCCAAGGGCAAGCAGCGAGCGCGCCGAAGCGAGAGCACGCGCTCCCGATGAGCAGGCGGTCGAAAGCGTGTAGACGGGTCCTTCGCTGCCGAGATAGGCGGCGACGAAGCCGGCGGCGCCACCAAACTCGAGCTGGGGATAGTCGAAGCCCGGCGCCAGAACTCCATGTGCGGCGTTGTGACACAGTGCGGCTTCTGCGTCGGACACCCCCGACGTGCTTGTCCCCATCACGACGCCGACGCGACCACGCCCGACCTCGGCGATGACCGCCGCGAGCTCCGCCTCGAGGCCGAGCAGCACCGCGAGGGAGAGCGCATTATTGCGACAACGGTAGCGGCGGAGCGCACTCGGGATTTCGGGGAGCGGGCTCCGCACCTCGCCGACGAGCAAGCTTCGACCAGGTACGAGGTCGTCTCGCCATGTGAGACGGGACTGGTCTCCCGCGAGCAGGCCTTGCCAAATCTCATCGGAAAGCGCGCCCAGGGCGTTCACCATGCCGAGGGCCCGCAGCCTACAGGGAGCGTGCTCTCGCATGCGCTTCCTCACGTGCAAGGTGGGCGACCTCAAGATACCGTATCGCTGTGGGATCTCAGTCCGCCCACGGCAAGCTCGACGTGGCTATCCTAGGGGGGGGACTGGCCGGGAGCTTTCTCGCCCGCCAGCTGCAGCGCACGCTTCCCGAGCTGCGGATCGGCCTGTTCGAGAAATCGAAGGAACGCTCCTACAAGGTGGGAGAGTCGACCGTCGAGATCGCGAGCAGCTATCTCACACGCCGCCTAGGCCTCTCGCAGTACCTCTACCACGAACAGCTGCCAAAAAACGGCCTGCGCTACTTCTTTGATGGACCCAGTCGCGACGCTGCGATCCCCGAGATGAGCGAGGTCGGGACCGTGAACCTGCCCTTCCATTCCGCATTCCAAATCGATCGCGCCCGTATGGAGGCGGATCTCCACGCGAGCAATGCCGAAGCGGGGGTGGAGGTCCGCATTGGTGCCCGGGTGAAGGCCGTCTCGCTTGGCCAGGGCGGCGCCCCTCACTCCTTCGAGGTGATCGAGAACGGGCGCACGACGACGCACGAAGCCCGCTGGCTGATCGACGCGACCGGGCGCACGAGTCTGCTGGCCAAGCTAAAGGGCCTGCGCGTACCGGAGACCGAGCACTGCCTTGCCGCCGCATGGGGCCGCTTCGAGCGTGTCGCGGACGTGGATGAGATGGGCTCCGCCGCGTGGCGCGCGCGTGTGCGCTACACCTCGCGCGGGCTCTCGACCCTCCACTTCTGCTACCCCGGCTACTGGATCTGGGTGATCCCGCTGCGCAACGGGCTCACCAGCATCGGTGTCACCGGGTCAAAGGACATCGTCGACTCCGGCGTCCGCTGCCAGGGCGGTCTGCGCGCATTTTTGGAGAGGCACCGGGGGGTGGGCTCGCTGCTCGGGGAGGCGAAGCTTGTCGACTTCGGCGGCTATGCACAGATCGCCTACGGCACCCGGCAATTCTTTGACGTCGACCGCTGGGCCGTGACGGGCGAGGCTGCCGCCGCGCAAGATCCGCTCTACAGCCCCGGCATCGATTTCATCGCCCTCGAAAACGACTTCCTGACCGACCTGATCCGCCGGGAGGTCGCCGGCGAGAGCGAGGCCCATCGGGCGGAGCGAACTGCGCTGTACGATCGCTTCATGCTCTTCCGCCACGAGGCGACCATGCGGCTTTACCGTGGCCTGTACGGGGTGCTCGGAAGTTACGAGATCATGCGGATGAAGTGGGACCTCGACGTGGGCTCCTACTACAACATGTGGGTCGCGGCGTACATGCAAGACATGCATCTCGACCCGACATTCCTCGAACAGCAGCTCTCCTGGCAGCCTTTCTTGCTCCAGGGTCTCACCAATTTTGCGCACCTGTTCCGGTCTGTGGAGGCGCACCTGCGCGAACGCGGCGCCCTGCAGCGCGGCAATCGGGGTCGCTTCTCCTCGGGCCTCGAGAACATCGACTTCGTGGAGGAGGTCGGCCTGCCGCGCACGCGCCGCAAAATGCTGAAAAAGGCGGGCGAACTCTTCAACGTCGTGCGCCAGCGCGCGCTGGATCTCCTTGAGGTCTCTCCCGAAGCTCGGGTGCGCGCACCACTCGCGCTCTCCGCCTTCCTCGCTGACCGTCCCCTCGCGTAGCCGAGCGCGCCGGCCGTGTGGAAAGCTGCCTTCAAGCCCTCGCGCCTCCAGAGCGTCCTCGGCGTCGGCTTGATTGCACTCGTCATCGTTACACCGCTCCTGCTCCGGCCCACAATCGAGCGGGTCGGCCCCCGAAGCGTCGCAGCCTTCACCTTGGTCGGAGCGGGGCTCGCGCTCGTGGCCCGAAACGCCCGGCGCGGGGCGGACTTCGGCTTCGGCAGTGCTCAGCTCGGTGGCTTCGGCCTGTTGGCGGGGCTCACTCTGGTGAGCGGCCGCCGCATTTTTCTCCTCCTGCTGCCGGCTCTGGTCTACGCCTACCTGATCTGGATCTTCGCCAGGAGCCTGCGGCAGCCGGTCAGCATCATTGGTCGTATGGCGCGCATCGTGGACCCGAAGGCACCCGACTTCATCGATCCCTATTGCCGCAAGCTCACCCTCGTCTGGTGCGGGGTCTTCGCCGTGAACATGACGCTCCTCAGCGCCTTCGCACTGACCGGGCGCTACGACGCATGGGCGTGGTACGCCGGGGCGTTCTCATACCTCTTCATGGCTGTCGTCCAAGGCCTGGAGTTCGTGGTGCGAAAGGTCTGGTTCCGGCACTACGGAAGGGGCCCCTTGGATCGCCTCTTCGAACGGTTCTTTCCGCCGGAGAACACGCCCGTGGGACGGCGCTCACTCGCCTACATCCAGCGCATGCGCGCACGCATCGCACGCGGCGAAGAACTCTAGACCCTAGATATTTCGCGCCCTTACGGGCTCCGATCCCGATACCGCTTCTGCCAACCCTGCATCGCCGAGCATTCGGCGCGCCGTTGCGCGGGAGGTCCTAAGCAAGCGCGCCTTCTCAAGGACAAATGGATCTCTTTCGGTGTCAGCCTCGGGAGGGATCGCTCCGCCTGCCACTATTTCGCCGCGGCAGCAATGCGCGCCCACTCGTCCATTTGGACCTTGGCGACGAGCTTGTAGGCGCCGTTCTCCGGGCGAAAGATCGAAGCCTCACCTTCCTTCACGTCGAACCAGTCCTTGCCCAGCGCATCGACGATGTTGGGACGATGGGAGACGATGAGATTGTTCGTGCCGGGCTTGGGCGGCGTGGACACCAGCTTGCGGAAAGCTTCGGCCCGGCGTGCATTCTCGTTCGGAGAGACCACGAGGCCGCCCTCTGTGAGATCCGCGGTCTTCTCGATGTTCCCGAACCCGGCGAGTACCGCAGTGTCGTAGGCGCGGCTGTACTTACTCGTGTAGACGTTACCGATCGGAACGCCGATCTGGCGGAAGGTCTCCCCGAACGCCTTGGCGAGCGCCTTGCCTTTGTCATTCAGAACGCGCTGGGCGGCAATATTGTCGAAGTTGAGCGGGTCGGTATCGGCCTGATCGGGGAACGTCGCGCCGTGACGGAACACGATGACAAGGCCGCCGGCGTGGAGCGCCTGCACGAGTTGCTGGTCGGTCGGCGCATCGGAAGCGTGTGCCACCGTGACGCCGAGCGCGGTAGACAGGGCGCAGGTCAGCGCGAGGGCGGTGAGCGTTCGCGTGGTTGTGTAAAGCATGTCGAGTCTCCTCTGTTAGGAATGTCTGACAATAGGAGGGGATCCCTCCTTCAAGCTCTCCTACACCGGAGGGCGGTCCAACCTCCTGCTCCGATGTCCTTTGATACACCGCAGGTAGGTGCCTGGATTGTGATGACCCCAGCGGGGCTCTCGATGCCTGCGGACCAGTGGCACGAAGCCGCTTGGCAGGCCGCCTGCGCATTCATGCAGGAGCGTTGGCCGCAGGTAGAGGCTCTGGCCGAGGCCCCGGCTGGGGCTTGGGAGTTGGACGGCGACTCCATCCGCGCCTCATCGGCACGTAGCACGGCCCTGGTCGGGGGGTGGCAGGGCGGGGCGGCGTGACTTGCGCAGGCCGCTCCCGCTCGTGGGCGCATGCGCGCGCTTAGTCGAGTAAGTCACCGGTCGGTTCATGCCGGGATAAAGAGTGCAAGTAGGGCGCAGGCTCCCGTCAGTGGGCCTTGGCGACAAACTCTTGCAGTTCACGAACCATCGGGTGCCGAGTGAAGCCCGGGAGCCGTCGCAGTCGTAGTCGCACCTTGGGCATGAAGACGATCTTCGTTCCGAACCTCGTTCCTCTGCGAAAGCGGAGCCAAACGAGTTCTGGATTGATGAGGAGGCTACCGGACACCTGTTCCACCTCTGAGAGCGGTATCGCGGTCTCGACCCGGTAGTTCGACACGATGATCGTCGTATCGGAGAGCGCAACGCGCTTTAAGCGAATGCACGCCCAGTAGATGAAAGCCGTACCGGCAAGGGTGACGGCGAGGAAGATCCAACGGATATGGTCGGGGTCTGGTTCACCCATCGATGCATCCGGAAGCATGAACATCACAAGGGTGCCAGAAGCGAATCCGCCGATCCAGAGTGTAGGAAACACGAACTTGTAGAAAATGGTCCAGCGCGACGACAGTTCACGCATCTCTCAGCGAAAGCCTCCAGCGGAAGGCTAGGGACTTCGCCGACCTCAGAAGAGATCGGCAAAGTGCGGACTTGTAGGCACGTTCCACGTCTGCTGGGATCGGACCCACGCTGTTGGGGCTTGACCTTGACCCGGATCCGTTTGCCCACAATCCATCCGGTGTCGGAAACCGAGCCCTCTTCGACAGCGAAGTTGCCGCCTTCCAGACCATACGGAGCGACCGGCTCCCACCCCTGCAAAGAGGTTGAGCGCGAGGGCGGCAGCAGCGAAAGGTCACGGCTTGGAGGAAAGCGCGACAGAGCTATGCGATAGGAGGGCCACGCTCTCCGAACTCGCGATTCTAGACGGCGCCTGCCTCCCGACGGAGCACGGTCATGCGGCTCCCCCCTCTGGGCAACCCGCGCATGCGCCTCTTTCGGCTGCCCGTCCAGCTTGATCCGGGAGCGTGAGAACAAGAAGAAAGGACAAGAATCTGCACGCGGTTCTCTCGACGGGCGTCGCTCCCTATCAGCCCTGCCCCCGCCTAGGATCCGTACTGCTTCGAGTAGTCGACGGTGAGCCAGCGCTCAGGCCGGATTCGCACGAGGACGCTCGCCGCGGCCTGGTTGCCCGTCGCGGCGACGTACTGATCGCCGAGCTCCTGGCCGAGGTAGCGCCGGGCGAGGGGACGCAGATCGCGCTCCCGTTCGGCAGCCTCCATGGAGACGACCGGGCCTTCGACGCTTACATAGCGGTAGGGCGGAGCCTCGCTCTGTGCGCACAGGCTAAGACGCGAGCCCACGGAAAGGAGACGGCCTTTGCGCGAATCGCGATCCGTCACGACGCGCAAATCGCCGCCGGGCTCGTAGGCGTACCAGATGGGCACCGTGAGCGGGCCGCGACCCGGCTCAACGATCGAGATCACTCCGACGTGGAGGCCGGCGAGAAAGGCCTCCCGCTCCTTTGCGCTCATGGAAAGCACGAGATCCCCTCCTCGCGCTACTTCTGGATATTGCTCACCCGGCCGGCTTGGAACTGCACGACCATGGTGCTGAAGCGTCCGGTCCAGTAACGCCAGTTGTCGGACGCGGTACTCGGCGTGGCGTGCTCCGGTGGGTAGCCGATCGCCAGGATCACGCCCTCCTTCGTCATTCCCTCGAGCACGCGCCCCTCCCGAATCCCCTCTTGGTCGAGGGAGGAGAGCGCATTCGCGTGCCCCCGCACGCACGAGTAGCCGAACACCCGGTCGACGTTTGCTTGGAAGTCCGGAATCACGTGGTGGTGGAGGTACTCGTAGCGCTGCCCGGTGGCGAGCACCGTGAAGCGCACGGCCTTCTTGTCCTGCTCGTCGATGCGTACCTGGGTGCACAGCGGAATGAACCCACTCTCCTGATAGTTCACGTCGAAGAGGCGGGTCTTGTCGGGATGGAGGTTCACGAGCGTGTATCGATCGGCTCCGCCAGGAGCGAGCGGGGGAAGGCCCGAGGCCGGGCGCAAGGAGCTGTCCGGCGACACAGGCTTCTGGGCGGCGAGCTTGGGCGGCTTCGGGGGAGCCGGGGGGACGAGAGGCACGGACGGGACTGGGTTGGCCGGAGGAGCGGGAGCTTGCGAAGGCACGGGCGCCGAAGCCGCCGCAGACGTCGGCCCTGCGACAGCCGCCGGGGGGGAGGGCGCTGCCGGCTGCACGGGGGCGGCCGCGGGCGGAGAGGGCGCTGGCTGCACGAGGGCGACCGCGCGCGGCAGGGACGGGAGTGCAGGAGGGGGCGCCGCGACCTTCGGCACCTCGGGCACGGAGGCCGTGGCCGGCGCGTTGCCTTTTGGGACGGAGACGGCGCCCTGTGGCGCGAACCAGTGTGCGAGCACGATGTAGAACAGGCACGCGGTGGTAAGGGCGACGAGAGCGCTCAGCGCGATCATGAGGGGCACCGCGCTGCGCAGGCTGGCTCCCTTGGCGGCGTCGGGCCGCGTCTTTGCGCTCCACACCGAGCTCGCCCCGGTGGGTGCCGACGCTTCCTGTGAGACCGCCCGCGTCTCGACCACGGGCACTCCAGCCTGCACCGCGGCCAGCGCCTTTCCGAGCTCGCCCGCGCTCTGGAAGCGCTTGTCCCGATCCTTTTCGAGACAGCGCAAGATCAGCCGCTCCATGGCGATCGGGATGGCGAGTTCGGGGCGCAGGACGCTCGGACGCTCCGGGAGACCGGAATGATGCAGGGAGAGATATCCGATCTCACTGTCGGAGTGGAAAGGCAGATCGGCGGTCACCATCTCGTAGAGAATCAACCCGAAGGTGTAGAGATCGCTTCGTGGATCGATCTTTTCCCCTCGCTTCAAGCGGCCCGCCTGCTCCGGGGACGCGTAGCGAGGCTTACCGACAAAGCCACCCACGCGGGTCAGTGTCAAGTTCGCCTCGTTGCCTTCTGCGTCGCCTTGGGCGAACACCGCGCGCGCGATGCCGAAGTCGATGATCTTCGGCTCCGGACCCTCGCTTCCCGGCTGGAGCAAGATGTTCTCGGGTGAAAGGTCGCGGTGGACCACGCCAAGCTCGTGGGCATGGGCAAGGCCTGCGCAGCAGCGGATCCCGATCCGGCAGGCCGCTTCGGTGCTGAGCGGTCCATGCGAGCGGATCATCTTGCCGAGGCTCTCGCCGACCACGTACTCCATCACGAGGAAGTAGTCGCCGTTTTCCACGAAGAAGTCGTGCACGAGCACAAGGTTCGGGTGTCGCAAGCGCACCGCGATCCGAGCCTCCCGCTGGAAGCGCTCCACGGCATGGGCGAGGTTTAGGCTTTCCTGGCGGATCACCTTGACCGCGCGGGGTTCGTGCAGGAGCACATGCTCGGCGCGGTAGACGGCCCCCATGCCCCCGCGGCCCAATAGCTCCACGATGCGCAAGTCGCGCACCTGCCGGCCAATCAGCCGGTCAAAGGGGGGGGAGCCTGCCATCGCGGAGCTGATTCTAAGATGGAGGCCCTGGAAACATCAAACCGTCACTTGGCGAAGTCGAAGGCGTAGCGCAGACGCAGAAAGATCCGGCTCGGTCGGCCTGGGCGCACATCGGGTACGCAACTCCCCGCCTCAGGAACCGGCAAGGCGGCGGGCACCACCTCGCACTCGTTGCGGTGGGCGTACTGGCCGAACAAACCGGAGCTCGGGCCCGTAAAGAGATCAAGGCCCGCCGACACGGACAGGCGATCGGTCGCCTTCCACTCGATTTCCGGCCGCACGATCGAATCGTGCTCGTTCACGCCGTAGATCACGAAGAGTTGGGGAAAGACCGTCTCGTTGCGCAGATTGAAGCGCAGAAGCAAGCTGAAGAAAGTCTGCCAGGCGTCGAGCGTCATCGTCTTTTCGTGACCCAGCACCACCGCCTCGATCCACTGCACGTTGGCGAAGAGGCGGTCCCAGCCGTTCCAGTCGACACCGATTGCCGTATTCACCGCGGAGCGCTGCACAAAGCCGCGCGCATTCGAGAGGTCATCAACGACGAAGGAGCGCCCGAAGGCAAGGGTGCCCTCGCCCCAGATCGTGAAGTTGCCCGTTGAGGTGGAGAACGATCCGCCGAGAGTGCGCACGCGCACGTGCTCGGCGGTCAGGAAGTTCACAGGAACCGTGCCGAGGCCCGCCACGGGAACGAACTCGATGCGGCGATCCCAGGTCTGCGCAGGGTCGTAGGCGTCATTGTAATAGAGTCCAAGGTCGACACCGCGGACCGTATGAGCGAGCCGGAATCCGTAGGACACGGTCCCGAGCTGCCAGCCCGGGGGCTTTATTTCTGGCTGCTGGTTCACCACCGCAAAGGGCGGGCTCACCAGGGGTGGAGCGAAGATCGTCGCAAAACTCGGCAAGAAACCGGGGAGATTGGGATTGAGCGCGAACTCGCTGGTGGTTGCGGGGAGCTGGTTGGGCTCGAAGGTGGGGAAGACAATCGTCTGGAGCGTCCAGCCGGCAAGCCAGCTCTCGACGTTTAGGCCAAAGAGCGGGGTTCGGGCGTCGTTAAAGTCTTCAAGAAGGAACTCACGGAAGTCCTGTGCGTTCACGATGTCGAGGATGCGCAGGCCGAGCGACTGTCCCCAGACGACCTGCTGCTCCCCGAGTCGCACGTCCACGCGCGCCGCTCCCAAGTGGCCGGTCCAGTCGAGGGTGAGCTCCCGGAGCTCGGCCTCGAGGTGACGGCTGTCATCGATCTGCCAGCGGTTCACCGGCTTGTCGGGGAAATCGTGGCCACGCCCCACGAGGTAGGCGAGCGGGTCGTAGAGCAGCCAGCCACTCGCGCGCACGCGAAGCGAGTCAGTGAGACGTTCCTCGAGGTCGAGGAACAGACGGCTCTGGGACTTTTGGAACGTGCTGGGCGACTCCACCCGGTAGGCGGTGTCGTTCTCGAGATAGCCGGTCACGCGCAGGTGGGGCTCGGCAGGGACGGCCGTATCGTCGCCGCGCGCTGTCGCGGGAGAAACGGCAGCGATAGCGAGCGACGCCGCTGCGAGAAGCCGCGCGCCGCTGCGCACTCCCACGTTCCTACGGGACTCCAGCACGCATGGCGTTCTCCGTGAAGAGATCCTCGCCGATCGCGCGATCGTAGGCGACTTGGTCAATCTCCACGCGCGTGCGGTGACCCGAGCGCGCATCGTGCATGTCGAGGATCTCCCAGGTCCAGATCCCCTGCACTTCGTGCCAGCTAACCTCGAGCGTCTTCATGAGCTCACCCGAAGGCGCGAAGTACTCGATGCGGGGGACCGTCCAGTTCTTCGCGTTCACAAAAACCACGCGCTTTTGATAGGGCGCGGGCTTCTTTCGCGGCGTTGACTCGATGACGTAGTAGCGCTCGCCATCGCGCTCCTCGCTGCGCAACAGGCGATGCTCGTCCGCTTCGACCAGGCGATCGGCCAGATCGTCGTAGCAGAAGTCGGTGCCGACGAACGATGAGCTTCGGTCGCCCACCGCGATGCGCCGGACCTTACGCAGCGCCGGCAGATAGATCCACTGGTCGTCGTCGACGTCGGGATCGCTTGCGCTCCAGGTGAGGAAGGCGGTGTCCTTCACATCGGGAGGGTCTTCGAACACGATGAGGCGCTGGCTGTGAAGCTTGCCGCTCCCCGTGCCCCGGGCGTCGCGCCAATAGTCGCGCGTCTTGCGCACCCGCTCCGAGCCGTCCGAAGCGACAAGATGCCAGACCGCCCGGCTGATCTGGTTCTTCCCGCGCGGACGCGCATCCACGCGGCGCATCACCTCTTCGCCGCTCGGGGACAACTCGTCCCCGCGCGCCACTCCCCTCGCTGCGCCGCACACGAGGGCAACAGCGAGAAGTCCCCCGATCCAGCGAGCCATTCCCCCTCCCCCCACGCGGGGCGAGCCTAGCAAGCTCGCGCCGGGATGCGTCGAGCCGGTGGCTGAAAGAGGTGTGCGGCCTGGCCTAAGGGGTTGGGTTTTGCGGCGGAGCAACTCGGCTCAAGAGGCGTTGTTGTTCGGCGGGCGGCAGGCTCTGGAAGTGCTGCAGCTCCGCGCGCAGGCGCTGGCGCTGCTCCGGAGGGAGCGACTTCCACCGCTCGGTGTTGCGGCGAAAATCCTGGCGCTCCTGGGGCGTCATCCCTTGGAGCTCGTGCAGGTGCTGGCGCACGGCTTCTTGCTGCGCGGGCGGGAGGGCGCGGAAGCGCTGGAGTCGCGCCGAGAGCTGCTGCCGCTGTTCGGGCGAGAGATTCGCCACGCGTTCGCGGATGGCCTCGCGACGCTCGGGGGTCATCGGCCTCGCCGGTTCATGCAACGCCGGCTTCTCGAAGTGCGGGGGGCCGGCCGGGCCTTGCGTGGGAGGGTGACCCGCGCCGGCGGCCGGAGGGTGACCCACGCCGCCCGGGTTGGCGTTGCCCTCGTTGCGCATCTCCTCGCGCAGGCGGGCCTTCTCCTCCGGCGGAAGGCTGCGCCAACGCTCCCCGTAGCGCTGCCGCAGCTGCTCGCGCTCCGCAGGAGTTGCCTTCTGCCAGCGTTCCACCGCGCGCCGGCGCTCGGCGGGGGAGAGGGCATGCGGGTGCGCGGGGTGGGGCGGCGGCGGAGCTCCTTGCTTCGCTGCCCAAGCGGACCCCGCCGCCGCGCTGCCCGCAAGGAGCAGACACGCCAGCAGGAACGCCCGCACAAGCCCCAGTTGAAGGCGCTCGCTCATCCGCTGCCCGCTCCGTCCTCGGCCTTCTGCAGCCGCTCCAACAGGTCGAGCTTCTGAATCACCTCGAAGTCTTCCAGCATGTCGAGGCGCTGGGCGAGCTCGACGTCCTCCTCGTCCGCCGAGGCCAGATCGATCTCCGGCGCCGCGCTCGGGAGAGGCGGGGACACCTGTTCATGCTGCGGAGCGGGGGACGCCGGCAGTCGCCGGGCGGGGGTGGGCTTCACCACGGGCAGCTCGGCCACGGCTTCGGGCTGGCGAGGCACCGCGGGCGGCTCTTGCTGCGGCGCCGGAGCGGGCGGCGGCAGCGGCGGCGGGTTCTGCGCGATGGGCGGCTGCGGCAAGGGGATGGGCCGCACGGGAGTGCGGGCTTGGAAGAGGAGTGCGAGCCCAAGCGCTGCCGCAGCTGCGAGGGCCGTGGCCGCCCCCAAGATCCAACGTCCATTGCTCCGGCGCCTCGGCGGAGCCTGTGACCGGCTCTGCCGCAGACTCTCCACGCTGGTCTGGCTTTCTTGGGCCAGACGCACGCGGAGCTGCGCCTCGACGCGCGCGATTCGCGCGCTCTCCCCGGGCACGGGTACGCACAGCGCGGAAAGGACCCGCTCGTTCGCCCGACGCAGCTCTGCCAGCTGCGCTGTGCAGCGCGGGCAGGAGGCGCAGTGGGCACTCACCTGCGCCGCCCGGGCGGGGGAGAGCTCGCCATCGAGCAGGGCGGAGAGATCCTCGTCATAAGGCAGACAGGTCTCAGGCACGGATTCCACCTCGCTACTCCCTCCCTTTGAATTTCGCCGCGAGCGTGGCTCGCGCGCGATGCACCAGGGCCTTCACCGACTTCTCTGTGGTCTCGAGGTTCGCGGCCACCTCTGCGTAAGACAGTCCTTCCACGGCGGAGAGGACGAGTGCTGCCCGCTGGCGTTCGGGCAGCGCCGCGAGCTCGCGCTCGAGCTCTGCGCTCATGCGCCGCGCGTGGGTCACGTCATCCGCCCGGGGCTCGTGCCCCTCGAGCGAAAGCGGAAGCTCATCGCTCTCCCCTTCATCCGTGCTGCGGTGCGGCGCGCGTCGACGCGGACGCCGCAGCTCGTTCAGCGCCAGGTTCGTGGCGATGGTGTAGAGCCAGGTCGAGAAGCGGGCCTCGGGCTGGTAGCGATCGCGGGCGCGAAAGACGCGGAGGAAGGTCTCCTGCAGGAGATCCTCTGCGCTCGCTGCGTCGCGCACCATGCGCTCGAGGTACCGCAGCATCGGACCGGCCCAGCGGCGGAAGAGTTTGTCGAAGGCCGTTTGGTCCCCACCCCGGAACGCCAGCATGAGCTGGACATCGGGGTCTTGGCCCGCGGCCGCGCCTCCCGGACCAGGGCCGACGCCGTCCGCCTCGGACTCCGGGGGGTCACCGTCCTCCGCCATCGCCGTCCCCACACAACAAGGAGGAAACCCCTCGGGCGTCGCCGGGTTGCGCGGCCGCAGGCCCCCCGGGATCGCCGCTCACGCCACCGGCAACTCCGCCAGGAACTTCGCGACCTCGGCGTTGAAGGCTTCTGGCTCCTCGATGTTCACGATGTGACCCGCTCGGGGGATCGTGACCCGGCGCGCCCGCGGCAACTTGGCCGCCATCACCTCGGCAGCCTGCAGATAGGCTTCGTCCTCCTCGCCCACCAAGATGAGGGCGGGCTGGGTCACGCGTGGCAGCTCGTCGATCACGCTTGGCGCGGGACCGGCGACGCGACGGCCAAAGTGGGCCACGGCCCGCGCGTCCTGCGCTGCGATGGCACGGGCTGCGGCTTGCGCGGCCGGGAGCTCGCGCCTGCGACCGATCGCCGTCGCCGCCGCCCGGCTCGCCACGAAGGCCTGCATCCCCTCGGTCTCGAGCCGCTCGGCGATGCGCTCGATCTGCGCCTGCCAGCGGGCCTGGGCATCGGCCTTTTTAAAGCCGGGGCCGCTGTCGATTAGCAAGAGGGCGCGAGTCCTGGCGGGGTAGGCGAGTGCAAAGTGAAGCGACACGAGGCCGCCCAGCGAGAGGCCACCTACGACCGCCGCCTCCCCCGGTGCCGCCCACTCGAGCACGTTCGCGAGGTCCGAGATGACGGTGCCCATCGAAAGCGGCGCGCTCTCGGGTGGGACCTCCGAACGGCCATGGCCCCGGTAGTCCCAGAGAATGACGCGCGCTCCGGCGCGAACGAGGGGCTCGACCTGGGGACGGAAATTCTCATGGGTCGTGCAGTAGCCGCAGGAGAAGACGATCGGGCTCCCCGCGCCGTGTGCTTCCGCGTAAAGCCGCAAGCGATCGGCCGCAAGGATCTCGGCCACTAGGCTGCGGGACCCGGCGACGTCTTGTCCTTTGCGGCCTTCGCAGCCGCCGCGAGCTTTTTGCGCAGGGCGCTTGCCATCTGCTCGATCTGCTCTTGCATCTCTCCCCGGACCGTAAACTCGGGAATGAGCATCTTGGTCCGGCCCTCCATCTCGATCGTGACACGGGTGGCCTGGCCGCGCGCCTCGAGAGTGACGCTTCCCGTGAGCTCTCTCCAGACACGGCCGTCGCACACCTTTTCGAAGTGCACACTGCCGTCCTGGTCCAGATCGAAGTGGAAGGTGGCGGTGCCTTCGCGTCCCAGGGCGCGGTAGCGCGTACGGGTGGTCCGGCGATTGCCCTTTCGGGCGACGATCTGCGTTTCCTGGTCCGGGAAGAGATCGACGAGCGTCGCATCTTCGGTCAACACCGCAACCGCGTTGGTGCGAGGCGTCTTCACGTCGAACTGCTTTTCGAGATGCATGGGGAGCCTCCTTAGCGAATCTCCACCGCAACGGGCGGCAAGAGAACCGGGCTTCCGGACGGGACACTCGACAGCCAGCCCACCAAACGGCGCAGCGACGCGGGCAGCTCGGGGAGCAGCGGATCGGAAGCGGCGGCCCGTAGAGCCGCACCCTGGAGCGCCTGGCGAATCTGCACGGCAAGGGGCTCGGGGGCGGGGAAGGGGACCAACATCACGTCCGCCTCGGGACGCAGGCCCGCCTTCTCCTTGGCCTTCATGACCGCGGTGTGCAGACCACCGAGTTCGTCCACGAGCCCGACCTCGTGTGCCTGGACGCCAGTCCACACCCTGCCGCGCCCGATCTCGTCCACCCGCTCGGCGCTCAGCTTTCGCCCCTCGGCCACGCGGCTCACGAATAGGTCATAGACGGCCCTGACCTCAGTTTGCACGAGCGCCCGCGTGTCGGGCTTAAGGGGCTGCGTTGAGAGCAGCAAATCCGCATGCGCACCCCGGGTGAGGGACGCGACACCAATCCCAAGCTTGTCGAGCAACCCCCCGACAATCGGACGCAGCACGAAAACGCCGATCGATCCCGTAAGCGTGGTCGGCTCGGCGACGATCGCATCGACTCCGCAGGCCGCATAGTAGCCGCCCGAAGCCGCCACATCGGAGAAGGACGCAACGACCGGCTTGCCCTTGGCGCGCGCCTGTTGGGTCGCGCGCCAGACGATGTCCGAGGCGAGAGGCGAGCCACCGGGGCTGTCGACCCGGAAGATGATGGCGCGGATGCTCGGATCCTCGGCCGCGTCATGGAATGCGCGCGAGACGGTCTCGGCGGCGAGCTGCGGCGAGCCCCGGGAGTTCGACCCGCCTTCCCCGGTCACCACCGCACCTGTCCCGTAGATCAGGGCGAAGTTGGCCTCGGGCTTGATCCCGACGCTCTCGGGACTTACGGCGGCGTACTCTTTTCCCCTGACAAGGGGTCGCTCCCCCTGCAGCGCGATCACCTCATCCAGGAAGGCGATGCCGTCGATCAGCTTGCGTTCCTTCATCTCCGCGGGAGTCACGGGCGCGGCGTCGATCGCGGCACTCACCTGCTCCGGGGAAAGTCCGCGCCCCTCCGCCACGGCCCGCACAAAGTTCTGACTGATCGAGTCCAAGAGCGCGTTCGCCATGACCCGGTGCGGCTCCGACATCTCCTTGGCCGCGTAGATTTCCGCTGCACTCTTGTACTCGCCGACGCGCTCCACCTCGACCTGCACTCCGAACTTCTCCCACAGCCCGCCGAGAAAGAGGTACTCGGCGGCCATGCCGACAAAGGGCGTGCGCGTGCCCGGCGCGAGATAGACCTGCTCGGCGGCGCTCGCCACGAAGTACTCGAGGTTCGCGCCATAGTCCTCGATTTCGAGATACGCGATCGGGTGCCGGCCGGCGGTGCGCAGGGCCGTCACCGCGTCTCGGATCTCCTGCGCCTTTCCCCAGCCCACATCGAGCTTGCCGAGACGCAGCACGACCGCGGCGAGACGCGCGTCATGCTCGGCCTTGCGAAGTTCCGAGAGCAGTCCGGCGAGCGGGCTTTTGCGATCGCCGAACAGACGGGCCGTGAAGGGGACGGAGGGCTCGTCGACGTAGCTCCCGGCGATGTCAAGCTGGAGAACACTGCCTGGCTTCACGGACGGCGCGTTCCAAAGCAACGCAACGACCGCTACTGCCACGACGACCAGCAGCACCACGAAAAGGCGTCGGTACGCGCGCATCGGTACCCCCTTTCAAGGGCCTAGCGTATCGTACGGAGCCATGGCCAAGGAGGTCTACATCGCGGGCGTCGGCCTCACGAAGGTGGACCTCACCGGTCGGATTTTCGCCACCATCTTTGATCTGTTTGGCGAGGCGTACCGGCGAGCCGTCGAGGACTCACCCATTCGGTCGTTTGACGCGGTGCAAGTCGGGGTGATGGACAGCGAGGAGTTCGAAAACCGCGCCAACGTCGCCACCAAAGTGGTGGATCATCTGCGCCTGACGGGCATCCCCGCGATCCGCAGCGAGACCGCCTCCTCGACGGGTGCCGCCGCGCTGCATGAGGCCTACTACAAAATCGCCTCCGGCCAGTTCGAGAGCGTGCTCGTGCTCTGTGGCGAGCGCATGAAGAACGTCACCACCGAGGTCGCCACGGCGATCATGTCGAAAACCGTGGATCCCGAAGAACGGCGCTTCGGTTTCACGATGCCTGCGCTGATCGCCCTCGTGACACAGGCCTTCTTTCGCGAGCGCAGGCTGAAAGGTCCGCAGGTCTCCGAGGTTCTCGCACGTCTCATGCTGCGTGCGCACACGCTCGGCGCCGAGAACCCCCTGGCTGCGTTCCACGACCGGCCCGAACCCCTCGAGGCGTACTTCGACGACCGCAAGAACATGCCGGTCGCGACCCCTCTGACACGGAAGGACTGCTCACCCATCTGCGACGGCGCTGCGGCCGTGATCCTGACCTCCAAGCCGCAGGCCGTGCGGATCGCGGGTCTAGGCTCTGCGACCGACACCTCCTCGATCCTCGACCGCGTTTCCCTCTCCTGCCTGGATGCGACCCGCCGCGCGGCACAGCTCGCCTATTGGCGGGCCAGCATCCCGCAGCCCCGGGAGCTCGATGGCCTCGTGATCGAGTCGCATGACGCGTTCAACAGCCTGCTTCCGATCAACCTCGCGGACCTTGGTCTCGTCGACGCCGACGACGCGGTCGAGGCGCTGGTGGGGAGCCCGAAGGCTCGGCCGGGGAACCCTCTCTTGCACCCCGTGACCGGCGTCGCTGGAAGACTCCCCACGAATCTCTCCGGTGGGCTGAAAGCCCGTGGCCATCCCGTGGGCGGAACGGGCCTGTTCCAGATCGCCGAGAACTACCTTCAGATCACCGAGCGCTTCCCCAACCCCAAAGCCCAGGTGCGTGGTGCCAGGATCGGGATCGCGCACTCCATCGGAGGACCGGGGAACAACGTCTACGTGACGGTGATCGAAGCCACCGACAGCCGCCGACCGCACGTCCACGTGCCCCGACCCCGCACTCGATTCGAGGCGGGCGCCAGCGTGAAGCGCGACGCCGATCTCGCGGAGCTGCGAAAGCTCCACGGCGCGCGAGCGGTGGTGGAGGCCGCGACCACGATCTACGTGACCGCTAGCGGGGAGCCCGGCCCCGTGCATGTCGCGCTTGTCCGAATCGATGGCCGCCGTGTGTTCGCAAAGCTCGATCACTTGCCTGAGGAAGGCCAAGCGCCCGAGGAGGTCCTCGCCGGCCAGACGGTGAAGCTGCTGGTGAAGGACGACGGCGACCAATACTTTCAAATCCCGCGCGGTCGGAGCTTTGATCTCGGCTGGTTGATGGGTGTGCTCCGGCGCCGTGTGGGGCGCGGGGGGGCGAGCGAGGCGGGGCGAGTGCCCCCGGCCGCGAGCTCCTCACACGGAGAGGGGTGAGACGGGCGAAGCGCCTTGCGCGCATCGGTCCCTCGGGTGGAACGCTCTGGCAACCGGGTTAGGCGCGGCCAAGGGGAAGCCGCTCCAGCGCCTCGAACTCCTGGCGCACCTTCTCGCGCGAGAACTCCCTCCACGCTTTGCGAAAGGCGCGTCGGGCTTGGTCCGCCCGCGCGTCCTGGGCTGCGATCACGCTGCCCACTGCCACAAGTGTACGGCGCGGCAGACGCCGACCCTGCGGAGTGTCGACCCAGCCCGAGAGCAGCGCCTGCGCCACGTGCGCGTCGTTGTAAGCGCCGAGCACGTCTTGGAGCTTCACCATGCGCCGCAAGCACCTGGCGAGGTCATCTCCGTAGAGCTCTGCCAGCGCCTCGGCGGTGTAGCGCAAACGCTTGGTGGCGATGCGCAGGGCGTGGAGGTGCTCGGGGGGCGAGTTCTTGCGCACCCGGTCTCCCCGCCGAAAGACCCGATGGGCTGCGCTTTGCAGGAGCACCGGCGCAACCTCGTGCAGCGGGCGTCCCGCGGATCCACGTAGGCGCAGCGGGACGCTCAGGGCAAAGCGCTGAAAGGCCTGCGCCCGCGCGAGGCGCGGCGTCGAGCCGAGCCACGCCACCAGGCGACGCCGCTCTCGGGCGTGGAACTCGACCAAGAGCTCGCGCAACGGGTCGAGGTCGGCGGCCACGATCTGAGGCAGCTCTCGCGAGAGCCCGGGGAGCTGCTCAAGCATCACGTCGAGGTCGCGCACGCGCCCGAGCTCCGCACCCATGCGCCGCATGAACGAAAGGGCGCGCTCGAGTCCCTTCGGCGGGAAGGCGTCCGTGAACAGGCGAAACGTCGCGCGCATCCGGCGCGTGGCGACGCGCATCCGGTGCACGCCCTCCCGGTCTTCGCCGATACGTGCGACCGGCTCGGCGAGGGCAAACGCGTGCAGGTGTACGCGCAGGATGTGTGCGGCGGCCTCGCGCAGGCGCGTCTCGGCCACAAGCCCCGGGGCGGCCGAGGCGGGCTCGGGCGGCTCCATGCCGGCCAGGGCCAAGGCGCGCGTCAGCTTGTCCGAGGCCGAGGGAACCAGGCCGAGTCGGTGCTGAAGATCGCCGGCGAGGCGTGCCAGGGCCACCGGGTCGCCGGAGAGCACCTCGAGCTCGACCTCGGTGAACTCCCCAGCGCGCTCTTGACCGCTCACGCGCACGCGATCGATGGCAAGCGCGGCGCGGACTCCCGAAAGCGGACCGCGGAGCTCGCGCAGCGTGCGGTCGACCTGAAGCCGAGCCACCTCCACCAGCGGGCGGGCGAGGACAAAGGGTTCCGCATAGTTGCGTAGCCGCTCGGGAAGCTGCAAGGCGCGCTCGGGGGGCGGGGCCCCACGCCGCACCGGCTCCTCGATCTCGAGCCGGGTCCACGCGCCTTCGGCTGCCGCGGCGTCCTCGCTCGGCAACCGCATCTTGAGCGTGAGGGTGCAACCTCCGCTCGATTCGCGTAGCCGCAGGCTGATGTCGTTGTGGACGAGATCGATCGTCGGTGTGTCGAGGTAGCGGTCGACTTGGTGACGCTTCGAGGGCGGCGAGAGCGTCAGCCCCGAATCGCGCACCACGTCTGCCACTTCTTCGTCGGACACGTCCGCGGGCGCCAGGAGCTTCCACTCCACCTCAACGGGCGTCGCGGGCGGGGCGCCTTCGGGACGGGATACGCGCCGTGCCGTCATGGCAGAACGCGCACGGGGAGACCAAACGCCTCGGCGAAGAGCGTACCCTTGCGCCGCACCGCCCAGCGTTCCAGGGCGAGGTCGCCGCGCCCCGTCGTGGCCTCGAGCACGAGATCCACGGAGCGCTTGCCGAGGTGCGCGGCGATCGACGCAACCTTGCCTTGGTGCTCCCGATCGAGGGCGTCGGCCAGACGAAGAAGGCCCGCGAGTTTGGCCACGCGGTCGCGGTCCTCCCTGCGTAGCGCTTCGTAGAAGGGGTGCGTGCGCTTCGGGTGGCTGCGTCTGTGGTAGCGCGCGACCAGGGCGACAAGCTCTCGCTCTTCTTCCGAGAGGCCCACCAGATCGCTCACCCGAATCAGGTAGTGCGAGTGCTTGTGGTGTGCGGAAGCGGAGACGAAGCCCCCGATATCGTGGAGGACCGCCGCCGCCTCGAGCAGCACGCGTTCCTCGCGACCGAGCTCGTGCAGCGCGGCCGTCTGATCGAACAGGCTCACCGCGAGCTCGCGCACCTTCTCCACGTGCTCCATGTCGGAGTGGTACTTGCGTGCCAGCGCGCGGGCGCCCGCCAAGACCGTCTCGCGCCGGTCCGCAGCGAGGGAAGTATCGAGGTGGCCTTCGACCACGTCCCGCACCAGGCCATCGCGCAGCCCCACGCGCGGGACGAGGATGCGATCGACGCGTGACACCGCGGCAAGCCGGTAGTAGACGACCCCGGCCGGGAGGATCACGTCCGCGCGGTCGGGGGGCAGCACGAGCGACTCCACCCGCTCGGCGTAGGAGAGGCGGGCGAGCTTCTGGATCCACTCCGCCAGCGTTTTTACGGCCAGTGCGTCGCAGCCTTCCGCCGAGCGCAGGCCACCCTCGCGCCCTGCCAGGTCGGCCAGGGTTTCGATGTTGCCCCCCGTCGCCACGAGCCGATCGATCCGACCCGTGCCGAGGCGCTCCGCCATGCGGCGGTCGAGGCTCCCCACGTACTGGTCGAGGAGCTCGAGGAGATCCGGCGCCTCGCCCCCGGGCGCGTCCCGGGTAAGGGCCTCGAGCAGCCGGACGGCGCCCAGTCGGTAGGAGTCGGAGAGCGTGATCTGGCCGTCTTCCACAAGCGTCACCTCGACGCTCCCGCCACCTACGTCGACCAGCATCGAGCGGCCTGTGGAGAGATCGACCCGCCCTTCGACTGCGCGGGCCAGGAGGTAGGCCTCCTCGGTTCCGGAGATGATCTCGACGTGCATCGCCGTAGCCTCGGCGATGCGGTCGACGATCTTCTGGCGATTCATCGCCTCGCGCAGCGCAGACGTCGCGACCGCGCGGATACCCGCCACCTCGTAGCGATCGCACAATGCGCGGAAGCGACGCAGCGCGTCGACGGCGGCCGCGATGGAGGTCTCGGGAATCGAGCCGGTCAGGAAGACGTCTTGGCCGAGCCGCACCGCCTCGCGCCGGGTCTCGAGCACCGCAGGAGGCGCCCCGGCCTCCCGCAGCTCAACGATCTGACACCGGATCGCGTTGGATCCGATGTCCACCACGCCGTAGCGGATGGGAAGCCCAGCCCGCGAAGGAGGTACCTTCGGATCCTGCATGAAGCCCCTTCGCGCGACGCCGCCCCGCCTTGTGGCAGCCTAGAAGACGATGACCCCGCGCGCGTTCACGCCCATCTGCATGTCGGCAAAGGCCTGGTTCACGTCCTCGATCTTGTAGGTGGCGCTCACCAGCTCGTCGAGCTTCAAACGATGGGCCTTGTACAGGTTCAAGAGCCTCGGAAAGTCGATGCTCGGCCGCGCGGAGCCGTACATTGAGCCCACCAGCGTCTTCTCCAAGAACGGGATCATGAAGGCGCCGAGGGTCACCGTGTCCGTGGCCTTCGAGACACCGACGACGACCGCCGTGCCGCCCTTGCGCACGCTGTTGTAGGCCTGTGCGATCGTGCTGCCCATTCCGATGCACTCGAAGGCGTAGTCCGCACCGCCGCCCGTCATGAGCATGACCTTGCCCACCGGATCGCCGTTCGGTTCCTGCTTCGGGTTGATCACGTGGGTCGCGCCAAACTGCTGCGCGAGCTCGAGCTTCTTGTCGGCCGTATCAATGGCGATGATCTTCTCCGCGCCGGCGAGCGCGCAGCCCTGGATCACGTT
>Ga0074046_10000813_pt1 | contig 28645 bp, 26 predicted proteins | sample BogForMeECP23OM3_FD_94441 | JGI IMG/M metagenome (GOLD analysis project Ga0074046, IMG submission 94441) | Bog forest soil microbial communities from Calvert Island, British Columbia, Canada - Bog Forest MetaG ECP23OM3 | ecosystem: Environmental > Terrestrial > Soil > Wetlands ... | reverse complement strand
GTGGGAGGGAATTTCCGCCTTGACGCGATCCAGGCGGCCATTATTTCTGCCAAACTCCGGCATCTGGATGACTGGACGGCTGCTCGCCAACGCAATGCGAAGAGATACGATCAGCTTTTCGGTGAAGCTGGCTTGCCCATCACCCTTCCTGCCGTAACGGCGGACCGCCACATTTTCAACCAGTACGTAATCCGTGTTCCACGCCGCGATGAATTGCAGGTCTACCTTCAGAAGCAAGGCGTAGGCACGGAAGTATACTACCCTGTACCCCTTCACCTGCAAGAGTGTTTCGCCTATCTTCGGCATTCGACTGGTGCGTTCCCCGAGAGTGAGCGTGCGGCGAAGGAAACGCTGGCGTTGCCGATTTACCCGGAACTCTCAGAGTCACAGGCACAGTTTGTGGTTGCATGTATCCGCGAATTTCTCTCCGCAGATCGCCCGAACGCTGGTGCCTTTGGCCAAGTGGGTGTGGCAGATGGCGTTACTCACTCGCGCGCAAGGATGGGGTAGATTTCTTGATTGGGGTCATTCCGAAAGCCCACCAAGAAGGAGTGGTCGAAGAGTTCTTCGAACTCTTCAAGACACCGTGGGAGTTATACCGTCCCGGACGGACGTACGACGTCCTCATCGCAACTGCGGACGAGATACCGGAGATCGACGCAAAGTTGCTCCTCGCCTATGGTCCTGCTACGAAGGGCATGGATGCACGTTTGGGGATTGTCGCCGGGAGGAGGCGTCAACGCGCTACATTGACCGGTCCAGACAGTTCGCTTCCCATCTACGGCGAACTGCTCACCTTCGCGGGCGGCGGTGAGGGAATCGGTTGTGTAACGGAAAGTTCTGAAGCAGCGGGTCTCAAGGTCAGCTCGCCTGGTTCCACCGTGATCCGGCTTGGGTATGACCTGTTCGATGAGGTCCAGGTTCTCCTTTCAGTCGGGCAGCCTCTCGAACATGCGCATATCCCCACGTTAGAGATCCACATCAGGATGCTGCGCGAGTGGATACTGGACGCGGGGACTCCCCTCCTGGAGATTCCCCCGATTCCGGGGGGCCATAGTTTCATCGCATGCCTGACTCATGACATTGATTTCGTGGGAATACGAAACCACTGCTTAGACCACTCGATGTGGGGTTTCGTCTACCGCGCGACGGTCGGAGCCCTCCAGAATTTCCTCAGGGGCAGAATCTCGTGGACGCGCCTGTTCAAAAGTTGGGTTTCAGCCGCATCCCTCCCGCTCGTTTATGCAGGCTGGGCGAGGGATTTCTGGGAGCCATTTGAGTGGTATTTGGAAACAGAAAAGGGTCTCCCCACTACTTACTTCCTGATTCCGTTCAAAGGACGCCCCGGCGAGAACGTACCAGGGCCTCACGCGTCGCGCCGCGCCACTGCCTATGACGTGAGCGACCTCCCTCACCAGACAGAAGTTCTGCGGAAGCGAGGTTGTGAGCTCGGCGTTCATGGAATTGATGCTTGGCACAGCGCGGACAAAGGGCGCGACGAGTTAATGACGATCGCAGCCGTCACGGGTGAGTCCAGCATTGGCATCCGGATGCATTGGCTGCTGCGGGATGCAGACACCCCTTCCACACTGGAACTAGCAGGGTACGCTTACGATTCCACCTTTGGCTACAATGAGACGGTTGGATATCGCGCCGGAACGAGTCAGGTGTTTCGCCCCATCGGTGCGCAGAAGTTGCTCGAACTCCCTTTGCATATCCAGGATGGCGCGCTTTTCTATCCTCAGAGGCTTGACCTTTCGGAGCCAGAGGCTGAAAAGCGCTGCCAAGCTCTAATTGACAATGCCCGCAAGTTCGGCGGCATGCTCACACTTCTGTGGCATGACAGAAGCCATGGGCCAGAGCGGTTTTGGGGCGACTTTTACGTAAGGCTGCTTCAAAAGCTGCGGTCGCTTGATGTCTGGTTCGGCGCGGCTGCACAGGTGATCGGTTGGTTCCGGAAACGGCGCGAAGTGCGTTTCGAACGGGTGGAAGACGGGGTTGGCGCGCGCCCGCAACTCCGGTACGAGGGAGAGGAAATTCAACCTCCGTTGAGGATAAGGGTTTACCTACCCCCGCGCTCAAGCAAGGGTGACGAATTAGGGGGCGAGGCGACTGTGGAGTTCATTGACGTTCCCTGGAACGGCAAGTGCATCGACGAGTTGAAACTCCAGGCAGCCTCCCAGCTTTCAGCCACGGTTCTTAATGTCGCGGGCCCTTCACTCTCATGAAATCTGTCTGCTTCGTAGTTCAAAACGTTTACGATAGCGACCCACGGGTGAGGCGAAAGGCTGAGGCTCTGGTCGCTGCCGGATACTCGGTTGATGTGTTGGCGTTGCGCCCTTCCCGCAGCGGGCAAGGAAAGGTCAAGAAGCGCTACTCCTTGAACGGGGTGAATGTCTACACGATTCCCTTGGGCAAGAAACGGGGCTCTCAAGGGCGTTACTTCTTTGAGTACATCGTATTCTTCTTCTCGGTATTCTTTCGAACGCCTCTTTTGATGCTGCGGAGGCGATACGCGATGATCGATGTCAATTCGTTACCCGATATCCTAATCCTTGCTCCGGTCGTGGCGAGATGGATGGGCGCCAAGCTCGTCTTGGACATGCACGAAATTACCCCAGAATTCTACATGTCCAAGTATCGCGTTGAAGAGAACTCGTGGAAAGTTCGCTCGCTAAAACTCCTGGAGAAGATGAGCTTCAATTTTGCCGACCACGTCATCACAATTAACCAACCATGCCGGGATCTATTTGCGGGTCGCGGTCTGCCTCACTCGAGATCGACTGTAATCATGAACACGGTGGATGAGGGGCGGTTCACCTCGTGGCGTTCCTCGGCTGCTCCTTGCCCCCGGCACGGGGAGAGTTTCATCATCATGTACCACGGAACTCTTTCGCGTATTTACGGACTCGATATCGCCATTGAAGCCTTCGCCCTGGCCCACCAGGAGATGCCTGGGGCGGAGTTGTGGATTTTGGGCCCCGGATCTGAGAAGGGTCAATTGACTGACTTGGCGCAAGCACGCGGGCTGAGTTCAAAGGTCAAGCTATATGGATGGGTCCCGTCGGCCGAGATTCCAGCTTGGCTAGGTCAGTGCGACATTGGAATTCTTCCGATCCGCCGGGACGCCTTCCTCGATCTTGCTTTTCCGAACAAGCTGTCGGAATACATCGTGATGGGCAAGGCTGTCATCGTCTCGCGTCTAAAGGCAATACAGCACTATTTCACTGAGGATGCGCTGGCATTTTGCCAGCCTAATGATCCCGTCGACTTGTCGCGGCAGATGGTACGCCTCTACCGAGATCCTCAACTGCGAGCGCGGCTGGCTCTTCGGGCCACAGAGGAACTCGCGCCGATTCGGTGGGATGTGATGAAACAGCGATACCTGACGTTGATCGACAACCTGATTGGCACTGCCGGACGACGCGCGACGGACAAGTCAGGGACGGCTCACACGACGGCCGTGGCCCAGTAGGATTCTTCCGCAATGCCCAAGGATACGCCGAACATGAGGGACGATCAGGTTTCTTTGGCGGAGGTCAAGACCACCGCGCAGAAGCTGTCGGCCTACTGTCGCGCAAACGAATGGGCCGGCTATGATCCTTACGATGCTCTGAACAGCAGGCTGTTCGCGGCCCTGCCATTCCTGAACTACAGACTTCCTCGGCTCGTTCTTACCCAGGCTTTGAAGCGCAGTCCGATCAACGTCCGCCGTTTGCTGCAGATTCCCAGGACCCAGAACCCAAAAGGGATCGCGCTCTTCTTGTCAGCCTTGCTGAAGGCTCCTGAGCTCGCCACGTGCGGGACGGGAGACCTGGTAGATTCGCTGGCGGAGAGACTGGTGGCGCTTCGGTCACCCGACAGTTCCTACTGGTGTTGGGGGTACAGCTTTCCGTGGCAGGCACGCACCATCCTTGTTCCGCGTGGGTCACCCAGCCTGGTCTGCACCACGTTCGTCGCCGGCGCGCTTCTGGATTTATACGAGCAGCGCCAGGATGAACGGTACCTGCGCATGGCGGTGAGTGCGGCGGAGTATATCCTGAACGAACTCTACTGGGACGACGGAAGCGCTGCTGCTGGGTTCAGCTACCCTCTTCCCTCACTTCGGAGTCAAACCCACAACGCGAACTTCCTTGCCGCTGCTTTGCTGTGCCGTGTGTACAAGCACAACGGAGAAAGGAAATTCCTCAGTCCGGCTCTCAGAGCTGCCCGCTACTCGGCCTCAATGCAGCACTCAGATGGCTCGTGGTATTACGGCGAGGGGAGGAAACAACAATGGATTGACAACTTCCACACTGGATACAACCTGTGCGAGTTGCAGTCTATTTCCCGCTACGCCGAGACAACAGAGTTCGACTCGCACATCCGGCGTGGCTTCGAGTTCTATCGAGCTCACTTCTTCCGCGAGGACGGTGCAGTCAGATACTTTCACAATCGCACTTACCCCATCGATGCTCACTGTGTGGCGCAAAGTATTATCACGCTCCTGGCATTCAGAGACCTCGACCCGGGAAATGTCCCCTTGGCGCATTCGGTGTTCCGATGGGCCATGAATCATATGTGGGACGACCGAGGTTTCTTTTATTATCGGGTCCTTCGGTTCTGCACCATCCGGACCTCGTATATGAGATGGACTCAGGCGTGGATGCTTCTGGCAATCTCCATGCTCCTAAGCGAATCCGACGTGGCGGCCACACAGCCTCAGTCTCACCGGTCAACAGCTTCCGTTGAGGCATCATCGTGCTGAAGCTCCCTAGCTACGTGCTTATTACTCCGGCGCGGAACGAGGCACAGTTTATCGAGCTGACCATCAAATCCGTGGTGGCACAGACAGTCCTGCCGCTCAAATGGGTCATCGTCAGCGACGGTTCCACCGACGGCACGGACGACATCGTAAGGAGATATGCGGCTGACCACCCCTGGATTGAATTGGTCCGAATGCCTGAGCGTCGCGAACGCCATTTCGCCGGAAAGGTCCATGCCTTTAACGCCGGGTACGCCAGAGTCCGAGATCTGGAGTACGAGGTGATCGGCAGTCTGGACGGCGACATCTCGTTCGGTGAAGACCACATTTCTCACCTGCTTCGGAGGCTGGCTGAGGATCCCTCATTGGGAGTGGTGGGGACGCCGTTCAAGGACATGGAGCGTGGAATCTATGACTACCGCTTTGTCAGCATCGAGCACGTATCCGGCGCGTGTCAACTGTTCCGACGCGAGTGCTTCGAGCAGATCGGTGGATATGTGCCAGTAATGGGTGGCGGCATAGACCATATAGCCGTGATCACCGCGCGAATGAAGGGGTGGAAGACGCGGACCTTTACAGACAGAGTGTGTCTGCACCATCGGCGAATCGGGACGGCTCAGCACAACCCTTGGATGGCGACATTCAGAACCGGTGTCGCGGACTATGCTCTTGGAAGCCATCCGATTTGGGAATTGTCTAGAACAATCTATCAGATGACCAAGAGGCCATTCATTGTGGGAGGGCTGACCCTCGGGGCCGGTTATATCTGGGCGCTGGTCCGACGAGTGGAGAGGCCAGTGTCCCAAGAACTGGTGGCGTTCCGCCGGCGCGAGCAGATGCAGCGGTTAAGAAGGTTTCTCCCAGGAGTCCTCGCAAAAAGCAGAGCAATACCTAATGAGTAGGAGTTTTGGGAACTAGTCAAAACAGTGAATCGTAACGCAGACTCCATCTCGACGCCCTCCGGTAGCCTCTCTGCGCCGTTGGGGATGGAGGATTCAGCCAATTCCAGCCCGGCAGGCGAGTCGACAGGCCGCATCGGCGTGGCGCCTAATGGCGGTTACCTGATCGTAAACGCTGACGACTGGGGACGGGACCGCGAAACTACCGACCGTACCCTCGATTGCATCCTCCGCGGGACCGTCTCTTCAGTGAGCGCCATGGTTTTCATGGCGGATTCCGAGCGGGCGGCCGAGGTAGCTCTAAGACGCGGGATCGACGTCGGCCTCCACCTCAACTTTACGGAGCCGTTCTCGGCTCCGAACTGTCCCGCACGCTTGGTGCAACGGCAGCGTGAACTCGCCGCCTACTTGCGCCACTATCGGTTTGCCATGGTCGTCTATCACCCCGGCCTGAGCCGCTCCTTCAAGTACGTCATAGCGACGCAACTTGAGGAGTTCAGTCGTCTCTACGGGGCGGCCCCGGGGCGACTCGACGGCCATCACCACACGCACTTGTGTGCTAACGTCCTCCTTGGACGACTGCTACCGCCCGGAACGATTGTCCGCGGTAACTTCTCATTTCAGCCGGGAGAAAAGAGCTTCGGTAACCGGCTCTATCGGAAAGTCGTGGACCGCCTGCTGGCCCGGCGACATCGTGTCGCCGACTTCTTTTTCTCGTTGCCGCCGCTCCAACCTCCATGTCGCCTGCATCGGATCTTCTCCTTGGCGCGCCAGTTTGTGGTCGAAGTTGAAACCCATCCTATCAAAACCGAAGAATACAGGTTTCTGGCGGAAGGCGAGATCTTGCGTTGGGTCGAAGAATGCGGGATTGCACCCCGTTTCGTAGCGAGGTGAAATGGAAACGCGTGGCGTGGATTCCAGTTTGTCGATAAAGGCCGCTATTACTCCGCGCTTGGCGCGGATCGCAATGGGAAGCGAACCAAAACATATTAGCGTGTGCATTTGCACTTACAAGCGGCCACAGCTTCTCAAGCGCGTGCTGGAGGAACTCCGAGGTCAGGACACGAACGGACTCTTCACCTATTCAATCGTTGTCGCGGACAACGATCATTTGCGATCTGCAGAGAGCGTTGTGGCGGACTTCGCGGCCGCATCGACTATTCCTGTCACGTACTGTGTGGAGCCTCGGCAGAACATCGCGCTGGCACGGAACAAGGCCATCGAAAACGCCCACGGGGACTTTGTTGCCTTCATCGACGACGACGAGTTTCCGGCGCAAAACTGGCTCTTGAATTTGTTCAAGGCTTGCCACGAATATGGCCCCGATGGCGTGCTTGGGCCCGTAAAGCGCTGCTTCGACGAAGAGCCCCCGAAGTGGATTGTAAAGGGCAACTTCTACGAACGGCCCACTCATCCAACGGGGTTCGTGATCGGTTGGCACGGAGCGCGGACGGGCAACCTGCTCCTGAAAAGGCAACTTTTCGAGGGCGACGAACTTCCGTTTCGACCGGAATTTCGTGCCGGAGAGGACCAGGATTTCTTCAGAAGGATGATCGAAAAGGGGCGCACGTTCGTATGGTGCAATGAAGCGGTGGCGTATGAGGCTGTTCCCCCAAACCGCTGGAAACGCTCGTACATGTTAAGAAAGGCCTTGCTCCGGGGTGCGACTGCCGTGCTCCATCCGACCTTCGGAAAACGCGACATTGCAAAATCAGTCATCGCTGTTCCGGCTTATGCCATGGCTTTGCCCTTTGCGTTGGTGTTGGGGCAGCACAGGTTTATGGATTTGCTCGTGAGGCTCTTCGACCACCTGGGCAAGCTCCTCGAACTTCTGGGTGTGAACCCGGTAAAAGAGCCATATATTTCTGATCAGAACTGAGATATAAACCAGATTTTATTAAGATATTGGCAGTGTGGAGAGGTCGCCGTTGGTAAGGCAGCGGCCGGCTTGCCGGCTGCGGTGGGTAATGCCACCCGAGGGGTTCGAATCCCTTCCCTCTCCGCCACTATTTTTCTGTCGCCTCTGAGCGTGCAAGTGGCTGCCAAGCGAGTCACCTTACAAAAAAGAGCTGCCTGCGTCGGCAAGTCCGTCTTGGCAGGGGAATGAGGCTCACTATGATGGTCGGCGGCAGAGACATCAAAATCCAGGGGCGGCTGATCCGGATCGCGCGCCTCGATGCGGACAAGTACCAGTTTCTGGACGACCCAGAGCCGATGCTCAGAGCTCTACGTACGTCCGGACTCCGGATCGACCTTTTCACATTTATGCAGAGGTTGCCGGAAACCTCGCCGAAGTACGCTTACCCCATGGAGTGGGATAACTTGGCGGCTCTGCCCATATCCACGTTTGACCACTGGTGGAATGAACAGATCGGGTTTAAGGCGCGGAACAAGGCCAAACAAGCGGAAAAGAAGGGAGTTGCCGTCCGGGAAGTTCCCTTCGACGACACCCTAGTAAGAGGAATTCGTGAGGTTTACAGTGAATCCCCTGTCCGCCAGGGGAAGCCCAATGTCCACTATGGGAAGGACTTTGAAACCGTTTATCGCGAGGAGGCGACGTTTCTCGACAGTAGCATTTTTATCGGGGCGTTTCTCGGCGAGGAACTGATTGGTTTTATCAAGCTGGTCCACGATGAATGTCGAACGCAGGCGGGCCTGATGAACATTGTCTCAATGGTCCGGCACAGGGACAAGGCGCCGACAAATGCGCTGGTCGCGCAAGCCGTCCGGTCCTGCGCCGAACGAGGGATCTCGTATCTCGTGTACTCGAACTTCGCCTACGGGAAAAAGCAGCGAGACAGTCTCAGCGACTTTAAGGAACGCAACGGGTTTAAGCGGATCGATCTGCCTCGCTACTACGTCCCCTTGACTCGCGTCGGCTGGGCCGCCTTCCGCCTCGGCCTGCACCACCGTCTCGTTGACCATTTGCCAGTACCCGTAGTCGCCAAGCTCCGTGAGTTCCGGAACGCCTGGTACAACCGCAAGTTCCCGTCTGTAACGGAAGGTTCCTAGGAGAAAAGGGCATGCCGGGTATCGTCGGTCTCATTACCAAAGTGCCGGGCGAACGCGCCGAGCGGGATCTGCTCCGGATGGTTGAGACTCTTCGCCACGAGTCCTTCTATGGGACGGGAACTTGGGTTGATGAGTCCCTGGGAGTGTACGTCGGATGGACTGTGCGGAGGAATTCCTTCGCCGACGGAATGCCGCTCTGCAACGAACGAAAGGATGCCGTTCTCGTTTTTTCCGGTGAAGACTTCCCCGAGCCGGGAACCGCTCGCCGGCTAAAGGAGCGAGGGCATGCACTTCCAGCGCAAGGGCCCTCCTATCTCGTCCACCTCTACGAGGAGGATGCCGCGTTTCCGGCGGGCCTGAACGGAAGGTTCCATGGGCTCTTGACCGACCGGACACGCGGAAGGGCGACGCTCTTCAACGACCGGTACGGGATACACCGGATCTACTACCACGAGTCGAAGGAGGCCTTCTATTTCGCCGCGGAAGCCAAGGCGATCCTCGCAGTGCGTCCCGAACTCCGGACGGCGGACCCTAGGGGCCTGGGGGAGTTTGTGGCCTGCGGCTGTGTGCTCGAAAACCGGACAGTCTTTCAGGACATCTACGTGCTCCCGCCTGGCTCGGCTTGGGTTTTTCGCGGCGGCGCGCTCGAACGCAAAGGCGCCTACTTTCAGCCGCGAGAGTGGGAAGAGCAACCTCCCCTGGCTCCGGAAACCTACTACCGGGAACTCCGGGAGGTTTTCACACGCAACCTGCCTCGGTACTTCAACGGTCGCGAGCGGATCGGGATGTCCCTGAGTGGGGGATTGGACACCCGAATGATCATGGCCTGGCACAAGGCCTCCCCTGGGTCGCTTCCCTGTTACACCTTTGGGGGGATGTTCCGCGACTGTCAGGACGTCCTACTGGCAGGGCAAGTCGCCCAGATGTGCGGCCAGCCCTACGAGGTGATTCCGATACAGAACGAGTTCCTCGCGCGTTTTCCCCACTACGCAGAGCGGACTGTGTATCTCGCCGAGGGATGCACCGACGTGAGCCTTTCCCCTCTTCTTTATGTAAACGAGCGAGCCGCAGAGATTGCCCCCGTCCGGATGACGGGCAACTACGGCAGCGAGATACTCCGTCGGCTGGTGGCGTTCAAGCCGGGGCTGCCCACCCCAGGATTGTTCCGTTCGGAGTTTCTTTCCCATGTCCATGTGGCGCAGAGGACATACGCCGCGCTGCGTGGGGGTCACGCACTTTCCTTCATTGCGTTTCGGCAAACCCCCTGGTACCACTACGGTCTTTTTGCATTAGAGCAGACCCAGATCTGCGTGCGGTCGCCCTATCTCGACAACGACCTTGTCCGGACGGCCTTCCGCGCCCCGGATTCGGCCAACGTAGAAAGCGATATTTTCGCCGACAACGACGACTGTGTCCGTTTGATCGCCGACGGAAACGCCCCTCTTCGGCGGATCCGGACCGACCGTGGTTTGGCCGGAGACCAGGGACGTCTGTCGGGGTGGGTAACCCGGGGTCTCCTTGAGTTTACGTTCAAGGCGGAATACGCCTACGACTACGGTATGCCCCAGTGGGTGGCCAGGATCGATCATCTTTTCTCCCCGCTCCGCCTCGAACGCCTTTTTCTCGGCAGGCACAAGTTCTACCATTTCCGGGTTTGGTATCGGGATGCCCTCTCCGAGTACGTTCGGGAAATGCTGCTCGACCCGCGGACGCTGTCCCGGCCATACCTCGAACGGAAAGGCCTCGAAGCCATGGTGCGGGGCCACCTCAAAGGCGACCGGAACTATACCAGCGAAATCCACAAAGTGTTGACGCTGGAGCTCTTGCATCGCCTTTTCCTCGACCCGAGATGACTCCGCACCGTCCGTCAGAAACGGTTCCGGGGAGGCAGAGTTCCTTCGTGGTATGCACGGTGAGTGAGAGATTCGACGATTCCCGAACTTTCATTTTGCACTCGCTAAGGGTCATTTATGGACAGTGCTTTGATCTCAGTCGATAAGTACGTTGCGCGTTCGATGAAGACAGTGCAAGGCTTTTTGACAACCCTGGACGCCCGGCTGATAGCAGCACTTCTATCGTATCAGGGCGAGAACAACATTGCGGGTCATTTGTGCGAGGTCGGTGTCCACCATGGTCGGTTGTTCCTAATGCTTGCCTTGGCGCGCCGGGCCGGGGAGCGGGCGCTGGCCATCGATCTATTCGAGGACGACGCGAGGAACGCGAACACCCGGCATGCCGGGCGCGATCGAGCCCTACTCGCGAATGCCCATCGATTGGGAATCGAACTGTCCAAAGAGGAGACCTTTAAGACGTCCTCGCTTGATATCGAGGCTGCCGACATTCTGACGCGAACGACCGGGCGCATAAGGTTCTTTAGTATTGATGGCGGCCACCTCTATCAGCATGTTGAAAATGACTTGCGCCTAGCGGAGCGCACATTGACTGCCGAGGGGATCATAGCAGTCGACGATTTCTTTAGCGTGGGCTGGGCGGATGTGAGTTTTGCAACGTATGATTTTCTTCGCCGGACGGACACCATTGTGCCATTTGCTATAACCTCAAAACTGTACTTAGCGGCACCTGCCATGGCTGACAAGTACAAGGCGGCCCTGAGCAAACGCGCGGACTTAGGGCAGACCTTTTGCGTCCAAATCCTCGGGAGGGAGGTCTTAGCCTTGAGACAAGGTACGCTGAGGAGGGGATACGACCTGCTTCGCGGTCTAATTGCGCGCCGCACTTCGTGATCCAGCAGCGGCTGCCGCACTTCTGCGCCGGAATGGGCACCAATGCCAACCAGCCACTCTCCAGAACACGCGGGTACAGATTCGGTGGATGACCCCACATATTGCCAGTCTCGTCTTTGCCCTCGCGACATTGGGGCTTTTCGTCCTCGATCTGGATCGAGTGGCCTGAACGTCCAAGGCCCTTTGGATTCCCGCGGTTTGGCTGCTGATCGACGCCTCGCGGCAGGTGTCCCACTGGCGGGCGGCGACTGGATTGTGGAATCCAGGGCCATCGATAAGCTCAGCCGATCAGTACGTCGGCGGTAGCGGGGGTGGCTGCGATGGCATTGCGGCATCTCCTCGAGTGTGGGAAGTCACGAGGGGAGTCGGATGGTGGCGATGAGGTGTTCGGTTATCAAGCTTGAGTGAGCCAATAAGGAAGATCTCTCAAACAGTCAGCGCGAGCGGCAGCAGCCGGCGAGCGTCCAGAGACAAACTCGCAAACGGGAGGAGGCGGTCAAATGGAGAGCCAAGTAGCGGAGCCAGCGCGAGCGGCAGTAGCCGGCGAGCGCCCACGGATGAACTCGCAAATGGGAGGAAGCGATGAAATGGAAAGCCAAGGAGCGGAGTTATCCGTCATTGTGCCAACGTTTAATGAGCGGGCTAACGTATTGGAGGTCGTCCAGCGGCTTGAGGCATGCCTTGGAGGAAAAAGTTGGGAGGTCATTTTTGTAGATGACGATTCGAACGATGGAACGGCCGAGCAGATCCGCAGGATCGCGCGGCAGAATCGGCGCGTGCGGTGCCTTCAACGAATCGGAAGGCGCGGCCTTTCTTCGGCGTGTGTAGAAGGAATGATGGCAAGCTCCGCACCGTATCTCGCTGTAATGGACGGGGATGGACAGCATGACGAAGGGGTCTTGCCGCGCATGCTAGAAATCTTGAGGGCGGGGGATACTGACGTCGTTGTCGGTAGCCGGTATGTAGATCGTGGCGGAATCGGGACCTGGAATACATCTCGGGCCAAAATGAGTCGATTCGCGGCCCGCTTGAGCCGCGCAGTAATCAAGCACGATCTATCCGACCCAATCAGCGGTTTTTTTGCGCTACGTCGTGACGTTTTGGAGTTGGCCGTACGTAACCTCTCAAATATCGGATTCAAGATTCTCGTGGACCTCATCGCTTCATCACCGCAGACGCTGCGAGTGAAGGAAACACCCTATGTGTTCCGTAATCGACACACCGGTGAAAGCAAACTGGACAGCCAAGCGATGTGGGGCTATGTAATGCTGCTCGCGGATAAGCTCATTGGCCATGTCGTGCCTGTTCGATTCGTCGCCTTCGCGCTGGTTGGTACGGTGGGGGTGTTCCTCCACTTTTCAGTGTTAACGACGCTCTTTCGTGCCATGTCGTTCTCCTTCAGCTTGAGTCAGGCTGTCGCCACGCTACTCGCAATGACGAGCAATTTCGCACTGAACAATGCCCTGACTTACAGGGATATGCGGCTCAAGGGATGGCGGTGGGTTGGGGGTTGGGCGTCATTTACGCTCGCGTGCTCTGTCGGCATGCTTGCCAACGTCGGCATCGCGTCTTATCTCTTTAGGCACGACGCGGTCTGGGTACTTTCCGCTCTTGCTGGCATCGTGGTTGGCGCGGTTTGGAACTATGCGGTAACATCGATTTATACGTGGAACAGGCAAGAACGAGCGTCTCGGAGTTAGTGCTTCGCGATGCTACGTTTCGGACTGAACAGATCCACCGATTCTAGGAAAGCTGATGTCGCGATGACAACGCCAGACTTTGAGAATCAGAGGAGGAGGTCACTATTTCTCATTCTTCTGGCAGCGTTCCTCATTAATGCCGCACTGCTTTTTGTGGTGCTGCCGATCCTAGGCCACTTCTTCTCCGGAAGATACAGCGTCGATTTCACGGACCTCTATGATCTGATAGCGAACAACCTGGTTCACGCAAACGGGTATCGTGTCGAAGCAGGCATGAGCGAGACAATGATGCGGGAGCCCGGATACCCCCTGTTTCTTGCCATAGTGTTCAAAATCGGCGGCTACCATATCGAAGCCGCGCGGTTGGCCAACCTGCTGCTTGCGTTTGGGGCTGCCTTCATGATAATGCGATTGACTCGAAGGATAACCGAGGACCGAATTGCCCCGCTGCTTGCCGCTATTCTGTTCCTCTTTTACCCCGGCACCCTCATTTCTGAGGCGCGGGCAGGCCTTGAAATAGCCTTTATGTGCAGCATAATGTTATTCACGCTTGCTCTTTACCGTGCAGTGGCGAAAGGGAATTTTCCGGCCTTCTTCCTTGCCGGCTTGGCGTTGGGGGTGGTCATTCTGGTTAGGAGTACACCGCTATTGTTTCCGGTGTTCTTGTTGGTTTACCTGCTGCTTACCGCGAACGGGGCAAGCGAACGGCTCAAGGTGGTCTTAAGCATGGCGGCTCTCGTGCTTGGCATGGTGGTTGTGATGTCACCCTGGGTGATTCGTAATTATCTGCTGGTACAGAAATTTGTACCGACCGGAACCCTCGCCGGACATGCCGCGCAGGAAGGACTTTACGCCTGCCAACACCTCTCCTTTGATACCGATTTTTTCGCAGTGCAAAGAGAAGCAGGGCTTGAGCGCAGCCAGTTCGCTAGCCGACTGAGGATCCCGTTTACAGGCACTTACTACTACCAATATTTCTATGACGCGCGGGACGAACTGGCGCTTAACAAGAGCTTGCTGGCAGGTGTCGCAAGCGAATACCGCAGACACCCAACACTTCTGGCCAGTTGTGGGGGGAAGAATCTCTTCTTCAACTTCTGGTTCCTTGGCAAGACCTGGCAAGCGACGTGGCTGAACATGCTCGTACAGGTTCCGCTGTTGGCATTAGCCCTCAGCGGCATTTTCGTGTTGCGGAAACGCGGCCTGTTACGACAAATAGGCATCATGTTGACGTTTGTCCTTTACGTTCCGGCAGTCCACGCGCCAATTCTCGCTGATGCACGTCACAGCATGGCGGTTGTCCCATTCCTGATGATCCTAGCCAGCGTCTCACTAGTTTCGATCTGGCACGCGTACAGAACGCACGTACCAAAGGAGACAGGCCCGGGCTCCTAGAGGTTTCCGCGGGGTCCGCCGTGTCATCCGGATCAACTGTAGACCTGATTTTACCAAATGGCGCCTCTACTATTATTTTTTTGCTTGGTTTTCATCGCCTGGCTCCTGGTGCGCGATTGCAAGCGCCGCCCTTCAGTTAGCGCGGCTGCATGGATTCCAACGCTAATGGTCTTGATCCTCGGGTCGAGAGTTCCTTCGGGCTGGTTCAGACAACAACGGGTCGTTACCGATCTGTCCAATGCGGCGGGAGGACTTCTGATCGACCAGGTATTCTTTTTGTTGATGATTTTTGGGTCGTGGATCGTTGCGACTTCGCGTGGAGTAAAGTGGGGTAAGCTCTTCGCCGCAAATACTGCGATCATGCTGTTCTACGTCTATTTCGCCATGAGCTTTCTCTGGTCCAATTACCCACTCGACTCGTTCATAAGAGTGTTGAAAGATTTTGGCACGACGGTCTTGGTCATCTCGGTCATTTTCTCTGAGAAAGATCCGATGGAGGCGGTACGGGCCGTATACGTCAGATGCGCCTGTGTGCTGCTTCCGTTATCGATGCTCTTCATGAGGTATTACCCTGCTTACGGTCGAGTTTATGACAAGGGTGGCGAGACTGAATTTACGGGCGTCGCTACGCAGAAGAATTCCCTTGGTCAGATCTTACTGATTTCCATTGTGTTTTTGATATGGGACCATTTGGAAACGCGCCCGGCGGGCAGGAAATGGCTCTGGAGCGGGATGCGCTGGGATTGCTTGGTGCTGTTGCTTATGGGCGTCTTGCTTTTACGCCTTTCGCATAGCCAAACGTCTTTTGTGTGCTTGTGCATTGCTCTGGCTCTGATATTGAGAAGTCGATGGCTCGCCTCCCGGATGATCAACAGAGCGGTGTTCTTCGTCGCCCTGTCCCTTCCGTTTCTCATATTGTTGACACAGCAGTTCAGCTCGATCGTCGCGCCAATACTTGACGCCTTGGGACGCGATATGACGTTTACCGGCAGAGCCAATATTTGGCAGCATATTACTTCCACGACGGTTAACCCGTGGATCGGCTGCGGATTTTATAACTTTTGGGGAGGACCAGGTGGGCGGGCAATAATGGAAGCCATACAAACAGGTGTACCGAACGCACACGATGGTTATCTGGATATTTATCTAGATGGGGGAGCGATCGGTGTGGCTTTGTTGTTCTGGCTACTATTCGCGTCCGGCAAACGGATCATAAGGCGCCTCCCTGGGAATGGATATCAGCGACTGAGGTTCGCCTTCCTGATTGTGGCCATTGTTGCCAATCTCACGGAATCCAATTTTGCGCGGATTTCCCCGTTGTGGTTCACTACACTGCTGGTGTTCCTTGAATTTCCTTTCCTGAAGACCAATGAGACATTCGCGCCTGAGCCGCAAGCGTCGAGCGATGGCGGTGGTGTTGTGGAGGCCGCGACCTGAAAGTCCAAGGTGGATTTGTGGGCGAGGACGCTGAACTGCTCCTTGACGAAGCTTATAACGGTTACATAGAAGTTTTCCTGAACTTGGGGTCGATGGGAATTGCCCTACTCGCCGTCCAGGCAAGGTTGCAGAGGATGAAGAAATGAAAATCGCCTATTTGGTGTTTGCTTACAAGAACCCGGAGCTTCTCAAGAGAGCGATAGGGAGGCTTTCATCTCAGGATTGCGCATTCTTCATTCATATAGACCAAAAAAGCAGCATCGAGGAGTTTTCCCGGATTTGCGGAGAGAATGTTTTCTTTAGCGAGAAGCGTATACCTGTGTATTGGGCCGAATTCTCTGGAGTGGAGGCGATACTCCTGTTGATGAGACAGGCATTAGAGGGGCCCCAAGACTACGATTACTTTGTTCTTCTAAGCGGGAGCGATTATCCCCTAAGGAGCGGCAAATATATTCACACATTCCTGGAACAGAATCGCGGTTTGGAATTCATCAATATGGTGAAGATGCCCAATGAGGCAGCCGGCAAGCCAATCTCCCGGATTAACACACTGAGGTTTCAGTCTAATAAGCCGGTCCGTCGATTCGCTGCAAGAGCGTTGGCAAAGCTGGGTTTGGCTCAACGCGATTACAGGAAATACCTGGGAAGTTTAGAAGCCTATTCTGGCAATACCTGGTGGGCCTTGACGAGAGAGGCGTGCCAATACACATTGGAGTTCATACAGCATGACCCTCACGTGGGGAAATATTTCCAAGACGCGTTTGCGCCTGAGGAGATGTTCTTTCACACCATTCTGGGCAATTCGGCGCTTAGATCTCGAATCCGGAGGAATTTGGTCTATGAGGATTGGTCCGCCGGGGGCGCCCGCCCTGCCATGATTACTGACCAGCACGTGGCGCTTTTCGAGGCGCAGGAGAAAGTGTGGCTTAACGATGTCTGGGGTTCTGGGGAGGCGCTCTATGCGCGAAAGTTTTCTGACGACAGGCTGGACTTGCTACAAAGGATTGATGACATGATAAGTCGAAAGGAGAGCACTGAACCTCTCGCGAGTCCAGCAGCCCGTGCATAAGGTCAAGTCTCCGTCAGCGCTCTGGAGAACCAAGATAGCCCGAACGCCTGATGGACGCGATGAGCCCAGATCTTGTCGTTCTGTCAGGTGCCGAATGACGACGGGGTTCCGTTTCACACCATTCGATGCAAGTGGCGCGTTCCTGGCAGGGGCGGCTGGAGACAGCCGCGGTTGCTTGGCCATCCCGGGCGTCGGAGGGGTGCTGCGGACAAAGCGAATATCGTCAAACTCCTCAAGGTGACCTTCAAAAACGAATGCGGTGATCGTTTTCCCTCTCATGGCCGTCGGTTGCCTCTTCAGCCGCTACATCATGATGAGCTGTGGCAAGGGCTTCGCAAGGAGGTCCTCTGAAACCGTTTGATGCCAGCGGCGCGTTTCGGTCGTCTGCGGACGGGCTGCAGCGCGGCGCGGTTTTCCCCATGATGCCTGAAAAATTGAGCTCAAAAAGCCGGAAGATGCTCTCGGGCTCCGCGCTGCGAGTGGGGAACCTTGTTGTGGCAGCTATATGTTCCTTACTCCTCATGCCGTTCATCGTGCACCACCTCGGGGATCGTCTTTACGGATTCTGGTCCCTCGCAGCCGGATTCATTGGTTATTACAGTATATTGGACTTCGGGTTAAGCGGCGCCGTGGCTCAGTACATATCCATAGCGATCGGGCAGAGGGACCTGGCCGAGTGCCGCACTGTTTTCAATACCGCTTTGCGTATTCAATCGCTGCTAGGATGCGTTGCGTTGCTGGTGACAGTTCTGATAGCGGCTGCCACCCCATGGTTTTGTCGAAGCCCGGTGGAGGCCGCCACGTTCTGGAAGGTCATAGTCATCTTGGGCGTCAATGCCGCCCTCAGCTTCCCGGCGCGAGCTTATGGGGGCCTGCTGGACGCGGAGCTCCGGTTCGACATCCGGTCGTGGCTGTCACTCCTTGGGGTAGCCCTGCGAACAGGACTTATCATTTGGGCGCTCTTAGCCGGGGGCGGGCTACTGGCACTGGCCTGGATGATGCTACTCGCCTCTCTGCCGGTCATGGCCCTCCAGATTTGGTTTGCGAGACGCGCGGCTCCATGGGCTCAACTGGAGGGCTCGGCCATCGAGATGAAAAGAGCGAAAAGTCTCTTTTCCTACAGCGTTTATACTTTCGTGTCGACTGTTGCAGATACTCTGCGGTTTCAGGTGGATGGTCTCGTTATCTCCGCCTTCATCGGCTTGGCAGCCGTTACACACTACAGAGTTGCCAGCGTATTCGCGAAGTATTATATTGACATCATCATTGCCTCGATAGGCACCATTCAGCCGATTTTGAGTCGGCTTCACGGAGCGAAAGATCGGGATAATCTCGAGAAAGTGTTCCTCTTTGCGACCAAAATCTCGCTTTGCATCTCCGCTCTCATCTGCTTCGGTCTCATTGGCTGGGGAAAACCATTCATCATCCGTTGGATGGGCGCTAAATATGGAGACGGATACCTGCCGTTAGTGGTCTTATCGCTCGCGGTCTTCCTCGACGTATGTCAGACCCCCTCCTCCATCTTGCTAAATGCCACATTTAAGCATCGATTCTATGCGTATTTAAACCTGGCGGAAGGTGCTATCAATTTGTTATTCAGCCTGATTCTCGTCCGGCCCCTTGGAATCCTTGGCGTTGCACTGGGCACTTTGATTGCGGCGTTTCTTATTCGGGTTGCGGTCCAGCCGTGGCAGACGTGCAAAGCCGTTGGACTTTCCTACGGCCGCTATATGAGATTTTTCGGAGGAAATCTGCTGCGCTGCGGCTGCCTGATGGGTATGGCCATTGCAATTGTGGGATGGGCTTTGAGACCGGACTACATTTACCTGGCTGCTTCGGCATTTTGCGTTACTGGAATCTACGCAGTCGGTTCTTGGCTGGTGGTCTTGAACCGAGCCGAGCGTGAGCACTTGCTGGCGGCCATAATGAACCGCACCCTGAAACAGACCGAGCTGGAAGCCGCCGGCGCGGCGGTTCAGTGAGAGAGGCGAACCTTGAAAGTTTCTGCGCTGATTCCGACCTATAATCGCCGCCCCTATGTATTCCGTGCGATCGAGAGCGTACTAGCACAAACTGTACCCGTGGACGAGATCATCGTCGTCGATGACGGTTCTACCGACGGCACGGCCGAGGCGATTCGTAGCCGCTACGGATCGCGCGTCGGAGTATTTAGGCAGGGCAATGGGGGGGTGCCGGTCGCGCGAAGGCGAACTGTCGAAGAGGCACAAGGTGAGTGGGTGGCATTCCTCGACAGCGATGACGTGTGGCACCCCACCAAACTGGAGCGCCAGTTTGATGCCTTGACCACCTTAGGCAACGACTTTGGCGCGTGCTTTACAAATTGCAGCTACTTTGGTGACCCTGACCTCCGCCTCACCACGTTTGAAGAAGCAGGGTTGAAAACCAATATGGCCGTGGGCCACCTCGCCGACCCAATTAGGTACATCGTGGGAAACCCCCTTGGGATCTACGTGCAAAGCCTAATGGTCCTGCGTTCGCTTTTAACAGAAGTGGGCGGGTTTGATGACGCCCTGGGTATTTCAGAGGACCGAGATTTGATCTTCAGGCTAGCCTTTAGAACTAAGTTTTGCTTTGTATCAGCGCCGCTTGTGAGGATTGACCGCACGCCGTGCCTTTCACGCCTAACGGGTCTGCTCGCCCACAAGGACGACCAGACATACACTTGGCTTGAGCGCCCGTTCAAGAAATGGCTTGCCTGGCCTGAACTAGTGGATCGCGAGACGCGCCAGATGATCCGAGAAGAATTGGTTGCTCTGTATTACGGTGGGGCAGCGGAAAGGCTACACGAACTAAGGCTAGCGAGCGCGCTCGAGAAGATCAAGGAGATAAGACGCTTGGGCCACAGCTACCCAGAGATCGTCTTGACCTTGCTATCCCGTGTAGCAAGGAAGCTGTCGCGTACTCTCCGCGCGCGGGTCAGCGAGAGTTGAACACTACTAAGACCGCGGACCACCCCGCAAATAACAACGCATGTTTCAAGCGAACGCAAAGTCGGAATAAGTGTTGACCAAGCGCGAGTATCTTCGGCCCAATCAGGGGTCCTAACACCAAATGCCATATCGAATCCCAAAGCGCATCATCCAGACCGGAAAGCGCGCTCAGCAGCCATTGCAAAACCGGGCTATGATGGCGAATATCAGGCTGCTAAACCCGGATTATGAATATCTATTATTTGACGATGAGCAAGTAAGAAGATTTATCGAGCAAGAATTCCCGCAGCATCGTGAGGTCTTTGATTCCTTTCAGTTTCCCATTCAGCGAATCGATTTCTTTCGGTATCTGGCAGTCTATCACTACGGTGGATTCTATTTTGACTTGGACGTCTTGCTCGCCTCCGGCCTCTCGGGTCTTTTGGAGTCTGGCTGCGTTTTTCCATTTGAGGGACTCACCTACAGCCCTTTCCTGCGCAACCATCATAAGATGGATTGGCAAATTGGGAACTACGCATTTGGGGCTGCACCCGGGCACCCCTTTCTTGAGGCGATAATCCGGAACTGCGTGAGAGCCCAAAAGGATCCCAATTGGGTCAAACCCATGATGCGCGGGATGCCAGCCCTATCCAGAGCAACATTCTTTGTCTTGAACACAACCGGCCCTGGGCTGGCTTCCCGAACCCTAGCCGAGAACCCGGATTTGGCCAAAACAGTCACAGTTCTCTTTCCCGATGATGTATGTGACCCTCGCAACTGGAACCGCTTTGGCGATCTAGGTATTCATTTGATGGAAGCTTCCTGGCACCTGCAAAGGAGTTTTCCGCGCAGGCGGTTGGCGGGTTACCTGGAGGGCTGGAAAATGCAAAGACTCTTGAAGCAGAGCCTCAGACTCGGAAAGACAAGGCACCACGTCGCGAAAAGCGACTCGGGCGTAACGTGCCGGGAAACCAGCTCAAGAGACGTTCAGGAACCCCTGGTATAGATTCTCATCCCTGCCTTCAGCGTGGAGGAACGGATCGCCGGAACGCTGCGCTGGGCGCTTGCCCAAACCTGGGAACGAAAGGAGATCATTGTTGCGGATGACGGTTCCACCGACCGAACGCTGGCGATTGCGCGACAGTTTGAGTCGGACTGCCTCCGCGGGGAGCGCGCGCGAAACGCGATGAGGTATTCGCCGGGCGGCGACGGAACCCCGGCCATCTATGTGATGGCTTACGGGACCAAGAGCATCAAGAGGCCAAACACCTCACTTATGTCCAGGGCACGCCTCTCAGCGGTAGTTACAGTCCTTTCACCTTGTTCGAAGCGGGCCAAGCCGTGGCCTGACGCCTCAAGTACGAAGGCACATCAGTGAGCAACGGCGCTGGGGTTCGTCGGAGGGGCAGGAGGGCTTTGTTGTCCATAGCAGTTGCTCGCATTGAACACCAGCGGACTGCCTGTTCCATCCGTCCCTCCCATGACCTGCTCGTAGCATACCTCCGCGGGAATTTTATTGGCATAACCATAGGAATCCGAACGACTCCCATTCGACACGTCCGGGCCGATTGCGGGCCATGGCACGCTGCCGAACCAAGCAGGCTCCGAGCTAAGATAGAAGCTCGCTGGGATTGTATGAGTTACCCCACTGGCCCAAGTGACTGCGTTGGCCACGGAAGAGTAGTCTCCGTGGACCAGCAGCGTGTTATAGGGATAGATGCTGTCGGTGCTTCCTGCGCCGGCGGAACTTTCGGCGTACCCAATCGCGTAGTTATAACCGAAATTGTCGTACTGGTCTAAGCTATTCGCCCCGCACGGGCTCGGTCCACATATAGCGTTGACCATCCTGGTCAAAGTAAGCAGCGGGTCAGTGGAAGTGCCATACTCATGTATTGTAGCCATCGTTGTCGAGCCGTAGATATTACCCAACGAATTGTAGTTCGTGGATAGGCGAGAGAGATTCAAGTTCTCAACCTCTTCCGACTCCCACCACCCATTGATCCCGCTAGCGCCCGTGTTGCCCATGGGGGTGCAAGTCACGGCTCCGCGTCCTGAGTTCGGAAGGCAGTATTTCGTGGCTCCAACCTCAAAGTTTCTGAACAGAGTGTTATTCGCGTTCGACCCCCAAGTGGAATCATAGACCGCCCTTATGTCAATGTTGCCTTCAATGAGGTTAAACTGCGGATGCGCTCCGTGCATGATGACGCCAGCCGAGAGGGTGTAGATACCGCTAGTATCAAAGTTGCCGAACATGTAGTTGTAAGCGATGACGTTGCCAGCCGCTCCCCACTCCAGCATGATCGAAGCGTGCAGGCGTTCAAGGATATTGTTCTGCACCAGAACGCCAGTCGATTTGGTGTAGAGGTCAACGGTTGAATCGTAGCTTCCCGGCGTGTGTAGGTAGGCATTTGAGAAATAACTGTTCTGAATTTGATCGTGATAGCCCCAGGAAACCTCGACGTGGTCGCCGTCCGTGTAATTCCCTTCAACGCCGCTGATCCAACAGTAGGCGCACTCGCTCATCTGGAAGTTTGAATAGTCGCCTCCCGTGTGGGTGTTGTTGGCGTAGACCTGGAGATTTTCCACGCCCGCGTATTTCGCGGAAGCAGTGAAAGGTATGGCGACCGGCGAAAGGGTGTAGGAGACGTAGAGCCCTGGACTTATCCCAATCGTCGTTCCACTGACGCTCTCGACCTCCACAATCTGACCCTGCGCATATGAACCATTGCTGGTTTGGCCTCCATCACACCAAGCACACGTGCCTTCGTCCCCGGCGACCGAGACGATCGTTCCGTCATTCCGCTGGTCTATTATTAAGTAGCCGCCGACCGAGATTCCCGCTGCGCTGCTCACTGTGATGCTGGTCGATCCCGCCGTGTTGCCGCCCGTGATGGACACTGCACTGGAAAAACTTGGAGACGCTGTGCCCATTTGGACAACCGCTCCCGAGGTCACGGTCGAGTTCAGGATTGTCTGGTTGGCTCCGGCGCCTCGAAGCGTCACGTTGCGAGGGATAGAGATATTGTTGTTCACCGTGTAGGTCCCTGCGCTGAGGTACACGACCTCCCCGCTCGGGCAGGAACTTAGAGCGCTGTTGATCTGCGTGACCGTGGCGCTTGAAGTGAGGGTCGAGCAGATGGTGGTGCGGTTCGGAATCCCTCCCGGTACGCCCGCCGTTGACCAGTCAATAGCGCATTGCCCTGGAGCCGAGGTGCCGTTTGAGGTGCAAGCGCCTGTGCCGCTCACGGGCAACAGGATGCCAGACCAGGCCTGGGCATGTAGAGACCCCGAGAAGCAAAGCAGGAAGAACAAAAATAGAACCGACTGTTTAAGTTTCATTGTGACTCTCCTTCATAGTAGCACCTGTTAGCAGCAGGAATCTATGGGCTGATCATGCACCTCAGTTTAGACGTTGAGCAGGATAGAGAGCTCATGCGCCTTCCATTTTCCCTTTGCCAGAGTCGCTGCAGATTATCCGAAACAACGCATGACTCAACACCTAATTAATTGCCACTATTCCAAATGCTCGTCGAGAGTACTTCAGTACTACGGCACTAATATGCCGCGTCTGGTCTAATACCGCAATAGAAAAGGTTGTGGTAGTGGCACGCACCGCTATCTATCCGCATCATTTCTAATGCCAATTGCCAAGAACGTAGGTTCCTGTTTTTCAGTTGCTTACAGTCGATGCAGGAGGTCGGGGCAGCCCTCGTCATGTATTTCTTGCACTAGCGAGCAAGAATTACAGCATGGCGGGAATGGTATCTGGCTGGCAGAGGGTACCACCAATATTCTGCGGAATACATCAGAGCGCCTGTTAGTCGCAAGGGAAAGGAACGCATCTTGAAAATCAGTTTCAGGTTGGGTTATGTTGGTACGGTTTCGGCGGGATGCTTGGCCAATGACGGACATAAAGTCATCGGCGTCGACCCGGTGCAGACTAAGATCAATCCGGTCAACAATGGCCTAACCTCTATCATCGAGGCAGATACCGGCGAGATTATCGCATCGACAGTCCAAGCCGGCCGACTGCGCGCCATCTGGTTCGCCGCACCCGGCAAGTTACCCGACGGAAGCTTCCCGCTGAAGAGAAGAACGCATCCGGCTGCAAGGGAACCGGGGAGAGGTTGTTCGACCATGGGATGTACGGGCGATGTGTCATCTTCGGAGTTCGTCCGGGGGAACAACCACCTGGACTGAGCGGGCAATCCACCCCGAAGCCCGCAAGGTGAGCAGCGGTCCGCCGTTTAGGCAATGCCTCAGACAGAAGTACGGGTACGCTGGTACGCTTGGCGGAGACGGGAAACAGAAGTAAACTCTCAGAAAACGTACTTCTCCGGCGGACGATAGAAAGGCTGATGGAACCAGTCGCCAGAGAGTGGCATGATCCGGCTCCCGCGGCACATTAAAGAGGAAGACGAAATCATTACGCGTGAAGCCATGACCAGAAGCCAAGTTACGCAAGTGTGACGAGCAGGGAAGCCGGTCTCGACGGAACGGCTGAAAAAGCTGCATACCCCCTGCTCACATCCAGATGCGTGGCTAGCGAAGAAGGGTTGGTATCGTTCTCAGGTTGAGCAGAATGTCCATGCGGCTAGATCTACGGCTGACTCCGAACCTCCTTTGCCCAGGGCTGAGGGTCCTCCTGTGTCTGTGATGCACACCGTAGAACCAAGTAACCGAGTGATTGTCGATCACTTTCGATGCCCTGATGGTTTTACAAATATCGGGGTTTGGGGGGAGCTATCTCGGGAACCGGGGTTCTTTGAGTTCGGGAGCGAGCTGATCTGCTACGGGAAATGTTCCGCTTTTGTTCCATCCCGGTCCATTAAGGGGAATTTACGCGACGCTCTGGAGTACGCCCGTGTTGATCAAGGAACTGTGTCCCTTCCTTTTCATGTGTCCGAGGTTGTCGAGGCCCTCCGCCGGGAAAAATACACCACCGCTCTAGGGGATGGGGCGCGCAAGTGGTCGCGGAACCGCTTTTCCCGGATGGGCTACTACTTAGTCCGGCCATTGCTGCCGGTCTCGGTACGCAAGCATCTTCAAAGGCTTTCATTGCGCGGATGGGACAAACTCCCTTTTCCTTGCTGGCCGGTGGATACGACCGTCGAGCAGATCCTTGAATCTACTGTCGTATTGATCCTCCGGGAGAGGAAGGACCAAACTATACCCTTTATTTGGTTTTGGCCGGAAGGCAAGCAGGCCTGCGCCCTAATGACTCACGACGTCGAGACGACGCTCGGCAAGGATTTTTCCGAAGCCATCATGGATGTTGATGACTCCTTTGGGATCAAGGCGTCATTCCAAGTTATTCCGGAACGCCGGTATAGGGTTTCGGGGAGCTACCTCACCAGCATCCCCCAACGCGGATTTGAGGTGAATGTCCAGGACCTGAGTCACGATGGACGGCTATTTGACAGTTATGAGACGTTCCAACGCCGGAGGAAAGCCATCAACACGTATGCCGGCCTTTTCAAGGCACGTGGGTTTAGGTCGGCCGTCCTGTATCGGAACGCTGATTGGTTGAGCTCGCTATGCTTTGAATATGACATGTCGATTCCCAATGTTGCCCATCTCGACCCCCAGCGTGGTGGATGCTGTACGGTTTTTCCCTTTTTCGTTGGAGAAATGCTGGAAATCCCAGTGACGACGACCCAGGACTATACGCTTTTCCACATTCTCCGAGACTATTCCCTTGATCTCTGGAGAGAGCAGACCAGCCGCATCCTCAAGAGGCATGGAGTAATGAACTTCATAATCCATCCGGATTACGTGACCCGGGATCAGGAAATGCAGGTGTTCAAGGGCCTCCTCGCTTATCTTGCCGAGTTGCGTGCCAAGGCTGGCCTATGGATTCCGCTGCCAAATGAGCTCAACCAATGGTGGAGGCAGAGGAGCCGGATGCAAATTGTCAAAAGCGGAAACGGTTGGGAGATTGTGGGAGAAGGCAAGGAACGAGCGCGACTCGCTTACGCGAGATTGGAGAATGGGAAGCTGATTTATGACTTCTGAATTTCAGCCGCTCCCGCGAAGGACGTTTCTCGGAGGAATGGGACTGTGCTTCCACCTTACCGTCACTGTATAAACACCTAGACGGCAATTACAGTTCCGCTGAATTGGTTTTCCTATCGTTTGGAGTCTCAGGATGACTCCTCCGTACCGTAGGGTTGCGCCAAGTACAATCACCCGCGGTGTTTTCCGGGAATAGGGACCTGCATCATGCTAACAAGAGTACCGACTTCCGATAGTTGTATTGTCGATTCTCTTCGCTGGGTGCACTGAGATACCAACTTCCTGAAGACCTCCGGCACGCCGTCATCGGCTAGGTCACGCCCCTGGCCAAGCGAGAGGAACGCGAACCGCAGATCTTCGCCGAGCGTTGCGGCGACTATATTGTTTACGCGGGTGAGCGCGGGCGATGGGGACATAGGGTGGCGCGCGTTGCCGACGCTTTTGACACTAACCCAGCACGAGTCCCCAATCTCAATCGATGGACCATTGGTTGGTGATGAACATGGACGCGTGGAGAAATTCCAAACAACACATAGTTTCGGAAGAAGGTAGAGGAGGGAGCGGATTGCATCTTGATGACCGCGGAAGCTGGCCGGCATCCTCGGACCCGGCTGAATCTCTTGGGGCAGAAGTCTACCAAATTGACCCTCTTGAGGACCGGCGTTGGCCTGAGTTCGTGGCCCGCCATCCACTTTCTAGTCTTTATCATTCTCAGCCCTGGCTGGAATCTTTGAAGCGGACTTATGGATACACGCCGGTGGCGTATACGACGTCGCCCGCGGGTTCCGAACTACGAAATGGTCTGGTTTTCTGCCGTGTCGAGAGCTGGCTTACCGGTCGCCGCATCGTGTCGCTGCCTTTCTCGGACCATTGTGAGCCGCTGTTTGGGAGTGAGGACGAATTTGAGAAGCTGATCAGTATTCTGTTGCTGGTTTTCCGAAAGGAGCACTGGAAATACACTGAACTGAGGCCACGGAGTACGATTGCTCAAGGGCCAGGGGGGTTGCAGCCTGACAAACATTACTGTTTTCATTCCCTTGATCTTTCTTCCGAAGTGAAGGAATTATATTCGTCACTGCATAAGGATTGCATTCAGAGAAAGATCAGGCGTGCCGATAAGGAAGGGCTCGAATACCGGGAGGGGCGTTCGCCTGAGCTGCTGGCGATCTTCTACCGCCTTTTTGTAAAAATGCGGCAAAGACATGGGCTCCCACCGCCACCATTGGCGTGGTTCCTGAACCTCGCGGAATGTTTGGGGCCGGCCATGCAGGTAAGGATAGCGTTTCACCTGGGGCGCCCTGCCGCAAGCATTATCACGATGGTCCACCGCAACACAATGACGTACAAGTACGGTTGTTCTGATCCTGAGCTTAACAAATTTGGGGGCATCCCATGGCTCTTCTGGAAGGCGATCCAGGAAGCCAAATCAACTGGGCTTCGCGAGCTTGACTTGGGCCGCTCGGACTGGAAGCAGGCCGGTTTGATTACGTTTAAGGACAGGCTTGGTGCCAGACGCATCCCTGTAACCTATTGGCGCTTCCCGAAGCCCCAGGGAGCCACTGACGCACTATCCGACGGAAGAGTGCAGTGGCTTGTCGGCCAAATCTTTCTCCGTATGCCTACTCCCCTCTTGTCTGCCGCAGGACGGCTGTTTTACCGACATATTGGTTGAGTGACGTCCTTTCAGGACCTTTATGACGCATTATTGTCACACCATCGATTTGACGGGTCCAGGTTGCCTGACGGGAAACAGACACACCTTTATTTCAACTACTATGGATAGAATGGCAAATGAGCGCTGGCAGCAGACAAGAACGGGAATCGCTCTCGTAACTTGGTGCGCAGTCAACCCAGCAGCCGGCTCGCCACGGCTCTCTCCGTTTGAGGTGAGACACGTCGCGAACACTTCATCACCAGAAGGATGAATCCAGCCGGTGAAGGATTGAGGATGGCGAACAGAAGCAACAACGAAGCACAGAGTGATGTGATCCATTGTGAAGATCCCGGCAAATCCATCGCGGAGGTGCCGATCCTGACCGAAGCTGAGCGAAACCGGATCTTGTACGAGTGGAACGACACCCGCGCGGAGTACCCTGACGTTTGCGTCCATGAATTGTTCGAGCGGCAAGCGGCGAAAACTCCGGACGCCCCCGCTGTCGTTTTTCAAGGTCAGCAACTCAGCTATCGAGTCCTGAACGAACGCGCCAATCAGTTAGGACACTACCTTCGGAAACGCGGGATCGGACCTGAGCTGCTCGTGGGCGTGTCTATGGAACGCTCGCCAGGAATGCTGATTGGGCTCTTGGGTATTTGGAAGGCAGGCGGCGCTTACGTACCTATGGATCCCACGTATCCGAAGGAACGTTTGTCATTCATGGTGAAGGATTCGGCGGCTCAGCTTCTGCTGACCACCAACAAGCATAAGCACTTGTTTGCCTCCGTCACCGACAAGACGATCCTTTTGGATTCTGACTGGCCAGTCATCGCGGGGGAAAGCACCGGCAATCCCCGCTCCGGTGCAGTGCCCTCGAACCTGGCCTACGTGATGTACACCTCGGGATCGACGGGAGAGCCGAAGGGGGCGATGATTCTGCACAGCGGTCTGGTGAATTATCTGTGCTGGGCCATCCAGAGGTATTCAGTGGAAGAGGGCGGATCCGTTCCTTTGCATAGTTCAATTTCCTTTGACTTGACGGTTAC
>Ga0074046_10000812_pt1 | contig 28656 bp, 26 predicted proteins | sample BogForMeECP23OM3_FD_94441 | JGI IMG/M metagenome (GOLD analysis project Ga0074046, IMG submission 94441) | Bog forest soil microbial communities from Calvert Island, British Columbia, Canada - Bog Forest MetaG ECP23OM3 | ecosystem: Environmental > Terrestrial > Soil > Wetlands ... | reverse complement strand
CTCGCCGAGCACTGGACAGATGTTGCCGTACACCGGACGTTCACCGAATGGGCCAACGCGCCCTTTTCGGTCAGTACTGGCCACTGGCGGCGCGTTTATTTTGCGTGGCGGAGGGTCTATAGGATCCGTGCGTTGCTCGGCGATGTCATTGATAGGGTGATCGAAGATCAGATCAAGAAATTCCACGACGAAGACGGACGTTGGGACCCCGAAAATTGGGCGGAATTCCTACGTCTGATAGACCAGAAAGCCCAGAAGGAGCACCTCGGTCCCGTATCAGGTGGCTTCGATCCTTCTTCTAACGTGAGGCTTCTGTCTTTTTTGTTGGTATGATTTTTCACAAGGCTGCGCAGCGTTCAAGAAACGTGTCTCTCGTTGCCTCTGCAAGTCGTTGATTGCAGGTCGCTGGATTCGGGGAAAAGACTCGTTAGCAAAACCCGCTGAATCTCAGAGCCACGGAGTCAATGACTTGGAGACAACGAGTTGACAGGTTTTTTCGCGAACGGTGCCAGATTACAAGCGGCGAACACGTCTACCGTTGGCACAATCCACACTGAAACATCGCCAAAACTGGCTGTTTTCAACTGTCAGTAGCGACCCACTCGCTAACTAAACCGAAGCACAGCCCCGCCGTCCGCGTTCACTTCGTCCATTCCGCGCTTGTGCTCCTCAATCCGCACTGACTCCAAAAGCTAACAGATTCTTTTGGAGTTCTGGAAACATGCAGGCCATGCGGCGAAATTTGTTATCTGAACTCGCGTGCGATGAAGGATAGCCGCGATTCCCAACGGAGGTTTCATCATTAGCTATGTTTCGACGAAAGAGTTTCAGCTCGCTGTTCACGCGTGTGTCTCTGACCGCGATCACCTTGGCTAGTCTTGCATTTCTCATTGCCTGCGGAAGCAGCTCGAATAGCGCCGACCCACCACCCTCAGGCGGATTCAACAATAGCAACCTTAATGGCACCTACGTTTTTGCCGTGACTGGAACCGACTTCACTAATTTCTCACAGACCGGCAGCAGCAGCTTCTTTGGAATCGGCGGTACTCTCTCGGCAAATGGCAGCGGAGGTCTGACAGGCACAATCGATGTGAATGACCCGGCGCTAGAGTCTTACGTGGGCTCGTCTGGGCCAGTAACCGGTTTGGCTGCGAACGGAACCTATAACATCACTTCGGATGGAAGGGGAACTGGGTCCGTTTCGACGACAATCAACAACCACAGCTATACGTTCGGTCTCGATTTCGTTCTGACGTCGAGTTCTCATGCTGTGATCACAAGGTTTGACGGAAACGGCACCGGCAGCGGGACCATGGACGCCGCGAGCTCGGAGGTGAGTCAGTCTGCAATTGCCGGCTCCTATGCCTTCGTACTCAGCGGGGTAGATTCAGTCGGGAATCCCCTTGGAACTATAGGTACTCTTACGCTTGGGGCGAATGGAGCCGTTACTTCGGGCGTGCAGGATTTCAACGACAACGGCGATTCAAACTTTTTGGCGGCTGTTCCTCTGCAAACATCGAGCATGGTGAACATTGGATCCACCCCCGGCAGAGCCCAGCTCACGACGACAACTTCGTTTGGCACTCTCAACTTCGATGTTTGGGTGATCGGTCCCTCACACCTGAAGCTAATTGAAACGGACACTGCGGGTCCCGTCCTTTCAGGGGACGCTTACGTGTCGACTGGGCAATCTTTCCCGACCGGTACTCTCGTCTACACCATGAACGGAATGGATACTGTCAGGCTCCCGCTGGCATTGGGAGGGTATTTCAACAGTTCAAATCCGTCCGCCAGCGGACTTGAGGACGTCAATGACTTCGGGTGGATTGCGCAGTCCCCGAGTGTGGCAAGCATAGTCCTCTCGCCGAAGGCCAACCGGAGCATCGTTACGTTTAGCGGCATGTACAACGGAGGGTGGAACCAATCAAGCCCAGGAACGACGGGAACGTATACATTTGCGGCGTATCCATTTTCTTATGGCAGCCGAGGGGTAGGTGTCGTTCTGCTTGAGGTGGACAGCTTGGGAGGCATCACGTCAGGTACAGCGTACCTGCAAACTAGCACTAGCCTGGCATCCTCCCAGGGGTACGGTCTTAATCTTTCTGGAGACAACCGTTGGGGTGAGGCGGACATGATCGCGGAGTTCACTGCCACAAGTGACGATATGACCGGACTCTACGACGTGAACAACAGCGGAGCCTTAGTGTCCGATCAGCAGTTTGGAACCAGCAACAGCAGCACCAGCGACACTTACTCGGTGGGAACCAGCGGGCGCGGCACTGCGCAGATTCCGCTACAAACAACGAACAACTCGATCCTCGGCACACTCGACCTGACCTTTTATACCATCGACGGCTCGAACTTCATTTTTATCGAGACCGATTCGAACCAGGTTTCGACGGGCGTGTTTGAGCAGCAGAACTCCTCCAGTTCAACGCTGGCTGCACCTCTACCGCAATTCAACATGGCGAATGGAGCTAACTCCTCCAGCAGCCTCCAAAAGAAGCAAGAGTAATTCACGAGCACGAGCGCGGCTCTGGCCTCAGAGCCGCGCAAGTCTCTAACGGGGAAGGCACGCCCGCTTCATGTGCCCGAGTCATGACAAATGGCAGACATCGTTTCGATAGACAGTTCCTCCGAAACGCAGCAACTTGTAGCCCGGGACGCCGCAGCATTTCTCACTCCTCTGGATTTCAAAGTGCTTGTTGAAGTTGCTGGTGCAACCGGCATCGTCGTCGATGAGCTTATGAGTAAGAATCGGAAGATGTCGGGTGTCATTGTCGAGCTTCCTGCCGGCGATCCCTTCGCTTGGATGCCAAGTGCAGATCTCTATCTGCTCAATTGCATTCTCCACGATTGGGACGGCGAGAGGTGCATCGCCATCCTTCAGACCTGCAGACGTATGCTCATGCCAGGTGGAAGGCTAATCGTCATAGAAAGTGATGAGGGCCGAAACCGCAGCGTGGAGGAGTACGAAAGGCTTCTCGGGACTGCTGGTTGGAAGGTGCGCACTGGATTAATGAAGAAATCGCCCTCCTGCCTCATCATCGAAGCGGTGGCAGCGTGAAACGGGACGAACGGGCACGCAGATCCTGGTTCGAGTCTCTACATCTTTCTGACAACGAAAGAACATCGTGGCCTGCGCTCTCGGAATATGAGGATCTCGCGGGTTCACTTGTCAATCTGCTCCTCGTTCAGCCGCGTAAGTCCGCACTCGCACTGAAATTCCTCCGCCTGGGCGATAACCATCTTGATCCAGCGTGTAGCCAGCGAAAATGCAAAGTGTGAGACGCACCCGAGCAGGATTGGATAACAACAGGTGCAAAGGTCAGGAGGCGCTTATGTGGACCAGATCATGTGCTGTTTGTAAGGTGGTGTTGCGCAAGCTTCGCTTGTGCGATTCCGTCCGTTGTAGATGCGGATGGGTTTGGTAGGGCCACGGAGTCTGAGAGGTGATTCAGCCCCGCCCCTGGAGATTACAGAGGCTGATGAAATCAAGGAGATAGTCATGGCAAAAGTGACTGAGTTTTACATGCCGAAGAACTTTCGGAAACCGTTAAGGACGGTGGCTCAGCTGCAACTCGGAAAAATCATCGAGTTTTGCCCACAAGTGCCGATCAGCCATGAATTGCCGATGGCGGTCTAAATGGGTTTATGCCGGCCCGTCGATGGCATTGATATGGGGCGAGAATTGCGATGCGCGTTGGCTGGGGCTCTCCCCCATCGCGCAAAAGGCCAACCGCATCGCACGCCCCTCCGACGGCACTGTCGTTGAGAGTGGTCTCACTACCAACTCGTGAAGGAGCTGATCTTATGACAATTCTCTATCTCAATCCGGAACCGATCCCTAGCAAGTGTGTCGACACGCTGCGGGAGCGAGGGCACAATGTGGTGACCACGAGCAAAGGCGCCGATGCACTCGCATTGATGCGCAGACAGTGCTTTGATGCCCTGGTGATGGATTTTACGCAGGAGACCGTGGACATCCTAAACTTCGCGACCAAGGCGTGCGGCTTGCAGCCATCGCTAGCGGTGTTTCTCGCTGACGAGTGGGGAGATGAACTTGCGACGGGCTTGGAAGAACTCTCCCGCGTGCTTGCAATGTTGGAGGACGATGAGCTTGCCAGGCTTAAGGTTGAAAGCCGGACAGCCTGACAATGAATGAGGGGAGCAGATCTTATGCACGGCAAATCTCCCCACAAGAAAGGAGATTATCACTATGGAGAACCTCGCAACAATGCTCGATTTCCTCTTCGGGTGCCATCACAGCAACCTTAGCCGCGTGTTTACGATCAGACGCCAAACTTATCGCGTGTGCTGCGATTGTGGAACGGCGTTCGAGTATTCGCTCGACACGATGTCCATCGAGCGCCGACTTCCCCGAAATCCCGCACTGGCTCCTCTGCCGGTCGCCTGAACATGACGCGGAAAGATATTAGCGGGCGAGATGGAAAGGGAGTGCTTCGTGGAAGGAGATCGCTGACGCTGCGCGTCGAATTTCATGACATTGGGAATGCCGTCGAAGAGCGTTCAACCAATTGTCCGCCGCGTTCGTATCTTTTCCATTGCGTTCACCCGAAAGAGACAGCCAGTTCACCTCTCATTTGAGAGGATGCAGATGCTATGAGAACACCAGTGAGGTTGTTGTTATTCTCCTTTGTAATCTGGGCGTCATGCCTTGGTCAGTCCCCCTCAGCAAAATGGCAAGTGGCAACCATTATGGAGGTAAAGTCCCATCCGCTTGCGGCGGGACAAGACGCAGACGCAATTCGATATGACGTCACTGTGAGGGTCGGGAATACAGAATACGTTGTGCTGTATGTCCCACCAGAGGGAAGCTTCAAAGAAGCTGTTAAGTACCAGCTTGGTATAGATGGTCTAGTTCTGGTCGGTGCCGACACAATAAAGTACAACGACATGCTCGGAACGACTCACGAAGTACCGATTATTAGTCGTCGGACCATTGCGGACAAGGGCTCGCAGAACCAGGCGAAACAGTAGGGTCGAAGAGCGCTCAACCATTTCTCCGCCGCGTTCGTACCTCTTCCATTGCGTTCACCCGAAAGAGACAGCCAGCTCCTCGCTCATCTGAGAGGATGCACCCAGATCCTGCGACAGCCCGTAGGGTTGCAGAAAGGGAGGTCAGGTCATGTACTGCATCATGGAATCTAACCAATCCTTGTTGAAGCAACTTATCAACAGAATGGCAGCAGAGGTGGCGGCAGCAGCAGGTGGAATACTGCTGCTGTCAGATAAGGAGTTTTCCGAGTTCGAGGCTGACTGCGCCATGTTGACTTTCGTTGGGGTGAAGGAGAACTGAAATGGACGACTATGCTCTCCTTTACAACGTTCACGTCCACCTCAACGCAAACGGCGAAGAGCTTGTTAGCTATGAAGACGACGATCAGCTGGTTGTTGAGACATTGGAAGAAGAACATTCGAATTGACACCTTACGGCTCCGGCCACGACTGCATCGAGCCGGTGCACGAGAATGGCGGGTCAAGCGGCATTCGGAAGAAGGCGCGATGAAGTTCCTCAACAGAGTTGAAACGAGCGAACTCGCAGCGGATCAATACGCAACAGCTGAGGAGTTTCATTGCGTCTTTACTCAGGAAATGGATGGTCTTTATCAGCTTTCTTTTCTGCTGACGGGCGATCACGCAAAGGCTGAGCGGTGCTTTGTCGCCGGTCTCGACGACTGCGCAAAAGAGAACCATGTGTTCAGGGATTGGGCCCGTTCCTGGGCAAAGCGCACCATCATTCAGAATGCAATTCGGGAGTTGCATCCACATCCATGCGCAGCCGAGTCATTTTCTGACGCAACTATCCCCAACACTCACCATTTACGGAGTGACCCTATCCGGCATTTCGAAGACAACGCTGTGTTGGCACTTGCTGATTTCGAACGCTTCGTTTTCGTAATCTCAGTTCTGGAGCGTTACTCCGTACACGACTGCGCCCTTTTTCTACAGTGCTCGCAGCGGCAAGTTCTGGAAGCCAGAAGCCGGGCACTTATGCGTCTCGCAGGTTTGAGCCCCGTCGGGTTTTCATGCGAAAGCAGCTCCGAAGATCTTCAGGAGGCGAGTAGGTGACCCACGCGGCCCAATACGTATTGGCTCATGGGGCTTTTGTGCTCTTCATCTGGATTCTGATCCAGCAAGCCGGCCTTCCGATCCCAGGCGCTCCGATGCTTGTTTCAATCGGATCACTTGCGAGTTTAGGACGCATCGACCTGCGTTCGTCCCTGGCGACAGCTTTCTGTGCTTGCCTGCTGGCGGATGGATTCTGGTACGGAGTAGGACGGCGACGCTGGTCGAAGTGTTACCGGTTTTGTGTTTCAACCCGCAATTGGAGGCACCGAGCACTGGGTTTAGTCAGCGCCCATTCGGTCATTGCGTTGTTGTCAGCCAAGTTCATACCTGGACCGAATGTGTTGTCTCTAATGGCAGGTCGAGCCGGGATATCGCTAAGAAAGTTCCTGGTTTGTGATGGCATAAGTTCTCTCTTATGGTCTGGCGGTTTTATCGCGATCGGATACTTCTCCGTGGCTGGTCACATTGCTCTCCAGCACGTTTTGCCTCCGAGATAGTTGCTCTCTCCTCGTGAGTCAATCCAGCCCTGGCACGTGAATGATTGCGAGCACCTTCAGAACTTCAGTGTCGCCTGATTCCCCTCTTGTCGAGAATACTTCCAGTGCTCTGCAACGAGATGCCTGCACGACTGAAGGCGCGGTCGTCTTTCACCCATTTCAAGCGTTCGAGAAGCGCCAAAACTCGCTCAACCATTTATCCACTGCGTTCGTACCGCTTACATTGCGTTCAGGCGAAACAGGCATGCAGCTCTTCGCTGGTCTGAGAGGATACGCCAGTGGAAAGGAAAATTGGTTATGAATCCTAGCGAATCGCGTCAACCCTTGCGCAGGAGCTGGGTCGTGGTGATCGAAGAGGACGGCAAGCGGGAGCTTCGCATGCGCTGGGCCGCCCGATTAGAAAACAAATGTTTAGTTCAAAACGTGAGGATGAGATGAAGAAACTGAAGTTTATACCATTGCTCCTATCGGCCGGTGCATCGGTGCTTGTGGCTTGTGCTGCGTGGTCACAGGTTCCCATGGTGCCTGACTCACTCCAGCAGAAGGTACAGGCGCTTCAGGAGGCAAGCGCAGAAAACGAACAGCGGCTTCATACCTACCAGTGGATTGAAACGACCACGGTCACCGTAAACGGACATCAGCAAGCTCCAAGGCAGTCGGTATGCCGATACTTGCCCGACGGAACACTCTTAAAGACTCCGGTCGGAGCGCAATCCCAGCCTCCCACGCTGAAGGGCGGACCGCTGATGCGGCACATGGAGGAAAAGAAGATCGAGGAAGCGCAAGAGTCAGTGACGGAGGTTCGCAACCTTGTAGCAAGGTATCTCCCTCCGCGGCCTGAGGCTCTGCAGCGCGCGTTCCAAACGAACCGCATCGGCTTTGAGCACGACGCCGGCGGAGGAAACTCGGTCGTGATCCATGACTTTGCGAAGTACGGAGATACGTTGAGCCTTGATCTGAATGTCGCGGCGATGGGGCTGGGCGGGATCAGAGTCAGGAGCTACTTCGAATCTGCTTCCGATGTCCTGACCGCCGATGTGCAATTTGCCGTCCTGCCAGATGGGACGCACTACCCGAGTGTGACCACGATCAACGCAGCTGGGAAGGGTATCTCGATCACGACGGTGCAATCGAATTTTTCCAAGCCCGTTCAGTAGAAAACGAACGTTAAACGTTAAAGGAGAATGTCATGAAAAAACAAATTGCTATCTTCCGCTCAGGTTTGATTCTTGCCTGCGCGCTACTAACAACTGCCGGATACATTTGCCCTCGTGCCTACGCGGAGGAGGCCAGTTCCTCACCAGGATCGGCTGTTCAGCAGCCAATCGCTGCGGTTTTCAGATTTGCCGTGCAATCGGCGTCAGCGACAGATGCCACACCACTTTCGTTACAGGCTTGTCGTGACAACGCGCAGTCCGCAGCTGATGGGACCGCTGCTCAGAACAATCTCGCAGTAGACCCACTGATCCTGGATGCAATCTCGGACGAGCTGCAACAGAAACTTTCAAAGAAGATGAGTGTCATGGTGGACCCTGATCCCAACACGGTTCCAGTTGGGGCTCTCGCGATCAACGGATGCGTCTTCCAGGCTGAGAAAGGCAATAAGGCGGAAAGAATGATCGGCTTCGGCTTGGGCGCAAGCCGGCTGGAAGCTCATGTCGTTCTTCTCTCCAAGACGGAGACGGGCTTCACTCCAGTGGATTCCTTCGACGTGCAGGTGAAGGGTCGCGCCATTCTGCCTCCCGCAGGGCCGGCAGGAGTTGCAGTTCACGCCGCCAAGGAGTTTCGCGAGACTCTCACAGCGGATGCCAAGAAACTGGCGGATCAGATCGTGAAAAAGCTGAACAACGACATGAAACAGCAAGCTTCCTAGCAGGCCAACCATGCGCAGTGAGGGTTTGAGCGACGGATGGATTCATTATGCAGCATCGAGCGAGTTGGCTCGATGATGCGATTACAGAAAACAAATTGATTGAAGGAGAAAACGTTATGAAAAACCGAACTTGTTGGGCTCTGATCATCGCAACCGTACTGCTCGGCGTCGCAGCTTGGGCGAGTGTCACCACTGATTACGACCGCAGCGCGAATTTTGCCCACTACAAAACCTACTCTTGGGGACGCTTGCAGGCCCCCGATTCCATGTGGGAGCAGCGTGTGAAAAATGCAATTAACAGCCAGCTCGCGGCGAAAGGCTGGACGCAGGTTCCGTCCGGCGGAGATGTTGTCGTTAACGCCCTCGGAATAGCTCATCTGGAGCGCCAGGGCAACGTCAGTTGGAATGGTATGGGTCCTTGGGGAGGAGGGGCGTTCGGAACCGCGACCGCAACCCCGTCAACTTACCCTGTCGGAACTCTTGTGATCCAAATGTTCGATGCCAAGTCCAAGAACCTGATTTGGCGGGGTATTTCAAGTGAAACGCTCTCGGAAAAATCCAACAAAGACACAAAGAAGCTGGACAAGGACGTCGACAAAATGTTCAAGAACTTCCCGCTGGGAACGAGCGGCAAGTAACTGCCTCAAGCCTGTAACAGCGACATCTGCAACCCATGCGTTCGGAGGTCGGTTACAGGCAGCGGCAATGAGCACCGCTCAGAAGAGAGGAACAACATGAAATCGTTTATTGCCATCATCGCCGTGATCTTCGGCTTCATTACCGCAGCAGCAGCGCAAGATCCGGGTTGGCCCCGTCAAGTTAACAAAGATGGCGCCACGTTGGTTTTTTACCAGCCGCAGGTTGACGACTGGAATAACTTTACCGATTTAGATTTTCGATTTGCTTTCACGCTGACGCCACCAGCCGGCAAGCAGTTCTATGGCGTGGCAGTGATGCATGGCACGACTGTGGTCGATGCGGAACACGACCTGGTCACCGTCAACCCGCTCATGATTACGAGCATCAATTTCCCTTCTTTGGATCCGACTAGCGCGGCGCGACTGGATCAACTCTTGAGGGCGTTTGTGCCGCCAAGCGTGAACATTTCCCTGCGCCGACTGATAGCTTGCGCTCCCAAGAAAGAGACGGCACCTGCAGTGGCGTTCCGCAATGATCCGCCAGCAATATTCGTGAGCAACCGTCCGGCGATCCTGCTGTTTGTGGACGGACCGCCGCAATATGCGCCGGTTCCCAAGACCAAGCTAGAGTTCGTAGCCAATACCACATGGCCGTTGTTCCTCGATACAAAGAACTCCGAACACTATCTACTGGTCGGCAAGCAATGGATGACCGCCAGCGCGATCGAGGGACCCTGGACGGCGACGTACAAGCTACCCAGAGAGATGGAGAAGCTGCCAGCCGATCCACAATGGACATCGCTCAAGAATGTCATTCCTCCGCCCCTTGCAACCGGCGCGCCTGTGCCAACCGTCTTTTTCAGTGTAGTTCCAGGAGAAGTAATTCTCTTCAATGGTCCTCCCGTTTACGCCTCCATTCCTGGGACGCAGCTCACTTACGTCGTTAACACGACCAGCAACGTCTTTTTCTACAACCCGACTCAAGAGTTTTATTACCTGACTGCGGGCCGCTGGTTCAGCGCGGGCAGCCTTCAGGGACCGTGGTCTTATGCAACGTCCCGTCTTCCTTCCGACTTCATGCGTATTCCGCCGACAAGCCCCGCCGGTAGAGTGCTGTCTTGTGTGCCGGGAACGGAGGAAGCCAAAGACGCAGTCCTATTAGCTCAGGTCCCCACCACAGTAGTTGTCAACCCAGCCACCGCGGCTGCGCATGTCAATGTTACCTATTTCGGCGCGCCACAATTTGTACCCATACCAGGGACTACGCTGTTTTATGCCACAAACACCGAAGACAAAGTTATTCAGGTAGGCACTGTGTATTACCTGTGCCTGCAAGGAATTTGGTTCACGTCGCCAAGCCCGCAAGGGCCGTGGACCACTGCGACGTACGTCCCGCAGGTGATTTACACAATCCCCCCGAGTTCACCTGTTTACAACGTCACTTATGTGACCCAGACGGTAACGCCAGCGGGATACGTTCAAGCGAGTTATACGGCCGGGTATCTCGGAGGTTTCATCACCGGCACTATGTTCGGAGCCGTTGTCTTCAGTGGCACAGGATTCTACTACCCGCCGTATTTTGCTTTTGGCGTGTATGGCGGGTACCCGGTATATGTACCCTACGCCGGCACCTACGGCGTCTATGGTGCTTACTCCTATACCACTGTACACGGCACTTATGGGGTGTATGGCGGGTATGGCTACACTACTGCCCGTGGCGCCTATGGAGTGTCGGGGACAGCCTACGGCGCGTACGGCTCTGCAACCGGGTTCACTCAATACAACCCATATACGGGAACTTATGCCCGAGGCGGTTCGGTTTCCACGCCCTACGGCAGCGGAACTGCAGTGCAAGCTTACAACCCCTATACCGGTACGTATGCGGCGCATGCCTCCGGTTCCAATCCATACGGCCAGTGGGGGAATTCCGTAGTTTCAGGACCGGGCGGCACCGCATACGCCCAACATACTTCGACTGCGCAAGGCACAGTGGGTTCCATTCAGACATCCGCGGGGGGAAAAGCCGCCGTTGTAACTACGCCCTATGGCAGCACGTATGCCGGCAAAGCCGCAAACGGCGATTTGTATGCCGGCCATGACGGGAATGTCTACCAGAACACTGGCAGTGGATGGCAGAAGTATTCCAATGGCAGTTGGAATAACGTGAACCCGCCACAAGGCGTGCAGAATTCCCAACAACAACACCCTAATACGCAGCAAGGTTCACAGCAACATCCCCAGTCACAGCAAGGCATGCAGAACTTCGAGCAACAGCATCCTCAAGCACAGCAAGGGGTGCAGAACTTCGAGCAACAGCATCCTCAAGCACAGCAAGGGGTGCAGAGCTTCGAGCAACAGCATCCCCAAGCACAGCAAAAGGTGCAGAACTTCGAACAACAACATCCCCAGAGCCAGCAAGGTGGCGCCAGTCCGTCAGGCGTATCGGGCGCCCCACGAGCAGGTGGAGGCGATGCTCCGCAGGGACTGAATCAAGAACTTCAGAACAGACAACGAGGCTCGCAGTGGAGCCAGCGTTTCGGGCAGTCCCGAGGCGAAGCCGGCGGACAGATATTCGGCGGAGGTCGCTTTGGCGGCCCACGGCGATAGGCACAAAAGCGTGGGCCTCAGAACTAAACGACCGCTCGCCGTTAGGCGAGCAGGTACAAGAGCACGAAGGAGAGATAACCATGAAGAGCTTAAGAATTACCGTGATGATGCTGCTAGTCGCAGCGATCCCTCTGCATCTGGCAGTTGCACAGCAAGGAACCCCGCAAGCGGGTAGCGCAGCCCCTAGTAAAGAGGAGATTGTGGCGAAGTTAGAGAAAATTGCGGCGACACTGCAATTGACTCCCAAACAGGAAATGCAAATGCTGCCCATCTTGAAGGAGGAGGCACTGCAACTCAAGGCGCTGAAGGAGAATGCTTCCCTCGGGCCCCTTGAAAAGCTCATGCAGCTCAAGCAAATCAGCAGTGCGTCTGACGCCAAAATAATGCCACTTCTCGATCCGGTGCAGCAGCAGAAATGGCAAGCCATACGCCAAGAGGAGCGCCAGCAGATGCTGCAGAAGTTAGCGTCAAAACCGAATTAGGGTGATCGCACAATCGTTGGAGATATGTCCATGAACCGATATGTAACGCGCTTACTGATGATCGCAGTAGGCCTGGCAACTGCGGTGACGAATGGCGTGTGCCAACAGCCCACGACTCAGCCGACCGCCGATACCGGCCAGCAGGTTATTTCACGAGTTTCATCCGATACGCTGGCGCAGCTCAACGGCTCTCTGCAACAACTGGCCCGCAAAGTTTGTCCAGCAGTCGTTCAGATCGAGGTTACGGGAGTCGGACCAGCTGAGGACGACGATCGCAAGGAGGCGGCGCTGTTTGTGCGCCAGCACGCCATCGGCGCGGGAGTGATCGTAGACGCGGACGGTTACATCATGACCAATGCCCACGTGATCGAAGGCGCACAGCGGATCCGCGTAGTTCTGACGACGTCCACTTTGTCGGACGGCTACGGTGTTGGCAAAACGGAGGTCCTGGACGCCAAGGTGATCGGATTAGAAAAGTTAGCTGACCTGGCGCTTCTGAAAGTTGAGGCCAGCGATCTACCTACGCTGCATTTCAGGCTCGATCGTTCTCCGCAACCGGGAGAGCTGGTTTTCGCGATTGGCAGTCCGGAGGGTTTGCAGAGCTCCGTCACCATGGGCGTGATCAGTTCGGCCTGGCGGCAACCGGATCCCGATAATCCCATGGTCTACCTGCAAACCGATGCTCCCATTAACCCAGGCAACAGCGGAGGCCCCTTGGTGGATGTTACAGGTGCCGTGGTCGGGCTAAACACCCTCATGCTGACCAGCGGCGGAGGCAGTGAAGGACTAGGTTTTGCCATCCCGGCGCGGGTCGTAAGTTTTGTTTACCAGAGCTTGAGGAAGTACGGCCACCTACGCCGCATTGAAATTGGGGTTGTCGCGCAAACGATTACGCCCACGATGGCTGAGGGACTCGGTCTGGCGCAGAACTGGGGCGTGATAATCGCTGACGTGGTTCCGCACGAACCGGCCGCCGCAGCCGGTATGAAAGCCGGGGACATTGTTGTAGCTGTAGACGGCCTCACCATTCTGGGCCTGCCCAGGTTTGTCGCAGCGCTGTATCAGCACCCGCCCGACCAGGTGGTGAAAATTGATGTGCTGCGGGGCACGCAGAAGCTGTCGTTCAACGTCGCCGCCGTCCAGGTGCGCGACCGCATGGACGAGTTCTCCGACCAGCTCGAAGATGTAACCGACCCGGTTAAGAGCCACATCGAACCACTGGGTATCTTGGGGCGAGATTTCGACGACGAACTGCGTTCTTTGCTGCCGGATGTGCGCATGGGGACGGGCGTTGTCGTGGTTGGACAAGCGCGCGGTTTCAATTCCATCGATACCGGCTTGCGGGCTGGCGACGTGATCCATTCGCTGAATCGCAGCTCTGTTGAATCCGTTGAGCAACTGAAGTCAGCGGTGGCTCAGCTCAAACCGGGTGACTCGGCGGTGTTGCAGATTGAGCGTAAAGGACAGTTCCAATATCTTGCGTTCGAGATGGAGTAACGCAACAGACGGAGATGGATGTTTATGTTTGAACTCTTGTTTGATTTTGTCCTGGCAGCACTCGCTTTCGCGCCACTCGTAGCTTTTGTCATGTTCTGGATCGCGTTTCGGGAAGATGTTGGAGTTCACCCAATTTATCGACAGGCGAGAAGTGAAACACGAATTGCAGATCAAGACAAATACAACAAAGCTCGCGCCCGTAACTGGGCAGTGGAGTAGGTTCAAATCACTTAATTTGGAGGACAAAATGAAGTTGCTGTTAGCGAAACTTGTGATCCTAAGTACTTTGTTTACTGCGGTTGTAATGACCGGCACCGTTTTTGCTCTGTGTTCCGGACAGCCCGCCTACGCCAGTTCCACCGATTCTGAAGAGGAGGACAGTGCTTCAGCCACTGTGGCAGGAAAGTGGAAATTATCATTTACCGATCCAACTGGAAATCCGAAGCAAGGTACGCTTGCGCTCCAGCAGGATAGCTCGAATCTCAACGGGAGTTACACAGGACCGCGCGGTACCTTCTCCGTGAAAGGAAGTTTGCAGGGGAACGGAATCACGTTCACGATCCACGCGATGGGGAGGAAGTTTTCGTTTACGGGCAATGTCGATGGCGACAAAATGAACGGCACGACAGAAAGTGGCAGTTCCTGGAATGCCTCCCGCGAACAATAGGAGCCTCGCTTCCTCCGGCCACACAAGTGTGTTGGCCTGGAAGAATCCATACGGAGACGGCGAGCAATACCGGGACAAGCGGTGCCTTAAATGCTTGATTTTTCTCCACTGATGGTCTCTGATGAGGCTATCGTGAGTACCGACGCATTGCTGCTACACACGATTGGCGCAGCCGCCCAAGCCACGGTTGCGATAATCCTCGTTGGGGCCCTCTATCGGATTCGGCGCAATGGGGAGATTCCACGAGGATTCGCGACGATTGCTGTGCTGATATCCCTTGCCAGTATTGCGCGTGTCAGTCGATTGTTTCTTGTGTGGTTCGGACGAACGCCTCCCTTCTGGCTCGATACCACGACGTTGGGTCTGCTGCTGATGACGGTCCTCTCTGTCCCTGTCATTGTGTCGGCGCATTACCTCTCGGCTGAGGGATCGGAAAACCCGAAACGCCACCGAACGGACTGGCTTCAGTGGACCATTATCGGAAATGCGGGCGGCATTTCCGTGGCATTCATGGTCGCGTTCGCGTTGAGGTCGAGAGGTCTGCCCCCTCTGATTGCTTTAGCGGGATGTATCATATCTGCCCTTTTGCTGTGGCTTCGGGTATCGCTGTTCAGCAACGCGCAGCTAAGGAAGCGCGGGCTGCTCCTGTTCTCGGGTTTTACGGCAACAGGGCTGTTAGGAATCTCGGTGAGCCTGCTTCTTGCGTATCGAGCCGGTCCTGCAGGTTATACTTTCTTCGTCTCCGGCGCCAACGCAACAGTCAACCTGATCTGCATGGCGCTAGTCGTTCTTGGGCTGATGTTCGTTTTCGCGAGTGTTCGTCTTGCAGATGTCGTCCTCAAACGGGTTGTCGGCGTTTATATCTGGTCGGGAATGTCGCTATTGGTCTGGAAGTTGGCAACCGCGCTGAGTACCCTCAGCCCGGGTGACAGAGACCAGTCGGCGGGGGGAGCACTGATTTCGTTCGCCATAATTGCTATGGCTCTCTTGCTAACGCCGTATGGTGTGCGTCGTTTGAATGCGTGGATCGACTCCTGGGTATTCGAGGTACCTGATTTCGAGGCGGCGATTCATCAATTCTGGGAAAGGCTGTCGAGCCTGGATAACAGAGACGCGGTCTATCGCGCGGGAGAGGCGACAATAAAAGATACTCTGCGCATCGCTTGCGCAAGGATCGTACCGGAAACGGAGTTGCCTTCGCGGGAAGACTTGGGCGCAAGCAGCGGCCCCAATCCGCGTTTTCTACCATCCGCTAGTCCGCTTTCCAAAGTTAACTCTCCACCAGCCGACGTGGTACTGCCCCTCTTCCAGGAAGGAGCCCCCGAATATTGGATCGCACTCAGCCGAGGTGTTATGCGGCCGCCATGGGCAGCCACGGAATTAAGTTTTGTTACCCGCGTCGCCGCCGAAATTCAAGCCCGTATGGCAGCCCTCTCTGCGGAAGAGAGAAGACTTGAGCGTTTGAAGAGGGAGGGCGCCCTGCGCGAACAGATTGCGGATGCTGAGCTGCGCGCCCTCCGTGCGCAGATCAATCCGCATTTTCTGTTCAATTCTTTGAATACGATTGCCGATCTGGCAGTGGTCGCTCCAGAAAAGGCGGAAATGATGACCATGCGTCTGGCCACCGTATTTCGCTATGTTCTTGTGAATACCGATCGCGATTTCACTTCGGTGAAGGAAGAGGTTAACTTCGCCCGAAGTTATCTGGATATCGAAGAAGCACGCTTTGAGAATCGGCTTCGAGTCCACTTTGACGTCGATGAGTCCGTGTTACAGGAGACGATCCCTACTCTCCTGTTACAGCCGCTGATCGAAAACTCCATCAAGCACGGCATTAGCCCGAGGCGGGAAGGGGGAACTCTGACCATCACTGCGAGGCGCCTCCCGTCTGGTTTTGAACTGATCGTCGCAGACGATGGGATGGGTCTCGAGTTTTCCAGGAAGCAGCAGCAAAACTCGCGTCCGCATGTCGGGCTTCAGAACGTAAGAAAGCGGCTGGAGACCGCATACGACGGGCGGGCTACTTTCGAGCTGCGGCCGCGCCAGGGAGGGGGCACGGAGGCTTGCCTCGCGTTCCATACCAGTAAGGAAGAAATGCATGAGAGTACTTCTCGTAGATGATGAAAATTCCGCCCGCCGGAGACTCGCGCGGCTGCTCGACGCTTTTCCTGATGTGGAAATTGTGGGAGAGGCTCGGGATGGTCTCGAAGCCCTGTCCAATATCGAGTCCCTAAAGCCGGATCTTGTATTCCTCGATATTCGCATGCCCGAGCTCGATGGTTTTGGAGTCGTTCGGGCGATTCCTTCCACGATGAAGATGCCGCTCGTAATCTTCGCTACCAGTTATGACGAGCACGCGCTGGAAGCGTTCGAAGCCAATGCCATTGCTTATCTTCTGAAGCCTGTCGAAGTTGAGCGACTTACACCTGCTCTTGAGAGAGCCCGCCGGCTACTCGCCTCGGAAACAGAGCGCAATGAGGACGAGCAGCGCGTGCAGTCTGTCGCCGCCACTGGCGAGCGGCTCGAACGCGTCGTCTGCCGAAAGCAAAACCGTTTTTTTCTACTCGATCCTTCCGAGATCCTATGGTTCTACATCGAGGGCGGCATCGTGCGGGCTCAAACAGAAACCGAGAACTACTGGGTCAACTATCAGCTCAATCAACTGGAGAGTGGGCTCGACCCCAAGATCTATTTCCGTGCGCGGCGTGAAGTGCTCGTCAATCTTTCGAAGGTAAGATCCCTCAAGCCTTACGACAGCAGCACCTTTGCGCTGGTCATGTCCGATGCTAAGGAAACCGAACTATTCGTGAGCGAACGCCGCGCCAAAGAGTTGCGCCAGCGCTTGCCCGGACTCTGATTCGTTCAAGACATCTAGCACGCATTCACGGCTAGTTTTCCGCGTTCAGCTTTTCTCCAAACAATCCATTGGATCCTTGAGTTCTGATCAGCGTGAGATCTGAATTCAGAGGAAAACCATGGATCACAAACGACAACCCAGGTCAAACATTTGGCTGGCGATTATCGTCGCCATCATCTTCGCACTGTCCAGTGCGATGTTAGGACAAAGTGTGCAGGTGGCAGAGCTGCAAACAGGACATATTGTGGGCACCGTAACCGACGTAAACCACGACACGGTTCCCGGCGCCACCGTCGTTCTCGATGGGCCTGCCGCGAATGACGGCCTCCGCGTCGTAGCGAATAACAACGGATACTTCGAATTCGACAATGTCAGACCAGGACTTCAGTATCAGGTCAGCATCAATGCAGAGGGACTTGCAGATTGGAGGTCTCCCGTCGTCATTCTCGAACCTGGGCAAACTAAGATACTGACCGACATCCAACTCCGGATTCCGACAGCGCTTACCACAGTCCAAGTGACTTACAACCCGGTGGAGGTCGCGACCGAGCAGGTTAGGATCGAGGAACAGCAGCGCATCTTGGGCTTCATCCCGAACTTCTACGTGTCCTATGATCCCAATGCTGCCCCGCTTACAACCAAGCTAAAGTTCCAACTCGCTTTTAAGGTCGTCGTTGACCCGGTGACCGCTGCCGGAATTGCCTTTTATTCTGGAATGCAACAGGCAGGCGACATGCCGAATTACGGCCAGGGTGCCCAGGGGTTCGGCAAGCGGCTTGGCGCCAACGCAGCCGGCGGCTTCACGGACATCATGATTGGTGGCGCCATATTACTATCACTATTACACCAAGACCCACGCTACTTCTATCAAGGAACCGGCACAACTGGGTCTCGGATTCGGCATGCGATGCTAAATCCCTTCATCTGTAAGGGCGATAACGGAAAGTGGCAGCCCAACTACTCCACCATAGGCGGTGATCTGGCATCGTCCGCCATTTCCAATGCTTACTATCCGAGTTCAAATCGCGGTGCGGGAATGGTGTTTACGAATTTCGCGATCGATACCGGTGAACGCATGGTTTCCAGTCTCCTCCAGGAGTTCCTTCTCCGCAGGTTCACCCGCAAAGCCGGTGTTTCGTTGCCTTAGCCCCGATGGTCACCAGCCTCTACGTTCCTACGGGCGGAACACAGTGCGATTATCGATGCATCGGAAAACTGCCACTGGTCAGATCCGCCAAGCCAACCGACAGCAGCACCTTCGTGCTGCTGATGCCCGATCCTGCCTAGACCGAATTGCTCGTCAGCAAACGCCCCCCAAGCGGTTGCGTCAACGCTCGCGTAGACCGTAAATCACTCAACGGCAGCCAGCACGCGTTCAACACGTGATTTCCGCGTTCAGGTGTTCTCCCGCGAATTCATCCTCTGTCTGAGTTCTCATGGGCATGAGATCAGAGTTCAGAGGAAAACAAATGGAGCAAGCACAGCAAACCAACCAACCGCGTACTTCGTTAAAGTCCACATCGCAGCGTGGAAAGCAGACGCAGTTCTGGATCATCATCAGCCTTCTTCTTTTCCTGTTTGCGTTCGTTGTCGTGCGTCTTCACAGCAAGGAAATTGCGAAGACAAGTGCCGAACAAGCGGCTCTCGCAAATGCTCTTCCCCACGTTGAAGTCGCAAACGCGACGACCGGAGCTGCCAGGCACTACCTCAATGCGCTGGGAACCGTCACACCCCTGAACACGGTGTTAGTGCGCAGCAGGATTGACGGCCAGATCATGAATGTCTTTTTTCATGAGGGAGAACTCGTGCAGGAAGGAGCCTTGCTCGCACAGATCGATCCTCGTCCGGCCGAGGTGATATTGACGCAAGCGACCGGGCAGATGGCTCGCGACCAAGCCGCGCTCGCGCAAGCAGAGACAGACCTTCAACGTTACGAACCGCTGGCCCAACATAAGGCAATTGCGCAACAGCAAAAGGACGATCAGGCAGCGCTCGTGCAACAGGATCGCGGCGCCGTGGAGGTAGATGCGGGCCAGATCGACAATGCCAAGCTTCAGTTGACCTATAGCCGCATCACTGCACCGATCTCCGGCCGTATTGGTCTTCGTCTGGTAGATCCGGGCAACGTCGTCCACGCCAATGACACGACGGGAATCGTGAGCATAACGCAGGTTCGACCCATCACTGTTGTCTTCAACCTCGCAGAAGATGACTTGCCTGCTCTGCAGAAAGCACTTCGCGTAAATCCGCAAATTCCCGTGGAAGCATGGGATCGTGCGAATCAGATACACATCGCAACGGGCCGCATTTTGAGTCTCGACAACTCGATTGACTCGACCAGCGGCACGCTCAAGGTGAAGGCGACCTTTGAGAACGACCACGGCGAGCTCTTTCCTAACGAGTTCGTGAATGTTCGTGTGCTGACTCAAGTGAGTCAGAACGCTCTATTGGTACCGGATTCCGCCGTGCAGCGCAACGGGGACTCGGCCTATGTCTATGTTCTTGGCCCTGACAATACCGTGCACGTTCGCTCGGTCGAAACAGGGCATACCGATGCCGGGAAAGTCGAAATTCTTTCCGGGCTGCAACCAGGGGACGCGATTGTCACGAAGGGTTTTGACAAGCTGCAGGATGCGATTCGGGTCACAGTTGCCACGGCTAATGAGAGCGCCGATGGGCATCGTGAATCTGGAGAGTAGCGAGGAAACGTGAACATCTCTCGTCCATTTATTCTGCGCCCGATTGCCACTTCATTGCTGATGGCGGCGATCCTGATTGCCGGCTTGCTGGCATATCATCAGCTGCCAGTCTCGGCATTACCTCAAGTCGACTATCCCACCATTCAGGTGCTCACCTACTATCCCGGGGCCGGTTCGGAGGTGATGGAGTCGGCGGTCACAGCACCATTGGAACGCCAACTGGGGGAGGTCCCCGGCCTAGCCGAGATGGAATCCAGGAGCTCGAATGGCGTCTCAGTCATCACACTGCAATTCACGCTTAGCGAGAACATCGACGTAGCCGAGGAAGATGTTCAGGCAGCAATCAATGCGGCCTCAACATACCTTCCCTCGGATCTGCCGAGCCCGCCCGTCTACAACAAGGTGAATCCTGCGGACTCCCCGGTTCTCACGCTGGCTCTGACGTCGAAGACGATACCGCTGACCGAGATTCAGGATCTCGCCGATACGACCCTTGCGCAAAAGTTGTCGCAGGTGCCTGGCGTGGGTGCTGTAACGGTGAGCGGCGGCAGCCGGCCCGCAATCCGCATTCATGCGAATCCCACCGCTCTGTCGTCGAACTCGCTGTCGCTGGAGGATCTTCGCAACGCCATTACGGCTGCAACGGCCAACCGTCCCAAGGGTTCCTTCAGCGGAGCGCAGCAGGAATACACGGTCGGCGCTAACGATCAACTTCTCAAAAGTCCCAGTTACCGCAATATCGTAGTGGCCTATCGAAACGGCGCGCCAGTACTGCTAAGCCAGATTGCCGACGCTGTGGATGGCACTGAAAACGAAGACCAGGGCGCATGGTTCAACGATACTCCCGCAGTTGTGCTGGACGTGCGGCGGCAGCCCGGCGCAAACATCATTGCCGTCGTTGACCAAATCAAGAAGATTCTCCCTCAACTGACTTCGAATTTCCCGGCCGACGTGAAGGTTTCGATCCTCAGCGATCGCACGGAGACGATCCGTGCATCGGTTGAAGACGTCCAGTACGAGATGGGCCTGACTGTGGCCCTGGTGGTGATGGTCATCTTCTTGTTCCTCCGCAATTTGGCGGCGACCGTGATCCCAAGTGTGACCGTGCCCTTGTCCATCGTCGGTACTTTCGGATTCATGTATTTGCTGGGCTATAGCCTAAACAACCTGACGCTCATGGCCCTGACGATCTCGACGGGATTTGTGGTCGATGATGCGATCGTCATGATCGAGAACATCTCCCGCTTTATCGAAGCCGGCGATAGCCCCCTCCATGCGGCGCTTAAAGGCGCCAAACAGATTGGCTTCACGATCGTGTCTTTGACTGTCTCTTTGATTGCGGTGCTCATTCCTCTGCTCTTCATGGGCGATCTGGTCGGCCGCCTCTTTCGGGAGTTTGCGGTGACGCTCGCATTAGCCATCCTTATTTCTGCCGGGATTTCGCTGACGCTCACGCCCATGCTGTGCGCTAAGCTCCTTCGCCATACTCCTGAAGAAAAACAAAGCTGGTTCTATCGAAAAACGGAAAAGGCATTTGAGAAAACGATCGACCTTTACATCCGCATGCTGCACTGGGTGCTGCGACATCAAACCGCTACTCTGATCGTCACAGTCGGCACTCTGTGCCTGGCAATCACACTGTACGTCGTGGTCCCGAAGGGATTCTTCCCGGGGCAAGATACCGGTGCGATTATGGGAATTTCGCAAGCGGACCCAGAGGTTTCATTCCGCACGATGGCTGCCCGACAGCAGCAGCTTGCACGCGTGATCATGGCCGACCCCGATGTCCAGGGGCTTTCGTCGTTCGTAGGAGTGGATGCATCGAATGCGTCTCTGAACTCCGGGCGCATGCTTATCACGCTCAAGCCGAGGAGCCAAAGGCATACGAGCGCAACCAAGGTTATTGAGCGTCTCCGTCCTCAACTAGCCCGGGTTCAGGGAATTACGCTCTCGCTTCAACCCGTACAGGACCTAACCGTCGATGACCGTGTGGGTGCCGCGCAGTATCAGTTCAGCCTGGAAGATCCGAATCAGGAGGAACTCAATCTGTGGAGTGGCAGGCTGGTCAAGGCCCTGCAATCCGGGGACCTGCTTAAAAATGTATCGGCGGATACGCAAGGTGGAGGGCGAAGAGTCGAACTGCAGATTGATCGCGTGACCGCAGGCCGCCTTGGCATTTCGCCGGCAACGATCGACAACGTCCTCTACGATGCCTTCGGCCAACGACAGGTCACCATCGTCTACACGGCACAAAATCAATACAGGGTAGTGCTCGACGCGGCAAGTGCATTTCGCGCGGATCCAAATGCGCTTCATTACATCTACGTTCCATCGAATCTAGGCGGACAAGTTCCGCTCAGTGCCTTCACGCATCTTCGAGAGGTGCGTGCTCCTCTGGTTGTGGAGCATGAAGGCCAATTTCCCGCCACGACAGTGTCGTTTGACATCAAGGGCGATCAATCGCTGACCAAAGCAGTTGATGCCATCCGGAAAACCGCTGTCCGGATCGGCATGCCGCCCAATGTCGAATTGCAGTTTGAAGGCACGGCGCGCTCCTTCGAGGCATCGCTCGCGGATGAGCCGATCCTCATTCTTGCGGCGCTCGTCGCGGTCTACCTCATCCTGGGCGTGCTGTACGAGAGCTACATTCACCCCGTTACCATTCTCTCCACACTGCCGTCGGCGGGTATCGGCGCCGTCCTGGCGCTGCTCGTCGTACACATGCAGTTTGACATCGTCGCCCTCATCGGCGTGGTCCTTCTCATCGGAATCGTGCAGAAGAACGCCATCATGATGATCGACTTCGCGCTAGAAGCCAAACGTACGGAAGGGCAGGCTCCCGAGAATGCGATCCTGCAGGCGTGCCGACTGCGTTTTCGTCCCATCCTGATGACGACGATGGCGGCCATGCTTGGGGCGGTTCCGCTCGCCTTGGGCAACGGATCGGGCTCAGAGATGAGACATCCGCTCGGCATCACGATCATTGGCGGATTGCTGGTCAGCCAGGCGCTGACGCTTTATACCACCCCTGTCGTCTTCCTCTGGTTCGATCGGCTTGCGGCCGGATTCGCAGGCAAAAAGCTCGCAGGCGAACAGCCTGTGGCTATCGCCGCTCAAGCATCGCCATCGGAGAGTACGTTATGAATCTATCCGGACTTTTCCTTCGCCGGCCAAAGGCTACCGCACTGCTTGCGTTCGCACTGGCGCTTGTAGGTGCGATTGCTTACAAGTTCCTTCCAGTCGCGTCATTGCCACAGATTGACATGCCAGTAATCCAGGTCTCGGCGCAGTGGCCCGGTGCCGAGCCATGGACCATGGCGTCGGCCGTCGCTACTCCGCTGGAACGGCAATTCGGAAAAATCGCCGGCGTGACCGAAATGACTTCGAGCAGTTACCTCGGCTCGACGCAAATCGTTCTGCTGTTCGATCTTTCGCGCGATGTGAATGCAGCAGAGCGCGACGTTGAAGCAGCCATCAATGCCGCGGCAGGTCAACTGCCACCCGATCTTCCCAGTCCGCCAACCTATCGCAAGGTGAATCCTGCCGATGCTCCTATTATTGTTATCGGTTTAACGTCAAAGACGCTAAGCGAAGGCCAAGTATATGACGCGGCGACAACAGTCATTCAGCAGAAGCTTTCGCAACTGCCGGGTGTAGGACAAGTCATAGTCGGCGGAAGTTCGCTCCCGGCTACGCGCATCGAACTGAACCCAATGCTGGTATCTCATTACGGCATCGGCTTTGAGCAGATTCGGAACGCAATTGCAGCTGAGAATGTGGATCGTCCGAAAGGAAGCCTGGAGAATGGAACTGGACAGTGGACACTGAGCGCGGACGATCAGATCCACGATATTAACGCATATCGCTCGCTTGTCGTATCCAACCAAGGCACGCCTGTCCAACTAGGACGCATCGCAGAGATTCGTAGCTCGGTCGAAAACATTTTGACCGCCGGTACCAGCAATGGAAATTCTGCTGCGCTTGTGGTGGTCTTCCGGCAACCCGGAGCGAACGTCGTCGAGACAGTAGATGGGATTCGGAAGGCGCTTCCGAAACTGAAGCTGGACGTCTCTCCTCAAATTGATTTCACTCCCGCTTTCGATTCCACGACCACCATTCGCGCTTCGATCGCAGATGTGCAACTTACTCTTATTCTGGCCGTACTCCTGGTAACGGCTGTCGTCTTCCTCTTCCTGCGGGACTGGCGGGCGACGGTCACCGCAGCCGTTGCGGTTCCACTTTCCCTGTTGGGCAGCTTCGCCGTGATGTATCTGCTCGGATACAGTCTCGACAATCTGTCGCTCATGGCGCTCACCATCTCGACGGGATTTGTGATCGACGATGCCATCGTCGTGATCGAAGACATCATTCGCCACCAGGAGTTGGGAAAAGGGCCAATGCAGGCTGCCCTGGAGGGAGCACGGGAGATTGGGTTCACCGTCGTCTCGATGACAACTTCGCTAGTCGCCGTCTTTCTTCCCATCTTGCTCATGGGTGGAATCGCCGGCCGCATCTTCCGAGAATTCGCAGTAACACTGTCCGTCTCGGTGCTGATTTCGATGGTGATCTCGCTTACCGTTACGCCGGTGATGTGCTCCCTCTTATTACGGAATAAAAGCGAGACCGGGGAAAGCAAAATTGGACGCTGGAGCGAACATCACTTCCAGAAACTACAGGGAGCGTACGGGCGCAGTCTCAAGGTAATACTCGCCCATCCCAAGAGCACGCTCGCGGTTGCGGTTTTGACCTTAGTCATCAGCATCGGATTGTTGATTGTGATCCCGAAAGGGTTTTTCCCACAGGAAGACTCAGGCCGCTTCATGCTTACTTTCCAGGGTTCCACCGATGTTTCCTTTCCTGTAATGAAGAAGTACATGAACGAAATAGCAAAGATCCTGAAGGAAGACCCCGCCGTCTTAGACGCAGTCGGGTTCACCGGCAGTGGCAGCGGTGTGAGCACCAGCGTGAACGTGGGGCGTCTGTATGTTTCCTTGCGTCCATTGAACGAGCGGAAGGTTAGTGCTGACGAGGTCATGGGCCGCCTTCGCACCAAGATGCAGAACTTGGTGGGAGTCACGGTCTACATGCAATCAATGCAGGACGTAAGAATTGGCGGACGAATGACCTCAGGCTTCTACCAGTACACGCTATTGAGCAATGACGAGGAACAACTCCATCACTGGTTGCCCATCATCCAGGACAAGATTTCACGAATCCCTGGCCTTCAGGATGTGAGCGACGATGAGCAAGATGGTGGTCTCATGGCGCATCTGTCCATCGATCGGCAAACTGCCGGCAAACTCGGCATCTCAGCCTCATCAGTCGATGCAGCTCTCTACGACGCATTCGGACAGCGGCAGGTGTCGAGAATCGACGAGCCTCGGAACCAGTACCACATTGTGATGGAGGCCGCGCCGCAATATTGGCGCGACCCGTCGGCCCTGAACTTCATTTACGTTCGCGGTGCGGGCGGCGCCCAGGTTCCACTGTCCGCGTTTACGAAGATGGAGCCTCAATCCACATCTCTGGCCGTGAATCATCAAAGCCAGATTCCGGCCGGCACAATCTCGTTCAATCTTGCGCCCGGGCTGCCCCTCAGCAAGGCCACGGAAGAGATCGACAGGGTTGTGCGGCAGTCGGGTATGCCTGAGCAGATTCACGCAAGCTTTCAGGGAACGGCGCAGGCATTCCAGCAGTCACTGGCGACTGAGCCTATGTTGCTGGCGATGGCGATTTTGACCATTTATGTCGTGCTCGGCATGTTGTATGAGAGCTACATCCACCCGATCACGATTCTCTCCACGCTGCCTTCCGCAGGCATCGGAGCACTGATCGCCCTGATGCTGTGCCGTCTGGAACTCACCATCATTGCACTGATTGGAATTCTGCTCCTGATCGGAATCGTAAAGAAGAACGCGATCATGATGGTTGATTTTGCTCTTGAGGCAGAGCGCGATCATGGACTCTCCACATCCGACGCAATTTTCAAAGCAGCTCTCCTACGTTTTCGGCCGATCCTCATGACGACGGCGGCGGCCCTACTGGGAGCGGTTCCCTTGGCAGTCAGTCACAGCCTCGGCTCGGAGTACCGGATTCCGCTGGGCGTCTCCATCATTGGTGGATTGCTGCTCAGTCAGCTGCTCACGCTCTACACGACGCCGGTGATCTACCTGTACATGGAACGTTTCGCGCCGTCTAAGCGGATCCCTATTGTCGACAGCAATGGTTCGGGCGTTCAGCCTGCGACGGAGCTGGCATGAATGAGACTTCACAAGGAGAAGAAAGGTTCACAGGCCTTGGCCATGCCGGGCGAGATTGGAGATTGACTATGACAAACCTGAAACAGCAGAGATTACTGTTGGCAGTGCCGCTGTTGAGCGCCGCCCTTGCGCTCGCTGGCTGCGCCGTAGGACCGAATTACAAGAAAGCAGCGGTCGATGTCCCCGGTATGTATCGCGGGGCGGCGGCACCAGAACCAGCGTCTACCGGTCAGGTGCAGCAGCATCAACCGGCGACACACGCTACACAAACATCACAAACGCCAACATCTGCCTCGCTCGGTGACGAGAAGTGGTGGGAGGTCTTTCAGGATCCAGAACTGCAGAACCTGATCCGCATGGCACTTCAGAAAAACTATGACGTGCGCATCGCGGCGACGCGCGTGCTCGAAGCGCAGGCACAACTCGGCATCACGCACGCAGATCAACTTCCCTCACTTCAGGGCGGAGCTGCCATGGCAAACCAGCAGAGCCCTCCTTCTGGCAGGATTCCGTCGTATGAAACAACACAAGGGCAATTAACCGCCTCCGCGGCCTGGAACCTAGATTTCTGGGGCAAGTATCGGCGCGCCACCGAGGCCGCACGGGCGAACCTGCTCTCCAGTGAATGGGCACGCAAACAGGTGATCGCAACCCTGGTTGCAAATGTTGCCAGCTCCTATTTCCAACTTCGCCAATTAGATCTGCAACTGGATATTTCCAAGCGAACTTTGGACTCGCGCAAGGAGTCGCTGCAGCTGACGCAAACCAAGGAGCAATACGGAGTCAGCACCGATCTTGATGTACGCCAGGCAGAGCAATTGGTGTACACGGCCGAGACCGAAATCACCGATTTGGAGCGGCAGATCACCCAGCAAGAAAACAATCTCAGCATTCTGCTCGGCAATAATCCAGGAGATATCCCACGCGGACTGGCGCTGACACAACAGCCGCACGCGCCAGAGATTCCCGTAGGCATTCCATCCTCGTTGCTGGAGCGACGCCCAGATATTCGCGATGCAGAACAGAACTTGATTGCCGCGAACGCGCAGATCGGAGTAGCCCGCGCAGCTTATTTCCCGCAAATCGCTTTGACCGCTGATGCGGGTTTTCAAAGTTCCGCGCTCAATAGTCTCTTCACTGGTCCTGCTGCATTGTGGACTATGGCGGGCTCGCTTACGCAGCCGATCTTTGAGGGCGGAAAACTTAAGAACAACGTGCGGCTTGCAGAAGCACAACGTGAGCAAATGCTGCTGACGTATCAACAGACAATCCAAGGCGCATTTCGCGATGTGTCGAATGCCCTGATCGCCTATCGCAAAACACGCGAGTTCACGGCCGAGCAGGAGCGCCTCGTGGAGTCTGCACAGGTTGCTGCACGCTTGTCGCAGGAGCGCTTTCAGGCGGGGGCTACCGACTATCTCGAAGTGCTTACGAATGAAACGAATGCGTTCTCGGCGGAATTGAATTTGGCTCAGGCGCGGGGCAACGAACTCCTCTCTCTCGTCCAGATGTACCAGGCTCTGGGCGGCGGGTGGCAGGAGTGAGCGAGGCGCAAGTTCAGCGGTTTTGGGCACAGGGTTAGGGTTATGAGCTGCAATCAAATTGGCGAGCACTTGATAGACGCGGCCATGGGCGTGGCACCCCCTTCTCAGGTGCAGTCTCATCTGCGCGAATGCCGCCAATGCGCGGCGTGCCTTGAGGAATTACGCCAAACTTTTGCGCTGCTGGACCAGTGGAAGGCGCCCGAGCCTTCGCTTGATTTCGATACGAGTCTGCAGGCGCGGCTTTCCTTTGTCGAAAAGGGACCCAGATTTTGTCGGCATTGCTCGCTACGTAGATGAAACCATATGGGAAATCCCCTCTACTCGAAGTTGCTCTCTGAAATGCAGGACTCGGATGCCCTCACTCGACTCGCGCTGGGCCTGAGCTGGTCGTGGAACCACTGGGCGGATGACATCTGGAAGCGTCTTGATCCCGAACTGTGGGAGCTTACAGCCAACCCATGGCTGATCCTGCAGTCAGTTTCGCAACGAAGGCTCGACAGCCTGACTGACGACGTTTTCCGCAGCCGGGTCGAACAACTCTTAGAAGAGGTGAGACAGAAGAATGAGGGGCCAGCCTGGTTCCAGACAGCGCATCCATTTTCCCCGCTACGCACCGTGGCTTACTTCAGCATGGAATACATGCTGACTGAGGCGCTCCCGATTTACTCAGGGGGCCTTGGGAACGTCGCGGGCGATCAGTTGAAAGCCGCCAGTGATCTCGGCGTTCCAATCTTTGAGATCGAAGTCTATCTTGGTGGCTTTGATCCGAATTCTGTACGGGTCGAATTGTACGCGGAGCCGCGGAACGGAGCGCCGCCATTCCTCACACAGATCGGAAACCGGGACCTTGTCTAAAAGATGGCGCCGTAGAATGGCCACCTTCTCTTCGGCGGTGTAGTGCTTGCGCTCTTTTCTCATACGTTCGCTCCGCTATCTTAACGG
>Ga0074046_10000811_pt1 | contig 28676 bp, 24 predicted proteins | sample BogForMeECP23OM3_FD_94441 | JGI IMG/M metagenome (GOLD analysis project Ga0074046, IMG submission 94441) | Bog forest soil microbial communities from Calvert Island, British Columbia, Canada - Bog Forest MetaG ECP23OM3 | ecosystem: Environmental > Terrestrial > Soil > Wetlands ... | reverse complement strand
CGAGCGATACACGCCACGTCGTTCGCGGCGTCACCGGGATCGGGACGTCAGCGAGCGCCGGATGCACTTGATTGTGTGCGTTGGGTAACCAGGCGGCCGTCCGCCGCATCAGGAGTCTGTCTTAGAAGAGTGAAGTGAGAAGAGCTCGAATTTCACCCCTCACTCTTCACCACTCACTCTTCACTTTTTCACTGGAGTAAACCATGAGGTGCCCTGGTCAGGACAGCCGATTCTGGGGTCCGGAAGCCATTAATGAATCCAGTTGCCCCAACTGCGGCGGGCCGATTGAGTTTTTCAAGGATGAGAGTTCAAGAAAGTGCCGTAAATGCGGCACAAAGGTTCTCAATCCCAAAATGGATTTCGGCTGCGCAGCCTATTGCAGGTTCGCCGCTCAGTGCCTGGGGACCGATATGCCCCCGGAGCTTCTCGCCCAGAGGACCGATCTGCTCAAGGACCGCGTAGCGGCAGAAGTGAAGAGATTGCTTGGCCGGAATTTCAGGCGAATCGGGCGAGCCCTGAAAGTGGTCGAGTACGCCGGCAAGATTCAGCAATCCGAAGGAGGCGATCCGGCAGTTGTCACCCTGGCCGCTTACCTTTCAGCCATTGCAGGCGGAGCTTCAACCGGACCTGAGCGCAGCGGGAGAGGGTTTTCTGAGGAAGACATGACTCAGGCCCAATCCGTTCTCTCACGAACCGGAGCTCCCGAAGAGCTGGCCCGCGCAACTCTGTCTATCTTGAACAATTTTGGCGGTATGGACCGGCCGGATAATTCAGTTGATTTCAAGTGTGTTTTTGACGCGATCCGAATCGCGGACCTGAGCGAAGCGCTCAAGGCCGGGCAGCCTGAGGACGGCAGGAATGCAGCCGTTGATGAACCTCTTCTCACCCAAACAGGCAAAAGAATGATGGAACAGGTCCTGGACGAAAGTGTTGTCCGGCCCTGAAAATGATTAAAGTGTGAATTTAGAGATCGACATGGCTTCGATCCGGAGTATAAGCAATGGGAAAAATTAGGAAAATAGTTGAAATAGACGAACAACTCTGCGACGGCTGCGGGATGTGCGCAATTGCCTGTGCGGAGGGCGCCCTGGAGATAAAAGACGGGAAAGCGCGCCTGATAAAAGAATCTTATTGTGACGGACTGGGCGCCTGCCTTTCAGGATGCCCGCAGGGGGCGGTTCGTGTGATCGAGCGGGAAGCCGACGAATTCGATCCGGAATCGGTTGAAGAGCACCTCGAACAGCAGAAGCCCGCAGAACAGAAACAGGCCGAGGCCAAGGAATTCACAGCCGCCTGCGCCTGTCCTTCGGCTCGAATCGAGACCTTTGCCAAAGGGCCGCTTTCACAAAAGGAGTCTGCGCTGGAAGAGCTTGACGCAAGACGGTCGGAGCTTTCTCACTGGCCGATCCAGATAAGGCTCGTTCCGCCTGGCGCACCGTTCCTCAAAGGAGCGCACCTTCTGATCGTGTCTGACTGCGCGCCGGTGGCATACCCCAATTTTCACCGCAAGTTCGTTAGAGGGAAAGCGGTCCTCCTCGGCTGCCCCAAATTCGACAATGCCCAGGAGTACGTAAAGAAGTTTGCCGAGATTTTTCACACCGCTGACATCCGCAGCGTTACGGTAATAGATATGGAAGTGCCATGTTGTTCCGCCCTGCCGGCTATCGTTCGAAAAGGGATGCAGGAAGCGGGGAAGGCTATTCCGATCGAGGAGGTAGTCGTAAGCGTTCGCGGCGAAATTCTCAGGCAGAACAAAAACCCGGCGTAGGGAGTCCGATGCCGGATGCCGTGTGGTTGCGGACCCGGGCTGCGATGCTTACCCTGCGCCTCTGAGGTTAAGGCACGTCCGATATCGGTAAGGACACTCAAATGTATGCGGGAACTTTTCCGATCATAAGCGCAGAAGAGGCCGCATCCCATATTCACGATGGGGCGATGGCGGCGTTGAGCGGGTTTGCGAACGCCGGGACAGCCAAACTGGTTCCGCAAGCCATTGCCAAACGGGTAACCCTGGTACTGCCGGCGCGCAGCCCGGGCTGCCATAGATCATATTGCATCTGCAGGCGCAGCAAGGCTTAAGGGCTACTGTCGAAGGCCATGGACAAACGGATAGCCATCTCCGGCGACACGCCGCTATGCCCGTTCAGGAGTTCCGACAGAGCCTTGAGGGTAACGCCAAGACCCTTCGCCGCCGCCGGAGCTTGGGTACCTGCCGGACAGAGACTCATCTGAGTTTTCCCCGCCCCCAGAGCGCCCTTCCCGGTTTTGCCCCGGTGTGCTCTCCATTTTCGATTACACGAACACCATTTACCAGCACATTTTTGACGCCGGTTGCATACTGGTGAGGGTTGTCATAGGTCGAGCGGTCTGCTATCGTTTCGGGGTCAAACACCACCAGGTCTGCAAAATACCCCTGTTTGATCAATCCCCGGCGGTCCAGGCCCAGGTTGGCGGCAGGCAGACCCGTCAATCGGCGGATCGCTTCCTGAAGAGAAATTACCTTTTCCTCACGCACATATTTTCCAAGCAGCCTGGCGAAGTTTCCATAGGCTCGCGGGTGGGTCGACTGGTTTAGAAACACACCTTCGGCCGAGATTGAAACCGCATCTGATCCCAGAGATACCCAGGGCTGCCGGATCTCTTTTCTGATGTTTTCTTCGCTCATGACGAATGTGGCCACGCGGGTGGCGGCGTTATCTTCGTCAACCAACTCGAGCATCGTTTCGACCTGGTCTTTTCTGCGAATCCGGGCGGCCTCTTCAAGGGTCTTGCCAGTGAGCGGGCGCAGGCTTTCGGCAGTAAAGCCGACCAATATCGTTTTGGGCATCGAGCCTCGCAGGCGCATCTGTTCGCCGATCTTTTTACGCAGCACCGGGTCTCGAAGCCTGTCGAGCAGGGCCTCGTCTCCGCCTTCGTGCGCCCAGGCCGGCAGCCTCGATGAAAGCCTGTTCGAACTTGCCGTGTAGAGGTACATGTCGGCAGTTATACGCGAACCTTTCCTGCGAGCCGATTCGATCATCGAAATTACACGGTCGATTTTGCGCCAGTTTTTTTCTCCACCGGCCTTGAGGTGATAAATCTCTGCTGCAATCCCGGCCTCCCGGCTTATGCGAAGGAGTTCTTCAACCGCTTCGATCAAAGCGTCCCCCTCGTTGCGCACGTGAGAGGCATACATTCCGCCGTACTTCGCGGCCGTGCGGCACATGGCGATAAGCTCACCGGTTGTTGCGAACATATCCGGCGCGTAACCCAGTGAGGAGCCGACGCCCAACGCCCCAGCCTCCATCTCGAGCCGAACCAGTTCACACATCCTGTTGAGTTGAGCTGAGGTGGCCCTTTTGTTCTCCAAGCCGATGGCATTTTCCCGTACAGTTCCAGCGCCTACAAAGGAGGCTACGTTCGGGGAAATCCCCCGCTTTTCCAGGTAGGTCAGGTATTCACAAAGCGTGGTCCAGGCAATATCAAATTTGAGTTCACCCTGCCGGGAAACAATCCGACGCTTCATTTCCTCGGTGAGCGGCCCCATCGATTCGCCTTCTCCGAAGATTTCGGTTGTAACCCCCTGGCGGAGTTCACTCTGCGAACGGCCGTCTATTATCAGGGAAGCCGTGGACCAGGAAAGCATGTTAATAAACCCGGGCGCAACGGCAAGGCCTTTCGCTTCGATGACTGTTGCGGCGGAAGCCCCGCTGAGGTCGCCAAGTACGGCGATGCGGTCTGCCTTAACCCCCACGTCGGCCCTGAACGGCGCGCCCCCGGAGCCGTCATATATCAACCCGTTTTTTATGATTACATCGAGGTCAAGCGACCACCGGCCGGCAGCCGGGAGAGTGGTGGAAAACAGAATCACCAGGACCAGCGCAAGGCCCAATCGCACACAGGGGGAGTTCACCCGCACCCTTTGTCTTGTGCGGCGATAAGATCGGGCAGCTTTTCTCTTACCAGCCATTCGAGCTCTTCTCTTGCTTCCCTGTAGGATTCGATATTCTGTCCAAAAGGGTCACGGACGGGATAGTAAATCAGCTTTCCGGAAAAGCCGGGCGGTATCAGCGGGGCAACCTTAAGTTCGGTAAGATTTACCAGGTAGTCGATATCATCGATCCCTGCTTCAGAAAGTCCTTTCGAATAGAGCCCATCGGTCGAAATGCCCGCCTCCCTCAGTACTTCAAGCGTGAAGGAGGGAATATGCCCCAAGGGAACCAATCCCGCCGAGCGGGCTTCCATCCCGTTTCCCCGGAAATGGCGCGCAAGGGCTTCGGCCATTATGCTCCGGCAGGCATTGCCGTAGCAAAGGAAAAGCACTTTGGTCTTCTCTATTCGAAATGCTTTACGATTCACCGTGTAACCCTTGTAGCTTCTCCATGGCCCGTCATCCTGGGGAAAGCCGAGGTCCAGTGTTTTTCGCTTTAAAATCAATTAGTTGGGAAAATGCCTGGATTCCGGCTTCCGCTGGAATGACGAAATCATTAGCAATTTTCAGGCATTTCTCCCACCAGAGAACCCTTTTTCATTACGCTGCTAAACCCTGGCGGACGCCTGCAAAGCGTTCACATCCAGGTCCAAAGCCGCGCGTGCAACCTGCCGGCCCAGTTCTATGCACCTGTCGAGGTCCTCTTTTCGGGGAGAATATTTAACGCGGACCCCGTCACTAACCAGATTGATGTTCATTTCGCGCATTACTTCCGAGATTAGCTTTACCGCCTCGCCGCTCCAGCCATAGGAGCCGAAGGCAGCCCCTACTTTGCCGACCGGGCGCAAGCCCTTCATGTAGCTGAGCAGGTCGGCCATTGCGGGCATCATGCCGTTGTTTATCGTCGCAGAACCCAGAACAAGCGCCCTTGAGTCGAGCACTTCCGTCATGATATCGCTCCGGTGATTGAACTTCAAATTGAGCATTTTGAAGTCCAGGCCCTCCTCTTTCAGCCCTTCGCCAACGGCACAAGCCATCTTCTCGGTCGCCTGCCACATCGTATCGTAGATGACAAGGGCCTTTCGACGGCTTTCCTGCCTGCTCCATTTCTGATAAGCCTTGATTATCCCTCCGGGGTCCTTTCGCCAGATAAGGCCGTGATCGGGAGCTATCATATCTATGTCGAGTCCCAATTCAACAACCTTTGCGATCAGTTTTTGGACCAGCGGGGAAAAGAGCAGCAGGATATTTGCGTAGTACTTGGCGGCGTGATTAAAGAGTTCCGCCGCGTCTACTTCGTCGTCGAACCTCTCGCTGGTCGCCCAGTGCTGCCCAAAGCCGTCGCTGGTCAGCAGCAGCCTGTCTTCCGGTATATATGACATCATGCTGTCAGGCCAGTGGAGCATTCGGGTTTCAAGAAAACTTACCGTTTTTTTTCCGAGCTTCAGGCTTTGTCCAGTCTCGACCACATGGTATGGCCAGTCCTGGCGGCCGTAATGGTCTATGAGGGCCTTTTTTCCCATCGGGGAGCAGACCACCTTTTGCGGCCGGACCAGTTCCACAATGTCCGGCACGCTACCCGAATGGTCCATTTCCACGTGATTTACTACAAGGTAGTCGATCAGCCCGGGGTCGATTATCTTGCTTATGCTCTCGATCAGGTCATTTTTAAAAGGCTTCTTGACCGTATCGAAGAGCGCGATTTTTTCGTCTATTGCCAGGTATGCGTTATAAGTAGTCCCCTTCGGGGTGGAGTAACCGTGAAAGTCGCGAATGTTCCAGTCCAGAGCGCCAACCCAATAAATGTCCCTTTTAATTTCCACCGGTCCCATCGAAATCTCCCTTCTGAATTTTTGCAGGTTTTCGCCTGAAAGCTTATAGTGTCCGAAACGTTTTCCATGTTGAAGGCAAGGGTGATAATCATTATCAAAACCGAGCGCAATGTCAATCCGCAACCTCGCCTTCCTGCGGTATGGACTTAAAGGTTATGATTAAGTATAGCAATTTTTTCCTATCTCCGGCGGGCTGAAACTTCGAGAAGCGCTTTCCGGAGGAAATTTCCGATTCAAAAAGGAGGCAATAAATATGGAAAGCAGCGGACCCATACGTGAATATACCGAAGCTGAAATCAAGGAAGAGAACAAACGAATCAGACATCTCAGGAGGCTGGTTGATTTCTCTCTTGCTCTTATCGCTCAGTCGCCCATGTCTCCGGATGAGGCGCAGCGGATCGTTCAAGCGGTACGGCAACAGGCAATGAGGCTATTTCCCGGAAAGGAGGAGACCTTCGAACTACTGTATACTCCTCGTTTCAGGCGGCTTATTGCAGAAAAATTCAGCCTGCTGTAACATACCGGCCCGACGCATCTAACCGTTTACCGCTAGTCGAGCAGACAACTTAGTGAGTGAGTGACCGGGTTAAGAAAACGTGTACTGATTCGCCCATTCGCCCATTGACCGACTCACCGGTCCTGGCGGTGAACCATAGCGAGAATTCCGAATGAACGAAGTCATTTGGAAATTGCAACGGGAAGCGCAAAGAATCGCATCTAAACACCCGCTTCCCGAATTCTACTCGCGGTTCAGGGCGCCGCTTGCTGCTGCGAAAAGGCTTTTCTATAAGCACCCCGGGGCTGTGCGCCTCCGTGGGATGGTGGAGCCCGACTACAACGAAGCACTCGGCCACGGCATCTTCCACTGCACGCATGTGAGCATCGACTGCGCCGCTCTCCTCCTTATTGAAACCGATGGTGACCGGATGACGCCAGTTGCGGTCGAACGGCTCATGGTGATGGGCATATATTCGGGGCTCCTGCACGATATCTGCCGCGATGAACAAAACCATGCGGAGCGAGGCGCTGAGGAAGCAGAAAGGATACTTCGCGCCTTTTGGCTCAGCAAGAGTGAAATTGCCTGCATAAGCAACGCTATAAGAAATCACGAGGCATTCGCGCCTTCCGCGGAAGCCAATAGCCAATGGGCCCAGCTTGTCAGCGACTGCCTCTATGACGCCGACAAGTTCCGCTGGGGGGCTGACACATTCACGCACACGCTCTGGCACATGATGGATTACCAGGCCCTGAGCCCTCAGGACCTGATCGAAAAATTCCCCTGGGGAATGTCGGGGACCGTTCGCATCATCGAAACCTTCAGGACCCCCACCGGTCGGCAATTTGGCCCCGAGATCATTCAAACCGGAATGGAAATAGGGAAAGAAATCTATAGATACCTGCTTCAGCATTATCGGGAAAGCTGACAAATGGAAAACGACACGATTACGGCTATAGAAGGGGTAAGGGTTGGCCACGCCCAACTGGAAGGGATCCCCAGCGGATGTACGGTTATTTTGCCCGAACGGGGGGCGGTAGCTGGAGTTGACATCAGAGGAGGGGCGCCGGGAACCTTTGGGGCCGATACATTGAACCCTCTCAATCTGGTTGAAAAAGTTAACGGAATCTTCTTCTCGGGAGGAAGCGCCTTTGGGTTGAGCGCTGCCGGCGGGGTGCAAAGATACCTGAAAGATCGCAATGCAGGCTTTAACACCGGCTACGGAGTGGTACCTATCGTCGCAGGCGCTATCATCTTTGACCTGGGGGTCAACAGAACGGGAGTCTATCCCGGGGCGGAGTTGGCCTTCGAGGCTTGCCGGAACGCATCGTCGGAACCCGTGGAGGAAGGCAACGCGGGCGCCGGGACCGGAGCGACAGTCGGAAAGCTTTTTGGGTTCGAGCGCTGCATGAAGGGAGGCGTCGGGAGCAGTTTGCTCCACGGAGCGGCTGGACTGAAAGTTGGGGCGCTCATGGTTGTGAACGCGTTCGGAGAAATAGTGGACCCAAATACGGGCATGAAAATTGCCGGCGCAAGGAAGAGCCCCGAGAGCTACGAACTCGTCGAAACCATCCCTGCGCTAATGAAGATGACCGGCTTCACGGGGGGATTTCCAGCCGGAGAAAGCACGGTTATCGGAGCGATTGCGACCAACGCTCTATTAAATAAGGTCCAGTTGACCAAGGTAGCCCAGATGGCCCACGACGGACTTGCCAGGACCATCTATCCGACACACACGCAATACGATGGCGACGCCGTTTTTGCCTTGAGCTGCGGCACCCTGGAAGGCGTCGAAGTAAGCCTTATCGGCGCGCTGGCCGTCATAGCCGCAGGGGAGGCGATCCTCAGGGCGGTTCGGAAAGCACACAGTCTCGAAACGATACCGGCTGTCAGCGATTAAGGCGGGCACGGTTTTATCGTGCCCACGGCCTTTTGGGGGTGTGCGGCCTTGGGCGGGATACACTTTTGCCCGCCCTGCCCTGTCCAGCGACATCAAACCTTGAAAAAAGCCTTCGCATTTGCACCGCATACCGGGCACAGATCGGGCGTTTCTTTCTCTGCAGTGTAGCCGCAGATTTTGCAGATCCAGTAATCCTGCACCGGAAATTTATCGGGATCGGCAAGCGCCTTTCTGTACAGTTGCGCATGGACGGCTTCCACTTTGTTGGCGTAGTCGAAGCTGATTTCGGCCGACTTTTGCCCCTCCTCTTTCGCATGCGCTATCATTGCCGGATACATGGTCTTGAATTCATGCGTTTCACCGGCGACCGCATCCTCCAGGTTTTCCCTGGTGCTCTTCACCCTGCCTGCCGTCCGCAGGTGTTTGATGGCGTGTATGGTTTCGGCCTCGGCGATGGCCCGGAAAAGCTTTGCCACTCCGTGCAGGAACTCATCTTCGGCCCTCTGGGAATAGGCCAGATACTTTCTGTTTGCCTGAGATTCGCCGGCAAAAGCATCCAACAGGTCCTTTTCGGTCTTGGACATCTCTTTGCTCCCTGGTTTGAGAAATTAATATATTAAAGGAGACAGCCACACGCACTTACTGGCCACGGCTCTGTGATTGGACTTTGAAAATAAGAAGGAGTTAACCCAAAGTCAAATAGCCTTGCTTCAGTCCGAAGACGGTCCAAGACCCATCGCTGAATTTTTGGTTTGACCGCAAAAAAGAAACATGTAATCTTCTTAGCTTCCGGCCGGCTCTTAAAGCCGATCCGGAAAAAGGGCAAGCAGTGCGCACGCCGCCTATTTCGCTGAACCAAAGCCGCATGTCCCGGAGTTTCCGGATGAACACCTACGATTCATAACTTAACATTTTCAGCCAGGAGGGTTTGAGTTGATGAGTGCGCCTTTTCAGCCAGGCATGAGCCGGGAATTGACAGTAGATTCCACACAGGATGATTCCGCTCGCCGTTTTTATCCAAATCTCCCGGACGTCTTCGCCACGCCGTGCCTGGGTGGCCTGATGGAACGCGTCTCGGCGGAGCTCATTAACGAACATCTCAACCCTGGCGAACAATCCGTCGGGATTTCGATGAATCTCAAGCACACTGCGGCCACGCCGCTTGGAATGAGGATTCGGGTAAGAACCGAAGTTACTGCCGTCGAAGGACGAAAGCTCACCTTTAAGCTGGAGGCCTTCGATGAGGTGGAAAAGATCGCAGAAGCCACCCACGAGCGGTTTATAATCGTTGCCGACAAGTTCAACGCCAGGGTGGCCGAAAAGGCTAAAAAGGCCTAGATGGCAGACGCCGTCAGGCAGACAGCGACAAAACAATCCAGCTTTTGGGGATCTTGCCGTCCCCATGGAGAGGCCCTCATGTCGTCAAAACTCGGATTCATATTCAATCCGGCAAACATCGCCGTGATCGGGGCTTCGGACGATCCACGAAAGTATGGTCACGAGATATTGAAAAACCTCATAGAGGGCGGCTTTCCGGGAGCGCTCTATCCGATAAACCCCAAGACCGAACGCATTTTGGGAGTAAACTGTTACAAGAATGTCAAGGAAATCCCCGAACGGGTGGATTTGGCTGTGGTCATAGTCCCGGCGAAAATAGTGGTTCAGGCGGTACAAGATTGCGGCGAGCATGGCATAAGGGGCGCGATAGTTATCTCGGGAGGATTCAGCGAGGCGGGTCCGGAAGGAGAGAAACTCCAGAAAAGGCTGGCGGAGGTTGCCGCACTAAACGGGGTCCGTTTGGTAGGGCCGAATTGCCAGGGCGTAAACAATCCCTACCACCCAATGTGCGCCACCTGGCCTCTTCTGACTCGAAAAGGCCGTGTGGCCGTTGTCAGCCAGAGCGGTACGGTCGGGGCGGCGATGCTCGACTGGTTCCAGGAGGACGAACTGGGAGTCTCCGGTTTTGTGGGCCTGGGAAATCGTGCGGACATAAATGAAGTCGACCTGATCGAGCACTACGAATCAGACCCCAATACAAAGGTGATCGCATGCTACCTCGAAGGTGTAAAAGAACCGGAGCGGTTCGGCAACACGCTTGAAGCCTCAACGAAGCCGCTTGTCATGCTTAAAGCGGGCCGCACGCCGCGCGGCAGGATTGCCGCCGAGTCCCACACCAAGTCGCTTGCAGGGGCCGATGCGATCTATTCTTCGCTTCTTGCGCGCTACGGCATACACCGGGCCGAAACCTTCGAAGAGCTTTATGACTTCTCAAAGGCTTTCGCCTATCTCAGACCACCGTCAGGGAACAGGATCGTATTTGTGACGACTTCAGGTGGAGCGGCCATTCTTGCCACGGACGCGGCTGAAAGAGAAGGCCTCGACACAGCGCCGCTCCCGGCGCACCTGTCCGATTCGCTTGAGGGTGTTGTCCCCGGCCACGCAATACGCTCGAATCCGCTCGACCTTACAGGTGACGCCACATCAAAAATGTTCAAAGAAGTGCTCGATATGGCGCGCCCCCATTTCGACACGGTTGGAGTTATCTTCGGAGACCCGATCCAGAATGCCTCCGAATCGGTGACCCCGAACGAAAACGAGCTTGTCATATTCCTCGGCGGCGCAAAGGTCGAAAGAGCGGAGAGGCTGAAGATGCAGCGTAAGGGCATCCCAGTTTTCCAGACCCCCGAGAGAGGCATTCGGGCGCTTTCGCAAATCATCCCGGCCGGAAAAAAGGGTGAGAAGGCCAAATACACCCTTCCCGAGACCTCCGGACGCTCTCAGATGGATGCCATTGAGAGCTTTGAATTCCTTGAATCCAAGGGTTTCGAGTGCATTTTCGCCCGCCCCGCTGCAAGTCCCGGCAAAGCGGTCCATCTTGCACACCGGATGGGATTTCCAGTAGCCCTCAAGATCAATTCGCCGGACATCCTCCACAAGTCCGACTGGGGTGGCGTGCGTCTCAACCTTCAGACGCCCGGGCAGTTGCGGGATGCTTACGCCAAAATGATGGAAAATGCCGCTCACAGGTTTCCGGCCGCCAGAGTGAACGGCGTAGTGGTGTGTGCGATGGCCGCTCCAGGTGTGGAGCTTCTTATCGGAATGAACAGGGATCCGCAGTTTGGGCCGGTAATCATGTTCGGACTGGGGGGAGTTACCGTTGAGCTGTTTCGAGATGTTTCGATGAATCTGCTTCCGCTCACGCGCGAAGACGCTTGCGCAATGCTCGGCCAAATCAGGGGAGCCCCTCTTCTCAAAGGTTTCCGGGGCCGTCCCCCGATAGATGAGAACGCCGTTGTTGAAGGGCTTCTCCGACTTTCCGCTATCGCCGAAGAGCACCCGGAAATCGTCGAAATAGACCTGAATCCGGTTATAGCCTATCCCGAAGGCATGCTGGTGGTGGATGCCAGGATAATCAAAGCCTGATTAAATCCAGCAGTACGGCATGAATCGCTCGTTTCTTTTCTTAAACGATCGCGACCTCAATCAAAGCTGGAAGCTGAGGAAGTTTCCGGCTTTTTTGCGTTTGTTTGTGCATCTTCGATGATTCTCAACTTTTTAAGTGAAAATTAGTTTTTTTTCATCCAAAATCCTAAAGAAATCTTTCCTCCTATCCGAATGAATCATCATCGCTAAAAATACTCTCGAGTTTTTGAGTTTATGGACCCTGGCATCTTAACAGGCTTAGTCAATGTTGCTGATAGGGTATGTCAATTTCCGGTTTATTTTGCCATCGTTCACACATTGGGGGTTCGGGCATGGATAATCTTAAGCAGATGCTTTCCATTATTATCTTGTTCTCCTTATTCTTTCTGTTTTCGCTTTCCGGCTGGAAGACAGAAAAGGCGCGGTGCGCTGAGCAGCATATGTATGTCGGGTCGGAGGGGTGTAAGGAATGCCATGCAGACGAGTATCGCACCTTCAAACAATTCAACAAGAAGGCCCATTCATTCCAGAGCGTCATCCGCCTGAAAAAGGGACTGGAAGAGGCCGAACTGAAGAAATGTTTCGAATGCCACACCACGGGCTACGGCAAGGAAGGCGGCTTCCGATCCGAGCAGGAAACACCTCAACTTAAGGACGCGGGTTGTGAGGTCTGTCACGGACCGGGCAGCATTCACGCTGAAACGGGCGACCCCAAAGACATCAAAGGAAAGCTCACCGCAAAAGACTGCGAGTCCTGCCACAACGCGGAGCGCGTAAATTCATTCAAATACAAACCCCTGGTGTATGGAGGCGCACACTGATGAAGAATATCAAGATGAGCCTGCAGATAAAAATCGTTCTGGGAATCGCTGTTCTGCTTGTGGCCGCGCTCGCCTCGATCATCGGCGTAAATGTTTTCTATCAGCAGAAAGAAATGAGGCAACAATTTCAAAGCTCAACAAGTATTCTTGCCGATGCGGTCTACAACGCCATTGTCTACCCCATGGCCATCGGAGACAGCGAAACGATCGTGCAGCAGATGGCGGAATTCGAAAAGAACAGCAGCAATGTCAAAGTCTATGTTTTTGGGTTCGATAAGCTCATCACCTACACTTCGGAACCTAACAAGGCCAATTCCCTGTTATCCGAAAGCATCAAATCGCCAAGCCTTATTCAGGGGCTTAATGACATGCTGGCAACCGGAAAAAGGTTTGATGCCGGGTTTGACGAACAACGGGATGGAACGCACTACCTGAGCCTACTGCGTCCGCTTCTAAATGAGAAGCGCTGTCACCACTGCCATGGATCGGGCCGTTCGACGCTGGGCGGGCTGCTCGTGGAACAGAATAGCGACAGCATGTTCACAGCCATTCGGGCTATGCGCAACAAGAATATCTTCATAGGACTTCTTGGTAGCCTGGCAGTTGCCCTGGTTCTCATTTTAATGGTCTCGAGGCTCGTAGACAGGCCGATCCGCCGCGTGATTTCGGCTCTTAACGAAACAGCGGAAAACGCGCGGGCAGCTGCCGGGGCCGTAGCGAACATCAGCCAGCGAATGGCAGGCGGTACGGCCAGCCAGGCGGCAGCAATCGAGGAGACATCGTCTTCGCTCGAAGAAATGTCTGCAATGACCAGGCAGAACGCCGAAAATGCAACTCAAGCCGACAAACTGATGCACCAGGTGGAAGCAATTACCTCGAGCGCCTATGACTCTATGAACAGGCTGATGGAATTCATGCAGGAGATTTCGAGCGCTAGCGACAAAACTCAAAAGATCATAAAAACCATCGACGAAATCGCCTTCCAGACAAACCTTCTGGCCCTTAACGCGGCAGTGGAAGCAGCGCGCGCCGGAGAGGCCGGCGCAGGGTTCGCCGTTGTGGCCGACGAGGTGAGAAACCTGGCCATGCGTGCGGCGGAAGCCGCAAAGAACACTGAGGCCCTGATCGAGGGCAATGTAAAGATGATCCAGACCGGCGCTGATCTTGCAAAAAGCATGAGCGGCGAATTTTCGGAGGTCGCTTCAAGTGTCTTGAAAGCCAGCAGCTTGGCCAAGGAGATTTCGGCAGCATCACAAGAGCAGGCGCAGGGCGTGCAACAGATCAATCAGGCGGTTGGAGGGGTTGACAAAGTGGTCCAGGAAAACGCGACACACGCGGAGGAAGCCGCCGCCACCTCAACTCAGATGAAAGAGCAGGCAGAGCAGATGCTCGATTTCGTAAACCGTTTGATGGCCCTGGTTGAAGGGCGCCTGGATGAGGCAGAAACAGGCGGCGGTCCAGGAGTGAACCTTTTGCAGGATTGGGCAGTGAAGAATCCTCAGGATCGACCAGGCGCCGAAGTTCGGAAACAGGAAACGGCAAAGATGACTTCAGCACGGACTTTCCCCCGGAAGCCGGGTGGTTCGAAAGCTGCAGAAAAACATGTCTCCCTGGCCAATGGCAGGGGCGGCTTCTAAACAAATTAAAACGAACCGAGGAAATCTGGAATTGAGGGATTAATGCTTTAATCCCTCCTAACATAGATTCGTTTCCCCGGAATCGGTCCTTTTCCGCATCGGGGGCAAACCCCCGCCTTCCGGACTCGCGGGATTGGAAGCCGGAAAGCAGACAGCGCCAAGACAGTGATGGCCCCCGGCAAACTTTCCGGTTCTTGTCTTTCTGCGCGAGTACCTACATTGCACCTGGACCAGTTTTGCACAACGCCGGTCCATGCCTGGCCGATGCGGAGAAACTTTGCTCCTGCAAAGCCGCTTAGCCAAACTGCGTTTTAGCCCTTTTTCTGATCTCCTTTTTGTCCAGCTTGCCCACACTGGTCTTTGGAATGGATTCGACTACGACAATTCTGTCGGGAATGCCCCACTTCGAAATGACGCCCCGGTCGACAAAATCCTGGAAAAAGGCTTTCAAGTCCTCTTCCGTAACTTTTCCCCTTTGCTCTTCTTTTATCGTCACAATGGCATAGGGCCGCTCACCCCAAGTTTCATCGGGCACTCCGATAACCGCCGCTTCGCTCACCGCCTGGTGCTGGCTAAGGGTATCCTCGATCAGCAGCGAAGAGATCCATTCTCCGCCGCTCTTTATCACGTCCTTCAAGCGGTCGGTCAGCTGGAGATAACCCTCTGCGTCGACGAAGCCTGCATCGCCGGTTCGCATATAGCCGCCAGCCCAGAGGTCCTCGGACCCAGCGGGATCCTTTAAATAGCCCAGTGTCAGCCACGGGGCCCTCACCACGACCTCTCCGACACTGGCGCCGTCATGCGGAAGTTTCCGCCCGTCGAGATCGACCACTCGAAGGTCGACGAAAGGAACGGGAAGCCCGGTCCGGCAGCGAATGTCCGCTTGCTCTTCCGCGTTCCATTCCGTCATGTGGGGCTTCAGGCAAGCAAGTGTGAGGAGCGGACATGTCTCGGACAGCCCATAGCCGGAAATAATATTCATGCCCCGTTGCATGGCCGCTTTGCACAATCCTCTTGGTAGGGCGGCGCCGCCTATAGTCATCTTGAATCCGGAAAAGTCCACGGCGGCGGAAGCGGGGGAGCCGAGCACCATCTGAAGAATGGTCGGAACAGAGTGGGAAAATGTTACGCCTTCCTTTGCGATAAGCCCCAAGATCGTCTCGGGTATGTAGCGTCCCGGATAGACCTGTTTGAGGCCGAGCAGAGAAGCCAGGTAAGGCATGCCCCACGCGTGGACATGAAACATGGGGGTAAGGGGCATGTAGACATCCTTTGAACATATGCCCCCCTGGGAGGCCTGGGCCTGACAAGTCCCCAGCACCAGAGTGTGGAGCACCAGTTGGCGGTGGCTGAAGTAGACACCTTTGGGCGCGCCCGTGGTTCCCGTGGTGTAAAATGTGGTAGCCTTGGAGTTTTCGTTGAAATCCGGAAAATCATAATCACCCGGGCTTTTCTCCAGAAGCGCCTCGTATTCTCCCGCCACTTCGAAACCCGTTTCGGGGGCCGGCCCGTGGTCGGTCAGTACGATAATAGTCTTTACGGTTTTCATCGCGCCCCGCAGTTTTTCCACGAGGGGTAGAAAATCAGAGTGAACGAGGAGCGCGTCGTCTTCAGCGTGGTTTATGGTGTAGAGGAGCTGCTCGGGAGAAAGCCGGATGTTCACCGTATGAATGATGGCGCCCATCATGGGGACGGCGAAGAAGCACTCGAGGTACCTGTGGCTGTCCCAGTCCATTACGCCTACGGTATCGCCGGCTTTTACACCCATGTTTTCCAGGACGTTTGCCAGTTGACCGATTCGCTTGTAAAGCGTCACATAGTCGTAACGTTTAACGTCCTTGTAAACAATTTCCTGCCCGCGAGCGTATGCAAGTGGAGTGTTCAGAATATACTTGAGCAGAAGGGGGTACTCGTAAGCTGACGGGGTCCCATCTATCAGCTTCGTGGCCATAGCTGCTACTCCTTTCCAAGACATTAACGAGCCCGGCTTCCGTTTTTCCTGTGCTGCGATCGGGAGCCGCGCTACGAACCGAAAAAGACCTTCTGGAGTATCTTCGGAGCTATCCCCGTCAGGTCAAGATACATTGTGAGCCCTCCCATGAAAAAGGGCCAGCCAGCTCCCGTGATCATGGCAAGATCGACCTCCTTTGGCCCTACCACGACCTTTTCCTTCAAAATGAGGTCCGTTTCCCGAGCGAGGTTGCTTAGCGCAATCTCACGAATTTCCTCCGCGTGGAAGGTCCTGTTTTGTTCCTTTACCCAGAGCCGTTCCACAGCCTCATCAACCTTCCTGCTCCTGCCGCCTTGCGCATAGATTCTCGGCTGCCCGGCTTCGATCAGCCTCTTGAAATTCTGACTCAACGGAAACCGCTCGGGCCCGAAAGCACGGCACAAGGTCTCGTTTACGTGAAAGGCGACCGGGAGGCCGACCATTTCCAGCAACTCGAACGGCGCCATAGGCAGTCCCAATTCAATCAGGGCGTCATCCACCTGTTCGAAGCCTGCGCCCTGGTCGACCATGGCGATGCAGTCGCAAAGGTTGCGCAAAAGAACGCGATTGACCAAAAATCCCGGAGAATCCTTCACCAAAATACCCGTCTTCCTCAGCTTTTTCGCCAGATCGAAGGCGGTGGCCAGGGCGAGGTCGCTCGTTTTCTCAGCCTTTATTACCTCAACCAGGGGCATAAGTGCAACCGGATTAAAAAAATGAAATCCAACGACGCGCTCCGGGTTTTTAAGGTCCGAGGCCATTTCGGTCACGCTCAGCGAAGAGGTGTTGGTGCCAAGAATGGCGTCCGCCTTTATGACGGACTCCGCTTCGGCAAAGACCTTTTTCTTGACCGCCATCTCTTCGAAGACCGCCTCGATTACGAAATCGCAGTCGGCAAAATCTCCCATGTCCAGCGTTCCTTGAACCAGTCCGCCCAGATAGCTCGCACGGGTGTCCGAGATCCTGCCTTTCTGCGCGCTTTGTTCAAATTGCCGGCGAACGTAGGCAACTCCCTTGTCCACCAACTCCTGCCGCACGTCCTTCATTACGACCGGCAAGCCGAGACGGTGGATAAAAAAATGTGCGAGCTGTGAAGCCATAAGGCCGGCGCCGATTACGCCCACCTTGCCGATTGGCCGGGGCTTGGCCTCGGGAACACCTATGGGTTTTTTTGCGTGCCGGTTCACGAGGTCGAAAGAGTAGATCGAAGCCTTGCATTGGCGGGTCTTTATGAGATCCCCGAGCGCCCTGTTTTCTTCTTCAAAACCGCGCTCGACATCCCAGGAACATGCGCCCTCGATCAGCTCCAAAGCGCGGTAGGGCGCCGGAGCGGCCCCGTGCACCTTCCCGTCCACAAAAGCCCGCGCCTTGCTTATGATTGCGCCGACTTGTCCGGTCGAAACAGGCGCCCGTTCCACTTCCGTCTCGCCAGCCACGATGCTCAAAAGGAAGCTCAGGGATTCGTCCAGGAACTCGGCGCCGTCGAACAGCCGGTCGGCAAGTCCCAGCTCGAAAGCTTCCGGACCGCTCAACATCCGGTTCTGGCTCAAGGCGTTGAATATTATGATCTGGAGGGCCTTTTCCGGTCCGATCAGTTTTGTGGCCAGCGTGCAGCCTCCCCAACCGGGCACGAGCCCCAGAAAGCACTCTGGAAACCCGATTGCGGCCACGCTCCGGGCAACCGTGCGGTACTTGCAGTAGAGCGAAATTTCCAGGCCTCCACCGACCGCTACCCCATTGATGGCGGCAAGAGTCGGGAACTCCAGATCCATGATCCGCTTCATTGCCGTGTGACCTGCCTTGCCGATGGCGTATCCCTGATCGAAGGTAGTGACGAAGGGCACAGCGCCAAGATCAGCGCCGGCCGCAAAAATGTAGGGTTTCCCGGTCAGCATGAGGCCCTTTACCCCATCTTCGGCCACTAAACGATCGAGCGCCTCAGTTAAAGAGGCCATCGAGGCTTCGTTGAACGTATTCGGTTTCTTGTGGTCTTGACCGTTGTCCATCGTCAGGATGGCGATCTTTCCTACCGGTGAATCATAGAATCGCGTATGAAAAATAGTAATCGGTTCGGCCATGGCAGTTCCCTCTATTTTGAACGCTACTTACGTTAATCGCCGGGCCCATTTGTTTGCATATTTTCCCAAATGGCCGTCGCCCCCTGCCCGAGGCCGACACAAAGGCTCGTAATCCCGTAGCGGACCTCCGGACGTTCGGAGAATGTGCTCAGAAGATGCATGACCAGCCGGGGTCCCGAGCCTGCAAGAGGATGGCCGAAAGCTATGGCTCCTCCCAGCGGATTAAGCCGTTCGTCATCGGGAAACTTCAACCCGAACTCTTTCATAAATACGATACACTGGACAGCGAAAGCCTCGTTGAGCTCTATTGCCCCGATATCATCCATGGTGAGTCCGGTTCCTGCCAGGGCCTTCCTGGTAGAGGGAATGGGCCCGTAGCCCATGATTTCAGGCTTAACACCCGCATAGGCGTAACCCTTGAGGCGCATGCGGGGGACCACCCCGATTTCGGCGGCCTTATCGGCGCTCATCAGAAGAACTCCCGCCGCACCGTCATTGAGACCCGAAGCATTGCCCGGCGTAACTTTCCCCTGTACCCGAAAAGGCGTCTTGAGGTCCCTGAGCCCTTCCATGCTCGTGTCCGGGCGCGGCTGCTGGTCCCGGTCGGCAACTATCCAGCCCTCCCTGGTATAGACGGTCATTGGAACTATCATCTTCTGAATCTTGCCTTGCGCATTAGCCCGGGCGGTTTTTTTCTGCGAAAGCAGGGCGTACTCGTCTGCCATCTGCCTGGTGATATCGGGGTACATATCGTGCAGGTTTTCCGCTGTCTTGCCCATCACCAGAGCGTCTTCGGATACGAGCCGTTCGGTGAGAAACCGGGGATTGGGGTCCATGGTCGCCCCCATGGGATGGTGTCCCATGTGTTCGACGCCCCCCGCAATGACAACGTCGCACGCTCCGAGGGCAATTTCGGAAGCGGCGCTCGTAATTGCGGTCAGTCCCCCTGCGCACATCCTGTCCACCGAAAATCCGGCACAGCTTTCCGGCAAACCGGAAAGGATTACGCTGGTGCGCCCAAGGGTCAACCCCTGGTCGCCTTCCTGGGTCGATGCGCCCCAGACATTTTCTTCGACCATCTCGGGCCTGACCTTTGGATTACGGCGGAGCAGTTCCCGAATCACCTTCACCACCATGTCGTCGGCCCGCGTGTGCCAGAAATAGCCTTTGTCTCCGGCACGTCCGAAGGCGGTCCTGACTCCATCCACAACCACAACGTCTCTGGCTTTCATTAGCCCGTTCTCCTTTTCTATCGCATTAACGCCGTTCCACCGCACAGGGCGCGAAGACCTCGGAAATACGCATCAAAATGTCCGCAATCCTGGCCTCATGAGCATTCAAATCTTCACTTTAGCCCAGCGCGAATCCCTCCTCCGGGATCTCGAGTGGAGATTTGTCATTGTTCATTATTCCTCGCGCCTTTCCGGAAGCCTGGGTGAGGACCTGATTTGCGAAAAAGCGGGCCGAGGCGATTTTCCCGAAATAGAAAGCGGCGCTGCGATCTTCGCAGAGCAGCTTCTTCCGGGAGGCTTCATCCTTTGCCCCGTGGTCCTGGTAGATTTCCTGCAGCCGGCGGTCGGCCAGATGTGCCTGCCAAAGGAGCAGAAATCCCATAATCACCTCACCAAAAAGATCCAGGTAAGGTTTGGCGTAGAGAATCGGCACGTGAAACTCGTCGGTGATGCTCTTTAGAGCGAAAAATTTCGTGAGCTGACTCAGGCTTTCCTGCGCTTCGTCGTAAATCCCGACAAGATCGCGCAGGCGGAAGTTCTCCCTGACCCTGGACAGGATTTCGCCGGCGGCCTTTAATGCGTTTTTGAGCAACCGTCCCTGCTTGATGGTCAGTTTTCGGCCCACGAGGTCGAGCGCCTGTATCCCGTTTGTTCCCTCGTAGAGCGATGCGATCTTGCAGTCCCGCATAAACTGTTCGACAGGGTAGTCACGGCTATATCCGTAACCGCCGTAGACCTGGATGGCCGTCTCGCACACCCTGAATCCCAAATCGCTTCCTACCGATTTGCAAATTGGTATCATCAGCTCCACATACCCCTGGAAAAGCTCCTTCTCCTCCTCCGTTTCGGCGGCCCGGACCCGGTCGATGCAGTAAGCGGTAAGGTATAGGAGCGCCCGCAGCCCCTCAGTGCTGCTCTTCATGAACATCAGCATGCGTCTTACATCCGGGTGCTCGATAATGCGCACTCGGGGCGCATTCGCGTCCTTCATTTTTTCGATCGGTGCGCCCTGGATGCGTTCCTTGGAGTACTGCAACGCGTGCAGGTAGGCGCTGCTAGCGTGAGCCAGCCCCTGCACTCCGGTGTTGAGCCGGGCCTGGTTCATCATCTCGAACATGATTTGCATGCCCTTGTTCTCTTCGCCCATCAGGTAACCTATGCATCCACCGTTCTCACCGAAGTTGAGAGCGCAGGTGGCCGATCCGTGAATGCCCATCTTGTGCTCGATCCCGGCGCAGGCCACGTCGTTGTCGACCAGTTCTCCGCCCTCGTTTAAGCGCAGCCTGGGCACGAGAAAAATGGAAATCCCCCTGGTGCCTTTGGGTGCTCCATCGATCCGGGCGAGCACCATATGAATGATGTTTTCGGTGAGATCGTGCATCCCGGAGGAGATGAATATCTTCTGGCCGCTGATTTTGAAAGTTCCGTCCGGCTGCCGTTCCGCCCTGGTCCTGAGACTTCCAACGTCACTCCCGGCGCCGGATTCGGTAAGGCACATGGTCCCAGTCCAATCGCCCGAGAAAAGATTTTGCATGTAAAGTTTCTGAAGCTCCGGCGTCCCGAACTTCTCGAGAAGATGCGCAGCCCCGTGGGTCAGCCCCGAATACATCAGGAGCGCCCAGTTGGCCGCGCCGAGCATTTCGATGCAGGCGTAGGTCAATACAACCGGCAAGCCCTGGCCGCCCACTTCGGGCGAGTCGGACATTGCCAGCCACCCCCCTTCCCTATAGAGCCGGTAGGGTTCGTGGAATGAGTCCGGGACCTTGACCTGCCCGTTCTCGAAACGGCAGCCCTGCTCGTCCCCTTTTTTGTTCGAAGGATAGAAAGCCCGCTCGGCCAGTTTTCCAGCCTCCTCCAGGATCATATCGAATGTTTCCTGTGAAAAATCGGCGTAAAGGGGGGACTTGCACAACTCCTCAATTCGCAACTGTTCATATAGGACAAACTTCATGTCCCTCTCATCAACAAGCAGTTTCATCGATATCTCCTTTTTGCCGGCGGTTCCGGCATAATAATTTGCTCAGTTCGTCCCCCCAACCGGGCCGTCCGCTGCAAGAGCGCCAACACCCCGGCCGATACCATTCGTAAACAGGTCCATCAACGGACCTGTAAGGGAGACCAGATTATATTTCATGGCGGACATCACCCACGTTGAAACCACCTCGTCCAGGGTCCCGAAAATAAAATTGGTAACCAGCCTTACCGGAAGCTGATTTCGAAACGACCCATCACGCCGGCCGTGCTCGACGATTTCCCTGATCAAATCCAAATATTGCTGAAGTTCGCCTTTGACGCTTTCACGCATGAAACGACTGCTCTGACGCAGCTCGACCTGGAAGCAGGCAGCCAGGTCCGGTTGTCTCTGGAACCCCTGCAGGTGCATGCGCACGAGACATTCGAGGCGCGATCTGCCATCTTGCTTTTCCATGATGGCCGCGCGAAAACTTGAAATGATATCCTGCATCCTCACTTCGAAAATCGAAATGAGAAGGTCTTCCTTATTCTTGAAGTACAGGTATACCGTTCCGGGCGCTACTCCCGCTTCACTGGCTATTTGGAAGACCTTGGCCTTAAAGAAGCCCTCATGCGCAAATACCTTGACGGCTGAGTCCAGGATCCGGAGGCGTTTATCGCCTGTTTTGAAGCGCATGGTTAAATCCCCTGAAAATGGTTTTAAAAGTCACAACGGGCCGATCAGATTTGAATGGAAGGCGCAACGGATCTTTGAGCGGCAGATGAGAAAAAGAGCGACCACAAGTGAGAGACGGACGGGAACAAGCCGTTTGGAGTTGAGCCGAGGCGAGCAGGTCGGCATCCCGATTCTATAATGAATGAACAGTCATTCATTATAGAATCGAGCGTATACCACCTTTTGTGCAGTTGTCAAGAAAATTTTGAGAAAAGAATTGCAAGAATACAAGTGAATAGGATTCTATACATGTAGATTATTCTATACATACACTGATAATCTCAGGTAATCTCAGTAATTATTGAGATGGGCGCTCAAGTTGGGGTAGCATTTTCTATGCACGCGGGTGGCCTCCCCCAAAGCACACCTGCTGACCCAAAGGCCCACGGGACTCGATGCACCGCCGTTTGCAGGCATATGAGCCCCAATCTGCCAAAACCCCTGGCAGGATAATTGCTAACCTGAGCGCATACAACCAAGAGGCAGATTACAGGGTGTGCCGGATTAATACGAGACCTGCAGGAGAAATCGTAATGAGCGTACAAAAAGTGATGGTTGTCGGGGCGGGATTGATGGGCGGCGGGATCGCTCAGGCGTGTGCCCAGGCGGGCATTGAGGTCCTGGTGACCGATGCGGCCGAACAAGCACTCGATAAGGCGATGCAAAACATCGCATGGTCGGTGGGCAAGCTGGTTGAAAAGGGGAAACTGTCCGAGGACACGGACACGATCGTCAAGCGAATCAAGGTGGCAAGGGGCTTCGAGGACGCCGTGGGAGCGGACATCGTTATCGAGGCTGTTTTCGAAAAAATCGAGCTGAAGCAGGATATCTTCAAGATACTCGATGAGACTTGCCGGAGTGATAGTCTGATCGCGAGCAACACTTCCGCCATTCCCATCACGGAGCTGGCGTCCGTAACCCGGCGCCCGGAACGAGTGCTTGGCATTCATTTTTTTAGCCCGGTGCCGATGATGCAGGCAGTCGAGGTGATACGGGGAATTCGCACCAGTGATGAAACGATGCAGAAAGGCAGGGCGTTCGTTGCTCAAATCGGCAAGGAACCAATCACTGTAAACCGTGACGTCGCCGGATTCGTTATCAATCGTATAAATATGCCATCGACTATCGAGGCCATGAGGCTGGTTGAAGAGGGCGTCGCAACCCCGGAAGATATCGATAAGGGACTACGTTTGGCAGCGGGCCGGAAGATGGGCATTTTTGAAACGGGCGATATGGTGGGATTGGATGTAACATATGGGGCTCTCATGGCAACCTTCAAGGAAACAGGCGACCCGCGCTTCTATCCGCCCCTGTTGCTTCGAAGGAAGGTCAAGGCGGGCCATCTGGGGCGAAAAACCGGTAAAGGCTGGTACGAGTACAATGAAGATGGGACGAAGAAAACGGGGCAGAAATCCGGCATGTAAGATACAAGGGTAGGCGCAGCTTCATCGTGCCCGCCATCTGCGGATTCCTGTCCACGAGACTTTAGGCTTTGGATGTGGAGATTTTACGGCGATGTCACACTTTAAGATAAACCCGAGGGATATTTTTTTCATTTTAAAGGAGCAGCTCGGCTACGGGAGTCTTTGCCGGCTCGAGCGGTACCGCGAACTCGACGAAGCAACCCTTGATATGCTGGTCAACGAAGCCGTCAAGTTCGCCAGGACGGAAATTTCTCCCCTTCAGGAAATCGGCGAGAAATGGGGCGCCATTTATGAAAACGGACAGGTCAGGTGTGCGCCCGAGTTCAAGAAAGCTTTTGAACTTTACTCCCAAAATGGGTGGTTAGCGGCGGCGAGGGACCCCGAATACGGCGGACAGGGATTTCCGCACATGATGCGCATCGTTGTCAACGATTTCATGTATGGCGCCTGCCAGTCTTTCAACATGGCCCCGAGCCTTACCCATGGGGCGGCACACCTCATCGAAAGCTTCGGGACGAAGGAACTCAAGGAACTATACGTCGCCAACATGTTTTCCGGCAAATGGGCCGGAACGATGGCCCTTACCGAGGCGAACGCCGGGTCCAACCTTGGCGCGCTGAGGACCACGGCATACAGAGAGGGGGACCATTTCAAGATCAAGGGCAACAAAATATTTATCTCCTGGGGCGACCACGATCTCACAGAGAATATCATCCACCTTCTGTTGGCCCGGATCGAGGGGGCACCTGAGGGGGTTGGGGGCATTACACTCTTTGTAGTCCCCAAAGTCAGGATCCTACCCGATGGGTCGTTGGGAGAGCCAAACGATGTGCTTTGCGGGGGTGTCGAGAGAAAACTCGGTTTGCATGCCTCTCCTACCTGCCAGCTCATCTTCGGTGATAATGACGCATGTATCGGATATCTTTGCGGCCAGGAAAACAAAGGCCTATCCCATATGTTTCAAATGATGAACGCCGCCCGCATCAATACAGGTGTCAGCGGAATGACCCTGGCCAGCACGGCCTACCAGAACGCCCTTGCCTACACCAAGGAACGCATCCAGGGCTCCTGCCTTGCGGGAAAGAAGCCCGGGGCTGTGCCTATTATAGACCATCCGGACGTTCGGCGCATGCTGCTCTGGATGAAGGCCACGGTGGACGGCATGCGCTCCATGCTCTACACGGGCGCCTTTTGGTCGGACCTGGCGGAAGAGCTTCCCGAGGGTAAGGAAAAGGAGCATTATAAGAACCTGGTTGATTTCCTGACCCCGATCGCCAAAGCTTACTGCTCGGATACGGGGTTCCGCGTATGTGAGACAGCCATACAGTGCATGGGTGGATATGGCTTTTGCAAGGATTATCCCGTGGAACAATACCTGAGAGATTCAAAAATCATGTCTCTCTACGAGGGTACAAACGGGATTCAGTCCATGGACCTGATGGGACGTAAGATGAAGAACAGGGGCGGCGCCCAGTTTAACGAATTCAAGAGTGAGATCGAACAATTCTGCCTGCGGAATCGTGAACATCCCGCATTGGGAGACAGGGTCCGCGCGCTCGCCGGAGTTGCCGGCCGCCTGTGGGAATCTGCCGTGGAATTGAACAAAAGGATGGATAGCGATCCTTTGCACTGGGCATCCTACACTTATCCGGCCCTGCAGGCGTTTAGCGAGGTGACCATGACCTGGAGGCTTCTCGATTTGGCGCTTATTGCCCATGAACCCTCCCAAAAACAGGGAGAGGATTATGACTTCTACCGAGGGAAAGTTTTACAGGCTACTTACTTTGCCGACATGACATTGCCCCATACTCTTGCGACCATCGAGTCATGCCTCCGACATGGACGGGAAGTCCTGGAGATGCCCGAAAACGCTTTTTAGCCTCGGCGGATGCAAAACGGCGGTTACACGATAAGCCCGTACTCACCCTGCTGCCGCTGGCCGCTTACAATCACAATACGTCACAGAATTTGTGGAATGGACTACTGAGAGTGATAAATTATGGGAAGAGAACTTAAAGAGGTTGTCGTTATCGATGCGGTTCGAACCGCATTCGGCAAGGCCGGGGAAAAAGGCATCTTTTGGAAAACTCGCGCCGAGGACCTTTGTACTCCCCTGCTCAAGGCCCTTATCAACCGAAATCCGCCGGTAGTGCCCGCCATGGTCGAAGACGTGATCTGGGGCGTAACCAACCAGGTGAAGGAACAGGGCGGAACTTTGGGGCGGATGATCTCGATGCTGGCGGACTGGGGATGGGAAGTTCCAGGCTGTTCGGTTGACCGGATGTGTGCAGGCGGGCTGACGGCAATTAATTTCGGTGTAAACTACATTGCCACAGGGCTTGCCGACTGCGTCGTTTCAGGCGGAGTGGAACATATGGGCCATCTTCCAATGGGGTTCATGCGGGACATGCATCCGCATTCGGAACAGGTCCTGGGCGATGCATCGGCTTTGAGCATGGGAATGACGGCCGAGAATATCCACGACCGCTTTCCGGAGCTTTCCAGGCAAATGGCCGACGCATATGCGGTTGCATGCCAGCAAAAGGCCGACCTGGCAATCAAAGCCGGCAGGATGAAGGAGATGATCATTCCGATCGAAGTCGAGCTTTCCGACGGCGCCCGGATCATAGCCGATAAAGATCAGCAGCCGCGACCCGGAACCACCATGGAAGCGCTGGCCGGTCTTAAGGCCCCTTTCCGGGAAAAGGGCCGGGTAACCGCGGGGAATGCCTCAGGGCTGAATGACGCCGCCGCCGCCGCGCTGCTTATGAACCGCGGGAAAGCCCTGGAACTGGGACTTGCCCCTCGGATGAGGTGGGTGACTACTGCGGTTGCCGGTGTAGACCCCAGAATCATGGGAACTGCGCCGGTGCCGGCCGTTCAAAAAGCGCTCGCAAAAGCCGGACTGAGCATGAAAGATATGGACCTGATCGAACTGAACGAAGCGTTTGCCGTCCAGGCGCTGCACAATCTTCGCTATCTGGGGCTGCAGCCTGACGACCCTCGCGTAAACCGCTGGGGCGGGGCAATAGCATACGGGCATCCGCTGGCCTCGTCAGGACCACGGCTCGTAGCTTTCATGCTCGGACTTTTCGAGGAAAACCCCGGGGCGCGATATGGGCTGACTGCCATGTGTGTTGGAAGAGGCCAGGGATATGCGATGATTTGGGAAAACCTGCACTAAAAGCGAATTAAGGAATTCCGAATTGAGGGATTGAGCGATTGACGAGTGGATTCCTCAATCGCTCAATTCTTAAATTTCAAAATACCTTTTATGAGAAAAGTGGCGCAAATCGAAAGGATCGAAGTCCCAATCCCATTCCCCTTGGGAAACACGAACTGCTACTACATCCCTGATTCCACCCCCACCCTGGTCGATACCGGGGTCAATACCCCTTACGCACTTGAAAGCCTTCAGGCGGGGATGAGAAAGCTGGGCGCCAGGATCTCCGACATTCGAAGAATCATCCTTACTCATGGCCACTCCGACCATGCCGGATTGGCGGGAGCGGTAGCGGCCATTAGCAAGGCCACCGTATTTGTCCACCACCGGGATAAGCACAAAGCGCTCGCGGGGTCCGGGAAAAAAAACAGAGAAAATGAGGTGCTTTTTCGCGGTTTTTTTGAGGAAGCAGGTGTTCCGAAAGAGATTGCCCTAAAGACCACTACGGGCATTTTGAATCGATTCAGGAAGTACTACAGCCCATTATCGGACGTGGAACTGCTGGAAGGCGGGGAGGTATTTTCGTTTGATCTTTTCGAGATAAGGATCCTTCATACGCCCGGACATACTGCCGGTTCCATCTGCCTGTTCGACGACACGAACGGCGTCCTTTTGTCAGGAGACTGCCTCATCGAGGGCGTTATACCGTACACCTCAGCGGAGCTTGAGAATCCTGGAGATCTCCCCCGCTATTACGGGCTCGAGCAGTACGAAAGGTCGCTGGAATTACTGGGCGCCCTACCGGTGAGATCGGTCCTACCCGGCCATGGGACGCCTTTTCCCAGCCATGGGGAATTGATCGAACGAGTGAAGCATGACCGGGGGCAACGGCGAAAAAAGATCCTCGATCTTTTGGCAGCCGAAAAGGGAGGCCATGGCGGCGCACCTGGGATTAGTCTATATGAGGCAACCAGGCGTCTCCTACCGAACGCCTCCCGGGAAGCAGGGCTCTATATGAGTTTATCAGACGTCCGCGGCTATTTGGAGATCATGGAAAAAGAGGGTTTGGTTAGGGCCACCCTTAGCGGTGGGCAAAGGCTATACCATCTCAAGTGTGTGAATCAATCGGAGGAAGAGGTGACATGAGCTGCCAAAACATAATTCTGGAAAAAGAGGGCCATATTGCAACCATAATTATAGACCATCCTCCGGCCAATACCTGGGACCTGGCCACTGTGAGGGAATTCGGACAATCTTTGGACCGGATCGAGGCCGACGACCAGATTCGTGTGGTCATCATCACCGGGGCGGGAGAAAAGATGTTCTCCGGCGGATTCGATGTAAAGGATGCCGTCAACTCCGCCACAATCAGCCCCATGGCACGAGAGACCTGGAGGCGAATCGATCTTTTTCCAAAACCGGTAATCGCCGCCATCAACGGTTTCGCGATGGGCGGAGGGCTCGAGTTGGCAATGGCATGTCATTTCAGGATTATGACCGACGATCCCAATGCCAGGATAGGACTGACTGAACTCAACCTGGGAATCATTCCCGGGTGGGGTGGAACCCAGCGGCTGCCGAGGCTGGTGGGAAGGTCGAAGGCCCTCGACATGATTCTTTTCAGCAGGAGGCTCTCGGCGGCAGAGGCCCTTGAGGCCGGTTTGGTGAACAGGTTGTCGGCCCCCGAAACTTTGAGGCACGACGCTCTCGTATTTGCCGGGGAGCTGGCCCAACGGCCTCCAATCGCTGTTCGCTGGGTGCTCAAGGCGATGGCGGCCGGACTCTACGAAGGGTTGGATGAAGGATTGAAGGTGGAAGCCGAGGGCAGTTCGGCCGTCCGGCAAACCGAGGACCGCAAAGAAGGGTTTGCTGCTTTCCTGGAAAAGCGCAAGCCTGTCTTCAAAGGGAAATGACAATTTTCTGATCGGAACTTCTTGCACCCATGAAAAGTACTCGATGGAATCAAATGCAGCAGGACATGGAATGAACACCTTGCTTTGGCAGAAAGGGAGCTTTCAGGGATGACAAGGAATTATGTCAGTGAGTACAGACAAAAACTTGTGTCGGCTGAGGAAGCAGTT
>Ga0074046_10000810_pt1 | contig 28688 bp, 25 predicted proteins | sample BogForMeECP23OM3_FD_94441 | JGI IMG/M metagenome (GOLD analysis project Ga0074046, IMG submission 94441) | Bog forest soil microbial communities from Calvert Island, British Columbia, Canada - Bog Forest MetaG ECP23OM3 | ecosystem: Environmental > Terrestrial > Soil > Wetlands ... | reverse complement strand
GTACCCAAACCAAGCTCCATCAACCCAGCAACCGTCACAACAGCACCCGTATCAATCGCAATACCAAACTCCAAACCGGAACAACCCATCCCTAATCAGTTACGTTGCAATCGTAGCAATACTCGCAGCAGTCGTCATTGCAACAGCAGGTCTAGTCGTGTACGGACGACGTAGACAGCAACCCCCCTCAGTAACGTGGGTTCCAGCACCTCCACCACCTCGTTAGGCTTAGAAAGCCAAGTAACCGAAAACCCCCATCTTTTTTAACCGCCCCAAACATGGCGGCTTCTCACGGCAGAAGAGAGCTATCCATACACTTTCTCTACAACTGTTGCGGTATTTCGTCGGGAACTATTTCGTGCGGGATCGTGCTGCCTTCGCGATCGTAGACCGCCAAATTCGTATAATCATTGTAAGGATATGCCGCGATAACCATTATTCGTCCACGAAAGTGGTTGAGGTCGAGGGTTGAGGGGTGCGAGTTTCCTGATGGGTGGGAGTGGGCGGCGCCCATGATTGTTAGGTCCCAGGGAAGCATTGTGCCCAGGTATACGCTGAAACCTCGGCCGTAGGTGGCTAGTGGCGGGATGAGGATGCTGTTCAGGCGGATTTCGTCGCCGCTCTTCTTTCCCTGAAGCAGAAGGATCGTCTCGCGCGGGTACACGCTCATCGCCGCGGTCAGTATGCTGTCCGCAACCGACTTCTCAAAATACACTATTCTTATCGCCATCAGACCCTCCTCCGCGAATTTTTCCAGATAGTTGCCTGCTCTCTCGAATGCCCTTCTCCCATCCATGCTCTTACGCTTGTTTTCCTACGGTTAGAAACCTCAACTACTCTGTTCGATTCATCGACCCTCTCATCGTGTCCTGTCATGTTGTCATCGGTTTGGTTTTGTGCGTGGGTATAGGTATAGTGGTGCGCACACACAGAACGAACGACGGCCATCGCGTTACGCAATATATGCGTGTTCTCAGGGCCAAAATCAGTTGCCAATAATTGCGTCGGATAGAATTTTTCGTTTCTGATGCTTCAAACCACACGTACTCCAACAAAACTACGCGTACTTCAACACCAAGTTCATTCGAACTACGCGTAGCTGAATGAAGCATAACTGAATGATACGTCCCTTCTCGTTAAATGCAACTACACGACGTAGTTGCTGCTACGGTAACTACAGAACGTAGTGCCGAAGAGGTGAGATACCAAAATATGAAGACACGTGATGCCACAATACTAGCGTTAGCTGTCTTTCTTGCCGTAGCGATAGCCACAGTAAGTAGCGGCCCAGTCTTTGCGCAATACGCCCCTTGTTCACCGAGCTATCCAGGCAGCGGTGGAAGTTGCTACCCGAGCTACAACAATCCGAGCTACGGTAACCCCTACAACACTCCTAGCTACGGTAATCCCTACAACAATCCGTACTATCCAAGCTACGGAAACCACTACAACAGTCCGGGCTACGGTAACTACTACAACAATCCGTACTATCCGAGCTACAACAACCACTACGGTAATCCCTACAACAATCCGTACTATCCGAACTACGGTAACCCATACTACAACAGTCCGTACTATCCGAGCTATGGAAACTACTACCACAATAATTACAACCCACACTGTAACAGCAGGAACTGGAACAGCTGTAACCATCACTAGAGCAACTGACATTCAATACTAGGCTACCACTAAACCTCCCATTTTCTTTGAAACTTACCGGAAATCGACAGCCCAATATCGGCGACGCTTCCATGAATGCGATTCCCACGATCACGGTTATTGAGACCCAAAGAATTCCAGACGATGGGAACAGACGATTCCAAGAGGGGAGGAATTAACGGGAGGTGTTACTGGTGTGCACACACACGAAAACTACAAATCTGCGAGGCTAGAGGACTCTCGTGTTCTGATTGCCGAGGATTCCATCAATTGAAGACTTGACTACATTAACTGATCCCCGTTCGAATCCTGATAATTCATGCCGAGTCAATTGAAGCTCAGAGGTGGGTCAGAGATTCCGACCCCAATTTACCGGTGCAAATAGTCGTAGCTATGGAACTATTTTCAGTAAACGCATTCTTTCATGTTTCTTCATATGACTATTCAGAGTGTTTGAATCTCGAGGGGAAAACGACTCGGTTCAGGTCACTGTAATAGTCATGGTTTGGCTGTCACTCTGAGACCCGGGAATATCATATGAATCTCTAGGGTAATTGAGCTGGGCCGATGCCGTCAGGTGGTACGTTCCGGTTTTATTGAATGAAATGTTGTAGCTAAAGAAATCAGCTCCGCTTCCCGATACGGTAAGGTAGCACGTTCCTGAAATGAGAGGCCCCTGATTACCGAACGGGTTAGCTGAATTGCATGGAAATGGTGAAGAATCCACGCCATTCATTGAAACTGAGCTGCAATTCGACTCATTTGCTTCACAACCTATGGCAGTCATCAACCAGACCTTCTGATTCGTGGAGTAAATTACATCGAAACTCACCGTAATCATAGAACCTACAGCGGCATTGGAGTAGTAATTGAGTGAGATGACTGACGTTGTTGGCTGAGAGGCCTGTGCATAGGAGCTTGAAGGTATTGTTGTTAATGCGACTGCAATTAGGAAGTAGATCGCAAGTCTCAGTTGCATACTCGCCAAGAGGTCGTCTCACATATTACAGTAAAACAGACGCTTCCATTGATAACCTGACCAGACGGTGTAGTGAAAATGACTTGAACGCTGCTTCCGTTACTTAGGAAGCTGAGCCGGACCCGAACGTCAACTAGAAGATCAATGCCTCGTGCTGCTGCGAAGTCCGCGAGAGCCAGAAGACTTAGACGCTGATGAATATCTGCGACGGTCCGTCAAAACTGACCCTATACCGAGCCAACTACGCTTAGATGTTTTGTAGTTACCTGGTTCGAGCAACAGATCAACTGGTATCTGACAATGTCCCATTGGCCTGTCCCATAACCCTCGATGACGTATATTCAGGGGGTTGGAATGCGCGATCACCCGCTAAACACCGGTTTCTTTCAACACTTCAGCTACGCGTTGCCATAGACGTGTTCGCGTCACAGCCCATTCTTAAGTTGCGAAAGCCACAAACCAAGAAGAATGCATATGACGAACTTGAACCGTGTTATAATTTTTGGAGTAGCATTGTTGCTGATCGTTGCCTCATTGAGTTACTCTTTCCTTCCCGTAATGGCGAGCACAGGCGAAGGTACTTTCGCTTTGGATTTAACTGGATATTCATTGAACGGAAACCTGGAGAACGCGGTCGTGAACGCAAATTCAGTATCCATGAATATGATCCTCAACGGAAATCTCCAAACCTCAATCGGCCAAATTCCAATAACTGCCAGCGGATTATGGGTTGGAGCACGTAACGATAGCAGCCTATCGGGGTTGATTCAGGACGTGTCGGGCACGGTTTACGCGTGCTACTTCCTCTTCTGGTGCGGTCAGGCTACTTTCGTTGGCCAGGGGGAATGGAGCGGCACCTTAACCTCGACTCAGGGGACAGGTGTCTTCGATGGGACGATCACATTCACAAGCTCAGACTTTAGCCAAATCCAACTAAACCAACCAGCACCAATCTCCGGGACATGGACGGCAGACTTCCAACTCACTTAAACCCACTGCCGCTGCAGCCACAAAGAACCCTACTGACGCTAAACGTTGCGACTTTCTAAGTTTCCTTAACGGAACCTACTCGCTTAGGTTCCTCCAACGGGGAGCTTCGCGTAATCCGACATGTGAACGAGCAATTGACCGCTTCCTCCCCAAATGTAAAGGTCAACCCTGAGTAACCATGTGCTGGGGGAGTTGGGTGCTGTGGCGGTGTTAAGGAAAGCTTGGTCGATGTATGTTTGCGCGTAACCTACCTGGTAGGTTGCTGTTGACAGAACAAAGCCGGTGGCTACGTTAGTTAGGTCGACGCGGATACTATACTCGGTCGCGTAGGGCGGCCACTGTACGCATGCTGCCGTAAGGCGAGTCTTGACGGTGATCTGCTGCCCCAGGGCTACCGAGGACGGGAAATCGTAGTTAATGCTCTGGACGAGGCATGGTGGTTGAGCGGATGCAGTGGGGAGACTTGCAACAAGAAGCGAGAATATTCCCACGAGAAGAACCCTACGCCTCGACCAATTCAAACTCGAGATGCCCGCGAAGAGTTAGACGCACTCAGATTTAAGAGGATTTCAGAACTCGCCTCCAACAGACGTAAACTCGACCAAGTGAGCTTTGACTGTGAGTAGTACCCTCAGGCTATTGCTACAAGACCAACCCATATAATATCTCAGAGTCAATTTACTTTCAGAGATGAGGTAGGGGATTCTGACCCGAACTAAGTCGGAGTTAAACGTCGACGAAATGAAGATTTTGTTTGTCTGTTCTGGTAACACGTGTCGAAGCCCTATGGCTGAAGGAATTGCCCGCAAGATGTTTGGAACTAATGTTCACGTCGAAAGCGCTGGAACCCACGCCCATGTTAGGGACCCCCCGGCCACCAATGCTGTGAAAACCATGCGGGACAAATTCGGAGTGGACATTTCGTCACATAGATCACGGAGCGTAAATGACGTGCACATCGACGATTTCGATTACATTATTCCAATGGCCGATGATGTCCACGACGATCTGAAGGAAAGTTTTCCAAACTTAGGCGACAAACTGATGCTCTCTTGGGGAATAGATGACCCCTACCGTGGCGACCTCCACACATATGAAGAAACAGCCGCCAAAATTCAGAAACACATGGAAGAACTTTCCATTTTCCTCAAGAAAACAAAGAGATGATTCAGAGAACCATGCGTGCTCAGGCAGTGAGTAGGCGGATTCGGACCCCAATTTACCGGTACATATGAGGTCCCCTACCGACCTAGAAGCCATTCAGCAAATGGGTGAGACGATGAGCCGCCCCTTGCGCAATAAATGATAAGCTCAGGTTCAGCATGAGAATTGTTCCAGGATACGACTGGAAAATGTTTATGCCAAATCTAAGCGGTTCTAGCCGAATTTTGCGTGGTAGTTTCGCTTGGCTCTCAGCCTCGGGAAATCGGATATTCCAACCGTGATTAATCAAACATGGTCTAGTTACGAATTGTGAGTTAGGGATGCTGTGTCCTTCGTGCGGGGTGGGGTCCGCGTTCGAATGCTTTGAGCAGGTGCGGAATAACGGGGACTTGGAGTGGAGAGTAACCTTCTACTGCTATTCCTGCAGCAACCAATCCAAATCCAAAACCCACCCAACCTAACCAAACCCGGGTGCCCCCCATTGAACTGTCCATTCTGCGCAGGCCAACTAGAACCTGAAAGCCAAGAACAAATCTGGAACGGAACCGCCTTCAACATTCGAACCAACTACCAGTGCGTTAAGTGTGAACTGACATTCCCTGACCAGTACCTAAGATCCCATCAGGGGTACGCCGAGGACTAGAAAATCGTGGAACCTATGAGTGAAAGAATAGCAATAGAAACAATCTCAAAGCTGTAGGACTCCTGAGACTGAGTCGAGCTTGAGGTTTGAAAACCATGAAGATTGTGGCCTTCGGGGACAGTTTGACGGTTGGAGAAACTGGTTTTTCTGATTTTGATGAATCCGCCTCGTACCCGAAATATCTTGAGATCCTTGCTAGACAACATCTGACCAGCCTCCGATCAGGTGTGGAGGTCAACGTGTTGAACAGGGGAATTAACGGTGATCTGACCTCGGGTATGCTTGAAAGATTCTCGAGGGACGTGGTTGATGAGGGAGCGGATTACGTGATCATACTTGGAGGGTCCAATGATTTAGGTTGGGGTTTCGATCCGGCTATGATCGCCCACAACCTGACTACCATGTACGATGCTGCTCTGAACAAGAGCATTCTGCCCGTGGCATGCTCGGTGCCATCGATTCTTGGGTTCGACGCGCTGATCCCTCCCAGACTCCAGCTTAACCGAATGATCCGTACGGAAGCGGAGAAGAGAAGCATACGGTTCGTGGATTTTTTCACGGCAACTGCCGATCCACAGACCAATAGGCTCTCGGAGGATTACTCTGGCGACGGGCTTCACCTAAACACAAAAGGTTACCAGCAAATGAGCAAATACATGTTCGACAAATGGTTGAGGGCACTTCTGGACCAACATAAAGTAGTTTCGCATTCTGCTGCTGGGACCTAGGATTATGCCAAAAAAATCTCATTCTCATAATGAGAAACCATTCAGGTTCATCGTTGACGCACACGAAGACATCGCAGACAACGCTGTGCAAGGACGTGATTTCAAGCTTTCAGCTCTCGAGAAACGAAAGTTGGATACCCCGCCCGACAGCGGCAAGGGAATCGCGACCGTTGGTTTGCCCGAACTCATCCAAGCAGATGTGCGAATAGTTTTCGCAACTCTGTGGGCCGCGCCCTGCAACACGCCCGAATCCAAGGCCAAGCCGTGCTACGAAACCCCCCAGCAGGCCTATGATTTGGCAAGAAAGCAACTCGAATACTACAACGATCTCGCCAAAGACCCACGCATCACACTAATTCGCTCAAGAAACGACATTGACTCCGTACTCAACCCAGACAGTTCACGTCTTGGCATGGTTCTACTTATGGAAGGAGCTGACCCAATTGTAACTCCGAAACAGGCCCGAGAATGGTTTGAGGCGGGTGTGCGAATCGTCGGCCCAGCTTGGCACGCAACCCGCTACGCGGGCGGCACACAAACGCCTGGACCGCTTACCGGAATCGGCCGCGAATTGATGGGAGAGATGGATAGAACTGGCCTAATCCTGGACTTATCACATATGGCTGAGGCTAGTTTCTTTGAGGCGCTGGAACTATTCCATGGACCCGTGATAGCCAGCCACTCCAATTGTCGCACCATCGTCCCGACTGACAGACAACTAAGCGACGAAATGATCTCCGCCCTCGTAGCACGCGAAGGCGTCATTGGAGCAGTGCTATACAACAAATTCCTACAGTCTGACTGGAAGCAAACGGGCGCAATAAAATCCAAAGTTACCTTATCAGATGTCGTGAAACACATTCGTCATGTGTGCGACTTGGCCGGCGACAGGCTCCACATGGGAATTGGTTCTGATTTTGACGGTGGGTTCGGAGCTGAAAGCATTCCCGCCGAATTAGACACGGCGGCGGACCTGCCGAAGGTTGGTGAAGCACTCGGCGATGCCGGTTTTTCTCAAACCGACATCGATAACATCCTTGGCGGTAACTGGGTGAGACTGCTTAGACGCGCGCTCCCGTGACGAAGAGTGCTTTGGAAGTCATGCGTCTTGGTAGATGAAGGCGACGCTGTCGCCTGATTGGACGCTCCAGTTGAAGTTTGGTGGTGAACCGATGTTCCAGCCCCAGAGGTATCCGTTGATAGGCATTTTGAGGGTTTCAATTACTTCTCCATAGGGATTCAGAACGGTCGCGATCGGCGTGTCCTTCTTCAGCTTGACTCCGACGTCGACGAGGCGATTTACGATACCCCCTCGGTTGGCTACGCTCATGCCGTAAAATGCAAAATCCCCGGGGGGGGGTCGGTGGGGTCTGGACACAAACTGAAGACAGGTCAAGTTGTCCCGCTGTGCCACCACTAACTCGGATCGTGATTAAATGTATAACTGGGTTACACGAAAGTGGCTTGTTTGGCAGACATCAAGCGAGTGTGCTGTGCTTCATCTCTTAAATACGCCTTGATACTACTGGATGTAGGACATAGTGTATGACAAGTACGATCTCGGTGAGGCTTTCGGAAAAAGAGAGAAAGGAACTCGCAAAGCATGGTAAGATATCTGATGTAGTAAGGGACGCGCTTAGTCTCTATCTTCGGGAAAAAAGTTCGAGGAGAATTATCACTCGCTTGAAGGAGCTACAGAAATTCCCGGTTCGGAGCACGATTCAGGAAGACCTGCGGTTGATAAAGTCGGATCGCGACCGTTGAAGGTAGCTGACAGCAGCTATCTCATCGAGGGAATTCTCAGAGACGCCACTCTGCTCGAAAACGAGACCTTAGTGTCACCGGACCTTGCTTTGTACGAGGTTGTCAACGCGATCTGGAAACACGAGACACTGATCCGTGATCTCAAAGACCCACAGGAGCGGATTGAACTTCTCCTAGAGTTAGTATCGAATGAGAGTGTCCAACTTGTCAGACCCGATAGGAACCTTCTCAATCAAACCTACGCGCTCTCGATCAAACACAGATTAGCAATCTACGATTCCGTCTTCATCGCGCTCGCCTTGCAATTGAAAATCGAATTGGCAACCTTCGACAGCAAACAATCCAGCATCCTGAGCCAAGAGAGAAAGACGGACTGAATGAGCCACCTTCACTGTAAGAACTAACTACCAATGCCAAAAATGAGAGTTGACATTCCCCGACCAGTGCCTAAGATCTCACCAGGGCTACGCAGAGGATTAGTGGGATGCCCAGCGTCTGCAGGGTTCGTTCGTGGAAAGCGGTTGGTCCTACTCGACGGTCAGTACAGGTTCGCCCAGTATTTCCATCTTCGGTTTGATGCCAAGTCCTGGTTGAGTGCTCGCTGCCATTCGCCCATTGACGCGTCGTGGCGCGCCATCCGCCGTCTCCACAGTAACGTAACTATTGAAATCCGTCGTAGTAAACAGGAAGTCCGGTGGTGTACTGTGCGCCAGATGTGCAATAGCCGCGGTCGTGATATCGCCGCCCCAACTGTCTTCGATCGTCATAGCGAAACCGAGGGACGCGCATAAGTCACGCGCTTGTCGCGCTTTCGTCAGGCCGCCGAATTTGCTGATTTTGATGTTCACAACGTCCATAGCGAGGTCGGCCTTGCCACGTGCTATGGTCTCGACGCTGTCAATCACTTCGTCAAGAACGAAGGGATGAGTGGTTCGGCGGCGTACGGAGAGGCATTCCTCGTAGGTCAAACATGGCTGCTCGATATACACATCCAAGTCATTCACCGCACGTATGACCCGGACTGCGTCATGCATCACCCACCCGGTGTTCGCGTCAGCCACCAGGCGGTCACCGGGTTGAAGCTTGGCTGAAGTTGCGCGGATGCGTTCAATGTCGATCTCTGGATCTCCGCCGACTTTGAGTTGGAAGCGCCGGTAGCCTTGCGCGCGGTAGTTTTCCACGCTGCGAGCCATTTCTTGAGGAGACTCCTGTGAGATTGCTCGGTAGAGGCCGAAGTCTTTGCCGTAACGCCCTCCCATTAGCACGCATAGTGGTTGGCCAGTGGTTTTGCCAAGAATGTCCCAACAGGCGATGTCGATTCCCGATTTGACGTACGGGTGTCCTTTGAGTGCGAGGTCCATGCGGCGGTTGAGGCGTGTGAGTTCTAACGGGTCTTCGCCTAGTAAGTGTGGTCCCAATTCCCTGATTCCCGCCCGAACACCATTGGCGTAGGCAGGCAAGTAAGACGGCCCAAGAGGACACACTTCCCCGTAGCCAATTGCGCCACTTTCCGTCTCAACCCCGACAATTGTGCTATCAAATACTGTAACAGATTTTCCCCCAGACCATTTGTATGCTCCCTCTCGCAAGGGGAGATCCACTCGCCATACTGAGATTTTCTTGATTCTCAAAAAAGAACCCTCTCCAATCTGTGACATTCACTACCCCTCTCAAATGTGGACATCATATGAAGCAAGTGCCGTTAGCATTATTCGAGATTGGAGCGGAGCATTGCCCTTATTGTTTCACCTTTCGAAGTCCAAACCGCGTTTCCATCAACCATTTTGATGTATTCCGCCTCCTCAAATTGATTGAGAATCTCTTGCCGCGTCATGCTTATACTGGTGCGAACTGCCCCAAGGGTATCATCCGTTCTCTCTCTGGCTGGGACTGATTGTATAATCTGATCAATTTGTGGTCCCGTTCGGTAGAATTCATTGATGTCTTTCACGAATAGCCTTAATGACTCCTTGGTTATGGCGCCTTGTAATCTCTCGTCATTCTCTATTACTTCCCTGTTGTCAGCGGTTATCACGAAAAGGCCTTGAGCGCGGGGCAGAATCCGTTCATCTCTGAATGTAGACCAATCGTGAAGTAGCCAAGGATCGGTTAGTTTGTGTTTGATCACAAACCTAGCTTTAGGGTCCCGACCGTACCACTTACCCAGAACCGTCTCATCCAGTCGCATTAGGGGTCTTTCGATCTGCGAATGTGTACTGTCCCTCGATAGAAAACTGTGCCATGGCCCACAGATCGTGAAAACAGATGCGTTTGCCAAGACTCTGGTTTTGTAGTGCCAAAGGTCAAACGCCACGCGCTTCACCAAGTCATCCTTCAAGTACACGTAGATCGGTTCGTAATCGTAAGAATGGGTTGGGATTAATTGGAAATTCCAATAGTAGATGTACTCGATGCAGGATTCTTCTGGGCTCTTGACTATTCGGTAATATATCGACTCTAGTTCGGTTGGATCTGAGGGTTCCCCTAAACCCGTTATCTGTGGAAGATGAGCCATCGCGAACGCATCATCAAACTCGACTCGGTAACCTTGTGGGAGTATTTCGGAATAAGCGGTTGACCATTCATTCATCTTTTCGTGAATGATATGTTTCAACCATTGTGTGCCGCCCCGGTTTTTGACAAAAATCTCTTCATCTGGATCAAGAGCAAATGACAAGCCTTTCACCTCGTTATATCCTGAATGATATCCCGCTCCCCCAGCTCTCACCACGTATTCTCTTTTCTCGTTATTAGATACACGAGACTTTCCTTAATGTCTACCAAGACTATCTCAGAGACCAAGCGCAACTCCCAGCGGTCAACCATGCGGAAAGTCCTCTTTGTTTGTACAGCGAATGTATCCCGCAGCCCGACAGCCGAGGACCTATTTCAGGGCTGGAAGGGGGTTTGGGAAGCGAAATCCGCTGGAATCATGCCAGACCCCCGAGGAAAACTCTTGAGACAGGAACTCATCGACTGGGCCGACATTATCCTCGTCATGGAACCAACCCACAGCGAATACATAACCTCCCATTTCCAATGTAGCCCAGATAAGATACGAATCCTGAACATCGCCGACAGATACACCCGAGACGACCCAGAACTCGAAAGCGTACTTCGGAAGAGGGTCCCGCCCATTCTGCAGGAATATTGAGGGATCGATGAAGCTAGATTCGAACCTGGAAGAAAGTCACGGTAAGTGTGGTGTCGATACAACACTATTATTATGTGATTGGTCGATGGTTTCGTAAACGGTGTTGTCATATAGTTTGAAACACATCGGGGTAGATCATGTTGAATCACGATCGGGGTTCCGAGAGGCCAATCAACATAGGCAGGAGCGAAAGCTACCTCATCCCAGTCTAGTTCGCTTCGCAATCTCAACGCTTACATCATACGTTGCTGCTAGATTCTTCGCCGACTTTCTTCACTTTCGACTGTACGTGACACATGAACGAATCCACATCCATCACTTTGTACTCGGCTTGCTTTTGACACCGATCACTTGGCTCGCTTTTGAGGAGAACAAAAACGCCGAGGCGGAACTACTAGCGGGAGCAGTTTTGGGTCTGTTTCTATCAGAACTTAAGCAACTGGTCCTCGAGGAATGGGGCCCCTAGTAATGTGGCATCATCCTTTGTTATACCCAACCACTTGCAGAAGAAATTACTCGACCATGCTGCAGTTTCGCGATAATCCTCGTAGGGTATGAATAACGAGAACTCAATCTATGTCGGGTAGTCCGACAAGTCATTGGCTATTGATTCGTTGCCCTCACTGTGACTCCGCTCTTAAAATTGTCCCACACCAAAAGGAAAGCCCCGATGGCTACATCTTCGCTGAGCTGGCTAAGCACGAACAATGCTCAAATCCAAATTGCAGACTATCATTCCGAGTAACAGTCGACATAAGCGTCTCAAAGGCAACCAACGAAATAAAATGGTCGAAACCGGATTGATCTATAGACACCTATTAGCTCTTCAATGCCCATATTGCGGTGACTCTAACATCATTTCCTCGATGCTCGAAAAGCAGGATGGCGCATCAGGGTACTATATCATGGAGACGAATAGCTCACAAACAGATTGTGCCGGGTGTAGCCGACATTTCAACTACCAAATCAGGGACCTCCACGTAACCCAATAGCCGAATGCTTCTTGAAAACCAACTAACCAGTTCTGGGTAAGCAAATCTAGTTGGTACTCCGATGGATATTTCAATTCGCACCGAGTTTGAACTCAGAGATGGTGAGGGGAATTCTGACCCCAATTTACCGGTCCCAGTAAGCCGGGCCTATCGAGGTTGGGGTAGGGGAACCCCTAAAGCATTGATCGTTGGTCATTGATGGCGTTGTTTAATCATGATGCCTAGGTTCGAGAAGGAAGGACAACGGTTTGTGTGCGATAAGTGTGGTTTCGAAACGAACAGTCCAGAAATCTTCCCCTTACACAAGAAGAACTGCCCCAAAGTCTAGTTTCCTAGGCCCATAAGGCCACGCACACGAAGACGTTAAACAAAAAATCGGGATTTTACGCCCTTACCGTTCCTAGGATCTTAGCCTAGTATTTTCGGTGCTTCTGGTAACAGTCTCTACAGTAGACCGGTTTACCAGACGTTGGCACAAACGGTACTTGCGTATCAGCGCCGCATTCGGAGCATTTGACGTCCGTCATTTGCCTCGGGGCACGATCACTTCTATTGTCATAACCCATTTCGTTTTCCACCATCCCAATTTTCTAGTTATACGAAAGATAATACTCGCAGCGGTAATCGGTATGACCTTGACGGTCGTCCCATCATCCACGCAGGTAAGATCTCCAGTATACCGCCTCCCCCATACGCAAGACCACCATAAAAACCAATTCCGTGCCCATACTCCTAGCCACTTGAAGATGGAGGACCCAGGAGAGTGCAAACGTGCCTCATTTCCTGGGTTGAGATGGGATTGGTAAGAAAAGGAAGAATTAAATGCGTATATGGTTGCACGCCCGCAATTCGGTTGTAATCTAACATGCAGTTCTGCTCGAAATGTAGTCTGGCGCTCATTCCAACTAAGAAGGAAAAGATCGTTGTCCTAGCATGCCCCAAATGCGGAGAAGAAACTAGACGGGCGAATCCGATAGTACAGAAACTCGAAAAGCCAAAGGAAGCCATCGTCGTAATCGGTAAGGACGAGAAGAACCTGCAGACTCTCCCGAAAATGAAAGTTACCTGCCAAAAATGCCGGCACGGCGAAGCCTTCTACTGGATGGTACAAACCCGCGGCGGCGATGAAGCCTCGACCCAGTTCTTCAAATGCACGAAATGCGGGTGGACATGGCGAGAGTATTCATGAAAGAAATCAGGTAAGCTGGGCTTTGCAATTCGGGGTTACGGTTCCGAATTTTGGCGCCTGCTGCGGCTCTCCCGGAGAGCTCGCTGAATTAGCTGTTGAGGCGGAGGATTCTGGCTGGGATGGCTTCTTCATCTTTGACCACATTCTATACAGCCAAAATGAACACGTTCCACTAGCCGACCCTTGGGTTTCTCTGGCAGCCATTGCAATGAATACAAAGCGAATGCGAATCGGGCCATTAGTTACGCCGCTCGCTCGTCGTCGACCGTGGAAACTCGCAAGGGAGACCGTCTCAGTTGACCAACTATCGAAGGGTAGGCTAACGCTTGGAGTCGGCCTGGGTGATCCCGCTGACCTGGATTTCACATCTCTTGGCGAGGACGGCGATGACCAGGTACGTGCCGAGAAACTTGATGAAGGGTTAGAGGTACTGGTTGGGCTATGGCGCGGTGAACCGTTCAGTTACGTCGGGAAACACTATGAGGTGCAAAATGTTCAGTTCCTGCCACCACCTCTTCAATCGCCGCGGATTCCGATTTGGGTGGCTGGCAGGTGGCCGAAAAGGCAACCATTTCTTCGCGCTGCCCGATGGGACGGCGTGTTCCCCCTAGGATTAGCACGAGGCAGTAAGTTGAATCCACAAGAAATCCGAGAGATCCTCTCATTCATTAGAAATCATAGAGCGGACAAATCCCACTACGACCTTGTTGCAACCTCGGGTGCAAATGGCCAGTTAGACGAAAACGAAGTGCTACGCGCATATGCTGCCGCCGGCGCGACGTGGTGGATGGAGGACATGCGCAACTGGCGCAACTCAAAACAAGAGCTAGAAAGACGAATCCGCAAGGGACCGCCAAGAATCTAGGATTCATCAAGGGGCGCGGGCAAACCCTGCCCTCACAAATCTACCTCGTCCGTTTCCTCTTCCCACCCATCGTCAACGCCAGAACAGCCATCTTCGTGAACATGCCATTTGCAGCCTGTGAATATATCATCGAGTGAGGTCCATCCATAACCTCGTCCGTGGCCTCCTCCCCTCTAAGTACAGGTAGTACGTGGGTGACGATGGCTTTCTTGTCCATCTTATCGAGAAGGCCTTGAGTTAGAGTCCAATCCCGGTATTTTTCATGCAATTCGGCCTCGCGATCCTTCCCAAACTTGTTAGCCCCAACTCTGAGTAATTCGTTAGAAGCCCAGTTTCTCGGAAACACACCCTGCGCCCCCTCCAGCGCCGAGTTCAGATCGTTAGTGATTTCGAATTCTCCGCCTGAGGCTTGGGCGTTCGATTTCGCCTCCTCAACAATCTTCTGGTCAATTTCAAATCCAGGCGGATAGGCGAGCACAACATCCATTCCGAATCTGGGCATGAGTAAGGCTTCTTCTTGTATGCTGCATCGGCCTCGGAAGCTTTTCGCGTAAGCCCACATTATCACATACTTCTTCTTCCGAACCTTCCCAAGCCCCTCCTGAACGGTCATCAGGTCTGCGAGGCCTTGGGTTGGGTGGTATGTGCAGCAGGCCATGTTTATGACGGGAATCTCTGCATGCCGCGCATATTCTCGCACCACAGATATCCCAGCTCCGTAAACGTAATCGATGGCTGAATCCAAAATCCGGACTCCGAGGCCTTGACCGTACAAGTCATACATCTTAGCAACATCCTTCGCCGCCTCCCCCGACCCTAAGCGGGTTGTGGAGACATCGATATACTGCCCGTGGCCTCCAAGGTATGTCATTCCAGCTTCAAACGCAGCCCTCGTCCTAGTCGACGGCGCGTAGAATAGCATGAAGAAAGTCTTGTCTGCAAGAAGGTGCGGGACGCGGCCGCGATGGTATTTCACCTTTAGGTCTCTTGCCAGCTTAAGCGTAGTCTCTAGTTCTTCCAGCGACCAATCTTGAGTAGTGATCAGATCCTTACCCGCAAGGTCAACCTTCGGCACCTATACTTACCTCGTTTTCGATTAGCGGAGCTGCCTGGTAATTAGTCGGGTAAATAGAACTTCCTGCGCGGGAAACGTCGTGAAAGTTGATAAGGATATAGTGTCGCATTTCGTGGTCTTCGAACAGTGCGAAGTGTTTCAGGTTTGACTGAGAAGCTTATCGTGATTGCCCTTGGGGGAAACGCTCTACTCAAGCGAGGCCAGAAAGGTACGTTCGACGATCAATACCAGAATGTCAAAGGAACTGTGGCTAAGGTCGCAGACCTAATCGAGCGCGGAGATAAGATAGTACTAACGCATGGCAACGGCCCACAAGTCGGGGCAACCCTACTCAGGCATGATGCGGCGAAGAGCATAGTTCCGCCATTTCCACTGGATGCATGCGGAGCCGAAACGCAGGGATTCATCGGGTACATGATACAACAGGCACTCAGAAATGAACTCAAGTCGCGCGGAATCGACAAGTTCGTCGTGACTATGATCACTAGGGTTATTGTCGATAAACACGACTCGGCCTTTCAGAACCCAACGAAACCAATTGGGCCGTTCTACACAAAGGAAGAAGCGGACAAGGTGCGGGAACAGAAACCCGAGTTAGTTATCAAGGAAGACGCTGGGCGGGGCTATAGGCGTGTAGTGCCTTCGCCTGATCCCAAGATTATTGCCGAACGTACCGCGATAAGGGCTTTGATTGACGCCGGCTTCGTCGTTGTTGCATGCGGGGGAGGCGGGATCCCCATAATCGAGGAGAACGGGCACGCGGTTGGGGTTGAAGCGGTCATCGACAAGGACCTCGCCGGTCAAAGACTGGCGACACTTATCGGCGCAAACATATTCGTCGTCTTAACGGATGTCGATGGTGCCTACGTCAACTACGGCAAACCCAATCAAGAAAAGATAAAGGAAATTACAACAGGGAAATTGAGGAATTACGCGAAGGAGGGGCAATTCAAAGAGGGAAGCATGGCGCCGAAAGTTGAAGCTGCGATTCGGTTCGTTGAGAGCGGAGGTGAACGTGCGGTAATCGCAGCCCTCGGGGACCTGATCGGCGCTTTGGACGGTAAAACGGGGACGCAGATAACCGTGCCAAAAGTTTAAGTCGAATCCCGGAACCGAGTGGGTCGAGGTACTAAGTTTGGTTTCATTCGTAGGGTTATGGAGTGGCAAAAGCTTCCTTGATACGAACGATTTCTCACAGGAGGAAGTCAAGAAGATTCTTGACGCGGCCGACGAGCTGAGAAAACTTTTCCGGGCACACAAGAAACATGCGTACTTGCCCGGTAAGACGCTTTTCATGATGTTCTACAACCGATCCCTCAGAACAAGAAACTCGTTCGAGGCGGGTATGTATCAACTCGGCGGGCACGCTCACTTCCTAAGCCCCCAAGACGTTTACACACCGGCATTGCCGGAAGACATGGTCGCCTACCAAACCGAAGCAATCTCCGACGTCGCCCGGGTGCTGAGCAGGTATGGGGACGCGATAGCCATACGAATCTACGGCGACGCCGCAAAGTGGATTATCGGAAGAGGCCACAAGGTCGTTCAAGAATTCGCCAAACACGCCACGATCCCCGTGCTAAACATGGAGGACGACATGTACCACCCATTCCAAGCTCTTGCGGACGCACAGGCCATGAGACAGGCAATTCCCAAACTCAAAGGGAAGAAACTAGTCGTGTCCTACGCCTACTCGGGAGGCCTCAAACCTCTCGCCGTGCCTCAAAGCGAGGTGCTCATCGGAACGCAGTTGGGAATGGACGTTATTCTGGCGCATCCCCCAGGCTTCGAACTTGAAGATGTAGTAACGCAAGCTTGCAAAGCGAATGCCGATCGTTACGGCGGCGGCTTCCGCGTCGTGAACGATATGAAGGAGGCTTTCCAGGGGGCGGATGTTGTCTATCCCAAAGCGTGGTCTCCAAAGCAATACGTTTCCCCCCTCAACGCCTCAGTGGACAAGAGTGGCGCTTCGACCTACCAGGACAAGTTCAAGGACTGGATATGCACCCAAGAAATGATGGACCTCACGAACAAGGGCAAGTACATGCACTGCGGACCAGCGGACCGGGGACAAGAAGTCACCGACGACGTAATCGACAACATGGACTATTCACTGTACTTCGAAGAAGCCGAGAACCGACTACATGTCCAGAAAGCGGTTATGGCAATGGTGATGGGCGGGCGCCCGTCGAAGCGGCGAAAATGAACATAGTATAATCTGAAACTGGGTTCTGCATAGTGAAACCTCAAGCAGAACCCGTCATACTTGCGAACTGGGGAAGACGCTTCATCGCTTGGATGATAGACTACATAATCATCAACGTCATGCTCGCATACTTTCGCCTTGAGGATCTAGAAACCAAACTCCTACCCGCCTTCCTGCTACCGCGGCTACCCGGCTTCGATGTCTCGATTTGGTCCCCATTATCGATACTTATTCTATTTCTGTACTGGACATTCTCGGAATGGTACTTCGGTAGATCCATTGGGCAACTATTGCTCAACATTCGACTGGCGGATACTAAGGGAGGAAACGCAAGTCTCGTTGCCTCCGCAATTCAGAGCGTCGGAAAATCGGTATCCTTCCCTCTTCTCCCGTTGGATTGTCTAATTGGATGGGTATATCCGCCGTGCCGAAAATTAAGGCAGAGGTTCTTCAACAAACTGTCTAATACTATTGTCATATACCTCGGCAAACCCATGCGCACAGTCAACCAAGGCGAATACACGAAAGAAGTCTAGCTTCGATTCCCAAGAAATTCGGAAAAGAATTTTGTTCGACAGGTTAAAGGTTCAACTTATAATTCATCAGCCGAATTTGGAAGTTGAAGCAGCATGGCAGACTACGATGTCATCGTAATCGGCTCAGGCCCCGCAGGTCTCACTGCCGCAATCTATGCTGGCCGTGCGTTGGTGAAAACGCTCGTAGTGGGCGGTAGGTTATCGGGCGGGCAGCTTATGCTAACAAGTGGTGTAGAGAATTTTCCAGGGTTCTCAGAGGTGGTACAAGGTCCTCAACTTATGCAGGAGATGAGAAAGCAGGCCGAGCGGTTTTGCATGAAGATTATCGACGATGACGTTGTATCAGTAGATTTCTCACACGCCCCGCTCAAAGTCTCGGTCGGCAGCGAAACTCATACTTCGAAAGCGGTCATAATAGCAACTGGGTCTTCCGCAAAATGGCTAGGTATACCCTCCGAAACCAAGCTTCGCGGCCGTGGCGTCTCAAGCTGCGCAACTTGTGATGGCTACTTCTTTCGGGGCAAGCGTGTTGTCGTAGTCGGTGGCGGGGACACGGCGACGGAAGAGGCTCTCTTCTTGACGAAGTACGCAACTGAGGTTGTTGTTGTTCATAGGCGTGATGAGTTACGGGCCAGCAAGATAATGCAGCGCAGGGCTTTGTCTAACGAGAAGATCAAACTTGTTTGGGACTCAGTGGTTGACGAGATCCTAGGCGGTCAGAAGGTGGAGGGCGTGAAGGTGAGGAACCTGAAGACCGGTGAACTATCTATTCTTGCGTGTGACGGCGTATTCGTAGCCATAGGCTTCGAGCCAAACACGAAAATATTTGGACGGCAAATCAAAATGGACGAGAAGGGTTACATTCTCACCGAGCACGGAACGAAAACGTCCGTAGAAGGCGTATTCGTTGCGGGAGACGTACACGACTACAAGTATCGACAGGCCGTGACGGCTGCCGGTGAGGGATGCAAAGCCGCCTTGGATGCGCTCGCATACCTCGAAGAGCAGAAAGAAGTCACAGTAGCTGCACGAGAAAAGTAATTCCGCTATGGACCGGTGCGGTTTTCAACCCGCATCCCTGAATTGGCTTGGGACTTCGAACTGAAACCTCTGATTCGATGGTCAAACGGCGTAGCCATTCGATGCGGCGAAACTAGGTTACTCCTGGATCCGCTGGACAGCGACCCTACGATCTCCAACCTGTTCATTACGCATGCGCATTACGACCATTCAAAGGGATTCCAGTTTCCCACCCAGAAGAAATACTCTACCAAAGAGACGAACGAACTCTACGAGGCCGACACTGGACGGAAGCCCGGTAATTGGGAACCTATTCGGGTTGGTCGACGTTTGACGTTAGGGGAGGTTGAGGTCGAGGCGCACGATGCAGGGCACGTGCTTGGGTCAGTTCAATATGAAATCATAACCCAAGATGAAAATGTAGTTTATGCAAGCCACATCAATTTCACCGACACTCTGATCTCCAAAGCGGCCGAGGTAGCACCGTGCGACACCCTAATTCTTGAAGCGACATTCCCCGCCTCGTCCCAAAGCCTTCCGCCTCGTGAATCAGTCATCGCTGACATCGTCAAATGGGCCTTGGAGTGTGTTGGTGATCGACGGGTTCCAACCTTCGCAACAGACCCTATCGGCAACGCGCAAGAACTGGTCAAGGTTTTCAACACATGGACAGAGCTGTCCGTGATAGTCCACCCGCGAATAGCTCGGATCAACCAGGTTTACGCGAATAACGGGGTAGGGTTGCGCTTTGTGGACGCGGGAACTGAAGAGGCACAGTCTCTGATGGGAGACGCTAAATGCGTGGTGATAATCCCCAAGCGATTCGATGCGACTCGTTATGGAGAATTCAGGATTGCCCACGTAACCGGTTGGCCAACCGCGGCTGAGCGGGCCGCGGGCAAAGTATTCACTCTAAGCGAGCAAGCTGATCTAGACCAGTTGCTCCGGTTCGTGAAAGAAGCTCGACCGAAGACTGTCTTCACTTTTCGAGGAGGCAGCAGGCTCCTTGCAGAACTTGTCTCCAAACGGTTCGGCATGGTGGGACGAGCGCTCGTAGCTGACCTACCACGCGCCAAACCAACTGAACCAAAAGTCGACGAGGAAAGAGTGGGGGCTTGCGAGGGCTTCATCCTGAAAATCCTTCAGGTTCCAGACTTTACATATGAAAAATCCGAGCTTGTTGCCCGGGTGTTCAACGAGGGCTTCAAACTGCAGGAAGTAGAGGAAGCGTTGAATCGCTTAACGCGCAAAAGTCTGCTAAGGTACTCTGAACTAACAGGCGGATACTCGCTGTCGAGCGTGCCGCCATAACCGCTAGGAAAACCTAGAGGCCTAGACCCTTGAACAGGAATTTCTTTTGGCAGTAGGGGCAGTATGGACTTTCGCGGGGTATAGTTTGGCTACAATAACCACATCTGATGTATGCTGACGCAACCTGCAACTTTCATCAATCCTTATGGTGAAGGAATTTTCTTTTTGATATTTAACCCCTATACTTGCAAACTTGCTCCCAGACACCAACCGGATTATTACAAGGTCCAATCAACGTAAACTGGTGCAGTTGGAAAACCTGAAATCGTCTCCTGATCGTAGAGGGTTTCTGTGTTCTAATAATGGAGGAACTCGGTTCTAAAGAAACTGCGTACACTAAGCGGACTCCGCTCTCCCGTGCGCTCTTCGCTCGCGCAAAGCACGTTCAACCTGCAGGAGTCTCGTACCGAAACCGGTACTTTGAACCATACCCGTTTTTCGTTAGGGAAGCTCGCGGGGCCAACCTCATCGATCTTGACGGTAACGAATACACGGACTACTGGTGCACGCATTTCGCCATGATCCTTGGGCATGCTCATCCCATAGTTATGCAGGCAATCAAGAACCAGGCGGAACTTGGTTGGCATTTCGGGTTTGAACACGAACTAGAGGTGACGCATGCTGAAACTTTAAGCAGGCACGTGCCAAGTGCGGAAATGATTCGCTATACTAGCTCAGGAAGCGAGGCCAACTTCTTCGCAATTCGTCTGGCAAGGACATTCACGAGAAGAGATCGAATTGCTAAGTTTGAGGGAGGTTGGCACGGTGCCTATGATCCTCTCCATCTTGCGATGATGCCACCCTTCGAAAACCCCCTCTCCGGTGGCATCCCAGTAGCTTCTCAAGCCGACACACTCGTGGTCCCCTACAACGATCTTGACGGATTTCTGGAAAGGACGAAAGGGGAGCGGTTGGCATGTGTCATCCTTGAACCCGTCCTAGGAGCGGGAGGAATGATTCCGGCGGACAAGGAGTTTCTCAAGGGGCTAAGAGAATACTGCAACGACACCGGTGCACTGCTGATTTTCGACGAAGTGATTACCGGGTTTAGGGTTGGCTTGAGTGGTGCGCAGGGATTTTTCAACGTCAAACCGGACGTTACGGTAATGGGGAAGATAATCGGCGGCGGCCTGCCCATCGGCGCGATCTGCGGGTCACGCGAAATAATGGAGAGAATGGACCATACAAAATACTCAGGCTCAGAATTGGCTTATCACGGTGGTACGTTCGCCGGCAACGCTCTGACCCTAGCCGCAGGGCTTGCTACGATCGACGTACTAGAACACACTCCCGTCTACGAGCACGTAAACAAACTCGGAGAAAAGGCGCGAACGTCGCTCAACAGGATTTTCAAGGAAAACGCATTCCCCGCTCAAGCGACCGGTATGGGCTCACTCTTCAGCATACACACAACAGACAAGGCTCCCATAATGGACGCGGGAGACTACGCGAATTGTGATCACGAACGATCGAGGAAACTGTTCAGCAATTTGCTTGATGACGGGATAGTGGTACTGGTTCCGGAGAGGCTGCACGGTGCAATCAGCTACGCACACACAGATTCCGACATTGACAACCTAACTGCGTCCGTAGAGCGATTTGTGAAGAGTAGTATCCAGGTCTGATTCTTCTTGGTTAGAAGGTTTTGAGCATAACGGATCGATCATCACTTGAGAAATCGAACCGCGGGGTAATGGGAGGTAGGTCGAGCACTGTTCTCAATCCCGGTTCCAGCTTCTTCAATTTTGGTACTGTGTTGACTATGATGGCTGGGGTTGCGCTGTCTCCTTGGACACCTCCGCGAATTGTCATATCTACGGGCGGGGTACCATCGATGAGGACCGAGTCGTGCGGGTTTGGAGCCCCCAAATACATCCGCAGATCAAGCACCACCAATTCTTGACCGGCGAGAATGCCTTTTGCGACTTGACGAACCCCCGCCACTTGACCCGCCTGAACCTTGATGTGATTGCTCTGAACTTCTTTTTCAGCGATTACGGGTGTAATCCGCTCTTGAATCTCGCCAACCTTCCAACCCATGGCTAAAGAAACGAGGCCTACCGACTCGGGCAGGCCGACATGTTTGATTGTTCCCTCGGCAACTTTCCTGTCGAAATCTGCGGGAGTCATTCCGGCTCCAATTTTCTTCTGAAGTGGCAACCTACGAAGTGACGCATCGACTATTCGCTCCGCTCGAATAGAGTTCACTTTCTGGCACACACCGCTCAATGCTACAGCCAAAGTATCTAGTAGAAAGCCAGGATTGATTCCTGATCCAATAACGACGGCGTTTCTCTTTCTTGCGAATTCATCCAGCTCTTTCGCCAACGCGGGGTGTTTAGCGAAGGGGTATGTGAGTTCTTCAGCGGTTGAAACAACGCTTGTTCCATGCTCAAGAATCTCAATTAATTGAGGATGAATTGTTTTCATGTAGGATGAGGTTGCATGCGTAACGACGTCTACACCCCCGCCTTTCAGGGATTCCTTTGCCTTGTCGGTTACGAGGATGCCTGTATTTCGGGGGTTAACGAGAAGTTGTCCAACGTCTTTCCCAACTTTAGCTCGGTCAATATCCACGGCGCCTACCAATTGTACCCAGGGTCTTGATAATAGAACTTCAACGATTCCCAACCCTATCGGCCCTAACCCATATTGAACGACTTTGACCTTGTTCACGACTACTGCACCGCCGTTGATCTTGGAGGCTTGGTGGCTATGAAGATATGCAAAAGATGTTCATCGAGCGCGTATACAGTAAGCGCGAAACTTCTTTTAGCTCAAGAGAAGCGCAGCAAGGCAGGGCCTCGGTTTGACTGAACCCCACCGCATAACCTACGACCTCCTTCCCCCGCTAACCTATCTGGTGATGTACGCGGTTCTCTCAGGGTTCGCGTTAGCATTCCTGTACGGTTTCTATCGGCGAGTTCGCATTTACTTCAAAGGCGCCCACCCACCGAAACTTGATCACGTCCCAGAACGCATCTTCAGAACCATCACTAACGTCTTCGCTCAACGAAAAGTCGCAAAGAAACGCTATCCAGGCTTAATGCACGTACTAATTTACAGTGGTATCATTGTTCTGTTCATCGGAACCACTCTAGTGATGATAGATAGTGATCTCTGGGTTCCCCTTTTCCACAAACAAATCCTCGTAGGTTACTTTTACCTCACGTTCGAATCTTTCCTCGACGCGTTCGGAATCGTCGCGATAATCGGGCTTCTTATCGCAATCTTCAGGCGGTTCGTCTCAAGGCCCCCTAACCTTCCCACGTCGCGAGATGACTTATTCATCTATTCAACTCTAATCGTGATACTGCTCACGGGTTATCTGCTGGAGGGAATCCGGCTCGCCGTTGACAAGCCCGCCTGGGCTCCGTGGTCCTTCATCGGCTACCGAGTTGCCCTCTTCCTAGATAGCCGCGGCCTAGTCGGACCCTCAATTGTTCAATTCTATCAGGGTTTATGGTGGTTCCACGCCCTCCTCGCATTCACGGCGGTAGCTAGCATACCATACACGAAACTCTTCCACATCTTCACCTCTCCACTCAACGCACTCTTCATCCACCTACGGCCCAAAGGTCAACTCAGCAGTCCTTTCGACCTGAGGCAGGTTCTGGCATCGGGAAGTTTCGATGTGAAAGTCGGCGCTTCAGCCATCACAGATTTCTCGTGGCAGCAAAGATTGTCTTTTGATTCATGCACCCAATGCGGCCGATGCACCAATGCATGTCCCGCAACCGCCGCGGGAACACTCCTCTCCCCCATGCACCTGATACTCAAACTCAGAAACGTGATGCTGACTCAGAGCACACTTGACGGAGGAAGCTCAAGCTCAATCATGCCGGGCATCGTGAACCCCGAGGAACTTTGGGCCTGCACCACCTGCCGAGCATGCGTCAACGAATGCCCAGTCCTCATCGACCACGTGGACGCAATCGTTGACATGAGAAGACATTTGGTCGGTGAAGGAAAATTGGACCGACCTAAGAGAGACCTGTTAACGAATCTAGGCAATTCTTCAAACCCCTACGGGCTGCCGCAATCCGACCGCATGAAGTGGGCCGAAGGGTTGGGCGTAAAAACGGCGAAGGAGCAGCCCGAGTTTGACGTACTCTACTGGGTTGGATGCTCAGGCTCGTACGATCCACGAAATCAAGCCGTATCACGGGCAATGGTTAAGGTTCTTCAGGCCGCGAACATTCGTTTCGTTATCCTTGGAACCGAGGAGAAATGCAACTGCGAGGCTGCGAGGCGGCTGGGAGAGGAAGGGCGATTTCAACAGAGTGCGATAGAGTTAGCGGATGTCTTCAAGAAGTACAACGTAAAAACCGTTCTAACACAATGCCCGCACTGTTTTAACACATTCAAGAACGAGTACCCCGAATTCGGAACAGACTTCACCGTCATACACCACTCACAATTCATAGAACAACTCATCAAGACAGGGAAGTTAAAGCTCAACCCTGGAGCCAAGCGTACAATCACGTTCCACGATCCTTGCTACCTGGGTCGGTACAATGGAATTTTCGATTCCCCAAGGGAAATAATCTCCTCATTGGCTCCCACAGCGACGGTGGAGATGAAACGGTCCAGGGAGGGCAGTTTCTGTTGTGGGGCGGGCGGTGCCAACTTCTGGTATAAGGTTGAGCAGAAGAAGAAAGTGGGAGCGATCCGTTTCGAAGAAGCACAGGAAACCCAAGCAAACATCCTAGCCACCGGTTGTCCCTTCTGCACATCAATGCTTGAAGACGCATCAGTTGCGGCAGGGGCTAAGGAATCCATTACGGTGCGTGACATCGCGGAACTCGTAGCTGAGCAAATCTCGGCGACATAACGTATTAATTCGATGATGCGTTGAGGCAGCCACCCTCTTTGTGATCGGCGATGGTGAACATCCTAGTTCTCATGAAACAAGTCCTTCAAACGGCCGACCTCAAAGTCGACCGTAGTACCAAGACCATCGTAACCCAGGGAGTGCCTCGAGTCATAAGCGAGACTGACAAGAACGCCCTCGAAGAGGCCGTGAGGATCAAAGAGAAACATGGAGGGAAAATCACCGCAATAACTCTCGGCCCACCCGAGGCAAAGGAGGCGCTAAGAGAGGCATTAGCGATGGGAGCAGACGAAGCCTGCTTGCTCACAGACCCGCTCTTTGAAGGTTCAGATGCTCACGCAACGGCGAATGTCTTAGCGGCTGCGGTTACCAAGATTCTTGAATACGATTTAGTGCTCTGCGGAGCATATTCGGAGGATCTGTTCGCTTTCCAAGTTGGCCCGCGACTCGCTGAGATGTGCAATTTGCCGCAATTAACGTACGCCGCCAAGCTCACCCTGGAGGGCGACCGGGTTATTGTGGAGAGGGATCTTGAGAATGAGAGGCAGGTTGTGGAAGCAAAACTTCCATGCTTAGTTAGTGTAGTTAGGGAGATCAATGAACCTCGGCTCCCAACCCTGATGGCAATTATGGCGGCGTCAAAGAAGCCTACAAACGTCTGGGCTGCAACCGACCTGGCATTGGGGCCGGAAGAACTTGGGTTCGACGGGTCGTTGATCGATATCGTCAGAAGTTCGGTCACAGTCGGGGAAAGAAGACGGATCGTGCTTCAAGGTGAAGCGCGAGAGATAGCGCCGAAGATTGCCAAGGCCTTAGTTCAAGAAGGAGTTCTGAAGGCGGCCTGAGTATGTCACAAGAGAACAAAGGAGTGTGGGTATTCTCCGAGTCCCCGCAATTAATGCTGGAGTTGCTGGGTAAAGCTAGGGGCCTGGCCGATAGCCTTGGCACTGAAGTTGTAGTAGTTACTTCGACGGAGGATGGGAATAAGCTAGTTCAAAGTGGAGCTGACATTGTCCTAACAATGACCGACCCAGCTTTTGGTTCCTTTCAAGTCGACACTTACACCGACGCCCTCGAAAACCTCGTAACCGAACGGAAACCCGACATTCTTCTAATCGGGGCGACTCGAAATGGGTTGGAGTTCGCCCCGCGTCTAGCCGAACGCCTAAAGACGGGTTGCGTAACCGAAGCAACCCGACTCGAACTCGACGCGGAAAAGAAGTATCTGCTAATGGATCGGGTTACTTGGGGTGGCAATTTGGTTGAGACTCATATATCAAAAACTAAACCACAAATCGCAACCGTCGCCAAAGGACTCTTCTCCGCCACCCCTCCAGACGCGACGCGAAAGGGAGAGGTAATCAAGGTTGAACCGAAATTCAAACCCCCAAGCACAAAGTTAGTTGAAACGAAACCGAAACCTGTGAAAGGTGTGAAGCTTGGTGACGCTCCCATCATCGTTTCGTTCGGACGTGGCGTACGGAAGAAGGAGGACATGACGTTAGTCGAACAGCTCGCCCAAACTGTCGGCGGTGTAGTCTCCTGCTCTAGGCCCATAGCGGAAGATCTGCGGTGGTTGCCGGAGGACCAATACGTAGGCCTTTCAGGTCAGAAAGTAAGTCCGAAGTTGTACTTCGCGCTTGGAATTTCAGGACAAATCCAGCACCTAACCGGAATCAGAAACAGTAGGGTCATAGTTGCCGTAAACAACGACCCGAAGGCACCAATATTCGAATTCAGTGATTATAATGTCATAGCCGACTTATACGAATTCGTACCCGCCTTGATAGATGCTGTGAAGCAATTAGGAAAGACCTGAGTAAGGAACAAGATCCCGATTTTACCAAGGCCTCTCCACCGGATAGGCACTCTTCTTTCGCGGTGGAATCAACCCGAGACATGTTCCCTTGTGGTACGAAATCATAGAAACACTATGGATTCTGAACCTTCTTTGAATGTCACGATAGGGTGCACCGTTCACGATCATCCTGTCAAGCTGCTTTCGCTCCTTAAGCTTGCAAAGCTTACAACTAATTTCTACCACTGCTCCAAATAATGGCCTAGTTGTAGCAGGTGAACTACCTGGGGATAACTTCAGAAACTACAAATTATTAACATTACCTGCAAATCCCTGCGCGTATAACGACTACTTGCGCGACTCGCTAAGTATGAATCAACGATGGGAATGAGAGGATAGACGCTGATAGAAGGGTGATGAACAACCGCGGGTCGCGGGCTAGTGATAGCAGTGTCCGGCCTTGGAAGTCGATGTCGGTTGTCGTATTCAGAATAGCGTCGGCGCCTAATTCTTGAGCTATGCTGAAGATTCGGTCAAGGTTGCGATCAGGTAGTCGGTAGAGAAGTCGTCTTAGCCAAGACATGGCCCACAAGTCGAATCCGAACATCCTTCGCCAACGGATTTCATATTCTTCTAGGCGCGACGCGGAAAACTCTCGGTCTAGTACGGCTTCCGCGGCGGTTTCACCCGCGATTTGACCGCAGGCCAGGCCAAATACTATTCCGCCCCCAGTCGTTGGTTTGACCTGTGACGCTGCGTCCCCAACCGCGAGAATATTGTCTGTGTAAGTCCGGTTTACTGCTCCTCCTACCGGAATGGGGTGGTAGCTTGGCGCGGTGATCTGTTTCGAGTGCTTCAGCTTAGCTGAAACTATAGGGTGTTTACCGATGAAACGTTCAAAACATTGCCGAACGTTCGCTCGAGCGCCTGCAGCAATGCCGACCTTTGCTGTCCCGTCACGGCGAGGGATTATCCACCCAAAGAAGCCCGGCGCAAACCCTTGGCCGAAGTATACCTCCACAAAGTCTTCATCAACATCTGCTAGATTTTCCACGCTAACCTGAGCGGAGTTAACTACGATTCCTCTCCCAAGTTTCGAAAAGCCAGCATATCTAGAAACAGACGCTCCGCATCCGCTTGCGTCGATAAGCACTTTGCAAGAAAGGTCACGCTCGTTGTCACCATTAACTTTCAACTGGATTTCGCCATTGCCCAAACGTTTGTAGCTTTCAACGCGAGAATTCATTTGCAGTGAAGCGCCACTGTTTTCCGCTAACTCGGCGAGGTATTGATCGTAGGCTGCCCGATTGAGAACCCATGTTACTGGCTTCGAACGTTGGAGGGTAAGCGGCTTACCTCCAGGCGAGTTCAGAACTGCTCCTTTGATCTGGTTCTCGATGATTCGTTTTGGGACTTCAGGGCTGAAGTGTTTGAAGGCTGGAATTCCAACGTGTCCTGAGCAGTGAGAGGGTTTTCCAACCTGCGAATGCTCCTCGAATATGGAGACAGATACATTCCTCTTGGCAACTGCCCGCGCTGCAGTGGCGCCGCTTACTCCGCATCCAACGACGACGACGTCAATTGAGCAATGGGGAATGGGCATGGTGTTTTCTCGACTATGTAGTTCGGGACACGTGGAGCGTTCGCGACGTTGGAGTAGGTTCGTGTCTTCTATCTAATGTTTCGTTCTTCGGCAATCTCCACGCGGCGTTTGCCTTTCATCTGGCGTGAAACCCTTACTAGGCCGTTGACTTCCAGCTTCAACAGGATCCGGTTCAATT
>Ga0074046_10000809_pt1 | contig 28698 bp, 22 predicted proteins | sample BogForMeECP23OM3_FD_94441 | JGI IMG/M metagenome (GOLD analysis project Ga0074046, IMG submission 94441) | Bog forest soil microbial communities from Calvert Island, British Columbia, Canada - Bog Forest MetaG ECP23OM3 | ecosystem: Environmental > Terrestrial > Soil > Wetlands ... | reverse complement strand
GCGACGGGACGCTTCACCAGGAGCACTTCGACATTCATTGAATCAGTGGCTAGAGGCAGTTGAGAATCAGCCAGCGACGCACCTCGCTGGCTGATTACTTGTGACGGCGCAATTTCCGGCGGCGCTTCCAACTATCCACTGATCCGATATCTTCATGCCGCCGGCGGCACACCGGGTCGCTCCAGCATTCCCAGCTTCTGCTCGAAGGGCAGAAACACGGAGAATGCCGTTCCGCTTTTGCCTTCGCAAATGCAGCTGGATAGATGAATGGTCCCTTCGTGCTTTTCGATGATGCCGCGACTTACCCAAAGTCCTAATCCAGTTCCCTTCTCGCCTTTCGTTGTATAGAAGGGAGCGAACAGATTTCTGCGCACTCCGATTGGAATGCCTGCGCCGGTGTCCAGGACAGTGACTCGCACGCCCTTGCACGAGGGATCCGAAGCAAGGCTCGATTCGCGCACGTGCACGAGCAGTTTACCTCCGTGCGCCATGGCATCGATGGCGTTGCCCACCAGATTGGAGAAAACCTGGCGCAGTTCGCCGGGATACCCGCGCACGGACCGGGCCGTATCCAGACGCTGCTCCACCTTAACGTGACTTCTCCTGATCTGCGGCGCGTGCAGAACCAGCACACTCTGGATTACGCTGGCGAGATCCACGTCAACTGGGGCTCGCGCCTCGCGATGAAAGGTCAAAAGTTGTCCAGTAATCTGGGCTATGCGCGTCAGCTCGTCACTGGCCATCTCCAGATATTGGCTCGAGGCTGCGCTTGCCTCTTGCTCGTGGCGCAACAAGTAAATGAGGTTAGAAACCGTATCCAACGGATTGCGGATCTCGTGGGCAATCGTGGCCGACAAACGCCCAGCCTGCGCCAAGCGCTCGCTCGTGCGCAGCGTGTGCTCGGTCTGGCGCCGCTGCGTAATATCGCGGAAAACAATTACTACCCCGACAAGGTGGCCGCGATCGTTGCGGATGGGTGCGGCAGTCAGCTCAATCGGGTACTCCTGTTGTGAGCGGCTGGTCAGGAGCAGTTGGGTAAGCCCGACCACGCTTTGTGAGCGGCGAACGGCTTCGACCGGGTTATCGATTTCGGTCCGGGTGCTTTCATCGAAGATCGGTAGAACTTCCCGCAGCGAGCGTCCGTGAGCTGCCACATAATCCCATCCCGTAAGCTGCTGGGCAACAGCATTGAGGAAGGAAACATTACCCGTCGCGTCCGTGGAAACCACTGCGTCGCCAATACTTTTCAGCGTGATTTGAAGCGACTCCTGGCTCTCTCTGAGCTGCCGGCTCTTGTCCTCCTCGGCCCGTAGATGCAGTTCATAGGTCGAGGACAGCGCGTACAACTCGCGCCGCGTCAGGGTAAAAAGAAGGAATGCCACCAGCAGAGAAAGCCCAACCGCAGTACCGTCCGCAATATTGCCCAGGATGGTGGCACGGCGATAGCGAGCATCCCGCAATTGTTCTTCTACGGCTTGGATCTCCCGCTGTTTCACCCGAATCCGGTCCATCAATTGCTTACCGGTTTCGAATTCCGTAGTCGATACAGGGTTATGCATGGGCTGCCGCAAAAGAGCGTCAGCATAATCAATCCAGCGAAGGTCAAGGTCTCGGATTTCGCTGATCCGACGCTGCTGACCAGGATTTTCAGCGGTGAGTTGCAGTAGGAGGACGACCTGCTCAGGGACCCTGGCCTTGCCCGCTTCGTAGGGCTCCAGAAAGGTTTTATCTCCGGTCAGGTGGTAGCCGCGGAGGCCGGTCTCCATGTCCACCATGTACCGCATTAGCTGGCGCGAGTTGGAAATCACCTGCTCCGCGTGATCAACCCATTTCAGGGAACTGGTCAGCGTGAGGATCTCCACCAGAAGGGTTACCGCCAACAGCACCAGCAGGGTGACTGGTATTGCTACAGTACGGCGCAGCAATCTCTGGAAACGGCGTTCATCCATAACAGTCCGCGGGCCACGGAACGGTTAGATGATACCGCAAACGCGCAACTTGGTGGAGCTTCTAATCGGCGGATATCGGCCTCGCTTTTGTGCCGGCGAGGGGCGGCTAGCTCTACTGTCTTGCAACCTGCGAGGGGATTGCGCCCAGCACCGTCACCGCGTCGCCGAGTCGAATCATCGCACTGGCCTGTTCCGGCCGATAATACTGTCCGAAGGCAACCCCCTCTCCCTTGCGGCGAAACTTCGCCAGAGTGGCGAGGGGCTCAGGGCCGCTGAACGTTCCCGTCGCCTGGTCAACTGTGGTGATGACGCATCGCTCACAAGCTTTGATGGCGCGGAAGCAGCCGTCGCCGATGGCGATCCGCTGCCATCCGTCTTCGTCAAAGGGTGCAGCATCGCTGACGACGATGTTGGGGCGAAACCGATTCATCGGCAGCGGAACCGTGAGCCGCCGGTTCAGTTCCTTCAGCGACGAGTCGCTGATGATGAGGATAGGAGCATCGTCATGAAAGGCGACATCGCGCTTCACGCGAAAAACATCCGCACGAATCGACAGCAATCTGCAATTCATGCCGATCGCCTCGCTTATCGCCTGGTTGATCGGCGAGACCGCCGCAACGCCGACATAAGAATGGCCCCAGACGTCGACCACCACCTCATCGTTCGTCCAGCTACTGGTATCATGCGGAACTGAAATTTCGCGGACGTCCGGCGTCGCGATGCGCAGACCATCTTTACCAGCCAGTACGGTAAACGTCGCCAACAGCGTGCATTCGCGCTGCGTGATCATGCGCGATTGGATATCTACCAGCATCCACTGGCGATCGTGCTCCAACCCGTAAGAGCAGATGAGAGCTTCCTCGAGCGAGTTACCTCGCAGCGATTTAATCGGATATACATTGATGGCCGATACATTCATGATGAATACCCTCGCGAACTCGCACCCGATGGTTTAATCATAATAATGCTTTACCCTACCAGCACTGCTCCGCCGTTCACGTTGAAAATCTCGCCGGTGATGAATCCGGCGTAGGGGGTGCACAGGAACAATATAGGCGCAGCAATCTCCTCCGGGGTGGCTACCCGTCCCAGCGGAATCTTGGCGAAGATCTCTGCGCGGTACTCAGGATCACCGAGCGCGCCGGCTGTCATGGGAGTGTCCACCCATCCCGGCGCGACGCAGTTGACATAGATGCCGAAGGGCGCAAGCTCGGTCGAGAGCCCCTTGGTCATGCTGATGATAGCGCCCTTAGTGGCCGCGTAGTCGCAGTGGTCGTCCTCGCCGCGCTGCCCGGCGGTGGAGCTGATCATCACAATATGGCCGCCGCGGCCCTGCCGCTTCATCTGCGCCACCGCATGCTTGGTTACAGCAAAGGCGCTGTCAAGGTTGACGGCGAGGGTGGTGCGCCACTGCTCGTCGCTCATCTGGTCGATGGCGACCTCTTCGGGCGGCCAGATACCATGGTTGACGACCAGCGCATCCAGTGACCCGAAGCGCTCAACCGCCGCGCCCACCAGTGGTTGGGCGTTCGCGGTGCCAGTCAGGTCAGCCTGCACCGCGTGACAGCGATCGGCGCCGCATTGTTCGACGAGCCGCTGCGCTTCGGATTGCGCCCGCACGTAATTGAAAACGACGCGCGCTCCGGCGCGTACGAACAGGCGCACAGTTGCGGCGCCAATGCCGCGCGAACCTCCGGTGATGAGGGCAACCTTTCCGTCAAGCGATAACGTGGGGGTAGTTGTCATGGCATCCAGAAAAGTACCATAGGTGGCAGCAGCGTTCAGCTTTGGACTGACCCGTCAGGACAACTGCTCAACTGAGGTCTGATGGACACAGCCACGTGCTTACCGTCACTGACAATTGGTAACGCCCGTTGCACACTAAGCTTGCGCGTGCGGCGGCACGCACGACAGCACCAGAGGAGGTTTCTGCGATGTCAAGTCCTGAACTCAAACTTACGTTCGATGCCGTGTACTACCAAGTTACCGACATCGAAAAGTCCATTGTCTTTTATCGTGACACCCTGGGATTTCCACTGACCTCGCGCGATTACGTAGCACGCTTCGACGTTGACGGTGTGCTCTTCGAACTGGTTCCCAACCCTCCCGGCAATGCCCTGCCCGGGACCGGCAACGCCCGCCTGAGCCTCGGCGCGAAGGACATCGGGCAGGCCACGCGCGCGTTGCAGGCCAGAGGCGTGACAACGACCCCAATCAAGGAAGAACCCGGCGGACTGATTTCGTTCTTCAAAGATCCAGACGGCAACGAACTCTGCCTATGGCAGAATGTTTCGGGATAGGCAGAGCCCGTGCCGGGAGGAGTGAATGGACATTGAGGCAATTCGGTAGTACTGCCTCCAGTTCCCGCATACGACCGAAGTCGTGCAGTGGGGAGCGGACCTGTGCTTCGAGGTGGACGGCAAGCTGTTCGTGGTGGCGGCCATCGAGATGGTGCCGTAGCGCATCTCGTTCAAGTGCACGCCCGAAAACTTTGCGGAGTTGTGTGAACGAACCGGGATCATACCTGCGCCCTATATGGCGCGGGCCCAGTGGGTCAGCCTGGAAAGGCTTGACGCACTGCCGGATGACGAGCTGCGCGACCTGATTACCGGGTCATATCGGTTGGTGTTTGAGCGGCTTCCAAAGAAGCGGCAAGCGGATCTCGCGGGCAGCACTGCACAATCAGAGAAAGGGCCAAACAAAGTCGTATCGCGCAAAACAGTGGCCGGAATCGGGAAAGTTGGGATAAAAAGTAAGGGATGAGGCGGTCTTTCGGGTTACTGGTGATGATTTGTGGACTGCTGCTCATGGCAGGTGCAAGCCAGGCCAGGGCGCAGTCTGCGTCAGCATCCGGCAAGTCAACCCCGGCTCCCGCAGGGCCGCCAGCCGTACTGGAGCGCGAATTCTTTGCCGCCATCCGCGATGGCGACGCCAAGAAGTTTCTGTCCTATGTTCCCGAGCAGGGCATCAATGTTGGATCGAGGGCGCCGCATGTGAGCCGGCCCGAGATCGAACAGCAGTTTGCTCAGCATCGTGACCTCTACTGCAAGCTGTTCGATTCTTCATGCATTCAAATCAAGCTCGATGCCAGCGTGCGGCCGTGCTCGTACCGCGAGTTGTTGACCCATTCGGAGAAGGTCCGCACGGCGGCAACCGAGGCAGTACGCGGCGGAGTGCGACAGGCAATCCTGATTGCAGAAGTAAAGAACGACCATTGCTCCGGCCTTGGGCTGATTGATTTCATTTTCAACGAGGGGCATGGCGGGTGGCAGTTGTTCTCGGCGCCTTGAGCAACCACTGTGACGAGCATACCTGACAATGTGGTACCTGTCCGTGAGACACACTCCCGGCTCACGGAAATCGCACTGCTCTTCCTGAAACTGGGTACTACCGCGTTCGGCGGCCCGGCCGCGCACATCGCCATGATGGATGAGGAGGTCGTGCACCGGCGCCGTTGGCTGACTGAACAGGAATTCCTCGACTATCTCAGCGCGGTCAACTTTATTCCCGGGCCGAACTCCACGGAGATGGCGATCCACATCGGGCATCGCCGCGCGGGTTGGCCGGGCCTCATCGTCGCAGGCACGTGCTTCATCGTTCCGGCGGTGATACTCGTCGGTGTGCTGGCCTGGGCTTATGTACGCTGGGGCGCGCTGCCGGAGGCGGCCGGCTTGTTATACGGGGTCAAACCTGTGGTGATTGCAGTGGTACTGCAGGCGCTGTGGAAGCTGGGCCGTTCGGCAGTGAAGACGAAATGGCTCGCCGTGGTGACAGTTCTCGCTGTTGTGCTGGCCGCCGTCGGAGTGAACGAACTGCTGGTGCTGGTGATCGGCGGAGTACTCGCGCTTGGTGCGCGGATGAGCGACCTACGCCGGGAACGAATCTTGCTGGCGGCGCCGGCGTTTTCTGCAGGCGCGGTGATACTTGCGACTGGAGCCTCAGTTGGCTTGTGGCCGATCTTTCTTGTCTTCGCCAAAATTGGGTCGGTGCTGTTCGGCAGCGGTTATGTGCTGCTGGCCTTCCTGCGCGCGGATCTGGTGGAGCGCTATCACTGGCTTACGCAGCAGCAATTGCTCGACGCGGTCGCGGTCGGCCAGGTAACGCCCGGTCCCGTATTCACCACGGCTACATTCATCGGATACATCGTGCATGGGCCGTCGGGAGCGCTCGCAGCCACGGTCGGAATCTTCCTGCCGGCGTTTCTGTTCGTCGCGGTGAGTGCACCGCTGATGCCGCGGCTTCGTAGGTCGCGCACCGCGGGCGCCATTCTCGATGGAATTAACGTAGCGTCGCTGGCCCTGATGGCGCTGGTGACTTGGCAGTTGGCCCGCTCCGCAATCGTGGATTGGTTCACATTGCTGCTTGGGGTTGCGAGCTTGGTGTTGGTGATGCGGTATCGCCAGTTCAATTCCGCATGGCTGGTGCTTGCGGCGGGGTTGCTGGGAATTGCAAAGCACGGGTTGTTCTAGGACAATTCAGAGTCGATCCGCCGCCGATTATAAAACCGCATCCTCTCCAAAATTGTCTATGTGGAACAATTGGCGCTAACGTGCGATACCCATCCGAGATGGATGCCGGAGTTTGGGAACCGATTGCCCCACAAAAAGGCGGCCCGCAGGAACAACCTGCTGATCCGCTTGATACCTCTTTGCTGGCAACTACTCAATGCTTCTTGTGGCAGTTGCCTCCCTTGACTGAGGTCAACACCCCGGCTGCTGCCTTGACGGTTTCGTTCCAGCAGGCGCCGGTGGAATCGGCATACTGGTAGTTCTCAGAATTCGCCTGCCCGCTGGTGGTCGCGTTGCCGTTCGCGTCGACCATCAAGGTGTCTGCCGGGGCGACTGAGTCAGAGAAGGTGTTGAAGTAAGTAGGGAAGCCATTCTGAGTCAGAAGCTCGCCAGACTGGAAGGACTGTTGCAGGTTGGTGGTCTGCTCATACGAGCCGTCCGCATTGGCGGTGAAATCGTAGGTCAGGCTGAGCGGCCAGAAAAACTGCCTGTAGCTGTTGATGGTCTTCCCGCTCTGCTTGGCTGTAGTAGCGGATGAAATATTAGTTACCTGGTTAATGGTCTGATCGTATACCGATCCATCAATCGCTACGTTGTACTTCTGCCAATTGGAGAAGTCGATGCTCTGGACAACCTTAGTGTCCACCTTTCCGTGGGAAGTCTGAACGTACCCCTCGAGGGTGAAGCCGCGCGAAGAGGTGACGGAAACCGTGCCATAGTAATAGGTCCCGTTGGTCTGGATGTTCTCTTTCACCACCGGATTAGGCTGCCCGATGGTGTTCTTGGTCACCGCTCCCGTCACCTGGTTTGATCCGGCGTCGAGATAGAGGAGCACCGTCGCGGTGGCCGAGAACCACTGGTCGGCGTTAAAAACGCTCACCGCAACGGTATGCGGCTGGCCATTGCTCAGCACTCCGGCGAAGGGTGTGAGGTCAACACGATAGGGCTCGAAGTTGAGGGTGTGAACACCCGGAATCGGACGCCAGAGATACGGGTCAATGCCGCCGGTGTAAATCCAGGGATAGACGGGCGAGACGCCGGCCGGCTGTCCATCAATGCTCACTTCCCCTTCGCGGAAGCCGGTCGAGCCGCAATTGTAAAGCTCACCCGCAACATCGTTGGGCGCGCAGGTGTACCAGAACTCATCGTTGCTCTGACTTTGCGCGAAGACGTCAAGATAGACGCGTTCTACGTTGGTCGGCAGCGTGAAGGTTGCCGCGAGCTGGTCGCTGGGAGAATTCAGCGTGACCGTTCCGCCTGTGGGACCAGCCGACATGGGCAGCACGACGTCCGCAGTCGCCGGCGGCTTCTGCCCATGCGGTATGGGATAGAACTGAATGGAAGCGCTGCCGTGCAGATGGCTGGTGTATTCGTTGTTGACGACATTGAAGAGATCAACCTGGCCAGCCTGAGCAATGGTGAACAGCGGGCTGTAGTCAGTCAGATTGCTCTCCACGTGCCAGGAGCGCATGACGTCATGTGACGGCTCGGCGGTGGTACCGAAGTAAACATTGGCGCCCCCGATCCAGATTTCGGCGGTGCGATCGAACTGGCGACCGGCATCAATCGACCAATCGGACTCAAGCACAACCGCGGCCCATGGCCCGGGGCAGCCCGAGGGAGGTGCGTAGTTGAAATACTTGGGGTTGTAGTCGGAGAAATCGAGGTTCTCGAACAACTGCACGGTGCAGGGAGTGGTGCTGGGCCGCGGCACTGATGCGTTCGAGGTGACCGTGTTGGCCGAACCGATCTGGGGAGTGCTGGGAGCGACGTAGTTCTGCGCGACTCCCGCGCAGGCGAATACTAAGGCAAGGCAGAGAACGCAAAAGACCCTGACCGGCAGGAAGAAGGAAGACCGTGACATGTCAGTACTCCTTGGCTGGGCGCCTTCAGCTCACAGCGCAGCAGAATTGCTTAAGCATAATCCGTGTCACCGCTTGATTACAAGCAAGAGCAGACGCAAGAAGCAGCGCCATGCACGATTCGATGAATCGCCCGAAGTGGGCGACCAGTGGGTGTTCGTCGCAATGGATGCGGAAACCAAACTGGTGCCTACGTTCGTGGTCGGCAAGCGTACGGAGGAAACCACGTGGTACTTCATGCAGGACTTGGCCGCGCGCGTCTCGTCGCGTATTCAGCTAACCAGGGCAGATTAGGACACTACCCAGACGGCACATCCTGGATACCCCTACCGGCGAGCGCGCTACTTCAGCCCGACGGCCGTGATACCTTAAGACGCTGGATTTTTCCAAGGGAACGTCGCCATGATACTGGAAACGGAAATCTTCAAATTTGAGCCTGACATTACCGGGATCACTTGCGCCGGACGCTTCACGCTGGGCAACCGTCTCCGCGAGTTGGAGGGGTTGGTGAACTCACTGCTCGAGGAAGGGGTGCGCAAGCTGGTGCTCGACCTGACTCACGTTGAATTCGTGGACAGCGCAGGGCTGGGCGTGATCATGCACATCTCCGGCGAGATCGAGCAGAAGGGCGGCCAACTGCGCATAGCAGGCGGCAATGAGCAGGCGCATCGCCTGTTCGAGATCACGCACACCGGGAAAATCCTGGCTATTGATCCCGACCTGGTGACCAGCGTAAGAAAGTTGCAAGACGACGCAGCGCCGGCCGCTGCTCAGTCCTCCTGAATAGGCGCTCCGGAGTCCAGTTGCAGCCCGCCGGTTAAGTCACTGATTCTTTCGACACGGTGCTCCAGGCACCACTTCTCCAGCGAATCAACCAACGTCTCGCAGGCGCACGGGTCCCAGAAATTAACCGTGCCGACTTCTATGGCACTTGCGCCCGCCAGCATGAACTCGACCACATCTTCAGCCGTGCTGATGCCGCCGATGCCGATCACGGGAATTTTCACCGTTTTGGCCGCCTCCCACACCATGCGCAGCGCGATCGGCTTTATGGCCGGGCCGGAGAGGCCGGCGGTAATGTTCGAGATTCGTGGCTTGCGGGTCTCGGCGTCGATCGCCATGGCGACGAAGGTATTTACCAGCGAGATAGCGTCCGCGCCTGCGTCCTCGGCGGCGCGGGCTACGTCGGGAATGCTGGTTACGTTGGGCGAAAGCTTCACGACCAAGGGGCGCGCGGCGATTTTCTTCACTGCGCTGACCACTTCGAACAGCATTTTGGGGTCACTGCCGAAGCTGATGCCTCCGCATTTGGTGTTGGGGCACGAGACATTCAACTCGTAGGCGGCAATACCTTCGCCCTCGTTGAGGACGCGTACTACGTCTTCATACTCCTCTTGCGCGTGCCCGAAAACATTGCAGAAGAAAACGATGTTGCTGATTTTGCGGAGCAGTGGAAGTTTTTCTTCCAGGAACGCTGGCGCGCCGATGTTCTGCAGGCCTATGGCGTTCAACATTCCGGCGGCGGTTTCGAACAGGCGCGGAGGCGGATTACCGGGCATGGGCTCGCGCGAGAGGCCCTTGGTGACGAAGCCGCCAAGGCGGTGCAGGGTGACTACATCCTCGAATTCCACACCGTAGCCGAAGCTTCCGCTGGCCGCCATCACGGGATTCTTCAGCGTAATGCCGGCGACATTGACGCTCATATCGAGCCCGGGCTTCGAGGCCGGACTCACGCGTGTGTCCCCGTCATTGCGCTTCTCTTTCGCGAGGCAGGGTAATTGGCTGCCTCACAGTCGCAGTGCGCTCCAGCTTGTCCCAGGCGAATCCCCGGCCTTCCATGGCGCGCTTCAGCGTCCTGATAAGCACCACCGAGAATAGCTGGCGGTAAGCGAAGCGCTGCAACCAGACGTGACCCAGCAACAGGAAATCGCGCTTTCCTCCGGGCTGTTGGCGTTCCAATGTGAAAGCGATGGTGGAGGCGATGAAATCGATCACCATGAACAGCGCGAAGTACACCACCAATCGCTGGAAGCTTGCCGGGTTCGCGGACTCCGGATGGAAATGCTTGTTGACGAAGTACGTCACTGCGCCGACCACGAACATGATATCAATGAACGGCGAAACCAGCGGAAGAATAATCTGGAAGATGACCATATTGGGTATTGCCACCCAGCCCAGCGCGCCCTTTTGCTTCACCGCGGCGCGGTGCTTCCAGACCGACTGCATAATACCGAAGGACCAGCGGAAACGTTGCCGCATGAGACCGCTAGCCGTACTCGGCGCCTCCGTGTAAGCCAGTGCGCGGTCCTCATAATTCACCCAATAACCGGCCTGCAAAAGTGCCATGGTGAGATCGGCGTCCTCAGCAACCGTGTCGTGCTGATAGCCACCGGCTGCGCGCACAGGAGCGGTACGCCATGCGCCAATGGCTCCGGGTACCACGCTGACCGCGTTCAGTGTGTTCAGTGCCCGACGCTCGAAGTTCTGACTGGTGATGTACTCCAGCGCCTGCCAACGCGTCCACAGGTTGACGCGATTGCCGACCTTGGCATTACCGGCCATGGCCGCGACCCTGGGATCGCTGAAGTGCTGCACCAGCTTCGAAACCGCGTCGGGGGCGATGATGGTATCGGCGTCAATGCCGATGAAAAGCTCTTCGGTCACGTACTCAAGGCCGTAATTGAGGGCGTCGGCCTTGCCGGAATTTGACTTGGTAAGAACGGTCACGCGACCGTCGGCGATCTCCTTCTGGAAGGCGTTGCGGGTGACCTCAAGAGTTGTGTCCGTCGAGCCATCATCGATCACGATGACGCGCAACTTCTTATAATTGGAGTCGAGCGCCGAGCGCACCGTGCGTTCGATCACTTTCTCCTCGTTGAACGCCGGGATCAGCACGGCAACAGCGGGCTGGTAGTTCGGGTCAAAGATGGTTTTGCGGCGGTGGAAGCGGTCGAAGATGGCTAGCGCGCCGACCAGCACTAAGCGCCCGCTCATGAGAACGTCACCTACGAAGAAGACGAAGATGATGAGCGATGAGATACCGGCGAACATGGAGAAGCTGAGACCGTCAATCCAGGCTGCCCAGCGCTCATGAGTTGCGATGGCGGGCATGACGTCGGCACGGGTCTTGCCCATTAGCTCAGAGACGGGCACGACTTCATAACCGCGCGCTTTCAATCCGTCGATGATCTGCGGCAATGCCTTAACGGTTTCGCGGCGGTCTCCACCGCCATCATGCAGCAGAATGACGTTGCCGCAGGCGAGATTGGCGGGCTGGCAGGGCGGCAGGTTCGCAAGCACATCGCTAACGACCTCGTCCGCGGAGCGCCGCGGATTGTCGTGCCAATCGTTAGGGTCGATCTTGTCGCCGACGGTGATGTAGCCCAGGTCCTGCGCCAGTTCCAGCGGACGTACCTGGTCCGCGGTATCGGGCTCCTGGTCGATGGAGTACGGCGGACGGAACAGCACCGGCTTCACCCCGAGCTTGCCTTCAAAGAACCGCTCAGTGAGATTCAGTTCCACCTCAAAGTAGCGCTTGGAGATGTTGCTGATATCGGGATGGGTGAAAGTGTGGTTACCGATCTCGTGACCTTCGTTGTAAATGCGCTTGGCGATGTTGGGATACTTCTGGGCTTCCACTCCGATCAGGAAGAAAGTCGCGGAGACGCCCTTTTCTTTTAGGACATCGAGGATCTTCGGTGTCCACTCGGGGTCGGGGCCGTCATCGAAGGTAATGGCAACCTTGTTGGGCGAACTGCCGTACATGTTGACTTCGTACGGCTGGGGCATAGTCTTGAAGATCTCATCGCTGACCAGATTGTTGGGATCCACCTTGATCTCGCGCTCGCCGGGGGCGGGGCGGGCGTCGATGCGTAGAATCTCACCGGCGCCTTCGATATCGACGTCCTGACCGGGCGGAACGGTTTCGAGCTTCGCGGGCGCGTTTGCTTCATAAGGCTTATCCCACACTGCCCAGAGTGAACGGTCCTCGGAGCCGAGCCGCCACAGGGCGAAGGTGTAAATGCCCAGAGCGTGCGCGCTACGCATCTGGTTGAGCGCCGTCACCCCGTCGAGAAACCAAACATCGTGCCGGACGTTGTTATCGTCGAGATAGGCGAAGTGCGGGTTCATCGCATCGTCATCGAAGACAACGTCGGTCGCGGCGTCCGAAGCCTCCAGCCACGCGTCCTGCACCGAGACACTGTGCACCGCTTCCGGCGGAGTGCCTTTCTTCTGGCCCTTCTTCATGGCCCAGTCGTAACCGTAGTTGCCGACCGCACAGATAATTTTTTCCTTGGGGATGACCTTCAGCGCTTCCCGCAGGTTCTTGAGGAACCAGTCCTGTCCAGCCACTGATCCGGGCTCACCGCCGGGATAGTGCTGGTCGTAATTCATCAGGATCAGGCCGTCGGAGATTTTCGCAATACCCGCATAGTCGAATTCCCTATCGTTCACCGGCACCGCGATGTAGAGCTTCATGCCCTTGGCATGCAAATCGTCATAGAGTTCTTGCACCAGCGCGTGATAGTCATTGCGCGAGGTCTCGGGAACGGCTTCGATGTCGAGCGTGAGACCCTTATACTGATCTGTGGCCAGGAATGCCATCAGTTCGCTACAAAATCGCTGGCGCGCCGCTTGGCTAGCCAAGAATTGTGCGGTTAGCTCAGGCCGCCATTCGTTGGTGATAGGGTCGAAGTTATTGACCAGCGGGAGTACTTCCGTCGCTGCCTTCTCTCCCTTGAGGAACGGCATGACTTTCTCGTCGATCTGACGGGGCTTGCCCTTGTCATCCATCACATCATAAAGCGTATTAAGCTCGGTGACGGCCTGCAGCCTGCCGTCGGGAGTGAGCACATGCATCCACTCGGGGAAGAGCAGGTCTATCTGCGGGTAATACTCCTTCAACGAGGCGAAGCTGGCGGCATCCCACTTTACATAAAACGCGCCTCGAATGCCTTCGTCAGAGTTCAATACGACTTGCGATGCGGGGCGCTTGGTCTTGCGGTGAGTGTTTTGGGCCTTCGTAGGTTTGCGCTTCTGGTTGTCCTTGAGCGCGTGGTAGGGTTTCTTGATTCCGGGAAGCGCGACGCCGGGTACCGACGATCCGCGAACGATGGTGACGATGAAGAAAATCACCAGCATCGTGATGACGATTACGCAGGTATCCAGAATGAGTCGCAGGCGGCGCCAGCGCTTGCGATTCGCGTCAAAGAAGATCTGTTTCGACTGAGGCATTCGAGGCCAAGTCAATCGTAGCACCTGGCAATTGGCCCTTGGTATTTGGTGCTTGGTGTTTGGCTCTTAGGACTCAACTGGTACGCGCTCCGGCTAAATGCTAACCGCCAAGTACCAAGTGCCAATTACCAAATGCTATATTCGCCACGTGCTGGAACAGGAGTGCAAATCACCGGGGAGAGATGAACCGCGTCCGTTCTGGTCGATGCTCTGGGAGTCTCGGAAGTACTTCCTGCTGGTCACACTCGCCGCATTTGCCTTGCGGCTATTCTTCTACATTAGATTCCCGCATGTTACCGGCGATTCGCTGATTTATGGCGATATCGCCAGGAATTGGCTCGACCACGGCATCTATGGGCTTTCCCGTGCCCTGGGTCCGCAGCCGACCTGGATTCGCTTGCCCGGCTATCCCGCATTCCTGGCCGCCTGTTTCGTGTTGTTTGGGCGAGAGCACTATCACGCGGTCCTGCTGGCGCAGATCGTCATTGACGTCGCCGGCTGCTTTTTTACCGCCGACTTGGCGCGCCGAACTGTTTCAGTACGTGCTGGACGTCTGGCTTTCCTGCTGGCGGCGCTTTGTCCCTTTACGGCTAATTACGCCGTCGCGCCGCTAGCCGAGACGTTGAGCATCTTCTTTGTCGCGGTGGCGTTGGATTGTGCCGTCGCAGCATTCACGGCCTTGAACGAAGGACGGAGTTCTTGGACGGCATGGACGTGGTGCGGGTTGGCTGTGTCGGCCGGGATCATGCTGCGCCCGGACGGAGGCATCCTGCTGATCTCGATCGGATTGTTCTTGTTGTGGCGGATGTGGCAGCGGCCCGGGGAGCGAGCTCACCTGTTTGGGGCGGGCGCGCTGGTGCTGGCAATCGCCATTGCTCCGCTGGTGCCCTGGACGCTGCGCAACTGGCGAGACTTCCACCGCTTCCTGCCGCTGGCTCCGCGCTACGCCAACGATCCCGACGAGTTCGTGCCCGAAGGCTTCGACAAATGGGTGCGGACGTGGATCGCGGACTTCGTCTCGACCGACGAAATTTACTGGAACATTCCAGGCGACGCAATCGACGAGCACCTGCTGCCCTCACGCGCGTTCGACAGCGCGGAGCAACGCGAGAAGACCGAAGCTATCTTCCGCGATTACGACAGAATCCGCTTCGTGAACCCTGAGCTGAGCGCTCGCTTCGGCGAGCTGGCAAATGAGCGCATAAGGGCTCACCCTTTGCGCTACTACGTGTGGCTACCAATGTTGCGCATCGGCGACATGTGGGTCAGGCCGCGGACTGAAATGCTGCCAGTCACCTCACGCTGGTGGGAATACTGGAATGATCGCCACGATTTCATGGTTGCGGCCATTTGGGGGTTGCTGAATTTACTCTGCCTGTTTGCGGCGGTGAAGGGAGTGGTACACGGCCCGCGCCCGCGATATCTCGCGCTAATGCTGCTATTCGTGCTGTTGCGCTCGGCGTTCTTGGGGTCGCTGGAAAATCCTGAGCCGCGGTACACTCTGGAATGCTATCCCATCGTGTTTGTGTTGGGCGCGTCCTGGATGTCGGGATGGAAGAGGGGAGCGGCCTCTGACCCAAAACCCGATCCATCAGGATGACAAACCAGAATCAAATGTCTAGGTTCTTCACATCGAGCGCGTTTTCCTCGATGAACTTGCGGCGCGACTCCACATCTTCGCCCATCAGGGTGGAGAAGATGTTCTCGGTTTCGGCTATGTCTTCCAGTTTCACCGACAGCAGCGTGCGGCGCTCGGGATCCATGGTCGTCTCCCAAAGCTGCTGTGAGCTCATTTCGCCGAGTCCTTTATAGCGCTGTATGGTGTAGTCCTTGCGACCCTCGTTGAGCACATAGTCGAACAGCTCACGAGCGGAAGTTTTCTCTACCGTTTCAGCTTCCGTCTTGCGCTTGGACGTCTTGGGACTCTTCTGTTCTGCCTTTTCCTGGTCGGCGCGTTCGGCGTCGCTGAGCTCCTCTTTGCCGTTGCCGGCGGCTTCCTTTTTCACGGTCTCGATGAAGTACGGCGGCAGCATGTACTGCTCGATCTGCTTGTACTTCGACATCATCTGCCGATACTCGGGGGTGGAAGCCAGCTCCCAATTGATGACGTGCTCGGCGCCCTGCGAGTTCACAAACGTCACTTCCCACAGGCTGTGTTCTTCTTCAAAGCGCCTTTCGATGCTCTTGATGCCGCGATCTTTGGCGATCGCCTTCAGCGACTTTTCCAACGCGACAATCTTCTTGGGCAGGTTCTTGCTGTCGCCTTCAAAATCCGCACGCTTGACCAGGTCGGTGCGCGGAAGCACTTCGCTAATCTTCTCGTCGCGAATGCGCTTGTCCACCTTGTCGAAGAAGCCGATGTAATCGTTCAGCGTGGTCATGAACTTGGTGAGCGGAGCGCCTTCCAGCGCCGCAGCGCCCTCTCCGTAGCGCACCACGATGCCGTCGGCGGCACGCTTCACCATTACCTTCACGAACTCCGCGTCGTTCTTGATGTACTGCTCAAACTTGCCCTTCTTGACGCGATACAGCGGCGGCTGAGCGATGTACACGTTGCCGCGCTTGATGAGGTCCTGCATGTGGCGGAAGAAAAACGTGAGCAGTAGCGTGCGAATGTGCGACCCGTCCACGTCTGCGTCGGTCATGAGGATAATCTTGCCGTAGCGCAATTTGGAGGCGTCAAAATCTTCCTTGCCGATGCCCGTGCCCAAGGCTGTGATCATGGCGCGGATTTCCTCGTGACCGAGCATCTTGTCGTAGCGCGCCTTCTCAACGTTCAGGATCTTGCCCTTCAGCGGCAGGATTGCCTGGAAACGGCGATCGCGCCCTTGTTTGGCGGTGCCGCCGGCGCTTTCACCTTCGACCAGATAGACCTCGCAGCGGTCGGGTTGGCGCTCAGAGCAGTCAGCCAACTTGCCCGGCAGTCCGCCACCATCGAGCGCTCCTTTGCGACGCGTGAGGTCACGGGCCTTGCGAGCCGCCTCACGCGCGCGCGCGGCTTCGACGGCTTTGTTGATGATCTTTCTTGCCACTGGCGGGTTCTGCTCGAAGAAAGCCCCCAGACGCTCATTTACGAATGCCTGCACCACGCCGGCAATATCGGAATTAAGCTTACCCTTGGTCTGGCCTTCGAACTGCGGTTGCGGCAACTTCACGCTCACCACTGCCACGAGTCCCTCGCGGACGTCATCACCAGTGAGGTTCTCTTTCACGTCCTTGAACAGGCCTAGCTGTTGGCCCGCGTAGTTGATGGTGCGCGTCAGTGAAGTCCGAAAGCCCGACAAATGCGATCCGCCATCGACGGTGTTGATGTTGTTAGCAAAACTGAACACTGTTTCGGAGTATCCGTCGTTATACTGCAACGCGATCTCCATCGTTACGCCGTCGCGCTCTACTTCCATGTAGATTGGCTTGTCGTGCAGAACGCTCTTGCCGCGGTTCAAGTGCTTAATGAACTCGGCGATGCCGCCGTTGTACTTGAATTCGGCGCGCTTGGGTTCCCCGCTTTTCGGATCGGTGGCCCGTTCGTCGGTGAGGGTGATCAATAATCCTTTGTTGAGGAAGGCCATCTCGCGCAGGCGCTGCGCCAGAGTGTCGTAGTTGTATTCCGTCGAGGTAAAGATTTCCCTATCGGGAAGGAATCGGACTTTGGTCCCACGTTTCTTGGTAGTGCCGGTTTTCTTCAGCTTGCTTGTGGGTTCACCTTTGGAGTAAGTCTGCTCCCACACCGAACCCTCGCGCCAGATCTCGAGCTCGAGCAGATGGCTCAGCGCGTTAACGCAGGAGACCCCCACGCCGTGAAGTCCACCCGAAACTTTGTAGGTCGAGCTGTCGAACTTGCCGCCGGCGTGCAACATGGTCATTACGACCTGGGCCGCGGGCAGACGCTCGCCGTCAACTTCCATCTCCTCAACGGGAATGCCGCGACCGTTGTCCACCACCGTGATGGAGTTGTCGATGTGGATGGTGACGTCAATGTGGTCGGCAAATCCCGCCAACGCTTCGTCAACCGAGTTGTCCACAACTTCGTAAACGAGGTGATGCAAACCCAGTTCACCGGTTGAACCGATATACATGGCTGGGCGCTTACGCACTGCTTCCATGCCGCCCAAGACCTTGATGGAATCTGCGGTATATTCGCCCTCGGCGTTGCCAGCGCCATTCTTGCCGTTCTTCTGAGGCAGCTTTTCGCCTTGCGCTTCACCGGACTTAATATTTTCTGCAGCCGCGGTAGCGGCCGACTGAGAATCTTTCGGGGACATCCTGCTCCATTCCATCGGCAGCACAATCGGGTGGGCTGCCGCTTTCCTGCCGACAGATCGCAGCAGTACGGGCTATCTTGGCAGATAACCCCTATCTACTTTAAATTTCAATGGCTTAAGCGCCTCACGATCCTTCTTGATTGTAACATGAAGGGAGCGCCTTCGGCGAGCACTCATATTGGGTGTAAACCTTTATTCCTCATCTATTTACGAGCCTTGGAGCTTGGGCTCTAAGCTGCGTCGGGCCAAGGCTGGTCGGAGAGGGCTAGAAATACACATAGCCAGTTACGTTAATAGTAATATTCGCGACCGGAAATCCGCTGCGCTGTCAAGTTTACGCAAACACTGAAGTGCAAAACGCGCACTTACGCGCGTCGACAGGAATGTCGCTCTGGCACTCCGGGCACTTCTTCTTATCAGGAAGCGCCTGCTTCTCGTAACGCTTCATCAACGTATTCACCGGCAACACCACAAAGTAGTACACCGCCGCCGCAATCAGCAGGAAAGAGATGATCGCGTTGAAGAAGTCTCCGTAGAGAAACTTGGCACCGTTGAATTCGAAATAGCAACTGGAGAAATCAGGCTTGCCCGCGATGGCGGCTATGATGGGGGTGAGCAGGTCCTTCACAAACGCAGTAACGACTGCTCCGAACGCTGCGCCGAGAACGACACCGACTGCCAAATCGACTACGTTGCCGGCGCAGAACAAATTCGCGAAATCTTTTAAACATAGGAAGCCCTCCCTGAGAGATGCCCTCTACGTTACGTGACAGAGCGACCCTGTTTCAACATCTATCGGGAAGCTCATCGCCACCGAAACGCATACGAACCGCTATTTTAGGCCCTCAACGCAGCGCAACCCGCAACGCACTTCTAGCGTCTTAAACCTGAAAGGAGGCAAAACGACGAATGGCACCAGCACGAAAATCAAGCTCGAAATCATCGTATGGCATCGGTACCCGCAAATACGGTCCGAAGGCACAAAAGAGCGTTGAACGGGAGATGCACGAATTCAAGCAAGGCAAGCTGAAGTCTGGAAGGAGCGGCAAGAAGGTGACCAACCCCAAACAGGCCATCGCAATCGGACTCAGCGAGGCTCGACGTTCGGGCGCGAAGGTCCCACCCAAGAAAGACGCTGCCTAGCGTCCAGCAAAAATGGGGGCGGAATTGCTCCGCCCCATGTCTAGATCATTGGTCTAGATCATTGGCCCGCTGTTAGCCTACTTTTACAGCCGCCTTTTCCTGCCATGAGGCTTGCAGCTTACGATGCTCCACGCCAGTGTAGATCTGCCTCGGACGCGCAATCTTCTGCTCCGGATCCTGGACCATCTCATTCCATTGCGCCAGCCAACCGGCGGCCCGCGGAATCGCGAACAGCACGGTAAACATATCCGGCTGGAAGCCCATAGCTTGATAAATGATTCCCGAGTAGAAGTCCACATTCGGATAGAGCTTGCGAGTGACGAAGTACTCGTCCGCGAGCGCAATTCGCTCCAACTCGAGTGCGATGTCGAGTCGCTGGTTGCGTCCTGTGACCTCGAACACTTCGTTGGCAACGGCCTTGATGATGGCGGCGCGCGGGTCGTAATTCTTGTACACCCTGTGCCCAAAGCCCATGAGCTTGAGCTCACCCTCCTTCACACGCTTAATGTAACCCGAGATGTTTTTCACCGAACCGATCTCATCCAGCATGCGCAGCACTTCTTCGTTCGCGCCGCCGTGCAGCGGCCCGGAGAGAGCCGACGCGGCACCGGCCATCGACAAGTACGGATCAGCCTGCGAGCTGCCCACCACTCGCATCGTTGTCGAACTGCAGTTCTGCTCATGATCGGCGTGCAGGATGAATAGGACATCCAGCGCGCGCGCGATGACCGGGCTGGCCACATACTTGGGCTCGGTCATCTTCCACAGCATGTTCATGAAGTTTTCGGTGTAACTGAGGTCGTTATCGGGATTGACATAGGGATGGCCACGGCGGTGACGATAGGAACACGCAGCCAACGTCGCCATCTTGGCGATCAGGCGAACGATCTGCTTGTGACGGTTCTCCGGATCGTGCACGTCCTTCGCCTCAGGATATACGGTCGAGAGAGCTGCCAGCGTGCTCACCAGGATCCCCATTGGATGGGCATCATAGCGGAACCCGTCAATGAAATGCTTGGTATTCTCGTGCAGCATGGTGTGGAAAGTGATGTCGTGCGTCCACTCCTTGTCCTGCTCGGGTGTTGGCAGCTCACCGTTGAGCAGCAGGTAAGCCACCTGCAGGTAGGTGCAGTGCTCGGCGAGGGTTTCGATATCGTAGCCGCGATAACGAAGGATGCCCTTGTCGCCGTCGATGAAGGTGATACTGCTTTTGCATGAAGCGGTGTTCATGAATGCGGGATCGTAGGTCATGACACCGAAGTCCTCGGGATCAGTCTTGATCTTCCGCAGATCCATGGCGCGGATGGTCCCGTGCTCGATCGGAGCTTCATAGGTTTTGTCGTTGCGTTGGTCCGTAATGGTCAAAGCGTTTTTCGGCATGACCTGTCCTCCTGGTAGAAGCGTATGAGAGTAGGGAGCAATACTGTGAACGAGTGTTCGTTCCCAAGCATTCTATCGCCCGGGGCCACGCCCAGGAAACACAATAAGCACAAGGACGTGAGACGGCCGTCACACACGAGTGTGACCTCGCGCACCGGACACGGGACGCAAACTCCAGGCTTATTTTTCCTTGCTCTAGGTGTCTTTCGAGGAGGAAGTGTCTTTGGAAGAAGACGTCTCGGTCTTAGGAGTCTCCGTCTTGCTCTCCGAAGAGGAAGAGGAAGCCGAACCGTTTCCGCTCGAAGCACGGGAACCATGGGCTTTCTTGGCGTAATCGGTAACGTACCAGCCGGAACCTTTGAACTGCACGGCAGGTGCTGAAAGCAGTTGCTCCATCTCCCCCCCGCAATGCGGACAAACAGTTAACGGCTCATCGGAAAATTTTTGGATGCGCTCGGTCAGGCTATGGCATTTCTTGCACTGATATTCGTAAAGAGGCAACTCGGGATCCCCAATCGGTCTAACGTATCGATTCTATTTTTCGCAATCGGTCGCGGTCAATTTTGGCGCGTAACCGTGCGCGCACAGATCGGCCTTGCATCTTGTCGCCTCCACCATGAAACTAAGCGGATGAAAGTCATCGCAATCATACCGGCGCGGCTGACTTCCGCCCGATTGTCGCGCAAGATCCTGCGCGAGATCGCCGGACGGCCGATGCTAGCTCACGTATACGTGGCTGCGCGCGCCTGCTCTCAATTGCAAGACGTGATCGTGGCGACGGATTCGGAAGAGATCGCGGCTCTGTGCCGCCAAAACGGCTGGCATTTTCGTCTAACATCGCCCGCGCACCGCAGCGGGACAGAACGCATTCACGAAGTTGCGCAGAAGGTTGAAGCGGATATCTATCTCAACGTGCAGGGCGATGAGCCACTCGCCCGACGTGAGCATCTCGACGTTCTGCTGACCCTGATGGAACGTGACGATGTGAAGGTTGGAACACTTAAGACTCCGTGCTCAACGGAGGACAGGAACAACCCGAACGCAGTGAAAGTGGTCACGGCGCTTGATGGCCGTGCACTTTACTTTTCCCGGGCCACGATTCCATTCGATCGCGACGGCCGAGGACGGCTGCGCTACTATAAACACTTGGGCTTCTATGCCTATCGCAAAGCTGCGCTGGACGCCTTTTGCGCGTGGCCGGAGTCGGACCTAGAGCGCAGCGAGCGCCTGGAACAGTTGCGCTTCCTCGACCACGGCATCCCAATTCATGTGGCCGAAACTCCATTCGATACGGTTGGCGTAGATACCGAGGCAGACTTGCAGCGGGCGGAAGCGATCATCCGCGGAATGTCTAAGTAAGCGGCTGGACTTCCGGTTGTTGCTGCTGGCCCGCCCACGCCTCAGCCGCGGCGATGCGCTTGCCAATCGAGGGATGCGAGTGGAAGAGTAGCTCGACAACTTTCGAGGGTTCGCGCTCCGCAAGGTTTTGGTCGGCGAGCTTCTGCATTGAACTGATGAAGGGCGCGATCGCCGAGATGTTTTCCCAGGCGTAACGATCGGCTTCCCGCTCGTGCCGGCGCGAGATCGCATTCAAGGCGGGCATCAGCAGGAAACTCAGGATGGTCACGACCAGCACGATGAGCGGTAAGTTAGCGAAGTCATAGAGTCGCGGGGTGAGCACCGGAAACCAGGCTCTGGCAATCACAAACCGTAGCACCTGATTGACCAGCCAAAAGCCGAAGAACGTAACCCCCACTTGCATGAGAATGCTTTTCAGAATGTGTCGGCGGACATGGTGCCCGAGTTCATGGGCGAGGACAGCCTCGATTTCATCGTCGGAATAATGTTCGAGCAGCGTGTCAGAGAGGATGATGCGACGGGTTGAACCAATTCCGGTGAGCGCGGCGTTCGCCTTCTTCGACTTCTCCGAGAGCTTCCACTCATATACGCCGCGGACGCGCGTGCCCGCTCGCTCGCCCAGCTTCGTCAGACGCTCGCGCAGGCCATCGTTCTCCAGCGGCTGGAACTTATAGAAGATAGGCAGGAGCACGACTGGCGCGAGCTGAGCCATCAGCAGGAATAGACCGACGAAGACTGCCCACGCGATGATCCACCACCGCTGCGGCGCCATGCGAATAATGCCATACACGATTTCGACCATAATGGCGCCGAGCACGAGATTGAGCAGCCACCCCTTGCATTCGTCCCACAGCCAGCTGCCCAGTTTCTGGTTCGACAAGTGGTATTGATGTTCGAGGCGGAAGCCGATGAAATCGAACGGTGCGCCGAGTAATTTCGCGATGACCGAAAACATCAGCACATACAGGAAGACCGCCAGAATGTAATTCTGATGCCCGCCCAGATATGACCAGTCACGGAGTTTCCCGGTCCAGCCGGTTACCAGCAGCACCACCAGCAAGGCGAAGCCGATGCCAGCATCGGCCAGACTCAGCCAGCGCTGCACGCGGTTGTAGCGGCGCACCTCCGGCGAATCGGCTGGTCGCGGATTGGGAGTTGTTGCCATCCTCTGAGAATGGGAGAACGATCTGCATTAAACTCTGTCGTTCTCCGGTCGTGATTCCAGTATGCCAGAAATGCCGGTGCGACTTCAGGCGGAGGAGCCCACTTCCTGTCCGGTCTTGACGAACGCTTCGGTCTCCTTCAATATCTGCGACACCAACTCCGGCGAAGCCGCCTCGCAATAAATCCGCAGCAGGGGCTCGGTCCCGGAGGCGCGAACGAGCACCCAGGCTTCCGCGCCGCTACCGTAGGTCGGAGCGTCAAGGAAGAACTTCACGCCATCCAGCGTCTCCAACTTCTGCACAGCGAAGCTGCCGACCTTCGCGGGCTTGGCGCCGGCACGACTCATGGCGTCGTCCTTGGCCTCGTTGCTGAGGTGCAAATCGAAGCGCCCATAGTGATGCGGCCCATACGTCTGCTGCAAGTCGCGCACGAGTTGGCCAAGCGGTTTGCCTGCTTCCGCCATAATGTGGGCCAGCAGTAGCGAATTCAGAATGCCGTCGCGCTCCGGCATGTGCCGCGTAATGCCAATCCCACCTGATTCTTCGCCGCCAATCAGGATGTCGCGCTCCAGCATGAGATCGCAGATGTACTTGAAGCCGATGCCGCACTCGATAAGCTTGCGACCGTACTTGGCGCAAATGCGATCCAGCATGCGCGTTGTGTTGAATGCCCTGACTACGTCGCCTGACCAGTTCTTATGGGTCAGCAGCCATTCGAGAATAATCGAGAAGCACTTGTGCGAATCGACGAAGCTGCCGTCCTCAGCGACAGCGCCAAGACGATCAGCGTCTCCGTCGGTGGCCATACCAGCCTGGCAGCGCTCGCGCACCACCGTTTCCTGCAGCAAAGCGATATGTGGCGGAATCGGCTCCGGATTGATGCCGGGAAAGAGGGGGTTGAGCTCGGCACGGATTTCCAGGTGCTCGATGCCGTTCTCAGTGAAGATGCCCTTCAGGACGCCGCGTCCGGCGCCATACATTGCGTCAACGGCGAACTTGAAGCCGGCCTTCTGAATCGCGCCTAGATCCACGAAGTTCTTGATCGCTGCGACGTAGGGCGACTTGAAGTCGGTAGGCGTTACGCTGCCGCCCTTGCGTTCGAGGCGCGGCGAATCCAACTCGCTCTCGATGGATTTCATGATCGCGGGCGTACCTGAGCCGCCGTACCACGCCTTGTACTTCACACCATTCCAATTGAAGGGATTGTGGCTGGAGGTAATCATCACGCCGCCGGCGGTTCCGAGACGCTTTACCGCAAAGGAGAGTGCGGGAGTCGGCGTGTAGTCGTTGGAAAGGCGCACCGCGATCCCGGCTGCCGCCAGGACCTCCGAGATAATTTCGGCTGCGCGCTGCGAAGCAAAACGAGTGTCATAACCGACCACCAGCCCTTTGCTCGCGTCCTCGTTCTTGTGGACATAGGTCGCCATCGCATTGCCGACGCGCCGCACGCTATCGAAGGTAAAGTCGTCGGCGATGATGCCGCGCCATCCATCGGTGCCGAACTTGATTTGTGCTGCCATCAATTCTCGCTTTCGAAACTTACACCAGCCGCTTCAGCTTCTTCTCATCCAGATGCTCCACCACTTTGCCGACATCCTGTGCATGATCGAGGGTGGTAATGAGGAGGGCGTCATCGGTTTCGACAACAACCAGGTTCTTCACTCCCACGGCCGCAACGAACTTGCCTTCGGAATGAATGAAGTTCCCCTCCGCATTTAGGGCGAAGCTCTGCGGCGCGCGAATTACATTCGCCCCGTCTTCGCCCGAACTGTGATGTTCGTATAACGCCGTCCAGGACCCAAGATCGTTCCATCCAAAACTCGCGGGAATGCAATAGATGCTGGACTTGCCTTCGCCCTTTGCTGAGCGCGGTTCGAGCAACGCGTAATCGATGCTGATGTTCTCGCACTTGGGATAAAGCCGCACGAAAGTTCGCTCGAAGCTGCGACTTCCATAGCTCGCGGCAATCTCGTCCAGCAGCGGCGCCGTGTTGGGCAGATGCTCGCGTAGGGCGTCAGCCAGGGTGCGCGCACCCCAGACAAACATTCCGCTGTTCCAAAAGAAATTCCCTGCCCTCATGAACTGCTCTGCTACCTCGGCAGATGGCTTCTCGGTGAAGCGACGCACCTGCAGCACGCGTTTGGCGGACTCGCCGCCCGCCTCGATGTAGCCGTAGCCGGTTTCAGGACGTGTTGGGGGAATGCCGATCACCACAATGTTTGCGCCGTTGGCCGCGATCTGGGCGGCGCGCTTGATGTCCTCACGGAAGCGCTTCCCGCTCTGGATGACGTGGTCGGACGGGAACATCCCGATGACTGCCTTTGGATCGCGGCGCGCCAGAAGAAATGCCGCCAATCCAATCGCCGGCGCCGTGTTCCGTCCGACTGGCTCGGCAATGATCTGTTTCTTCTCCAGGCCTTTAAGCTGCCGCACAATCGCGTCGCGAAGGTCACCGTTGGTGATGATCCAAAACTGCTTCGCCTTCGACAGCGGCAGCAGGCGCGCCACCGTCTCCTGGATCATGCTCTTCTCGCTGTTGAGCGGCAGTAGTTGCTTGGCCATACGCTTGCGGCTCAACGGCCAGAAGCGGGTGCCGCGTCCACCGGCGAGAATTACGGGATAGAAACTAGACTTGCCCACGTTCGATTCCTTTCCTACAGGGCGCTAACTGCCTGCCCCAGCACCGTTTCTGGCTCTGCGACAGTCCCTGCCGGCAAAGCCATGCGCATGATCTCGAGTTCCCACTGCGGACGTACGGTGTATTCGCCCACTGCGGCTGGGATGACGACAGCTTCTCCAGTCGCGAAGCTGATGGGCGCCATGCCTTGCGACTCCAGGATGCCCGCGCCATCGATCGCGACCACGATTTGTGGCGAAGCAGGCGTGACCTCGGTCCGTAATGGCTCGCGCAGCCTGACTTTCTCAACCTGGAAAAACGGCGAGCGCACTAGGACGTCAGGCGGATCATTGGCATGCCGGACCACCTTGCCTGCGTTGGTGTGCAGTTTCGTAGCCGCCAGTCCTTCGGCGATGTGCAGCTCCCGCGGCCGCCCGTAGTCATACAGGCGATAGGTGATGTCGCAGGTCTGCTGCGTCTCGACCAGGATCATCCCGCCGCCAATGGTGTGCACCGTTCCAGCGGCGATGTACAGCATGTCACCCTGATGCACATCCACCCAGTTCAGGAGTTCTTCGGCATGCTGATCGCGGATAGCTCGCTCGAAATCCTGCAGGCTCGTACCGGCTTTCAATCCCAGCGCAACTTGCGCCCCGGGTTTGGCCGCAAGCGCATACCAGCACTCAGTCTTTCCGCATGGCTGGCCGCCCTTTCGAGCCTGCTCATCGTCGGGATGCACCTGCACCGAAAGCTTGCTGCCGGGGAAAAGAAATTTCACCAGTAGAGGAAAGCGGTCGTCGTAGGGCGCGGCCGCTCCAACCAGATCACGCCGATATTGCTTCGAGAGTTCGCTGAGTGTGCGACCCGCCAGCGGCCCATTGGCAACCCGATTGTCTTCCCAGGTAAGCCAGCTTTCGCCGATCGGATCTTTGATGCTCTTGACGTAGATGGGCCGAAGGTCACGCACTCCCCAAGGGCGTTCATCGAAGATCGGCATCAGCAGCAATGGGTAAAGTTCGGACATAGCAAAACGCTGCCGTGCCTACAAGCTGGCAAAGAACTTGCGCATGCGATCCAATCCGCGCTCCAGGTTCTCCCGCGAGACCGCGTACGAGAGCCGGACATGGTCCTGGGTACCAAAGCCCTCGCCGGGTACGACCGCCACGTGTGCTTCGTGCAGCAGCCTGCGAGCAACGTCGGACGCCGAGTACAATCCCCCGCGTTCGAAGTAATGGCTCACGTTGGGATAAGCGTAGAAAGCGCCGTTGGGCGAGGCGCACGTCAGGCCAGGGATGGCGCGCAAGCCTTCCACGACCTGGTCGCGCAGAGAAATATATCCGGCCAGCATCTCCTGCACACATTGTTGCGAGCCGGTCAGCGCGGTCACCCCGGCCTTCTGCACAATCGACGTCGGATTGGAGGTGCTCTGGCTTTGCAGCTTCTGCATGGCGCTAATGATGGGCGCAGGACCCAGGGCGTAACCCAGCCGCCAGCCGGTCATGGCATAGGTTTTCGAGAGCGAGCCGATGATGATCAGCCGTTCCTTCACTTCGTGGACGCAGCCCGCCGAAAACAGGTGACCAGTGAAATTGAGGTACACGTAGCATTCGTCGGAAACCACGTAGATGCCGCGATCGTGTGCCAGCTTCAACACCGAGGTCATGTGCTCAGGCTTCATCACCGCGCCCGAAGGATTGCTGGGCGAGTTCAACACAATGACCTTGGTGCGGGGCGTGATGGCGCGTTCCACCATGTCGGCGGTCAGCGCGAAGTCATGCTTTTCGTCGGTCGCGACGTAAACCGGCTCACCGCCGGCATAGCGAACAATGTCCTTGAAGGAAACCCAGTACGGCACCGGAAGAATGACTTCATCGCCATGGTCCACCAGCACCTGGATGGCGTTGAACAACGCGTGCTTGCCGCCAACCGAGGCAATGCAGTCCTCGCGCTTGTAGTCGGAACCGAAGTCGGTGGCGTGGCGCTTTACGATGGCATCGCGCAGCTCGGCGATTCCGCCAACTGCCGTGTATTTGGTGAAATTGTTGTTGATGGCCGCAATGGCCGCTTCCTTGATGTGCTGCGGGGTTGCGAAGTGCGGCTCGCCGGCGCCGAAGTCCACCACGTCGACGCCGTTGGCGCGCAGCTTTTCGGCCTCGGCCACTACCGCCAACGTGGCCGAGACTTCGATCCGCTGGATGCGATTGGTTAGAAACGACGATAGCTGGGTTCCGGCAGCAGTCATGGTTTGGCCCTCATTTGAGATGCGCTCCTGCGGCAGACATTTGTTTTTGCGCAATCTTCTGGCGCACACGCTCTTCCACCAATTCCGGCACCAGTCCGCTGAGGGGTCCTCCCAGCTTAGCGATCTCCCGCACGATGCGCGAACTGAGATAAGAGTACTTTTCGGCAGGCATCATGAACACCGTTTCCACACGCGGCTCCATCTTGCGGTTCATCAGCGCCATCTGCAACTCGAATTCGTAGTCACTGACCGCCCGAATGCCGCGCAGCACCGCATTCGCGTTCTTCTCGATGCAGTAATAGACCAGCAACCCATCGAATATATCAACCGTGACGTTGTCAAGCCCGGAGGTCATCGCCTCCAGCATGTCTTTGCGCTCATCCATGTCGAACAGCGGATCGCCCTTGTCCATGTTGCGGGCGATGGCCACGATGAGGCGATCGAACAGCTTGCTGCCGCGGTGGATCAAGTCAAGGTGCCCGTTCGTGACCGGGTCGAACGAGCCGGGATAGATGGCGACGATATCTTTCAAGATGCCTCGGACAACAGGATTGGCGCGGGTTGATTTTATTCTGGCTTGCCCTTGTGAGGCAATCTGTTAAAACAGCCGGAGGCCCTGCCGCCCGATCACAGGGCGGGATCCCTGGCCGCAGAGATCCCGCGCCCTTACTATTTCCTTCCGGCCGGTGGCTTGGGAGTCGAGTGCGGCGAGGCTTCGGCGTTGGCGACCGCGGCCTGCGCCTTGTCTTCGACGGAGATCAGCCCCAGTGCCTTGCGCACTTCGGCCTCGATCTTCGCCGTGATGTCCTTGTTGTCTTTGAGGAACTGCTTGGCGTTCTCGCGGCCCTGGCCGACGCGGTCGCCCTTATAACTGAACCACGCGCCCGATTTCTCGACCAGGTTCATGTTGGCGGCAAGGTCCAGCAGGTCGCCCTCTTTCGAGATGCCCTCGCCGTACATCATGTCGAACTCGGCCTC
>Ga0074046_10000808_pt1 | contig 28726 bp, 34 predicted proteins | sample BogForMeECP23OM3_FD_94441 | JGI IMG/M metagenome (GOLD analysis project Ga0074046, IMG submission 94441) | Bog forest soil microbial communities from Calvert Island, British Columbia, Canada - Bog Forest MetaG ECP23OM3 | ecosystem: Environmental > Terrestrial > Soil > Wetlands ... | reverse complement strand
TTACGCCTTCGATGTTGACCGGCTGAGCAACCGGCAGATACACTGCCAAGGCGGGGTGGAGCAGTCTGGTAGCTCGCCGGGCTCATAACCCGGAGGTCGAAGGTTCAAATCCTTCCCCCGCAACCATTCGGCTCAGTTTCCCGCCGATCAAATCTGCTTGCCCCACGTATCCAGGTACGCGAGTTGCTCGACGGGTCGCCGGATCAGCGGACCGTGTCCGCGGCCGACCGGATAGCCGATCGGTATCGCCGCTGCCGTGTACCATGGATCCGGAATCGCGAGCAGCTTGCGCACTTCCGGCTCGCATTCGCATAGCAGCGTCGTCAGCACACAGCCGAGTCCTTCGGCGCGGCACGCGAGCAACAGGTTCTCGACCGCGGTGTAAACCGATCCGCCGCCCACCACTGAGACCCGGTCCTGCTTCGCGTCCGTGATCGCCATGTTTTTCGGATTGAAGCAGAATACCGCGACGACCGGCGTCTCGCCGAAATGCGTTCCCAGGTAATCGCCCGCCGCCAGCGTGCGCTCGGCCCGCGCGCGCGCTTCCGGCGTCGCGCTAGCGGAGATCGCGCCGCGGTATTGCTTCGAGTACGCGATCCATCGCTCGTTGTAGAGCTTGCCGAGCGGTTCCTTGAGCGCGCGATCTTTCACGACAACTATCCGCCACGGCTGCACGTTTCCGCCGGTCGGCGCCCAGGTCGCCGCTTCGAGCACGCGATGAATCACGTCGTCCGCTATCGCATCGGGCCGTAACCGGCGCACAGCACGCAGCGTGCGCATCGTTTCGTAGATTCCTATTTCCGCCATGGCTGATTTCTCCTACAAAGAGCGCGAGTTCATCCAGCGCCGAGGTGAGCGCTCAACACTCCGATTGCCGCCAACGCGAATAACGCGACGTCCATCGACGCGTGCGCGATGATCGACGCTTCCAGCCCGCGCCGCAAATACAAGCGCCCGAACACCACTCCTTCCCACGTCTGTGGCATCACCAATCCGCCGAGCAGAAGTCGCGACATGCTATGGAACAGCGTCCCGGCCAGCGGCGCGAGATGAATTAGTCCGAACGCGTAGCCTTGCGCCAGTGTCACGATCCAAAGTGCGCGGCGTCCCGGATGACCCCGCGAGTCGCGCGACATCAGCCCCACGATCCATCCGAGTATCGCGAACAGCACAAGTCGAAACTGGATCTCTTCGCTGACCGCCGCCGCGATCGCGACCGACGCTCCGACGAAGGCAATACGGCCCGGCGCCACCGTCAGCATCGGCATATTAGGGAGCTTGAGGCCGGGGCCGCCGTGCTGAATCAGCATCAGCGGCACGATCACGATCGCCAGCACGCTCGCGCCCGCCACCGCGGCCAGGAATGCGTAGCCAAACGAGACTCGCAGCAAGCTGCGAATCGAGAAATGTAATCTCTCGCCCGCGAACTTTGCCGTAATCAACGGCGCGCCCGGCAACCCAAGTTCGTCGTTGAGTCGAAGTGAGAGCGGTATCAACGATGCGAGCACCAGCGTGACGCCCAGGAACGGCAGCGCGCGCACGAGTTCCGATCGGTCGAGCGACTTCAGTGCGAACGCGAGCGGATACTCGACTATCGCGCCGGCTATCGCCAGCGCGGCCAGCAGCGCCGACTCGCGCCGCCGCGCTGCGCGATCCGCGACGCGGTCCGCTCGAGCGTCGCCGCAGGCTTCTGCGGCCGGCTCGGTCACTTGATCGTCGGGATAAATTCGGGGATGTCCTTCGATGGCTTCATCTTCCACTTGGGCTTGCGTTTCTCGACGAACGCGCTGACGCCCTCGTATGCATCCGGCTGCTTGCCCGCCCACACGAACGCGCGCGTATCGGCAGCTTGCGCCTTTTCGATCTCCGGTTCAGCGAGCAATCCGTAGATGAGCCGCTTGGTTATCGCGACCGACACCGGCGCCGTGTTATCCGCGATGTCCAGCGCCATCTCGCGCACCTTCGTCATGAACTCGGCGTCGGGCCAGACGTGGCTCACGATTCCGAACTCGAGCGCCTCGCGCGCGCTGAGAATCCGCCCGGTCATCAGCAACTCGTTGGCCTTGGCCACGCCGATCATGCGCGGGACGGTCCACAGGCTGAGCGCTTCCGGCACAACTCCGCGGCGCACGAACACGAATCCGATTCGCGCGCTCTCGGCGGCGACGCGGATGTCCCATTGCATCGGCAGCGTGATTCCCATTCCGACCGCCGGCCCGTTGATCGCCGCGATGATCGGCTTGCGCACGTTCCACGGCCGAATCGCCGGCGCTGGACGCCCGCGACGCTCCGCACGTGCGTCGGCGTCGAACGTATTTCCGCCACCTGACAAATCCGCGCCCGCGCTGAACGCGCGCCCGGCACCGGTGACGACGATCACGCGCACGTCGTCATCCTGGTCGTACTCGGCGAACGACGCGTAAAGCTCCGCGGCCATTGTGCCCGAGAATGCGTTCAGCTTCTCCGGGCGATTGAGCGTGACAGTAGCGACTCCGTCTTTGACTTCCTTCAAAATATGTCCGCTGGCCATCTGACTTGCTCCTTGCAGGGGTGACCCCTGCACCCAGTGTTAAGAAATATGCAAAGCTGCGCTATTTCTTCGCGGTTGCGGCTTGCGTGTCGGCGAACGCCATCATCTGAACGATCTGTTCGCGGACCAGCTCCGGATTGTTGCCCGCCGCTTTGTCGAGATCGCCGATTTCCTCCGGGACGTACCAATGCAGCTTGTCGGAGTTGTAGGCCTCCCAAACGATCTTCGCGACTTCGATCGGCTGAATGAGCCGGAACATTCCCTCCTTCGGTGCGCGCTCCGCCGTCCCGGGCGGCAGAATGGCGGTATCTATCAGACCCGGCAGCGTGTCGGCAGCGCGAACGCCGTAGCGGCGGAACTCGATCGACAGCGCCTCGGTCAATCCCTTCACGGCATGCTTGGTGGCGGAATAAACGGCGATTCCCGGCATCCCGTAGGTGGCGGACGAGGACGACGTGGTGAAGCAAAGTGATCCCGGCGTCGCCTTGAGCAGGCCGATCGCGGAATGAATGCCGTTGAGCACGCCGATGAAGTTCACGCGCACGACGCGCAGGATGTCCTCGAACGGCTGTTCGTCGAAGAAGCCGCCGACGCCGATGCCGGCGTTGTTATAGAGGATGTCCATCTTGCCGCCGGTAGCTGCGCCGAATTCCACGAGCGCCTTCTCGTAGTCGGCCTTGTCGGTGACGTCGAGCCGCCGCACGACGCAGTTGTCGGCGCCCAATTCCCTTTCGAGTGCGCGCAGGCCGTCGGCGTTCACGTCGTAGCCGCCGATGAACCATCCTTTGTCGCAGAACAGGCGGGCGGTCTCGCGGCCCATGCCGGATGCGGCGCCGGTGATAAAGATCGATTTGCGGCCGTTGGCCTTTCCCATAGAATTCACCCCGATGTCGTTGCTTCGGATTGAACATAGTCGAAACGCCAAGCCGCTGGCGAATGCTCGCGCGGCAGTGAAATCGATGGGATGCTTCGTCTATGTTCTAGGCAGCAGCGGCCCCGACGGGTATCGAACCTACGTCGGATGGACGAACGATCTCGAGCGGCGCATCGCCCGTCACAACGCCGGCACCGGTGCGCGCTCAACCCGCGGCCGCGTCTGGTTCCTGCTCTATGCGGAGCGGCATGACTCGCGAGGGGAAGCGATGAGCCGGGAGTGGCATTTGAAGAGGAATCGAACGTTCCGGAAAAGATTGATGCTTCAGTAGCGCGAAAAGCCAAAGAACGGTATCCAAGGTGTGGCGTATCGACCCGTAATTCGGTCAATTGCGGAGTTGTCAATTTAGTGAAAAACGCCATTTTCTACCATTAGTTGTGGTCCAGCGATCACCGTACCACCACGGGTAGTTTCGTTCCGTCAAACTAGTATTTCGGAAAACTGATGGGCTGATGCGGAGTCAGGTTTGCGATTTGGAGATTCGTGAATGGTGTCCATAGATGATCGAGTAGCATGCAATCGGCGGGAGCGTCAGGCTGAATAGTTCATCCCGGAACTGAGTGGTTGCAGGTAGCGAGCAGGCACGAGGGCACGTTCGACGCGCGGTCATCATCTTGTGTCATCCTGACCGAAGCGAGCAACGCGAGCGGATGGAAGGATCTCACGCGCGAGCGCGTCTCGTTCAGCACCAATATCTGATTCTATTTCCTTAAATCTATCGGTTGGGGGCAGGCGGAGCCGGCGGCGTTGTAGGCGAAGACCATTTCGCCTCCTATGTCAGCGCCTGCTGCTATCAACACCATCACGGCGATGAGGGCGATTAGGAAGACGTAGCGGAATCGGGTTGGCATGGGGCGGGTTGTTAGCGCCCAGATTGTTAGTGCGCCGGTTACTATCGACGCTGCGACCATCAGATGTTTGTGATGTTGCAGCAGCTCGTCGCGGACTGATTGCGAGACCATCAGGCCGGGGGCTGCGTAGAAGCCGCTTATCAGCGCGGCGGCGGCGCCGAGCGCGCCTAGCATCAGCATCCACAGCGCGGTCCACTGAAGTTTTTCGCTCGCGGTTATCCATGCGAGGAAATACATAAGCGACGCGCCGTAGATGAACGCGATCGGGAAATGAACCAGCAGGGGATGGTAGTTCTGTAGCTGCGAGGCGCCCGGCAGAATGCGTTCCAGCACGACGCTGTAGGCCCGCCGCTACTTCACTATTTCACGGACTCGACGACGATATATTCCGTGCCGTTCTTGTTGTATTCCTTGCCGGTCACCGTCACCTCGTCTTCCATTCGCGAAATCACGCTTTGGGGGAGCGGCGACGCGTCCTTGGGGGGCAACAGGATGTAGGACTTCTCGGTGCCCTTTTCGATGAGCGTCACCGGAATGCCGGCGGACGCGCACTTGATTGCGCATGCCTTGTGGCCCGCGCCCTTCGCGCCCATCGTGCCATAGCAGTACGCGTCTTCGAGATTGCCGGTGACAGATTTCTCACCGCCATCGGCCGCGAGCGCGACTGGCGCGATAGCTATAGCAGACAGTCCGATCGCAGCAACTATTCCTAGTCCGAATTTCGTCAGCCGATTCATCATTCACTCCTGGAGGTTTTGGATAACGTGCGCACAGGCGTTCAGGACAGAAGCAGAATCTTAGTTCGCGCGCGAAAACGCGCGCTGTATAAGGACCCTCACCTTCATCCTCTCCCTTGCAGGGAGAGGGGAAGAACCGTTCAATGCGTCGCCGCGTGGAGCATGCAATGCGCGCCCATGCCGTGGCTGCCGCCGGTGCAGCATGACGAGCGCGGGCAGCAGCTCTGCTTCTTCACGCAACACTCCGGAGTATCCGACACGCGCGTACCGCCGGCGGAGGACATTGCGTACGGCGCAACCATCACGGTTGCCAGGATTGCCATCAGTGCGAATTTTTTCATGATGAAGCTCCTCTCAGAGTTTTAGTCTAGCGTCGATACGAACGTGCTTCGACCGTCGAGCCGACGTCGCCGCCGCCGAACATCTCGCGCCATCCCTTGCGCCGCGCGCCGGGCAATTTCGCACCCAGCCGCTGCAAGTGCAGTTCGAGAATCTGCTTGAGCTCGTCGTTGAGGCGCTCGATTTCGACTTCCTCGGGCATCTTGGGCCGCGGCTGCCCCTCGGTGATACCGCCGCGCCGGCGGCCGTAGAGCTGCTGCAACCGCAACTCCGCCTTCGCGAACATCGCCTTGTATTTGTAGTCGAGCCGGCTGAGCGCATCGGTCATCGCGGCCAGCGCGACGAACCTGCGGCGCATCCGCCACCATTCGAACAGCGTCAGCAGCATCACGCCGAACATGAACAGCGCAAAGATCCCCAAGCTGACGGCGGTCGCTCGCCACCACGGCAGCAGCTTGACGCCAAGCTGCAAATCCTGGTTGTCGCCGGTGAGTTCCTGCACCTGTGTCTGGAGCGATTTGACCTGGCCCTCCGCCGAGTCGGACTTCTGCTCGGCCGCCTGCTGTTGCGCGCTCAGCGTCTCGATTTGGGACTTGAGCGTGTTGACCTCGGTGGTGAAGGGATGAGGAACCTTCAGCACCTCGTCCACCTGCAGCTCGTCGTCAACGTGCATCCGGTTGGCGCGCGCGAGCTCGTCGGGCGTGATCCCGAACATCTGCGCGATTGCGCCAATCGAATCGCCGGGGCGAACAGTGTACGGAATGATATTCGCGGGATGAGCGGGCTTAGGCGCGGACTGATCGGCGGGTGCCTCGGTGTCGCGGGCCCCGGAGGTGTCAGTCTCGCTCGGCGGACTCGTGACTCGCGAGGGCGGCGAGGAAGGCGGAATCGTACTCTCGTTGAAGTCTGTTTGCGCGAACACAAGTCCGCAGCCGGCAACGATAAACGCCACCGCGAGGGCAAGTCCTGAAAAAGTCGACCTGTACTGTCGCGCGCTCATAAGGAACCCTTGGCCTGCGAACCCATTCCAGTATCTATCAGATCCGGTTCAGGGTCTAGAATGTAGCAAAGATGCTACGAGCGCGTCGGTGGATGCAGGGCCGCGTAGGCGGCGCCCACCACTCCGCCGCGCGGACCCAGGGCAGCGCGCACGATCTTCGCCTGCGCCGCCATCGCGGTGAAGGCTCGCGCGCGGACCTGTGCGGTCATGGTTTTGCGCATATAGGGCAGCGCGGCGGCAACGCCACCGCCAAGCACGACCAGCTCGGGATTGAAGGTGTTAATAAAGGAGGCGATCGCGATCCCCAGGTAATGGCCTGCCGTGGCGAAGGCCTCGAGCGCGAGCTTGTCGCCGCGGCGCGCCTGGGCCGAGAGTGCGCGCACTGAGAAGTTTTTTTCAGAATCGAGCATTTGCGGCGGTAACGGCGTACTTGGCGGCAGTCCGAGGCGATCCTCGATGAGACCGCGGAGGCCCGACGCGGAGGCGTACGACTCAAGGCATCCGTACGAGCCGCAATCGCATCGCGGGCCGTTTGGATTGACCGTCACGTGTCCCAATTCTCCCGCCATCCCGCTGCGCCCGTGAACCAGCTTGCCGACGACGATCAGTCCGCCGCCGACACCAGTGCCGAGCGTCAACAGTACGACGTCGCACCGTCCGCGCGCCGCACCGCGCCAGTATTCGCCGAGCGCCCACGCGTTCGCGTCGTTCTCGACGACGACCTTGCGCCCTATCAACGCTTCGAGCCGGTTGCGCAGCGGATACCCGCGCCATGCGGCGACGTGCGGCGCCTGCATCACGGTGCCGGTGTATACGTTCAGCGGGCCCGGCACGGCGACTCCGATCGCGCGCGGCGAGCCGAGTCCGCGGCGGCGCGCGGTAGCGAGCACATGAATGGTCTGTGCGGCGATATTCTCAGCGACGGCGCCGGCCTGTCGCGACGTGAGCGACGGCCCATGCTCGATCAGCAACACGTCGCCGGCCACGGACACGGCTGCGCACCGGATATTGGTGCCACCCATATCCAGGCCGACCGCCCATGCGCGCGTCATTTTCCGGAGTTGCCCGGGAATTTCATCAGCGCGAGGTATTCGCGATTTCCAGCCGCGCCTTCAATCGGCGATTCGAGCGTGCCGACGACGTCGAGCCCGATCTTCTCGGCGAACTCGACGATTCCCGCCACCGCTTCGCGCCGCAGCTTTTCGTCCTTCACGACGCCTCCCTTGCCGACCTTGCCCTTGCCGACTTCGAACTGCGGCTTGATCAGCGCGACTATCTCGGCGCGCGGCGCGACCAGTGCGAGCACCGCGGGAATCACCAGCCGCAGCGAGATGAAGCTGGTGTCGATCGTCACGAACTCGGGCGTGTGCGGGAGGTCGGTGGGCGAGGCGAGCCGGATATTCATGCGATCGAGCACGGTGACGCGGGGATCCTCGCGCAACTTGAGTGCGAGCTGGCCGTAGCCGACGTCCATCGCAATGACGGCCTTGGCGCCGCGGCGCAGCAGCACGTCGGTGAAGCCGCCGGTCGACGCGCCGACGTCCATCGCGAGCTTGCCCTCGACCGAGAGGCCGTAATGCTCGAGCGCGGCGATGAGTTTGTAAGCTCCGCGCGAGGCGAATTGCGGCGCACCGGCCATCAGCGCGATGGGCGTTTCGGAATCAACCTTGAGGTCGGCCTTGTAGGCCGGGCGCGAATTGACGCGCACGCGTCCCGCCATGATGAGGCGCTGCGCGATTTCGCGGCTGTCGGCGAGACCACGGCGCGCCATCTCAGCGTCGAGCCTGAAGCGTGCGAGTGGGGCGGAAGAGCGTCGCGCCCGCGGCTTGGGCTTCGCGCCGGAACCGTTGTTAGAAGGGTGTTTCGTCGTCGTCCTTTGCGCCGGCGGGATGTTCGTCATCAGACGATGCTTCAAAGGGCGCCGTGCGCAGTTCGCCGCCGGCGCTCCGCGTTAGCAGTTCGACCTTGCGCTCGACTTCGTCGAGTTTCCCATTGAGCGCCTTCACCAGCATCACGCCGCGTTCGAAGGCCCCGATCGATTCCTCGAGCGTAAGCTCGCCCGAATCGATCTGACTTACGATCGTTTCAAGTTCCTTGAGTTCATCCTCGAACTTTTTTGTCTTCGTAACCATCGTTCAGCAACCAAACTCTAGATTGTCCGGCCGGTCGCGCGCGCGCTAAGGCGCCCCTTCGCCAGCCTGATATCGAGTTCATCCTCGAACTTTACCGACGCCGCGTCGAGCACCGCGCGTGAGTCGCTCTTGTTGATCACGACGGCGTAGCCGCGGTCGAGAACTTTCAGCGGCGACAAGGCGTCGAGCCGCCCCGCCATCGCACCGAGCTGGCGGCGCCGGGCTTCCAGAGCCGTCGTGGCGCCATGCACAAGATTCATCCTGAACCGCGAGGTCGCAAGGCGCAGCTCCCGCAGCTTCGCATCGGGACTGCGCAGCCGCAGCCGCAATTCGCGGACACTGCGCCGCCTATCCGCGATACCCGACGACACCGCTTGCGCGAGTTCAGCGCCAATTTCGGCAACGCGTTCGCGCGCCTCGGCGACGATGTTGCCGGGATGGCGTATGCGCTCAGCCAGGTCATCCACCGATTCGCGGCGGCCCGACAGTTCCCGCTCCATCACGCTCGCGAGCGACGCGCCGAGCGACTCGACGCGTTCCTTCAACTCGTCAAGACTGGGCACGACCATCTGGGCGGCCGCGGTGGGGGTAGGCGCGCTCAGATCGGCGACAAAATCCGCGATGGTGTAGTCAACTTCGTGGCCAACGGCCGAAATCACCGGGATCGCCGAGCGGAAAATTGCGCGTGCGACAATCTCCTCGTTGAAGGCCCACAAATCTTCCAGCGAGCCGCCACCACGTCCGACGATCAGCACCTCGGCGCGGCCGTCGCGATTGAGATCGGCGATCGCGTCGGCAATTTCCTGAGCCGAGCCATCGCCTTGGACTTTCGCGGGCCGGAAAATGACTTCGAGGCTGGGGAATCGATCAAACAAAATGCGCAGCATGTCGCGCAGCCCAGCGCCGCCGCGTGCCGTTACGATTCCAATCCGGCGCGGCAGGAACGGCATCGCGCGTTTGCGCGCGCGGTCGAACAGCCCCTCGGCCTCGAGCCGACGCTTCAACTGCTCGAATGCGACCTGCAGCGCGCCGATGCCGCGCGGCTCCATCTCCTCGGCGTAAAGTTGCAGCGCCCCGCGCTGTTCGAAGACTTGCACGCGGCCGCGCACGATCACTTCCATCCCGTCAACGACTTTGAAGCGCATCCGCTGGAACGCCGACTTGAACATGACGGCATTGATCGCGCTGTGGGAATCCTTGAGCGTGAAATAAAAGTGATTCGACGGGGCCAGCCGCGCGTTCGAGATCTCGCCGACCACCCAGCTCTCGCCGAGGCTGGCGTCGAGCGCGTCGCGGACCGTCCGCACCAGTTCCGATACGGTGATCAGGCCGGTGCGATGGCCGCGCAGCGAAAGATCGAGCTGCCCATTCATGGTCGCTTAGCTTATCAGAACGAGTTGCCGGGCACCTATATGGCGCATTAGATGAGCTTTTCGACGATCGCCTTGGCTAAAGGCTCGAGATGGCGCATCCGGCCGAGGTAAGAGGCACCCAATAACTCTTGCAGCGGCGCATCGTTGATTTCGGTTGCGAGATCGCAATCGCAAAGGATGCAGCCGGCGACTTTCAGTCCGCGGCTCTCGCAGCGCTCATCGTAAGCATTGTCGCGTCCATACAGCCGGGGCGATTGCCTACTACCACGATGACTTCGAGGTTGAGCATCGCGGCGAGGTCGGCGAAATCGATCGTGCCTGCGCTTTCGACCAGGACGACTTCGTTTTGCGCGGCGATTTTGCGGAAGCATTTCGAGATGTGAGAGAGGTCGGGCGCGTCTCCTGGTGTGAGCGTTAAGCTGTAGCGATATGGGCAAATCAACTCCATCGGCATGATCGAACCGACTGCGAGCGCCAGCGCTTGCGCATCATGTGATTCTGGCGTGTCGACCGGTTTCATCACGCCTACGCGTATCCCGCGCGCCCGCATCGCGAATCCTAGTGCGCATCCGACAGTGGTCTTGCCCACGCGTGCGCCGGTGCCGGTGATTAGTAGTTGTCGTCCCATCGCGTAATTGCACCGGATATTGAGGCTACCATCAAATCGATGCTCCTGAAAAAAAACGCGCCGGACATCATCACGATGCCCGGCGCGTTGCGCTCTCTTCTATGGCCCTCGCCTAGTCGCCTTTGGTCTTGCCGCTGTCGCCCTCGGCGGCGGATGCGTCCGGCGGCGTCTCACCCTTGGCAAGCTGGAGCTTGAAGCTGTTCCAATGCTTCAGGATGTCGATCGCGCGATCCAACTGCACGTCCTTCTCTTCTTTGGCCTTGGCGCCCTTCGCACCCGGTCCCTTGTCGCCCTTATCGGCTCCTGGAGCGGGTGCCGTACCGGTGCCGGGCGCAGGATTCTTGTCGTCCTTCTTTTGCCCGTTCTGGAAATGATGCGGCAGATCAGCCTCGTGGATTTCAGGGTTCTCGTCGAACTCGCCGCCTTGCTGCGTTATCGCCGCGAGCGTTTCCTTGGGCGGCTCGACATCGACGTCGGGAGTGATTCCCACCGCCTGGATCGAACGGCCGGTCGGCGTGTAGTAGCGCGCCGTCGTCAGCCGCAGCGCTGAATGATCGTCGAGCGGCAGAATGGTCTGCACCGAGCCTTTGCCGAAGGTCTGCGTGCCGAGAATCACCGCGCGCTTCTGATCCTGCAGCGCGCCGGCGACGATCTCGCTCGCGCTGGCGCTGCCGCCGTTGACCAGCACCACCATCGGATAGTCAACGAAACCCGGCTTCTTGTGCGAGAAATATTTCTGCTGCTGATTTTCCTCGCGGCCCTGCGTATACACGATCAGCCCGCCGTCGAGAAAATCGTCGGAGACCTTCACTGCCTGATTGAGCAATCCGCCGGGATTGTCGCGCAGGTCGAACACGACTCCCTTAATCTTGCCGTGGTCCTTCGCTTCGAACTCGTCGATCGCCTTCTCGACGCCGTCGCCCGTGTTCTCCTGGAACGTGGTGACGCGGATGTAACCGTAGCCCTCAGGCAGCATCTTCGACTTGACCGACTGAATCTTGATGACGTCGCGCGCGAGCGTCACGGTGAACAGCTCGGGCACGCCGTTGCGATGAAGCGTCAGCTTGATTTTGCTGCCCTTGGGCCCGCGCATCCGCTTGACGGCGTCGGTAAGCGACATGTCCTTGGTGAAGTCGTCGTCGATCTTGATGATCTGATCGCCGGCCTTGAGTCCCGCGCGATACGCCGGCGTGTCCTCGATCGGCGCGACAACGGTCAATGCGCCGTTCTTGATCGTTATTTCAATTCCGAGCCCGCCGAAGCTGCCGCGCGTCTCGACTTCGAGGTCGCGGTACAGGTCAGGCGTCAGGTACGCGCTATGCGGGTCGAGCGACGCCAGCATCCCGCTGATCGCGCCGTCAATCAGGCGCTTGGTGGTGACCGGCTCGACGTAGTTTTTCTGCACGATGGCGAGCACGCTCGCGAACGTGTCGAGCTCCTGGTAGGTGTCGTTCGAGAGCGCCTGCGCCCGGCGTACCGCTACTTCCTGTAGGACGAGGAAACACGCGACCAGCGAGACCGCCAACGTGATGGACCATCGATGTCTTTTAATCATGAAATTTAGTTACTGCCGAAACCCGTGATTGTGAGTTATTTATTTAAGCAGATGTTGCGCCTTGATGCATACGCCCACGAAACTGCGCCGTTACGTCGATAATCCTCTTTTCACCCTTGCTTCGAGTTGAGCAGTTGCTGCAATGCGTCCTTGACGTCTGGCCGAGACCAATCGAACGCGCCCATGTGATGCGCGACAATCTGCCCCTTGCGATCGATTATAAACGTCTCGGGCACGCCGCTTATTTCATAAGACTCCATCACTTTGTTCTCGGGGTCGAGCAGTATTGTGAAGTGATAGCCATTCTTCGCGACATACGGCGCCACCGCCGCGCGGCCCTTGGTGTCCTGGCTGACCGCAAGCATCACGAAATCCTTGTTGGCCTTGAAGTCGTCGTACAACGTCTGCATCGAGGGCATTTCCTCGCGGCAGGGCTCGCACCACGTCGCCCAGACGTTGAGAAATACGACTTTGCCGCGCAGCGATTCGAGCGAGACGGTGGTCCCGTCCAGCGTCTCGAGATTGAAATTCGCCGCCTGGCTGCCGGCCGCCACTGGCGCCTCGGACTGTTCTGAATTGGTAGTGATACGCGCGCCGCGATGCCCGCTGAGCACGACGAGCGTCAGGCCAGTCACCACGACGATGGCGGCGACCAGGTACAGGACTCTGTCCTTGATCTCCATCGATGTCATGCCCGCGCCGCGCGCATTGCGCTCCTGTCTTTTTCGCCGGACCGCTGATCTCTTTCCGCTTGATCTTTTCCGCTGGTGAGAAGCAGTGCGACGCCGCCGAGTACTACCATCGCGAGCGCGATCAGTTGCGCCTCACTGAACATATAGAAAACCCGCGGATTGATTCGCCAGAACTCGACAAGGAAGCGCGCGCTTCCCGCCAGCACCAGGTACCAGTACAGCAGGCGTCCCGCGGGATGAGACGTCTTGCGCATCGACCACAGAATAGTAAACACGCCGAGGTACAGAATGGTTTCGTAGACCGGCGCCGGATGCACCCGCACGCCGGGGAAGTATCCCGACACGAGCCGGTAGTGCTCGTCGAGTTTCAGCACCGTGTCGGAGTTCCAGCCGACGATCGCGCGCGGATACGCCATCGCCCACGGCACTGTGGACGGCAGCCCCCAGTCGCCATCGCCCGCGAGCTGGCATCCCATTCTGCCGATTGCCTGTCCGATCGCTAGCGCGGGCGCGCACATGTCCATCGTCGCGCCAAACCCAATTCGATACCACCGCGAAACGAGGTAAGCGCCGAAGATTCCGCCGATCATGCCGCCGTAGAACACGAAGCCCGAGCCCGAAAAAATCATCGTCTTGGGATCGGCGAGGTAGGTCGGCAGATCGTCGAGAATTGCGTAGAGGCGCGAACCGACGAGCCCCATCACGGCCGCCGCGATCACGATCGACGACGAATATTCGGGATCATAGCCGCGCCGGATGCATTCGAGGCGGATAACGTAGTCGGCCGCCAGGAATCCAAGCGCCATCATCAGCCCGAAGCTGTAAACGGTCAGCGGGCCCAGGTGGAACAAGACAGGAATCATCGTTGCCTGGAATTATAGTACGCGACGCCCCTCAACGACCACAAAGGCCTTCAGCTTGCGGCAGTCACATACCCCTCTATTATAGGACGCAACTATGCGGGCAGTTGTTCAACGCGTCAGCCGTGCGGAGGTACGCGTCAGCGGGCGCGTCGTCGGAAAAATTGCACGAGGGTTCGTCGCGCTGCTGGGAGTCGCGGGCGGCGACAGCGAGGCGGACGCGGCTTATCTCGTCGATCGAATCGTCGGGATGCGCGTATTTGCCGACGAGGCCGGCAAGATGAATCTCTCACTCGCGCAAGCGGAAGGCGCGCTGCTGGTCGTGTCGCAGTTCACGTTGCTCGCAGACACCAACTCGGGCCGCCGCCCGTCGTTCACCAAAGCCGCCGCGCCGGAAGAAGCGCGCCGCCTCTACGAGCACTTTCTCTCGCTCGCGCGGACTCGCGATGTTAAAGTCGAGACAGGCGAGTTCGGCGCGATGATGGACGTCGAGCTCGTCAATGACGGCCCGGTGACGATAATTCTCGACAGTCGTGAGAAATAGAAGGTAATGCCGCGGGCGGGTTTCTATACCGTCGAATCGGGAAAAATCTCGTTTCGGCGCGACGGCAACTGGTACAGCGACGACGAGCGGATCGACAATCCGCGAATCGCGCTGCTGTTCAGCCAGAGCCTCAAGCGCAATCCCGACGGCAGCTACTATCTGCAAGTCGCCGAAGAACGCGCGACGATCACCGTCGAGGACACGCCCTACGTCGTCAAGGCGCTCGAGGATGACGAGCTGGGCGGCTTCGTGATGGTGCTGAACGACGACACGCGCGAGCCACTCGATCCCGCCGCGCTCGAGGTCGGCCCGAACCACGTGATGTACGCGCGGGTCAAGGGCGGCGATGCTCGCGCGCGCTTCCTTCGCTCCGCCTACTACCATCTGAGTGACCGCTTCGAATCCGACGATGCCGGCCGCTTCTACGTCAATCTCAGGGGTCATCGGTATCCACTCGGGGCAGCTGATAGCAACTGACGATGGATCCAGCCGAGCCGAATCTGCACATCGTCCTGGTACGCCCCGAGATTCCGCAGAACACCGGCTCGATCGCGCGTCTCGCCGCCGCAACCAAAGCCCGGCTTCATCTAATAGGTCCGCTCGGCTTCTCGCTCGAGGATCGTTATCTCAAGCGCGCGGGGCTGGACTACTGGCCGCTGGTTGATTTGCGCACCTACGAAGGCTGGGAGCAGTTCGCCGCGTTACGTCGCGACTCGCCGCGAACGAAATCAAAATTTTTCTCGACCCACGCCCCCGCGTCCTATCTCGACGCACACTACAAGCGAGGCGATTTCCTGTTCTTCGGCGGCGAGACTGCCGGACTCGGCCGCGACTTCCTGGCGGAGAGAAGCGACCGCGCGTATCGGATTCCAATCTTCGAGCCAGGCGTGCGCAGCCTGAATCTCTCCAACGCAGTGTCGATCGTAGTGTACGAAGCGTTGCGCCAGACCGGCACGCTCAGGACTTCTTGACGCCGCAGCTGCCGCATCCGGTGCTGCAGCCGCCCTTTTCGCTCTCTGCAGGCGGCGGGCCGAAATAGTAACCGGCCTGCTCGAGTTCGCCGGGCGATACCCACTTGAGATTTTCGGCAACCGCAGTGTCGCAGTGCACGCAGATGCGCCGTTCTGCGCCAGCGTCATCGAGCGCGACATACGTCAGCACCGGCTTCCCGCAAAGCGCGCAATCCGCCATCGGAAATGACGCATCTCGGGGCGCGGAAGTAAGCGTGGGCATCGCCGACTATCCTACATCATCGCGCAACTTAATTCAGGCCGTCCCAGACCTGGATCAGCACGCCGAAGGCAGACTGCGGCGAGATGAAGTATTGGCGTTCGCCGCGCCAATTGCGCTTCTCGTCCACCACGCGAACGCCGTCGCGCTTGAGCTTCTCGCGCGTCTCGTCGAAATTCTTGAGGTCGATCGACACGTGATGCATCCCCTCGCCGTAGCGCGCGATGAACTTGCCGACGAAGTCGTTGTCGGTCTTGTGTGGCGGGCTCTGGATGAATTCGAGCTTGAAGCCGGCGACCTCGAGATGCCCGAGTGAGAAGTTGCCCTCGGAGTTGCTGATGTGAATCTCGTGCGTTTTCGTGCCGGGAAAGTAGCGCGTGAAAAAGTTGTAAGCTGCCGCGATGTCCTTGACGGCGAGCGAGACGTGATCGAAATGCGCGAGGCTGTCCGGCGCAGGCTTGGGGTGCGCCTGTTCCCAATTCTGGGTGTGCCAGAACTGGATCAGCGCGCCGAAAGCCGAGCGCGGCGAGATGAACGCGGTCGCGGAGCCTGATTCGTACTTCTGCTCGTCGACGACGCGCACTCCGCCCGCCTTCAGATTGGCGACGAGCGCGTCGAGACCGTCGGTCTCGATCGACAAGTGATGCATCCCCTCGCCGTGTCGTTCGATAAAATTGGTGACGAAGCCGGGCTTGCCGGGTGGATCCTCGATCAGCTCGACGACGAATCCGCCGAGATGGAAATCCTGCCAGTAGAACGAGCCGCTGACCTGCTCGTCGATCGATTTGGCGCTGCGCAATTTGATCGGAAAATATTTCGCGAAGAACTCGTACGCGCGGTCGATTGACTTCACCGCGATCGAAACATGATCGAACCTCAAGCGAACATCGTCAGTCGCAGCCATGCTGAAAAGAATCTCCCTTCGACAAAAATGTGCGCCCTATTTCGACGGCGCGTCCGGGCCGGAAGCGCCACAGTAGCCGGAACGAGTTGCGGATCACCAGCGGCCATCCGTTGGCGATTTTTCCGGCGTACATCCGAAGCGATTGATCGGCGCGGGACAATGCGGGCACGTCAAAGAAACTCAAGCCTCGCGTCAAGCCGCCCGCCGCTCCCGTCAATCGTGCGTACTACTATATACCCGCCGCCCTTGAACGGGCCCGCGTTGAAAATCTGCGTCGGGCCGATGCGATCAACGCCGGCGGATTCGTGGATGTGCCCCGAGATGCAAACGTCGGGCTTCACCTCTTCGATGAATTGGCGCGCGGCGGTGCTGCCGACCGGCTTGCCGCTCATGATTCGATCGCATTTGGTGTCGAACGGCGGCGTGTGACAAATCATCAGGAGCGGGCGCACGTTGCGGACGAAGTCGTAACCGGCGCGCAGGGTCGCGTAGATTTCATCTTCGCTAAGTTCGGTCGGCGTTCCGAAGGGCGTGATGTTCGAGCCGCCGCATCCGAAGATCCCGACGCCGCCGGTGACGCGGCCCTTGCCATGCAGCGCGATTCCGTCCTCCTCGAGAAACGGGATCACCTCGCGCCGGTCGAGATTTCCCGGCAGCGCAAGCACGGCAGGACACGCGCGGCGAACGTCGGCGAGCACTTTGCGCGCGTCGTCGACGCCGCCGAAGTTGGTGAGGTCTCCCGAGATAATCACCAGATCGCAATCGCGCATCACCTCGCCCATCCGCTCGAGATTGCGAGTCGCCATGTGAACGTCGCCAAAGCAGATTATCTTCATAACAGCGAATCCACTTAATCTTAGTGAAACCCACCGTGGGTTTCACGCTTCCTTGGGCAGGGGTAACCCCTGCACCTTAGTATTAAGAAAGGATGCGGGACTTCGTCCCTGTTCGAACTTTTTTTGGTTTCATCCGGTTGCTCTTTTTTTGTGTCATTCTTAGCGCAGCGAAGAAACCCGGTGCTGTACTCGGCGCCGCACTACTATTAACAACAGCAACTATTCCAACGGCCTCTTCCTTTCAGATGTTGTCGGTAACCTCATAACCAGATCATGGCGTCGCGAAACAAATTTGCGTTCGTGCTGTATCGGCCGCAGTCGGCCGGCAATATCGGCGCGGCGGCGCGAGCGCTCAAGAACATGGGCTTCGACGATCTGCGACTTGTCGGACACGGTCCCTTGAACGATCGCGAGGCCAAAAAGTTAGCGGTGCATGCTGATGATCTCCTCGCGAGCGCGACTGTCTATCCCAGTCTCGCTGACGCACTCGCGGATTGCTCGATCGCGGTCGGCACGACCAGCCGGCGCGGCGGTTATCGCAGCCGCGCGACCCCCCTGCGCGCGGCAGCGGCGGAACTCGATGCGCTGGCCGGCGCGAACAAGATTGCGATTGTCTTCGGACGCGAAGATCGCGGGCTCACTAATCGCGAGCTCAAGCTGTGTCATCGCTTGATCACGATCCCGACCGCATCCGAATATCCGTCGCTCAACCTGGCACAGGCAGTGATGATCGTCGCGTACGAGCTTATGATGGCAGCCAATGCTGCGGTCGAATCCGGCCGCGCGCCTGAGTTCGTGGCCGCATCGATCAGCGACCCGATGCTCGACCGGATGGCGGAGGCGCTGGTCTCGATCGGTTTTATTCCCGACGACAACCCGGACCATATCATGCTCGCGATCCGCGAAATTTTCGGACGGAGCGGATTGACCGCGCGCGAGGTCGAGATTCTCAACGGGATGGCGCGGCAGATGCGATGGGTCGCCGAGGGCGGGCATCGCACGCTCGCGGAGAAGCGGCGCGCGGGCAAAAAGTTGAGATGACAGTTTCCACCCATGTGCGCCATGCGCGATAATTGCAACGAAGTGTGAAATCACAGATGGCCGAGATAATCGATTTTGCGGAGATACAGGAGGCGCGGCGCAAAGCCCGCGCGCGCATCCCCGAGCGCGAAAATCTGGAGCGCGCGGTTCAACTGATGCGCGAGAACCTTGCCGCCGTTGCCGCCGAGCTGGCCGAGGCGCCGCGCGACGAGCAGGCGGAACTGCTGACGCGGGTCGAACGGCTGGCGGCGATGATTCGCTACGGAATGCGAATGCTCGGCGAGCCGAGTGACGCCCGCCGGAACGCGGGCGCTTGAAATTGGACGAAGGGCTGACGCTCAGAATTACCGGCGTTGAGCCGGGTGACGAGATCGCGGGCGCGCGCAAGGTCACGATCGCGACGACGCGCGGCGCGATTCCGCTGATGCTGCATTCGGCGCCCGAGAAGGGGCGCGCCGTGCTATGCGTCAGCGGCGCGATAGGCGGTTACGACGGTCCATCGATGCTCTATCCGCGGCTCGGGCTGGAAATGCCAAAGCGCGGACTCACGATCGCGCGGTTGGACTATCGCGCGCCCAACGAGTTCGGCGAATGCCTGGTCGATGCAATGGCGGCGCTCACGTTCCTCGGAGGGATCGGCAACCAGCGCGTCGCGCTGATTGGGCATTCGTTCGGCGGTGCCGTCGCGATCAACGCGGGCACGCTGAGCCCAATCGTCACCACCGTGATCGCGCTATCGAGTCAGCTCGCGGGCGCGCATGTGGCGGGCGAGCTGGCACCCAAGCCGTTGCTGCTGATTCATGGCAGCGCGGACACGATTCTCTCTCACGAAAGCTCGCAGGCGCTCTACGATCGCGCGGGCGAGCCCAAGACCATCAGGATTTTGCCCGGCGTCGGACATGGATTGGCGGAAGCGCAAGCCGAAGTATTCGATCTGGTCAGCGACTGGCTGACGAAGCAACTACGGTGATCGTTCGCAATTCGGTTTCTGACCCTCTCTGCGTCCCCTCTGATTTCCTCCCACGTTCGTCGGGGGAGGGTTAGGGTGGGGGACCACTGCGCCGCGCGGATGTCTGTCGCGCGTCGCACTCTGCCAGAATCTTCAATCCGCACTGTCCCCCACCCGCCGCTCGAGGACGAGCGTCGGCCTCCCCCGACGAACGTGGGAGGCGAGGAAATGCTTCACTCGAATGGCAGCATCACGATAGAATCGCCCGATGGCTGATGGACAGAGAATCGCGGTGGTCGGTGCGACGGGCGCCGTCGGCCAGACCACGCTGAAAATCCTTGAGCAGCGCAAGTTCCCGGTGCGTGAACTGCGCGCGTATGCGTCGGCGCGATCGGCGGGCAAGACGGTGACGTTCGCCGGCGAGTCGATAAAGGTACAGAAGCTCGACGCCAACTCGTTCAAGGGAATCGATATCGCGCTGTTCTCGGCGGGCTCGGAACAATCGCGCGAGTTCGCGCCAATCGCAGTCAAGGCGGGCGCGATCGTCGTGGACAAGTCGAGCGCGTTTCGCATGGACCCCGACGTGCCGCTGGTGGTGCCCGAGATCAACGGCGCCGCCGCTCGCAGTCACAACGGAATCGTCGCATGCCCCAACTGCACGACGATCGTCACCGTGATGCCGCTGAAGCCGATCCATGACCTCGGGCGGCTGCGGCGCGTGGTCGCGACCAGCTTCCAGGCGGTCTCGGGCGCGGGCGTCAACGGTATCGCGGAGTTGCGCGAGCAGACGATGGCGTGGTCAAGGGGCGAGGCGATCAAATCGAAATTTTTTCCGCATCAGATTGCGTTCAACCTGATTCCGCATATCGATAAATTTGTCGAGGGCGGATACACCGGCGAGGAAATCAAGCTGGTCAACGAGATCAGGAAAATCCTCGAGCAGCCTGAGTTGCTGATTTCGCCGACCACGGTGCGGGTGCCGGTCTTCACCGCGCATTCGATTTCCGTCAACGCCGAGACCGAGACGAAAATCGCCGCGGCCGATGCGCGCGAGGCGTTCGCGCATTTCCCGGGAATTCGGCTGTTCGACGATCCCGCGCAGAATCGCTACCCGATGCCGATCCTCGTCGAGGGTCAGGACGACTGCTTCGTCGGCCGCATCCGCGAGGACCTGAGCTGCCCCAACGCGCTGAACTTCTGGGTCGTGGGCGACCAGTTGCGCAAGGGCGCGGCGCTCAACGGCGTCCAGATCGCGGAACTGCTAATCGACGCGAGCTAGTTACTCCGCGACAAAAGTCACCAGTCCAGCCGGCAGCGGGCCGTTCACGACATGACCCGTTCGCGGCGCGCTCAGCAGTCCCTGGAGATCGACAATGGCAACGTAGGTGAAGTCACGATTCTCGAGCACACCGTAAGCCTTGTGGGTGTTGGGGCTTACATAAGCGGTTACAGTATGAGGATCGCCCCCCTCCGACCAACCTTCCTCGGTTGGAGGGCTGGGCACGGTGAACGCCACGTAGTCAACGATCGAGGGCGTTCCGCTTCCCGAGGTGGCCGGCAGTTGGATTACGCCCTCCAAGGCGCCGCCAAACTCGCCGGTCACTACGCCAAGGTGCGTGCCCGGAGCGATGGCGATGCCGCAGGTTCCCGCAGCCATGGTTGCAAATTCGGGGAAGCTCTGAACCTGACTGGCCGTGTCGGTCCAGGTGCCGGGTGTTCCCGGCGTGAAATTCGCTTGAGTCAGATCGGTGATGAAGAGAGCGTCGCTAAATTCAAGCGTGGACAGCGCGATACCAGTCGTACAATCTTCGCCTGCCGAGTCGGGTTCGCCGGGAAGTTCCCCAAGATCATTGTTGAACAGGGCCGGGGTCGAGGTGGTGGTGATATTAACCAGTTGGTAATTGCCTTGCTCGTTAGGCGACAACACCAGATGGCGGACCGGGTCGATCGAAACGTCTTCAGACGTCGTCGCTCCGGCTGGAATGGGTGTTTCAAAGGTCGAGGTGTCAAGGTCGAGGAATTGGTAACCACCTGTCTCCGTGTCGTCGATTTCCAGACCCATCGTGATCAATGCCTTGTTAGTTGAGGAATCCACCACTACGCCGCAGTTTGAGCAGAAGCCGCCCGTGAAGTCTTGTTCGGCGGTCGCGCCACTGGTCAGCGTGTTGTTTAGGGTCGTGCCGCTGATGAGATAAACGTCGGTGTCGTTGGCGACGCATACCGTCTCGCCGGTCGTGGAGTTGGAGGAGCAGGAGTTCACTACGCCTGCGGTCGTAATTGAAGTTGGCGAACCGCCGGTGCCGAGACCGCTGCTGGTTTCGACAGGTACGACCTTGATGCCCGTTGTGCCTCCCTCCCAGTAACCTTGTGGAAGGTAGGCAGTGGCGTTCTTGCCTTGAACCAATATCCCAACGGAACTGGACGGTAAGCATGCATTCGGTGCAGGCGTCGGCGTACCGGTGGGCTTGCCGCTACTGGAACAAGAGCCGCACGGATCGCATCCCGTGCCGAGAGACAACCCTGCAGCCGCGACTAGCAGACAAACAGCCAGCCCCGCCCATCGAGAGTTCATAGTCGGTCTCCTCCGCAACTTAGCCCGCACAATCCGCAGTCCATTCGTGCGAAATTCGGTTCCCCACCAAATAGCTCCGCAAGGTTGCGGCGAACATAGACAAAAGCAGGGGGAGTAGCAAACGAATTTAGAAGGCGGCTGACCGATTGGTCCGGCGATTGACAACGCCCGCGCTCGCATATTACCGTTAGGCAACTGCAAGCGATTGCAGCCTTATCGAGAGCGGCGGAGGGACATGGCCCGCTGATGCCGCAGCAACCGGCCCGCGATGGGTGCTGGTGCTAACTCCTGCAGGGTTTCTTCGCTCGACGCGAGAATCTCCTGGTAGATAAGGCGAGAGTGTTGAGCCCTCGTCTCATCGTATCCGCAGGATTTTTCACCGACATCCCATCGGCACTGAGCACGTTGCGTTCTCGACAGGCGGGAGAAGCGAGGAAGTGGCAACGGAGCGAATATTGATCGTCGGCGTCGGGGGACTTGGCGTCCCCGCATTGTGGGCGCTCGCGCGTGCGGGCGCGCGACGGCTGACGCTCGTAGATCCCGACCCGGTCGAACTGTCGAATCTTGCGCGCCAAGTGATTTTCAGCACCGCTGATATCGGCACACCTAAGGTCGAAGCGGCCGCGCGATGGCTTGCCGAACGATTCCCAGACGTCAGCGTCGAGCGGCATGCGATCGCGCTCGACGCGTCCAACGCCGCGCGTCTCGTCGCCGCACACGACTTTGTAATCGACGCGACCGACAGTCCGGCCGCGAAATTTCTGATCAACGACACCTGCATCGCCGCGCGGACGCCGTTCGTTTATGGCGGCGTAGTCGGGATGACCGGACAGGCGATGACGGTGATTCCGAGCGAGACCGCGTGCATCCGATGCGTGTTCGAGGCTCCGCCCGATGAAGACGAAATCCAGAGCTGCCGCGAGGCGGGGATCGTCGGACCGGTCGCGGGCGCGATCGGCGAGATTCAGGCGGCGGAGGCGATGCGCGCGTCGCGCGCGCAGACGTTCTTGCTCTCAGGAAAAATTCTCACATACGACGCGTCCGGTTCGGCCCGGGTGCGTATTGCGGAGGTTAGTCCGCGCCCCGGATGCGGTTGCGGCGCGTGGAAGCAGGAGCATCGCGAATCGCACGCGCCGGGCAAGTAACAGGAATCGAGGAAACGATGAGCTACATCACCAATTTGAAATGTCGCGAGTGCGGCCAGGAGTATCCGATAAGTCCGCTCCACGTCTGCGAGACGTGCTTCGGTCCGCTCGAAGTCACCTACGACTACGCACGGATTCGCGCGGCGATCTCGCGCTCGACAATCGAGAAGCGTCCGCACAATCTGTGGCGCTATCGCGAATTGTTGCCGGTCGATGTCGACGACAAGTCCGATCTCGTCGGCCCCAACTCGGGCTTCACGCCGTTGCTGCATTGCAAGCGCCTCGGCGCGGAACTCGGCCTCAAGCATCTCTATATAAAGGACGACACCGTCAATCATCCGACGCTTTCGTACAAGGACCGCGTCGTTTCGGTGTCGATCACCAAGGCGCGCGAGTTCGGCTTCACCACCGTGTCGTGCGCGTCCACCGGCAACCTGGCGACCGCAGTCGCGGCACACGCGGCGCGCGCAGGGCTGCAATGCTACATCTTCATGCCCGAAGGCGTGGAGGCCGGGAAAGTAGTTGGCTCGACAATCTACGGCGCAAAGGTGATCACGATTCGCGGCAACTACGACGACGTCAACCGTCTGTGCAGCGAGATCGCGGACAAGTACGGGTGGGCGTTCGTCAATATCAACCTGCGCCCCTTCTACACCGAGGGCGCAAAGACCTTCGGCTTCGAAGTCGCCGAGCAGCTCGGCTGGCGTTTGCCGGATCATATAGTAGTGCCGACAGCGGGCGGCACGATTCTGCCGAAGGTCGCTAAGGCGTTTAAGGAGTTGAAGGAGGTCGGGCTGATCAAGAGTGGCGAGTTCAAGATTCATTCGGCGCAGGCCGCCGGCTCCGCTCCGGTAATCCACGCGCTGCACAAAGGCACCGACCTGATAACGCCGGTCAAGCCCGACACGATCGCCAAGTCGATCGCCATCGGAAATCCGGCCGACGGCTTTTACGTGCTCAAGGCGGTGCGCGATTCCGGCGGATGGGGCGACGTCGCCACCGACCCGGAGATTATCGACGCGATCAAACTGCTCGCACGCACCGAGGGAATTTTCGCCGAGCCCGCCGGCGGCACCACGCTCGCGGTCACGATCAAGCTCGTCAAGCAGGGTCGCATCAAGCCCGACGAAACTGTAGTCGTGTCGATTACAGGCAACGGCTACAAGACTCTCGAAGCGGTTGCGAGTGCTATCGAGCAGCCGTCGATCATCGACGCGCGGCTGAAAGATTTCGACGCGTTGTTCGATCGGCTCACGAATGGAAAACGCACCGCCGACAGCGCCGCCTGAGACTTGTTTGGGCTATGCGGCGAGCATAAGTGTAGCAATTCAACCAGGAGGCTAGTCCCCAATCATGGCAGTACGCGTCAGAGTTCCAACCCCACTTCGCAGGTTCACCGCGGGCGTCGACGAAGTCCCCGCCGACGGCGCGTCGATCAAGGCGGTTATCGAAGACCTCGAACGGCGGCATCCGGGGATGCGCGAGCGGCTGCTCGATGAAAAAGGCGACATCCGCCGCTTCGTCAACATCTATCTCAATGGCGACGACGTCCGCTTCCTCGATGCGATCAACTCCAAGGTTAAGGATGGCGACGACATCTCAATCGTTCCCGCGATTGCCGGCGGACGCTGACGCCGGCGCGCTCGCGGACGGCACCAGCGAACGCGTGGCGCCGTTGAGTGAGATCGTCCCGGTCGGACGCGCTCAAGGCGTGCTCGATCTCGTCGGCAACACGCCGCTGCTCGAAATTACGCGGCTGACTGCGGGACTAATTCCCGCAGGCGTGCGGATTTTCGCCAAGCTCGAGGGCTTCAACCCCGGCGGCTCGGTCAAAGATCGGCCGGCGAAGAAAATGCTCGAGGTGGGAATCGCCGAAGGCAAGCTGAAGCCCGGGAAGGTGATCCTGGATTCGACCTCGGGCAACACCGGAATTGCGCTCGCGATGCTCGGTGCGACGCTCGGCTATCCGGTCGAGCTCGTGATGCCGTCGAACGTGAGCCGCGAGCGAAAGAAAATCGTCGAGGCTTATGGCGCGAAGATCCATTTCTCGGATCCGATGGAAGGCTCCGACGGCGCCATCGTCATGTGCCGCAAGCTGATCGAGGATCACCCGGCGCGCTACTTCAAGCCCGACCAATACAACAACGAGGCCAATGCGCTGGCGCATTTCGAGACCACCGGCCCGGAAATCTGGCTCCAGTCGCGCGGCAATGTGACGCATTTCGTCGCCGCGATCGGTACCGGCGGCACCGTTATGGGCACCGGCCGATTTCTGAAATCGAAAAACAGCGCGATCAAGGTGATCGCAGTCGAGCCCGACGACGCGATGCACGGGCTCGAGGGCCTCAAGCACATGGCGAGCTCGATCGTCCCGGGCATCTATCACGAAAAAGAGCTCGACGACAAAATCCAGGTCGGCACCGAGGAGGCGTATGAGATGGTGTACGCGCTCGGGCAGACCGAGGGCATCCTGGTCGGGCAATCGTCGGGCGCCGCGATGATTGCGGCGCTCAAGGTGGCGCGCTCGATTCGCGAAGGCACGATAGTCACCGTGTTCGCCGACTTCGGCGACAAATATCTCTCGACGAATTTGTGGATCGGTTGGCAGGAGTGGCGGCGCGAGCGCCTGCAACAAGTTATCGCCAAGTGGAAAAACAAATAACGCAAATGGAACGTATCCACGAACGCTACTACCTGAGCTATCCGCGCACGCTGATCAAGGAGCCGATCCTTTACCAACTGGTGAAGAAGTTCGACCTCGTTTTCAATATCCGTGGCGCAAGCGTGTCCGAGGAAATGGGCCTGGTCGCCGTTGAATTCGAAGGCACCAACGATCAGATCGAGCGCGCACTGGCGTGGCTGCGCAGCACCGGCGTCACCGTCGAGCCAATCGAAAAGAACGTGATCGAGTAGGTCGCGCGTGCGCGATGACCCTGACTGACGCGCAAATCGATCGCTACAGCCGGCAGATAATCGTGCCGCGCATCGGCGGCCGCGGCCAGGAACGTTTGCTCGCCGCGCGGATCCTCCTTTCGGGCGATGCGCGCGATATCGAAGCACCGCTCGCCTACCTCGTCGGCGCAGGCGTCGGAAAGATCCGTGTCAGAGCCACCGGAATCACTGAAAAAATTGCCGAGATGCGCGAGTTGAATCCCGACGTATCAGTCACCATCGCAAATAAATCACAAGGCGGCGTCGACTTGGCACTCATGATCGTCGGAAGCGAAGTGGCGCGGAAAGCTGCAGAAGAGCTCGTTAGCAATCGCGATGCGCGAGTATTAGTGATCGCGCGCCTCGACGCGGCAGGGAAAATCGTCGTGATTCCCGACACGCAAAGCCCGCGAACCGCCGACGCAACATTCGGCGCGCGCGCGGACGCCGCGGATTTTATCGCGGTGCTCGCGACGGCGGAGGCGCTCAAGCTAATTGCCGGCTACGTGGAAAATCCGACGCGGGCAACCATCGAGTTCGGCGGTTACGAGACCAAGGTTCGCGTTCATCCGTAATGTACAAACTCTGCATGTTCGATTTCGACAATACGATCGCGCGGCTCGAGCCCGAGGTCGATTGGGCCGGCGGCCGGCTCATCCTCGAACCCTACCTGCGATCGATCGGCGCGCCCGACGAACTGTTCGCACGGATTCCACGCGGCAATCTCCCGCTCTACGACGGGTATCGCACTCTCATGCTCGCGGAGTCCAAGCGCGACCAGCTAACCGAAAGCCTGCATCACGCTTCAGAGATAATAGAGAAGATCGAATTGGCCGGAGTCGATCGCGCGCAACCGCTCGAAGGAGCTATCGAAATACTCGCGGTCCTGAAAGCGACAGGTGCCATGACCGCGATCGTGACATCCAATTCCTCGAAAACAGTTCAGCGATGGTTCGACAGGAACGGCGTCGCGTCCGTCGATGCGATAGTTGGGCGCGACACTCTGCTCGGACTCAAGCCGGCACCCGACATGCTGATCCGCGCACTCGAATTGTTTTCCGTCGATCGATCGGAGGCCGCGTTCGTCGGCGACAGCGAAGCCGACGTCCGTGCCGCGCAAAGTTGCGGCGTGCGATTTTACGGAATCGCGCCCACCGACAGCGCGCGTGATCGATTGCTCGCGGCAGGCGCCGCGGAAATTTTCGGCTCGCCCGCCACGCTCGCCTTTCACCTAAATTTGCCGGCTGCGCGCACCTGAAATGAGCCGAGTGTGCGAGCGGAGCGCTTCGCGCTTCCGGCGGGCGTCTTGATGTGGAGGATTCCGGCAATGCGAACCCGGACGATGGTCTCCGCTTCGACTCGACACTTGGGACCACTTGCGGCTACATCTTCAAAGAATTACCAAACGAATTCGTCAGGCAGCTCAATTCCGCTTGACAAAACGTGGTGAGCCAAGCGGAATTGTTCAAGTGGGGAGAGGAGCAAGGCTGCCGGTGCTAGCCCGGTATTTTGCCAGAGGGATGGTGCGGCCAGCCGTGCTGGTCGCGCTCTTGCTGATTATTCTACCGGTCTGCATCCTGATGGTTCGCCGTTCGCTTTATGCCGGCGGCGGCAGCGTCACTATAACGGGATCGGTTAAGACCGGAACCACGGCGATCAGCGGTTCGGCGGTTACACTCTACGCGGCGGGCGACGCCTATGGATCGGGCGCCTCGATGCTCGCGACCGCGGTCTCAGCCGGAGATGGCACCTTCAGCCTGACCTTCAGCTGCGCCGGCAATCAGGAGACATATATCACCGCGACCGGAGGAAACGCCGGCCAGGGCTCCAATTCGGCGATCGGGCTGATGGCTGCGCTGGGTCCGTGCGAGTCGCTGGTGTCGGGCACCTCGAGCGCCACGATCAACGAACTGACCACGGCGGCGGCCGAATGGTCACTGACGCAGTTCCTCGACTCCAACGGCCGTATCCTCGGCGCGCCGCCGTCCAACACGCTCGGGTTGCAGAACGCGTACGTAGGATTTTCCAACCTCGCGGACATCAACGCGAGTTTCGTAGTGAGTGGTAATCCGTCGAGCTTCTTGCCGAGCGCAGGGTCGTGCCCGGGCGTGCCCAACTGCGACGGACTCCAGCGGCTGAACACTCTCGCCAACATCATTGCGGGGTGTACCGAGATCAACCCCTCGTCAACGGCATGCCCGCAGCTTCTATGCGACGCGACCCCCGGCGACATCTACAGCAGTTCATGCTCGGGGACGCCCGTGATTATCGACACGCTGGGCGCCGCCTACCAGATAGTAGCCAACCCGGCGAATAATGTGAGCGCCCTGTTCGGACTTGCGTCGGTGAGCACCCCGTTCAGCCCGGCGCTGGGCACGGCGCCCGACGGCTGGGAGATGGCGCTCAACTTCGCCGATGCGGGCGCGGCGTTCAATTCACCTCATGCGATTGCGCTGGACGGTTCGGGCAACGTGTTCGTGGCGAATCAGGGTAGCTCCTCCGTGAGTGAACTAACGGCTGCCAGCGGCTACAGCGTGGGATTCAACTTCGCCCCCACCGGTATCAGCCTGAGTACGCCGAGTGCGTTAGCACTGGACAGCTCGGGAGACGCATTCACGGCGAATTTTGGCAACAACAGCGCCAGCGAGTTGACGGCGAGCAGCGGATATAGCATGGGCTCCAGCTTGGCTGCCGCGGGCGCAATGTTCGACGGAACAGAAGCGATAGCGCTTGACGGGTTGGGTAACGTCTTCGTTGCGAATTCGTCTAACAACGGTAGCGTGAGTGAGCTGACTTTGAGCAGCGGTTACACCATCGGCTTCAACTTCGCGCCCACGAACGCAATGTTCGCCGGACCCCAAGCGTTAGCGCTGGACGCGTTGGGCGACGTCTTCATCGCGAATCTGAACAACAACAGCGTGAGCGAGCTGACGGCGAGCAGTG
>Ga0074046_10000807_pt1 | contig 28739 bp, 32 predicted proteins | sample BogForMeECP23OM3_FD_94441 | JGI IMG/M metagenome (GOLD analysis project Ga0074046, IMG submission 94441) | Bog forest soil microbial communities from Calvert Island, British Columbia, Canada - Bog Forest MetaG ECP23OM3 | ecosystem: Environmental > Terrestrial > Soil > Wetlands ... | reverse complement strand
GGCATGAGAAGGTGGTCTGTTGTCCAAATGGATTCGTAACCCATCTTCTCCGCTTCAACCGCTACCGTTCGCATCGCGTCAACCGAGAACGTTTCGCCGTAGTTAGGTATGCAAACACCAAACTTCATTTGAAGACCAGTTTTCGAATATGAGAAGACCTAGTAAACCTTGCTTCGAAATAAGGCGCCGACGCGCAAGCTCAGAGATTCGTCTAATTCCTATAGCCTTTGAACATGTATTCCCAGAGCGATTTGACTTTGTCAATGTGGCCGCGTTTACAATCCACTGGGACACCCGTCAGCAAGAGACGTTCTGCGAACGCACATTCAAGGCAGATCTTTTCTGTGAAAGGGCACCTTGATTCTTGGGCTTCATATTCGCTCAACCACAGAGAGCTGGGCAACCTGACACCCAACTACACTTAGGCAGTTGACATGGCTTAATCTTTGCGGTCGAACTCTCCGTTAGGCTGATTTCTGGGTTAGGAAAGGTTTCGGTTTGCCTACTACGAACACCTTCACGCCCTCAACCCTCACCTTTGGGAGAAAACCAAGATTACCGCTTTGCTCAATTCGTGTGGCTCGAATCCTGAGACTGTACGCCAGATTCTTTGCGGCCTTCTCTGAGCCGCATTTGACTTTGAAACCACGCAGAATGCCTCTGGCGACAAGAATGAGTTTTCGTTCCCTCTGACCATATGCTACACGTTTGTCGAAAGTGCCTGGTCGGTATTCTCTAATTTTCTTACTCCCTTGCCCCGCTGCCGGCTTTCGGCGCGATCTTCTCCCTCTGCGAGGTCTTATCGTAGACCCGTCCAAAACATGATACTAAGTCCCGCCGTTTGAACCACCGTAATCGCCAACACTATTCCAGTCACTCCAGCTGCGTAGTACATGAACATAGTGAGGAAGGAGTAGAGCGCGATCAAATTCTGGACCAAGAACAGGACCGCGAAGAAAACTAAACCTAACGTGAATTGTGCTCGCACTTTCCTAAAGCTGCTCAAGTAGATCCAAATCAACCCAATCAACAAGATCACATTTAACAAAGAGAAGAATGCGACGATTTGAGCCATAATTTCTTCCAAATCAAATCAACCCATTCAGATCCAATCGGAGTACTGCGCGCTCCCAAGAGGCTGCAAATGTTCGCACACGTATTAACAGCTCTTCGCCTGGGCGAGTTATCTAGGTTCCCCCAATTTTCGCCCAAATCCGAAGGAATTCGTCATAATTCTGTTCTAGGTCAGGTGAAACAAAGTACATGGTGCCGTATCCTTCGCCGGCTTCTACGATTAGATGGTTCTTCAGGAGTACGTGCAAGTGATGTTTCACGGTCTTGTAATCCATACCGAGGTGGGTTGCAATTTGATTCGCGTTCATAGGATTCTCCTTGATAGCCACCACTAACCTAGCGCGGTTTGGCCCTCCTCGACTCCCGGTGAAGACCCACCAAATGAGACGCCTAACCGCGCTTGACAAACCGCACCTTCCACCTCAACAGAAAGTGAATTACTCTGAAGAGTCGTTGTTTATCATCGCTTATTATCAGATTCGGCTTTGTAATCAACACTAGAGGTCCGTAAGGCGATCAGAGTCACTTAGCTTGTCAGTTGCACCCTGACGGTAGTCGAAGATTGAGGCGGAAACGTAACGACAATTGCGGGAAGAAACTGGCAACATTCGGGTGACACACTGGTAAACCTCTAAAATCTACTCAGTACTCCCATTGTCCAGATAGCCAATGATTGTCGAATTCGTCGGCACTTACGTATGTCCGGCCTGCGAACAATTCCTAAAGAATAGGCGAGAACTTGAAGATCGGATGAAGCTTTCCGGGTACTAGATATAGATCTCGACAACGCGTAGTCGAGAAGTGTCGATCGCGTCCCGTCGTATTTGGGCATAAATTGGGCCTTATCTTGGTCTAGCGCTATATCGAGTCTCCTAGCCGTCTATGCTCGAAGGGCATTGGTAACACGGCGAGTCGAAATTATGGCTGCCTGTAAGGCAGTAAGTCCATGCATTTGGCGTTTGAAGTTGCCTGAAGCTTTTTCAACGCGCGCAGTCACAGCTAGGGAGGGCACGACTTGAGTTCTGTACCTTCTTACAAGAGATGTTTTCTGATCGGGATATTCGCAGGGGCAATTGCGACTCTAGTTTTCTACGTTGGCACCGAACTGCTTGGCTTACCGTATCCGCCCGAAGCAATTTTTCAGCTACTCATCAATCCCGTGCCGGGTGCCGTTCAATCGGTCGCCGTCGAGAACCTTCGTGAATATGCGAAATACGGCGCCCTGACATTTGCCTCGGTCATTTTCGCAGCCATATACGGAGTAATCGCCATGGGAATCGGCTTTCTCTCAAGGCGCAAGATTACAAAGTGGCAATTGATTGGCGTCGCGACGATAATCACAACGCTACTCAGTTTAGGACTTGAGGCTGTTTTCGCTTCGAGCGTATCAGTGCTCTCTTCGATTTCAGGCTGGGCACTTGTTGCCGCCCTTGCGGTTGTGATTAACCTTGGGTTTGCAGCCTACGTAACTTCGAGTATACAGATTGGTCTCCCCACCGTGACTCAACCAACTATTAGATTGGCGCCCGAGCGCCGTAAACTGTTAAAGAGGGTTGGGTTGGGCGCGTTAGCGGTAGCAGTTGTATATTTTGGCGCTAGGTTGGGGCTGTCATTGTTTTCTGGGCAACCTGTAATTCAAAGCAACACTCCAATTCCAGTCAACAGCCAACAAACATCTATGAGCCTGACGGGAGCACCCGATATCTTCAGTGACCCGCGCATTGCCAACCTAGTTGCTTCCGAGGTTACTGACACAAGAATTTTCTATAGAGTGGACATTGACCCGTTTCCACCACAACTTAGCTTCGATCAGTGGAGTCTGAATGTTACAGGAAAAGTGAGCAAAGAACTCACGATAACAAAGAACGACCTTCTCCAAATGCCAACTTCGGATGTGTACGCAACGCTAGAATGCGTAAGCAACACTATCAATCCTCCCGCCGCCCTAATCAGCAATGCAAAATGGACCGGGGTTCCACTCGCAACAATTCTGAACCAAGCAGGTCTCAGCCCCGACGCTGCCTACGTTATCTTCCATTGTGCGGAAGGATACTCGGTTGGGATACCCACGGAACGGGCTCTTGAGCAAGGCGCATTGTTGGCATACAAAATGAACGACGAACTACTTCCACAGGAACATGGTTCTCCGCTGCGTGCAATCATACCTGGTCTGTATGGGATGATGAATGCGAAGTGGATTACTGGAATCGAAGTGTCGGACAGCGTCTACCTCGGATACTGGCAAGAACGGGGGTGGACGAATGATGCCCAAATACACACAACCTCAATCATCTACTACCCACAAACCGGAGCCCAAGTTAGCGGCTCATTACCAATCGCAGGCGTGGCCTTCGCCGGGGACAGAGGCATCAGCAAGGTCGAGGTAAGCACTGATGGCGGATCCACTTGGAACGCGGCCGAATTGAAAACACCAAAGTCACCCTACTCGTGGGTTTTATGGGCGTACGATTGGACCCCAACGGCGAAGGGAAGCCAAACCATACTCGTGCGAGCGACCGACGGAACTGGACAAACACAAGACTCGAATAATACGCAACCATTCCCGAACGGCGCGACCGGTTATAACTCGATCGCTGTTAACGCCACTTAACCGTGACCCGCCCCCGCAATGAACCATCCATAGTGTCCTGGGTACGGCCATCGTCTGCGAGGATTGACCATCCTCTCTATTCGCAGGCTTTTGCTATGATATTGTGAAAGAACGCCGCCGAGCATAGCCGATATTGATTCCATGGCAGCGTAAATCAACATATTGCCTTCACATGGGTATGCAAACGACGCGGGGGCCAAGAGTATCACGATAACCGAGAAGCTTCAACAACAGAAACGGTTCTTCTGTGAAGATTGCAAGCGCGAGGTCTTCCTCAACAACAAGTACTGCGATAAATGCGGAGGAGAAATCGAGTGGCCAGAACAGATCAGCAAAGTCCTTTCAACGTGGGCCAAGCAAACGAAGAAGCATAAGTAATCACACCTATTCCTGACTCAATTTTCCCTACGTCAACGTTCCCAGGTCATTATCGCCCCAACAACTTCGGGGCAACCCTAAACGCCTAGACCATTCACGTGTCTAGTCGTCAAATTGCGCCCAACCTCATTTGATCAACAAGGATAGCCAAACCGACGCAAAACTAGAACTGACAAAAGTTTATTCAAGCCGCGAGCAACTAGCGTTCGTTGAAGCACTACTCGGCTGAATCGGAGAACCACGACTTGGAAGCATATTTCGTTGAAACGCCAGTGGGCATATTTATTCTAAACGAGAAGGAGGACATTATCGAGAAAGTACTTTTCTCTGCTGATCCGAAAAACGCAGCGGTGGAGCTAAAGAACATTCAAGACGGAAAGCTCACCACACCAATCCTCGAGACGCTGAAGCGGACCGCTGAGAAATATTCTCCGATAGTATTCGAAAGTAGACAACTCGCGAGAACGGCCGAAACAGAAGGAAAGATCACGGTATCGGCTAAGGGGATTCCTCTCGCCGAACATTTCCGCAATCGCCTAGCCACTGAAGAGAAAGATCGAGATCGGTGGCTGAAACAACAGTCTCTCGATATACCCACACTAAAGACCCCACGAGCCTTCAATGATTTCGCGCGCAAAGTAACTCTGGAGCTAGCGCGATTAGGAATAGCTAGCGCCGCTGCGAAACGCGATCTGAGCGCGGTTCAGGCCGTCCGCGCGATGGACGACTTGGACAAGGTTCTCAACCTCCTGGCTGGTCGAGTTCGAGAGTGGTATGGCCTTCATTTTCCGGAATTGGACAGGCTCGTTGAGAAACATGACATGTACGCTCGGCTTGTGGCTAGGCTTGGGAATAGGCGCAACTTCACCTCTGAAGCCCTGGTGGGTGAGGGTCTGCCCAACGAGAAGGCGGAGGAACTTACGAAGGCAGCGTCGAAGTCGATGGGTGCCAACATAGACGATTCAGACTTATTGGTTCTCCAAGCATTCTGCGGACTAATGTTGGACTTGTACAAGTTTAGGGAGAAGAGCGAAAGCTTTGTGGAGGATTCCCTCAAACAAATCGCCCCCAATATGACGGCTATTGTGGGAGCGTCGCTCTCCGCGAGATTGATCTCGATTGCAGGAAGCCTCGAGAATTTAGCGAAGATGCCTGCGAGCACCTTGCAGGTTCTCGGTGCCGAGAAAGCGCTGTTCCGTTCACTAAGAACAGGTGCGAGGCCTCCGAAGCACGGGGTAATATTCCAAAACACCGCTATCCACCAGTCCCCCCGCTGGCAGAGGGGAAAGATCGCGAGGGCTCTGTCTGGAAAGCTCAGCATAGCGTCAAGGGTCGATGCTTTCGAAGGCGAATTCATTGGGGAGAAACTTAGGCAAGACGTCAGTAAGAAGGTTGACGAGATAAAAGAGAGATATAAGATCGCTCCGCCACCGCCCACGAAGAAGAAACAATATGCACGCAGACGTTAAGCCACATGAGAGGTTTGAGGGCGTCTACTGGGTTTCGCTCGAAGATCATAGCAGTCGTTTGGCAACAAAGAACCTAGCTCCGACAGTCAGCGTCTACGGCGAGAGGCTAGTGAGCGACGGCGAATCCGAATATCGCACATGGGACGCCTACAGGAGTAAGCTATCAGCCGCGATACTGCGCCACCTGGACACGCTACCCATTCGGTTTGGCACCACGGTGCTGTACTTAGGATCCGCTTCTGGAACAACTGCCAGCCACGTGAGCGACATCGTTGGCGACAATGGGCGGGTTTACTGTGTGGAGTTTGCTCAGAGAAGCATGCGCGAGCTAATCGACACGTTATGCGAACACCGCTCAAATGTGTACCCCGTCCTTGCCGACGCCCGACTCCCTGAAAAATACAAGTCCATTGTCGGTCAGGTTGATGTGATCTACTCCGACGTTGCTCAACCCGAACAAGCAAAAATCCTGGCAGACAATGCCGAGCTTTTTCTGAAACCGAAGGGGGCAGCCCTAATAGCAATCAAGTCGAGAAGCGTCGACGTCACAATGGAACCAATCGACGTTTTCAAACAGGAAATAGAAATTCTTCGTCACAGACACTTCACCATGATTCAAACAGTGCGGCTTGAACCCTACGAGAAAGATCACGCCCTAGTCTATCTGACCAACGGGTAAGCTGCATGTTCAACTCAAAGAGCACCTTAGAAAGGACATTCGACGCCCTGCTGAGCCGCGAACTCAGAAAACTCAACACCCATCTACCGAAACAACGGCGAACCCTGAAGGAACTACTCGCCGAAGAGTACCCAACGATTCCTACAGCGGACGGCTCTTCAATTGTCTTGAACAAATCGGAGATCGAAGAATTATCAAAGATCGTTCCCCCGGCGTACTACGGAAACCTGAAACTACCCTTCATCGTTCTGCGAAGGATGGAGCTGGGGAAGTCGGTGTACACGATCTCAGGCGACAGAGTTGAAGAATTCACCGTGAAGAAGATCCTGGGAAGAACGAGTGCAGACCACCATGCTATGTATTCTGATCAGGATCCCCTCTTCCTATACAGGCCTGACGTCAGCGAGCTGATTCGACGCTTCCATAGCTTAGTAGTAATAGGGTTCGGGGTACCCAAGGAGCTGTCCGACTATGAGCCGAACCGTGTCTGACCAATTTCAGCCTCAATTTCCTTTATCGTCTTCCATGATCGACGAACGATAGGCGGGTACTCGGAATGGGTGCGTCGCCAGTCTCGAAGGAAAGCCATTGTTTTGGGGTCCGTCATATACCCGGAACCAAAGTCTCCATAACCACTGTGAAGACTCTCAACGACGGCGTCTCTCCTGACCTTGGCGATAATGCTCGCCGCCGACACCACTGGGTACGTCCGATCAGCGTGGTGTTCGGAAAAGATCTTGATTCCTTTCAGAAAGTCAGGAAGAAATTCACGAATACTCTCTGCATACCTAGCCTCGTTTACATCAGACGCGTCGACGTAAGCTTCCTCCGGCCCTAATTGGCTGATAACTTGGGCCATCATTCTCGCCTCCAAAAAATTTAGCCTCCTCAATCGTCCACCGTGCAAGACGATCTCATCTATCTCGTTCGGCTGTGCCTCGACAAAGGCGACTTTGCTCGCCGTACTTCGGATCTTCGTCTCAAGACGTGTACGGGCTTCGGGGGTGAGTAGCTTCGAATCTCTAACGCCCATCGCTCTAAGTCCTTCTTGGGCGTCGCTTGGGATCAGTACGCCGGCGATAACAAGCGGGCCTATAATTGGGCCTCGCCCGGCATCGTCAACGCCGCCTATTAGTTTGGCCAAGTTGTGAACGGCCTCTGGCAGTAAGCACGTAGTCCAGAAGTTAATAGTTGCGACACGTGCGCTACTATCATGGAACCTCAGCGTCTGTTTCTCACTGGTGAACCTGGATCTGGGAAAACAACCACCGTGAGGAAGACGGCGGAGTTGCTAATCTTGCGCGGTGTTGGGGTGGGTGGCATGTTATCGGGGGAGATACGCGAAGGTGGAATACGTGTTGGTTTCAGTCTTGAAGACTTAGTAACGCATGAAATGGGAACCCTCGCACATGTTCATCTACAAGAAGGGCCGCGAGTTGGCAAATATCGGGTAAATCTGTATGATATTGAGCGAATTGGAGTTGGGTCCATTGAGAGGGCGGTTAGGAATTCGGAGGTCATCGTCGTTGACGAGTTGGGCCCGATGGAACTTTTCAGCAGCCCATTGGTTCAAGCCGTTGAAAGGGCCTTGGCGTCCCAGAAACATTTTCTCGGGACTATTCATAAACGGGCCTCACACACGCTCACCTCATCCATAAGGTCAAACTCAAAATTCACAATCCTAGAAATCACCCCAGAAAACAGGGATAGGATGCCAACGGAAATTGCGGAGAGAATTGTCTCTAACGAGTAAAACCCCTGCACCCTCACCCACCTACCATCCTAACGTGGTAGTGGAAGGAAGAGCGAGGGTACAATTCACCTCCCGTTCCAGCAACGTCTTCTACAATCCCAAGATGAGCCTAAACCGCGATCTCGCCATTCTATTTACTATCTCACACTTTCCGAAGGATAGACTGCTCCAGCTATGCGATCCTATGGCTGGTTCCGGGGTTAGGGCCGTACGTTACGCATTAGAAGCACCCAATGTTGCTAGTGTCGTCGCTGCTGACAGGCTACCGGAAGCGGCGGAGCTAGCTCGGGAAACTGTTCGCTTGAACAATGTTGAGAACAAGATATCCGTCATCGAAGCCGACGCATTCACACTACTCGCTAAGAATCCACGTGAGAGGTTCGACCTCATCGACTTGGACCCGTTCGGCTCTTCGTCCCCATTCTTCGAATCCGCTCTACGAGCAACCGCAAGCGGCGGAGTCTTAGTAGCCACGGCAACCGACATGGGTCCCCTTTCAGGAGCGCGGCCAGGTGCCTGCAAACGCAAATACGGCGTCGACACAATCAGGGCAGAGTTTGAGAAAGAAATCGCTCTCAGAACTATGGCTAGCGCTCTGATGACCACTGCGGCCAAACTGGAGCTTGGCATTAACCTCGCCTTCTCACACGCAACCGACCACTACGCAAGGCTCTACGCTACTGTAACAAAGGGGAGGAAAGCAGCGAATGCATCCCTACTCAACCTAGGATTTATCACTCACTGCTCCACCTGCCTAACCCGAACCACTACCTCATTCCTCTCTTCAATTCGTGGAGAATGCGAGAACTGCGGATCCCGAATCTCGGTTGGTGGCCCATTCTGGCTCGGCCCGCTTTGGGACCGAGAAACGGTGAGCAGAATGATTCAACACACCCCCCTCATCCTTTCAACGCGCCTTTCAGAAATCCAGAAAACGCTCAACTGCATAGAGAGTGAACTTGACTCGGCACCATTTTACTACACTACAGACGCAGCAGCCGCCGCCTTTCGAACGAAACCCCCTTCGGTCTCCACCCTCCTGTCCTCAATCAGGCATATCGGGTACAAGGCGTCAAGAACTCACTTCAATCCCACCGGCTTTCGCACCGATGCCCCAACCCCACAAATAGCATCTCTATTCCGCACGCTCACCGATGAATCCAAGTCCCAGAAAGTATAGCTCCGCACTCTCCGCCCGACTGGCTGGAGGCTTTACAATCCTAAACTCATCAAACAGAGACCGCATGTGATCTCGAAACTCCCTTACCTCCGACCCCTGAAACACCTTGACCAGCATACTTCCCGAAACTTGCAACAGCATTCCCCCAACCCTTACCGCACATCTTGCCAATTCAATCTGTCTTGCGTGATCCATGTCCCAAACCCCCGAAACATTTGGAGCGAGGTCAGAGAGGACCACGTCAAAGCTTGGGCCGGCGTCTTTCCTGATTTCATCGATGATCTCAGGCTTGGTTATGTCGCCGATCATAGTCCGAACATTCCTAAATGGCAAGGGGGTGATGGGTTGTATGTCGACTCCGAAGACGAAGCCCGAGTTTCCCACGACCTGCCGAGCTGCCTGTAACCATCCACCTGGTGCAGCCCCAAAGTCTAGAACGTACTGCCCGGGTTTGATGAAGTTGTATCGTTTGGTTATTTGCAGTAGCTTGAATGAAGCCCGGCTGCGGAAACCCCTTGCCTTCGCGAGGCGGTGAAATTGATCCCTCTTATGTTGACGTAACCATTCACTAGGCACTTTTTGCTACCGCTTTAGCAGATTCTGCGACGCTCTGCATCCACTTGGTAAGGTTCTCGCATTTGTTTGGGTTCATGATCCACGACTGAGGGCAGTTTCCGACGAGGTCACAAAAAGCGCAAGGAATGTCAACTATCGAGTCGATGGTTGAGTAGCGCCTTTTCGCGAAAACCCTGTAAGTCCATCGGCCATCATGGAGTTCTTTCTTCCTTGCAATGAGCCCTTTCTTCTCAAGTCGCAGGATTGCCCTTGACCCTTCGCGGCTGTCGGCTGTCAGTTTTCTCCAGAGCTCGGATTGAAGGATGCCCATGTCGCCGAGCTCCATGACTATTCGTAGAACGTCCTGTTCGGTGGGTCCTTTCCTCGGCAATCAAAAACCTTCCAGAGTTCAACTAACTATTCAGAATTCTGTGAAATTGGGCATCATTCCATTTAAAGGTTGAACATCATTCCCAAAATTGGCTCACTAACCCCGCCACCACAGAGAAGGCAAGAGTTAGGTAATCCGTGCGCCGTTTGTTATCTCGCGGTCAGTTGTAAGGAGCGCGAGCTTAGATTCGTGTTCCGCAGCAAGCAACATGCCTTGGGAAACCTCCCCAGAGAATTTTGTCGGTTTGAGGTTGTAGAGGAAAATCACCCGCCGTCCAACCAGCTCGTTTGGCTCGTAGTATCCTACGAGGCTTGACAGGGTCTGTCGAACACCTAAAGGACCCAAGTCCACGAGTATCCGGTAGAGTTTCTCAGTTCTTGGGACGCGGTCTACTTGGGTTACCGTACCGACCCTAGCGTCGACTTTCTTGAACTCATCAAAACTGATTTCGACGGTTGGCTCATCACTCATAACTAATCACTTCAAACATGTGCCAGCCCTTCGGACAAATCAGTAATCAGATCTTCGACATCCTCGATCCCGACTGACAATCTGACCAGCGAGTCGGTTACTCCGATTCGTTCCCTTTCTTCCTTCGGCACGGAGGCATGGGTCATCGAGCTAGGATGCTCTATTAGCGATTCGACCCCGCCCAAACTTTCCGCGACCGTGAAAACTTTTACATTCTTCAACAGCTTCTTGCAGGCTTCGAAATCTCCCTTCAGACGGAAGCTGACCATTCCACCGGGCCCGCTCATCTGTTTCTCGGCTAGAGAATGCTGCGGATGTGATACGAGGCCGGGATAGATGACGCTTGCGACTTTCGGATGTGTTTCGAGAAATTCAGCTATCTTCCGGGCGTTCGCGCAGTGCCTATCCATTCTCACTGAAAGAGTCTTGATGCCTCGAAGCGCGAGCCAACAGTCGAACGGCCCCGGGACTGCGCCGGCGGCGTTCTGTGCAAAGTGCACCTTCTCGTAGAGCGAAGAATCCGATAGCACGACCGCACCTCCAACAAGGTCGCTGTGCCCGCCGAGATACTTGGTGGTGCTGTGGAGCACTATATCCGCTCCAAGCTTGAGAGGCTGCTGAAGGTAAGGGCTCATGAACGTGTTGTCGACCACAAGCAAGGCGTTGTGATCATGAGCCGATTTGGCTGCGGTCTGTATGTCAATGATTTGTAATAGCGGATTCGTAGGCGTCTCTACCCACACGATCTTTGTCTTGGGCCTAATTGCGCCCTGGAAATCCTTAGGTTCAGAGCCCTTTACGTATGTGAACTGAACCCCGAAGTTCTTCATTATGCGGTCAAACAAACGTCGCGTGCCACCGTAAAGATCCTGAACAGCTACGACATGATCCCCTTCACGGAGCAGGCTCAAAGACACGGTAGTTATCGCCGCCATTCCGGAACCGAACGCCAACCCATATTTGCCCTCTTCAAGGGATGCGAGGGCTCTCTCCAACGCATTGCGGGTTGGATTGCCGGTTCTAGCGTACACGTACTCTCCCTCGACTCCAGGCTCCCTTTGACGGAAGGTGGACACTTGATAGATCGGAACCGTAACCGCCCCAGCTTCGTCTTCCAAGCGATCCCCAGCATGGATCGATCTAGTAGAAAACCGCAAGACACTACATCTCAACTCGGAAAGTATCTTAACGGCGCATAAACCTTCCACCATGAACAACCTGAAGGATAACTCGCCCGCCGTCTAGGTTGCTATCCAACGTCTGTTCAAAATGATTTGTACGATGCGTATCTGCAACAGCATTGAATCGCAAGTTCACATTCCGATTGGCATGAGACTCGATCTTAGTTCTACGGTCAACTAAGACAGTCGACTGACCTCCAAATTTCATGGAAGCTTTATTACCGGTACGGCTTCGACATTAGGGCGGTGCGATTGTTTGGCGATTAAACGAAAGGCGAAGAAAGGTCCTAAGAAGAAAGCGAAACGAACCGGCAAGAAGAAAACTAAACCAAAAAAGAAAGCTCCTAAGCCAGCCCCTATGATGGCACCAGAGCCGATGCCCGAACCCGAAGTCCAGCCCCCAACTATGCCTGCAGTTCAACCGACGACAGAGACACCACCTACCCCCGAATCTACGCAACCCAGCACGTCCCAAAGCGAACCAACACCCAGTCAATAGCCGCTGCATTACAGCTAGCCTCATCTAAAGAGGCGAAGCTATGCCTCGCAACGGTTTTGTTGCGTCTTTGGGACACGCCCAAGGGCGTTGCAAAGCGGGACACGGTAATCGCTCATGTGGCCCATTTCGGGCCTCGGCGGCGTGTTTCACGCCCATTTTTGGCCGCGCGTTAAATATGCATTGAGAAGTATTCAGAACTATGCGAGCCTTCGACTGGTTGAAATTGTTCGGGATTGCCGCTCTCGTTATTTCTTGGTCCTTAGTGGACTACCTATACTACATCAGGGCAGACCTTATGGTCTGGATTGGCGCATTCACGATTATTGCCGAAGGACTAGGCTTTATTGGACTCTCTTTGGTCGAAATTACCCTTTTTTTAAAGGTCAAGAGTTAAAGAGACTTCAAGCTCCACAGTTCGCGATAGAGTTCGACCAAGACGACCACGACCAATACACACCCCAACTAACAGTAACAGACGGTACGGATGGACGCCCACGCATTGAACGCAAGTTCCTGAAGGTAGCTGTGTGCAACGTAGGACTTGGCGTTGCGAGACGATGTAAGGCAACTATTCAAGTCCTCACCAAAGATGACCGCATGATTATTCCAAGCAGAGAACCAAAAGAAATATGCTGGGAGAACGGTGGAACACGACAAGACATAGGGGCAGTAAATGGTCGGGAACGACTCATTCTCGTGGCATCTGACAGCCGAATCGGAGCCTTAACTGAAAACCGTTTCGCCTACGTGTGCACTCCTAACTGGATGAATCCTAGTCTATTCGAATTGTTCAGAAAGCAGGACGGTATTGGATTGGGTGACTTCGAGTTCCAACTTCTCGTTACAGAAAGTAGGACTGGCCACCAATATTATTCGGCCTTTAGAGTTCATGTAACGGAGAACTGGCGAGAACTGTCAATGACACGTATTCGCTAAGAGGCTTTGGATTTGAAGTACTCTCCCAATACGGCTCTTACGGCTTCAGGTATGGATTCTAGTTTTCGTGCTTTTCGTTCCTGTTCTAGTGCTTTTACCATTTCGTCTGACATGGCTACCATTATTTTGTTCATTGCCAAGATTGATACGCTACCATTGTATAGCGATAGCAACCTTTATAGGTTTTGGGTGTGTATTGCTATGTGTAGCGATTGGAACATGGCAACAGTAGTCATAACCCGTGAGGAACGGGGAAGAATGATTGCCCAGCAACCAAACCAAATTCAGAGGTTAGACGAACGAAACTACAAAGTGGTCTCACAATCAGGCCAAGGGATGTATGATGTTGTCCGAAGCGAAAAGTTCGCAATGCGTTGGGTTTGCAACTGCCCCGACTGGACACACCGACAAGTCAAGTGTAAGCACATTTGGGCGGTCGAGTTCTCACTAGCTTTGAGAAACAAGGTAAAGCAAAGCGTGGTCATTGAACCATTAAGCCCAAGCGTTTGCCCCTACTGCGCTGGAACAAAGCTAGTTCGACACGGCCTGAGACACAACAAGTATGGAAACCTTCAGCGTTTCAGTTGCCGAGGATGCGGTAAGCGGTTCTCACAGAACTTGGGCTTCGAGGGCATGAAAGCGAATCCGCAATCAATCACTTCGGCTATGCAACTTTACTTCACGGGCGAATCCTTACGGAATGTTCAGAAGTTTCTACGATTGCAAGGTGTGGAAGTTCACCACTGAAAGATGTCGATAGGGAAAAGGCAGCCCGTGTCCCGCCTCGCAACGGGGGAAAACGTGTCCCATGAACGCAACAAAACCCTCGCAACAGTTCTAATTAATACGGGGAGTAGAAAGAAACGTAGACTCCGTAAGTGTCGGACCGTCTATAATCAGAACTTGTGTTTTGGCCACGATTCTCATTTGACAACAAGCGTGGGGCATTTTGCGTGGTGGCAGATCTTATCCGAAACGCTACCTAGAAGGAAAGCGCGCACTTCGGTTAGTCCCCTGCTACCGACGACAATTAGATCTGAACCCTCGGCTTGTGCACACTTGACGATCTCGTTGGCAGGCACGCCCTGCACGATTTTGCATTCGCAGTTAATTCCTTGCTGCTTCACATAATCCTCGGCATTCCTAATTATCTGCTCACCCTCCGCTTCCATCTCCTTCACAAATACCGTCGTGGCCAATACTCCCGCTTCAGATGGAGTAACAGCATAGAATCGACGAAGGACCACATGGATAACGGTCAACTTTGCGCCGTATTTTTTCGTCAAATCTGCAGCGTAGTTCAAAGCTTTCTCCGCAAAAGGCGAACCGTCGACTGCGACAAGAATCCTCGAGAACATAGGGGTCTGACGGAGAATTTGTTTCAAGTGAGCTATAACGTATTCTGAGTGATCCTAAAGCAAGAACCTGCCAGGTTGTTCAGAATCCGCCTAGCGGTCTCTCAATCATCGCTTGGTCACAGGTTCAACTATAATTTTCGTTCCCTCTAGGGAGATGAAGAGTGGTTGACCTTTTTGCCACTTCAGTTTTTCAACCATCTCTCGTGGGATGGTTATCCTGAACTGCCCTCTGAATCCCTGTAACCGAACGATCTCGAGGCTCTGTGACAATGCGGCGACCTTTGGAAGGCTTGAGGAGGTATCATATGCCTAATGAGGCTTACGAAAGCTTATATATACTAAGAATACTAATTAGTACTCTTGAGGACTAAATTCTTGGAAACTTCAGAGTATTACAGAGACGCTTCCGGATTCTGGAAGATGAAATCACCTAAGCGCAGACGTATCGTCCACCTTTAGGCGCCCCGCAATTATTTTGACCTAGTCGGTGTAGGGGTTACGCTTCCGTTTCTATCCTCTTGAGCTGTTTCTTGTACATTCCGAGCGCTTCCTCGGTGCTGGTCGCATCTTCCGGACGCTTATCCCTCCTCCACTTCCCGGTGAACCTTGGAAACCTGAGTGCCAGTCCGCTTTCGGGTCTGATAGCTCCTCTAGCGCAGGTGTGAAGTGGTGAGAGAGTGATTTCATCCGCGGCTACTTCAAGCACCAACGACGGTGTGAACCAGACATCAGGTTCCATAAGCGAATTGACGCGCGGATTTCTATGATTTGACAAGGTCCCCTCTGTAATCTTTGGTAAATTGACAAGGTCTTCGTCCGTAAACCCTGATCCCAACTTGCAAATCGTTTCGAAGGCGTCTTCCTTCGAATTGTACACTGCCATTAGCAATGCACCGTACCGGCCAGCTCGCTTGCCTCTTCCAGCAAATGCACCAACGGGAGCTAGATCGAAAGTGTCCTGTACCTCGGCTTTGTAGGAGCGTTTGCATTTTATCCAGAGCCATCCTCGAGCTCCTGCTTGATAGACGGACTGTTGTGAGGTACTCTTCACGACGAGTCCCTCGCACCCCGCGGCAACGGCTTCGTCCATTAATTGCTCTAGCCTTCGCCCATCGTTAACCAGGGTCTGTTGCGCGATGAACACTCTATCCGAAGTCTTTGCAACTTGAACGAGTTCCTTGCGCCTCTCGAGGTAGGGTAATTGGGTAAGGTCTCGTCCATCTAGGTAGAGAATGTCAAATAGGAAAACGCTTACCGGAACTTCGTCAGTCATCTTGCTGATCTCATATTTTCTTCCGCGACGCTGGGAGATCACTTGAAAGGGAAGGAGGTCTCCTGTGTTAGGATCTGAAGCTACACATTCTCCCTCAACGATGGATTCCTTGTTCAGAATACTCTTGCGGAGGTTCTCTGCTACGTCGGGGAACTGTTCGGTAATGTTCTCTAAACGCCTTGAGAAAAGATGGAAGCCTTTAGCAGATAAGTGCGCCTGGATTCGGAGACCGTCATATTTGTACTCCGCAGCCCCCTCGCCGCCGAGCTTCCCAAGTATACTCTGCGCGTCGGGCAATCGTTCACACAACATCGGCCTAATCGGTCGCCCAACGCTGATCTTGAAACCAGCAAGACCGCCCAGCCCATCCCGTGCCAGCACCTCAGCAACGTAGCCCAAGTCCGATGAAAGGTTGTAGGCTCGCTCAAGAGGCTCTCTCGCGGTTTTATCTCCCCCATATGCCACGGCGAGCGCATCAAGAACGGTCATGTCGGCAACCCCCAACCGGAGTTTGCCGACGGCCATCCGAGCGATGTACTTGGCTTCCGTGGGTTTAGCTTCGTTCAGAAGACTAGTCAAGAGGCGTACTTTCATTTCAACGGAACCCGAACCTCCTGCGTGCGCGATCTTGTCGAAAGTACCGTAGACCGATTCTACCGTTAGCGGTCGTTTGGACAGCGTGGTTTGCGATCGTTTTTGGACAAGCTTCTCGATCGTATTTCCAAGATCCCCAGTTTTCTTGAAATCCACCTCAATTGCTCTCTCGGTCCGCCCTGTAACCTGTGCGACCGATTTCATCAGGAGTTTTTCAGCGAGGCCCAGCTCCACGCCTTCATAGTCCGGATACAACTTGCCCTGAATGAGGTATACTACCTTGCTCAACTCCTCCTTCGGAGTCTTCTTGATTAGTTCTACGAGGAGACTGGTCATCTCCAACCGTTTTGTGGTAGCGTCAATCTTCTCAAACGCATTCGCGAGCTCAACGTACTTCACTTACAGCAACCCCACTACCAAGCTGGCTGAAAGACAGAGACAGCCCATGGATGAAAACATGGATATTAGCAGTTTGCGTCCTCAGGAAGGGCTTTCACCGTTGCGGTTATCTAAAGGAACAGAATCCCCGCAATCGTGAAATAAATGGCCGAGTCATTCCCTGTTGACCATGTAGTTTGATCTTCTCCGAGGGCGAGATTAGAATGACTGCAAAGCTACCGGCTCGGCTGTATTTCGGCTGCGCTGGCTGGTCGTACAAGGAATGGGTTGGGCCACTGTACGACGGAGAAAAATCCATGCTTCAACAGTATGCATCAGTGTTTGACACAGTCGAATTGAATTCCTCATTCTACAGGGCCCCGAGCGAGGGGACGATCTTAGGCTTGACTAAGTATACGAAGAGGGGCTTCATGTTTAGCGCTAAAATCAACCAAAAGTATACCCATGATCTGGCCCTGAAGCTTGACGAAGCCAGCGTGTCGGAACTGGAGAACTTCGTGCAATTATTTGACCCCCTTCTCACCCAAGATCGCTTAGGTTGTTTCCTTGTGCAGTTACCTCCATCACTCAAGAGAAACGACCAGCTCTTGGAAGACTTCTTGGCCGCTCTGCCACACCGATACAATTACGTCGTGGAATTTCGAAATAAATCCTGGATGGATGAGGCAACCTGGCGCATTCTCGCGAAATATCAAGCTGCATACTGTATCGTAGATGAACCCCTTCTGCCACCCGAGATACATGTTACATCAGAAATAGGGTACATACGGTGGCACGGGCATGGCGACAAACCATGGTATGATTACCGATATACGCAAGGCCAACTTCAAGAATGGATTCCAAAAATCAGAGATGTACAAGAGAACACAAAGAAGACCTTCGGCATATTCAACAACCATTTCCATGGATATGCTCCCGAGAACTGCCTTCAAACCATGCAAATGCTTGGAACCGCAAATCCTGCTCAGCTGAAGACAATGAAGCGGGTGCAGAGTCACATTGAAAGGGAGATGGCTGGGCTACCTCCCGCGGGCACACTCGACGAGTACGCTTAGGCCCGTTTTGGATGAAACTGAGATTTCAATGAGGCAGCCCATGGACTGTTTCGAAAGTTTAGATCGATTACCTGAAGAGATCTTAATAGTTTGAAGCCGAATATTCGATATCGCAAAACTACGAACGCGCAAGGCTGGTTTGTGTTTTGAAATGCCCCCTTTGCGGTAAGAAGATGTCAGGCATTAGAGAGACACCGGCGGACTATCCGGCTGAACTGACCGACAGGCAAGAATTGATTTACTATTGCGAACAGCACGGCGCAATGAACAAGCTGACCGACCTCAAAGATAAGGCGGATCAAGTAGCCAAGAAAGTTTAGAGCATTCTACTCTTATCGACACACGCTCGTCGACGTTCTCGTTACACAGAAATTGCCTTGGTCAAGCAAAGAGATTAAGGCAGGCCCGCCCCTGTTGGGCAAATCACATTGAGTGTCAGGATCATGCCATCTGAGAAATCATGTGGAGCGGTAATCTTCAAGGAAGGAAATGTCAGAAAGTACCTGCTCCTGCATTACGAAGGCGGCCACTGGGATTTCGTCAAAGGCCATGTTGAGCGAGGTGAGACTGAGAAGGAAACCGTATTACGGGAAACTCAGGAGGAAGTTGGAATAACGGACGTGTCATTTATCGAAGGCTTCCGGTATCGGATCGGTTACTATTACAGGCGGGCTGGGGCTACCGTCTTCAAGGAGGTAATCTTCTACCTGTTAGAATCAAAAATCGACGCGGTCAGGTTGTCACGAGAACATGTAGGGTTCGAATGGATGTCATTCGGCCTAGCATACGACCGCCTCACGTACAAGAATGCGAAGGACACCATAAGCAAGGCACGCGACCACCTTGAAAGCCTTGGGCAAGGAAAGCAGCTAGGGGCCACCAAGGAAAGCAGCTAGCACGGCCCGAGCTCCGTGAAGTTTGTTCTCCGCCTGTTTCCAGACAATACTCCGTGATCCCTCGAGTACGTCGTCAGTTATCTCTAAGCCTCGATGCGCAGGAAGACAATGCATGACGGCGACATCCGGTTTGGCTCTTGATACGAGCTTCGAATTAATTTGATATGACTTGAACGCCCGCTCTTTCTTCTTTGCTTCCTTGTCTTGGCCCATGCTAACCCAAACATCCGTATAGATCACATCCGCTCCTTCCACGGCTTTTAGTGGGTCTTGAACAAAACTTACGCCCCCACCAGAATCTTTCGCGAGTTGTTTAGCTTGCTTGAGAATCTGTTTGTTGGGTTCGTAGCCTTTTGGGCATGAAACAACCATGTTCATTCCCGTGGTGGCAGCTCCAAGTAACCAGGAATTGCACACATTGTTCCCATCCCCGACCCAGACGAACTTGATTCCCTGAAGAACACCTTTGGCTTCGAGCACGGTCAGCATGTCTGCGATAATCTGCGTAGGGTGCTCTAGATCGCTAAGAGCGTTGATAATGGGCACAGGGGCATATTCAGCAAATTCGACCAGGTTCTGATGAGCATATGTCCTGATTACAACTCCGTTGAGGTACGAGCCTAGAATTCTCGCAGTGTCCTTCAGGGGTTCACCGCGTGCAAGCTGTAGCTCATCAGCCCTGAGGTACATAGCTTGCCCACCAAGCTGGTATACTGCCGTTTCGAAGCTCGCACGGGTTCGGGTGGAGGGTTTCTCGAACAGTAGACCGATAACCTTCCCGGATAAGCGATGCTCTAATGGTCCTTGCTTCGAGTCCGACTTTAGCCTCACAGCCAAGTCCATCAATGATTGGATTTCGTCGCGGGACAGGTCACTTACGGATATGAAGTCTCTACCAGCAAGCAATGCGCGTTACCGATTCGAGATGAATCGCAGTCATTGAAAAATGCTTCAGTTACGTTCTCTAGTTGCGTGCGGACCCGCTTTCCGGGTCTTGAAGGCGTATTTCGGCGGCCTCTTTGTTGGGTCTATCAAGAACCTTCCTGACTTGAGAATATCCATTCCGATGAGGACTGGGTACCGCATGTCTGAACGATCATTAACCGTCACAGGCAAAGCGAATCTAACCCCCGCGATCTCTACGACACCTCGGACTAACGGTCGAGTTCGAACCTCATCCAAAAAGGCGGACTTCACTTTCGCTACGTCCACAGTCGGGCCGAGCCCTATGTTTGCCGCAAGCCAAACATCCACAGAAGTCCTGGTGGCGCCCGTGTCCACCTTGCCTTTTACGCGAGCCTCACCATGATGGCCCATGACCTTAACATACTCTATCGGGCCGATCACAATCGGCTCTTTCTTCTTCAGTGCCATCGCTGCCACACCGTTTATGAGAACCGAGTATTAAGCAGGCATCGATCAGGGCTTTTTCTATGCAAATTGGAGTCCTCTCAAAGAACCGGGAGTTCTGGGCTACAACAGAAATCATCAATGCTCTGAAGAGGAAGAATGTAGAACCTGCGTACATCAAGACGCCCGAAATACACCTCATGTTGAGCGAAAAGGTGGATGCGATCTACGAAAAGAAATCGCTTTCCATTTTAGACGCGGCGATACCGCGCATTGGCCGTAGCTTAACGCAGCTAGGAGTAATGTTGCTCAAACACTTCGAACTAATGCGCATCCCATCTACGCTCTCAATTGAGGGACTCACCACAGCTAGGAACAAGTACCTCACTCTTCAAGCTCTATATGCTGCGAGAGTTAGGATTCCCGAAAGCGTTCTTATCGCGTCGAGGATCAAGACCGAGGAACCTACTGAGTACCTCTCTCCTCCACTGGTAATGAAGTTGCTCAGTGGAACCCAGGGAATTGGAGTTATGCGGGTTCGCGACGTGAAAGAGGCGGGGCCGATAATCGATACGCTATCTGAACTCGACCAAATGATCTGCCTTCAGAAATTTCTACCGAATCCGGGGGAAGATATACGCGTATTTCTCGTCGGCGGAGAGGTGGTTGCTGCGATGAAACGCAAGGCCGCCCCTAACGAGTGGAGAAGCAACATCCACATTGGGGGGCATGGAATCGCGCACAAACCTACGAGAGAGGAGACTGAGACAGCCATCAAGGCGGCTGAGGCGGTCGGCGTGGAAATAGCCGGGGTGGACCTAATCTCCGTCGAGAACGAACCCTACGTTATCGAAGTAAATGCTTCCCCCGGCTTTCATGGATTACTTGAGGCTACAGGAATAAATGCCGCTGATAGTATCGCAGGTTATGCCATAAGAAAGGCGAAACGCTAAACCCACAGTTTCAGATCCTCACGCCGTAACGCTCATTGGCTTCAATCGTCTAACCTCTCTTGCTGTTCGCCGTGAAGACAGTCACAAATACGATGCTCAAATGAACTGAACCTGGGGTATCTGAGCGGACAGCATCTAACGATCATTCTAGTAAGAATCAAGATCAATACGAACTGCCTAAAATCGCGGAAGCGAATGGGTTCATGATCGTTTCGATAAGTGCATTCATCTTCGAATCCCAAGGAGGGTCCGTATGACTGCATCTCTCTATTACCAGCGAAACGCATGTGACTAGTTCTCGCAACCCTCGTCAACAAATAGAACGGGGCCATACTCTTGGTCGTGATAGACACATGAGTGAAGTTGCTTCTTTGCAAATACTACAATCGTTCTCTGACGCGATGACAGAACTGGTAGACAAGGTCGGTTCGTCAGTGGTTAGAGTGAGGTCGAGAAGAGGATTCGGCTCAGGCATAGTCTGGAGCGAAGACGGCTACATCCTTACCTGCAGCCATGTCGTCGGAAGAGCAGAAACCGTTGAAGTAGGCTTCGGGGACGGCCCGAGGCTTGAGGCCAAAGTGATTGGCCACGATCCATACGCGGATATGGCTTTGGTAAAGGTGGAACGAGCCGGATTGAAGCCGGTTGAGGTCGGAGACTCTGAGGGGGTCGAAGTTGGTCAGCTCGTCTTTGCTCTCGCCAACGCCTTTGGCGGCAGCCCAAGCACCACATCAGGAATCGTAACCACCGCAAAAGCCTCACTTAATTGGGGACCCAATTCGGCCGACGATGTGATCATTACAGACGCACCCCTGAATCCAGGCTACTCGGGAGGCCCACTCGTCAACGCGTCAGGCAAGATGATCGGACTTAATGTGGCCTACGCAAACTCCCGTAGCATCTCAATCCCAATCAACTCTGTCAAAAACACGATTGACACCCTCATCAAGGAAGGCAGGATAAGGATCGCACACCTCGGAATAAGCACCGATGCGATAATTCTCCCGAAACGCCTAGCGGACCAACCGAATATCGATCAAGGAGAGGGACTGATGATACTCGAAGTTGAAACCGACAGCCCCGCCAAGAAAGCAGGCCTAGTAGTTGGAGATATCGTGGTAACCTTCGCCAAGACATCCATCACCGGGCACAATGACCTCTACCGCCTACTGACAAAAGAGATCATCGGGAAATCGACCGAGATAGGCATACTGAGAGCAGAGAAACTAGTCAAGCTTACAGTTACCCCTACTGAAGACGCGACCCAATAGGCAGCATCTGAACCCTGGAGTATGAAACAATCCATGACCCGGAAGGTGTTCACGGGCGGCCACCTTCGGAAGAAAGGTGTTAACCCGTGGCCACCTTAACATCGCGACTCCCCGGTGAGTCTACCTCAAATTACGCGACTCGCCCGTGAGTCGCGCAGCCTGCTTAACCTGTGCACAATAACCAACAGAAGCCACCCCTTGCCGAAATCAGGATGACACTCACGTGACGGGCGCCTCCTGCGGAGCCCTCACATGATCGAAGGGGAAAGTCAGGGTGTACCACACGGTGTATCACACCCCCTGTTTTCTTGGCCTTTCCGCGGAAAACGGTGCAATGCACTGTGCATTGCACCCTCGTCTTCCGAAAACCACGCGTACTACCTTGCTGAAGTTTGTTACCGGGGGAACAAATTCAGATATCTTCCGGCGCGCCGACCGCAAACTCTACTGATGCCCGCGTAAAGGAATTGGCTTCGGGTTTTGAAGGGGGAAAGAGGTACCGGCGCCTTGTGGGCGCTCGGACGCTTAATTGCGTCTTCGTTTTAGTAGGTATAGTGATGCTGCTAACGCTGAAAATTAACATCAAAATTCGCTGGACGAAGCGTTCGGTTCTGATGCTGAAGATAGGAGACTAAGATTGATTATTGATAGACGAAAGAATCTCGCCTGGTTCGAACGAGCGATGAACCTTTGATCCTGATTATCTACTTGACTTGTAGGGGATAGAGTTCGGCCAGTCTTACCTTAACTTGCTTGCCGCGTAGGCTGAGGATGACGTATGGGTTGCCGAACTCTCTTAGCAGCTGCCTGCAATTTCCGCAAGGAGGCAACACGATGTTCTTCTTTCCATTGACCGCAACTATAGTCAGAATCTCCGATGCGCCCTCGGAGACCATGGCTCCAACAGCTGCGTATTCGGCGCAGAAAGAACTTGGCGCGGAGCCGCTCACTTCGATGTTCACGCCTTGAAAGAGGCGCTTGTCCTTGGTCTTAAGTACGGCTGCGACGGAAGTCCGTTCTGACCTCCTTTTCCTAGCGAGCTCTGAAGCCTGGTCAATTAACAACTGATCTTCAGCGGAGATTCGGTGTACTTGCATCACTCATCAAAGAAGACTGCAACACGTTCCTCTCGAATAAGTGAGGCGGTGTTGGGTGCGCGTACCCGACGGCGTTATTGCTGAGAAGCTATTTGTTCGCGCAAGACATGGGTGCTTGAGGAAGCACCGAATCCCGGAGCACGTAAGAGATCGCTCCCGCAATTAGGATGAGAATTGCGCTCGCCGTCCCGAGACCGGTGTTGAGGTCGCGGTTCGTTCCACCGAGGCCTACGCTGAAGGCCAGGAGGATAGCGCCGAAAATGATCCCTCTCATTCCGGCTTCATGCAACAACCGCTTGGTTGTCAATGTGAAGCAGTGGATTGCGCCGAGTGAGCAAATCACTCCGACGATTACGACTACTGCGAGGACGAAGCTGAAGAATTGCATCTGGAATGGGTAGAGGCTGTAGATTGGGATGGCGACCAAACTAACGACCAAGCTCACGACTCCTCCAATCACGAAGAGCGCAGCGGCGATATCGATAAAGCCCGTCTTCAAACTTGACTTGCTCAATGTGTTAACCGATTGGTGAATTGGCGCCATTCCTTTAAAGTCTGATTCGCCAAAGGCACATTTTCCACTTTGGAAATTCCCCTCGCGCCCGAAAGAAGCTGAGACCGGTGAAGGTTGCGGTTCTAGACGTAGATCTTACAGAATAAACAGAACCATCGGTTGTTCGATCTCTGCGTGCAACCCCCGCATGCGGGGCACTTGGGACAGTTGTGAGTGTGTGGCGATCGTAGCAACCTGTGTCATCAAGGTTGAGGCGGAGAGCACCGGAAAAGCTTGTTGATTGTGTCTAACCACAACGAAGCAATACTAATTGCCTTAGGGAGAGGTATTTTCATGAAAAGCAGCAACCCCGCTCCCATCGATTGGGAGGGGACTTTGTTGAGTAGCATATCCTTGTCCGAAATAGAATCGTGATGCGGTTAATCGTTGATGAAGGAGATGATACCGTTGGCGATCAGTGCAGCGAACAGCGAGAGGGAGGAAAGCACGATGACAACTGAAGCGACCAGCAACAGGCTCATTGAAGCTAACAATTCGCCGACGACGAGGATTGCAAATGCGCCTAGCAGAATTGCTCCGCGGTCGTCAGTCATCATTTAAACTGGGCTCCACTTCTTCCCCCAATCCTAATCGGTTTGGGTGGGCTAATGTTTGGTTGAGGCGAATGAAAACAATGGTAACTGAACTCAGGTTCCAAAGCAGCATCGTCTACCTATGCGAATTCTGTGGGTATGGTTATCAAGCGATTGGCACGGCAGAGCGTTGCGAGCAGCATTGCGATACGCAGCTGCGATCTTCGGCGAAGATAAGAGAACGGGCAGTGTACCAACCCGCAGTAGAAGTTCTGGCCGCCAGCGGTAGGCGACATGCCCAACATCGCCATTCAATGCACTAGGCGCCCGCGCACTAGTCGGCAATAACAGAACGGTGGAGGTGAGCGGTGTTATGATGAGAGCTCCGGTAATGTATCCCTCTTACTTATACCCACCAACCTATCCATACGCATACTACTACTACAACCCCTGGGCAGGTTACTACGTCTGGGAATGGTAGCGATTTCCAGAGAATTCGTGGGTTGGAGGACGTTTCCTAGCGTCTTTTTTCTTTGTTGTTCTGGCTAGTAGGGTTCTGAAGCGTAAAGCAAATATTGCCTCCGGACCTGCGCTCCCGCTATACAAATTGACGGGGCTCGGGTGAAGTACAATATTTGTTGAAGTTGACTCGGTTCGAAGGAAACCCCATAATTGCCCCAAGAAAGGAAAAATCGTGGGAACTTAAAGGAACATTCAATCCTGGCACAATTGTTGAGAATGGAACCATTCACATACTCTACCGCGCTGTAGCTGAAAACAGAGTCTCTAGGTTAGGCTATGCACAAAGCAGCAACGGGACTGAGATTCATGATCGCTCTGAAAAGCCCATTTTTGCACCTTCTTCGGGCTGGGAGGAGTTTGGGTGTGAAGATCCTCGGATTACTCGACTCGATGGTCGATTTTACATTACGTATACTGCGTTTTCTCGGCGCGGGCCCCGCATCGCTCTCGCCTCAACCGTTGACTTCGAGAATTTTGAGAAATATGGTTTGATTGGACCGGACCGCGATGACAAGGATGGTGTGATCTTTCCGGAACGCATCGCTGGCAAAATTGCGTTGTTACACCGATTGGAATCAAAGATTCAGATCGCCTACTTTGACAGCGTCTCAGACATGCAAAAGTCTAGTGAGTTCTGGAGAAGTTACGGGGAGCATCTGGATGATTATGAGGTCATAAGGTCGAAGTTCCCTTGGGAGCAAAGAAAGGTTGGCGTTGGGCCTCCACCGATCAAGACAGATCGTGGATGGTTAGTCCTCTACCATGCTGTAAGCATAGACCACGTTTACCGAGTGGGAGCAATGCTTCTCGATCTGGAAAATCCCGCCAGGGTATTGAGCCGCTCTAGGGAGCCGATTTTGGAGCCTGAAATGAAGTTTGAGAGAGAGGGGGTGGTCTCGAATGTTGTGTTTCCTGACGGGGTGGCGGTGGTTAACGGAACATTATCTGTGTATTACGGTGGAGCGGATGCTGTGTGCTGCGTTGCCCACGCACCGATGAATCAATTTCTCGATGAACTCGAAGACTCGAATTGAGTCGATTATTTCGTGTGGCCGAAACATGCCAAGAATTCTTCTGCAGCTAGCAGGAATGCGATTGTGGATTCTGCACCCTGGTTCTGGTTAATTCCACGCTCCCCGATCCCATCATAGGATCCCCCTGATTCCGCATCGTAAACGATGGCATTTTTGGTATTCATGCCGAAGAACCATCCCAGTGCACGCCGAGCCATATTCTCATACGATCTATCACGCGTCATTCGGTAAACGTTCGCAGCCGCTTCGACCATTGCTCCCGGCTCGATGGGTTGCTGATCGTACAGAGCTTTCTCTTGGCCCTTTGCATACCAGCCGTTGTTACCTATAGGAGTGAAAATCCCATTCTGCGTCTGCGCGTCGTTTAGGAAATTCAGCGTTTCTTCACCCGCCTTTCGCAGCGCTTCGTCATGAAGAACCTCGTATGCTACCAACATCGCTTGACTCAACCGAGCATTATCATAGGTAAGAATGTTCTCGTACCACCGCCACTCACCATCTTTGTTCAGCTGGTAGGCTTTGAGTAGACCTGCCGAGGTTTCCCTCAGGTCGGTTTCTAGATTCTTGTCATCAGGTTCTGAGAGCATTCGTTCATGTATGGCAAGACACGCGTAGGCCTTCGTTCGAAGTGACTCTGAGACGCGAGCCCACGGAAGGGCTCGATCGAAGATTAGCCTTGCAGATCCCTTCATTCCCTCTGCGACGTTTGAATTCAATATCGCGCCCGTTGCCCAAAGTGCTCTTCCCAGATGATCGCCTATCGTCGGCTTGCCTATTAGATCTAGGGAAAAGTCCATGAAGTTATGAAATTCTCCACTGTCGTCTTGCATTAGCAAGAGGAAACTCAGGAGCTTCTTCTGAAGTTCGGCTAGGCGGTTGTCGGGCCAAAATTGAGGTGCCTTAACACTGAAGACAAGGGCCCGTGCATTGTCATCTACTGCGTAACCCTCCTTCTTGTAAGGAACTGAGAACTTTGCGTGTTGGATTACGGCGGTAGCATCGGTGAGTGCGAGCAGGTGGTCGAGCTTAACTGACTTGACGAGTTTCTCGCACAACTTGGGCAGATCTTGTTGCAAGTCTGAAGGTTTCAGCATACTCATCAGCTACTCTTGTCCATCCCACTTGTCGGCCATACTTGAATGCATTTGCTTCCAATTTACGTTTAAGCCCTGGATCACCCATTATCCTATCTACGCATTCTGCGAGCGATGGTGCGTCCGCAAATTTGCAGAGTAAGCCCCGGTTACCTGACAAGACTTCCTTTGAGAACGTCGATGGTGTTGAGACTATGGCTTTTCCGTGGCTAAGCGCCAGAGTCAATGTGCCGCTCGAAACCTGATCTCTCCCGAGATAGGGCGCAACGTAAACGTCCACTGCTTGGAGGTATCTTGACAGCCTGTCTTCAGGCAGAAAAGTGTCAATGAATCTGACATGATTCTCGACCCGCAGCCGCTTGGCCAGCGCAACGAGCTTATCGCGGTAGGCCTCTCCTTCGTGCTTACGAACTTCCGGATGGGTTTCACCTATTACCAAATAGAGAAGATCCGGCCGTTCCTTGACAAGCCGAGGTATCGCCCTTATTGCGTACTCAATTCCTTTTCCTTCACTGATTAAACCTAGCGTAGCGAGAACGAAGTGTTTCTGTAACCCTAGTTCGCGCTTTGCGTACTGGTCCCGCGAGCGTTCCGGCACTGCGGCCCCATGGCCGATTACCCTAATTCGCTTGGATGAAAGTCCCGTCTGATCCTCCAGAAGCTTTGCAGCGGACCCTATCGTCACTACTACCGCCTCACTCATTTCCGCAAGTTCGCTCAAAACCTGGCGTGCCTTTTCTGGCGGCTTGGCCATGACTGTGTGAAACGTTGTTACGATCGGTTTCTCAAGGTTGGAGTAAAGATCTAGGACGTACTCTCCCCATTCACCGCCGTATATTCCATACTCATGCTGCACACTAGTAACAGATACGTCGGAACTGTTGAGAAACTCGGCCGCAGCTAGATAGCTATCACGCGAGTGCTGGTCTATGGTGCTTCTCACATTCTTGTCAGAGTAACGGTTTCCGCCTTCCTCGTTAATGGCGACAACTATATTCTCACGGGCATGGCCCCGCATCAGCAAAGCGAGTGAGAGATTTCGTGTGTAGCTTGCTATACCGCATTCCCTGGGAGGGTATGTGCTGACAAAACCAACGCGCAGTTGAGCACCCAATCTACTCTCCTCCTGCAATTTCGTCCCAAAGTGTCGCTCAGTTTCGGGCCCCGACGAAGCGGGCTCGGCACAAAACACGCACGACGATTATTACTTAGGTCATGCATGGTTAAAAAGGTAAGTGGAACGTCGACCATTTGATCAACCGACTCACCATCCCTCTTCATCGCGAATGGAAACCAAGTACGCGCGTCGTTGTGCTGAAAAATAAGGTCGACCACCTCATCATCATCAGCGTTAGGAAGACGGAGCGAAATGGTCCAGTGGAAATTCCAGTTCCATCCCATGCTGCATCGACGCCGTAACCAGAGAATTGTACAAGAGCATTGACACCGTTAGGGGTCCGACGCCACCGGGTACAGGAGTAAGGAAAGACGCTACGTGAATTGCATTATCGAAGTCAACATCTCCAATTAGTTTGCCGCCGACACTGCTTGTGCCGATGTCCACAACGGCGGCTCCCGGT
>Ga0074046_10000806_pt1 | contig 28753 bp, 31 predicted proteins | sample BogForMeECP23OM3_FD_94441 | JGI IMG/M metagenome (GOLD analysis project Ga0074046, IMG submission 94441) | Bog forest soil microbial communities from Calvert Island, British Columbia, Canada - Bog Forest MetaG ECP23OM3 | ecosystem: Environmental > Terrestrial > Soil > Wetlands ... | reverse complement strand
GTGGGATTCAGTAGCACCGATGGGACCAATGTCAGACGGCAAATACTTAGGCGCAATAATCGCCTTCGCTCAGGGAATCGGTACCGGCACTGTACGAAGTGTCCTTGCGCGCACGGGAGGGCTTCCAGATATGGTTGCGTTCATGACCACGCTAGGGGTCTTCGCGATCATAATCTACTTCAACGGCATGCGCGTTGAAATCCCCGTATCATATGCGAGGTATCGTGGCTTCCGTGGGAAATTCCCCTTGAAGCTATTCTATGTCTCAAACATTCCAGTGATCTTCGCCGCCGCTCTCTTCGGTAACATTTACTTTATCTCGCAGCTGATCTGGCAGAGGTACAACAACCTCAACGCCAACTTCTGGTTAAACCTGGTTGGCACATTCACCGTTCAGGGAACTCAATATCAGCCCTCCGGAGGGCTCGTCTATTACGTCGTCCCGCCTCAGAGCCTCACCCTCACGCTTGCCGATCCGTTGAGAGCCTTGGTGTATCTAGCCCTGTTAATCATGGGCTGTGTATTCTTCGCAGTGACATGGGTGGAGGTTGGAGGCATGGATTCCCGCACCGTCGCGAGGCAGTTGCTGGATTCTGGGATGCAGATCGAGGGGTTCAGGCGATCTGAAGTCCCAATAAGGCAGATTCTCGACAGGTACATACCGGTTGTTACAATTCTGGGAGCTATCATGATCGGCCTCATTGCTGGAGTTGCGAACTTCCTTGGAGCCTTTGGTTCAGGGACGGGCATCCTCCTAACGGTGGGCATTATAGAGCAATATTATCAGATCTTCGTGCAAGAGAGGATTACAGAACTGTACCCAGCCGCCAGAGGGTTCTTGGGTGAATAGGCGCTGTCACGGACGGTCGTAGTGACCGGAATTCCCGGCGTTGGGAAAACCACCGTTCTCAACGAGTTGCAGGACTTAGCGAAGCAAAATAGAGTAAACTTAGCGGTCTTGAACTTCGGGACAATCATGAATGAGATAATGCGGGAGCTCGGCAAAGGGATGAACAGGGACGAGATGAGAGAGCAGGGGATCGAAACTCAGCGGAAAGTTCAGGAGCTCGCAGCCAACGAAATATCAAACCGAGCGGGACAAGGGACGATTGTCGTTGACACCCACATGTTCGTTAGGACGAACGTAGGCATGTGGGCAGGCCTTCCCCAGAACGTTCTTCAGAGACTTAGCCCACGACTGTTCGTACTCATAGAAGCGGATCCTGAGCAGATTGCCGGGAGACGGAAGGTTGACACCGATCGGAAACGAGAACAATCGTTAGTTGAGGATATTTTATTTGACCTGCAGTGGTCGAGAGCTACTGCAGCAGCCTCTGCGGTTGCCACCGGTGCTCCTGTTAAGGTTATAAGAAATGATGCAGGTAAGCAGAAGCAAGCAGCGCAGGAGTTGTTCGAAGCCGTGCGTAAATTAGTCGGGGCCTAATCATGAAATCTTCAACCAGACCAGCAATCATTATTCTAGTCTGTCTCATCGCTGTAGCAATTGCATTCTTTCTAGTGCAGCCATCCGCGGCTCAGCAGACCCCTACTCTAGCTCCGAGCGCAATTCACGTTTATCAGAGCGCAACGACAAATAGCACGACCACAACGAGCACGAACTCAAGCGCCCCCTTCGGCTTAGGCTTCATTACTACTCCAATTGTTGCCTGGGTCAAAGAAGCCCTGACGCCCTATATCGGCAACCCTCCCCAAATCCCCCTCTCCACTCTGTTTACGATCGGAATAGCCGCGATGATGGCGCTGATTTCGTCTACCGCAGCCAAAGTGCTGGTGGATTACGACATGGTCAGGTCAACCATGAAAGAGGTACAAGCTTGGCAAAAAGAGCTGAACGCCGCAAAGAAAGCGAAGGACGAGCAGACAACGTCGAAGCTCATGAAGAAGAGCCAAGCCATGATGAAGCAGCAGTCTCGAGCAAGCATGGAACAAATGAAGGTTACCGCCGTGACGTTCGTTCCTTTTCTTCTGATATGGTACCTGCTGAACGCCGTCCTCGGATCCAACACGGTCGCATTTGCGCCGTTTCCGCTCCCAATGATGGGCACTTCCCTTAGGTTCTTTTACTGGTACCTACTCTGCTCCTTCTCAGTCAACCTTCCACTAATGAGAGTATTCGGAATCGGGATGAGTGAAAGTTAATTGCCAAGACGAGCCCTTCGTAACCGAAACATAAAACGGAAGAACGTAAGACTCCCGGGCGGAGCAACTGCAATACATTATCATAGAGTAGGCCCCGGCCGCGGAGTGTGCGCTTCATGCGGGTTGCCATTACGCGGCGTTGAGCCCAAGTCCCTCAGAAGCGGAGCAAAATCCTCAAAACGGCCGTCAAGGCCTTTTGGCGGCACACTCTGTCACGTGTGCGTCCGAGAGATGGTTCGACTAGGAACCAGAGTCGGGTAGAATACGTTTGCCGGGGGCGGTTATCACGGTATTATAGCTACTAATAGACCCATAATGACCATGAAAGATGAAACCGACGCCTTCCGACAAATCCCCGAAGTCTCCAAATGGATTAAAGCCGCTGATCTGAAACCGCGAACCAAAGAAAACTACCTTCTACGGCTCATGCAACTGTTCCGGAAGATGGACATTTCACCAACGCAATTCCTCCAGGATTGCGACGGCAACCGGAAGCAGCTCCTTGGCAGAATCAAGGTTACTTTAGGCGAGGTCCGAGAGCACAGCGCCGCCATCGCCCACCAAGAGAGGGCAGCCCTGGTGCACTTCGTGTCATTCTACCAAGACCAATTCGATGAACCCGTAGCGATAAACTACAAGGTGAAACTTCGCCGGGTTCGCATGAAGAAAGGGTTAACCTTCGAGCAGGCGGACAAGATCATAGCGGAATGCACCCACCCCTACCGGGAGATTTTCAAATTCCTGCTCTGGAGTGGGATGGATCAATCGACATTCAGCTACATCAACTCGAATCCCGAGCTCGTAGCCGACATTCAAGGGCAACTCGCGGGTCCGACGCGAGACTATGTAAGAATCGACCTGCCTCCTCGGAAGGGGAACATGGATGTGTACTTTGTCTGCGTTCCAAAACAGGCCTTCGAGAACCTAGCCTTCCCGGTCTCTACGAGAACTCACAAACTCAGGAGCGGTCAGGTTAAAGGCGGTAATCTCATTGAACCCGCGAAACTCAAGAAACGCTGGAAATACGCGAGCAAGAAGGCAAAACTCGACTACGTAGGCATGGGCGCCCACCATTTACGAAGCGCATTTCACACTCAGGCGGTCCGGGCTAACGTCGACGATCGTATGCTCCTATTCCACTTAGGCAAGGGCGGGGACAAATTCGGGTATGTTCGACCCGAAGAACAGGACGTGGTCAAAGAATTGCGGAAGGTTTGGGAGTACAGTTCACCGACGGCAGCCCTCGAGGAGAAGAACAGGGACCTCGGCGAACGCCTCAAGAAACTGGAGGGCCGGTTCGATGAGGTTGAGCGAGAGAAAGCCTAGCAGGACAACAACTACACACCAAGGGTCTTTCTCAGCCTCTCTACCTTGCCAATTCTAAGTTGAACGACTTTCTTTGCAGCCTCATGGAGAACTGAGTCATCAATCAGCGCTTGCCTCCATCGCGGCGTATATCTGTCCGGGATTCCCTCCAGTGGTCCGAGAAGAAATTTGTCAAAGAGCTGACTCCAGTTTTCCTTTCTATCTAGACCCATAAGGCGTCTAACCTCTTCCTGGTAGGCGCCGTCACAGTAATCCTCAAGTCCCTTAGTAGCCCTTTCCTCAAGTCCACGTTCCACTAGGTTAGACCAAATCTCAAAAATTTCTGGCAGGAGGGGCCGGCAGTTCCTAGCCACGAGGGAGATGCTGCTCCGAATACGGAGACCCTTGCGCACCCCTTCAATTTCATGTCCTCTGAGCGAACTGATGAGTACGATTAGACCTAAACGCGTGAGCGTATGATAGCTGGCACGGTTTGGCCCCCTCTTGGCCTTTCTCTTCTTTGTATCGATGAGGCCATTGCGTTCGAAACGTCTCAAGTCAGCGCGAAGGATTGTTCCACTCCAAATTTCGCGTAGCTCTCGTATCATCTGATAGCTGTTCATGGGCCCCGAGGCTGCGAGTCTGTATAGTACTAATCGTTCACGTTCACGTTTTGATTCTAGCATTGAACGCTGACGTCGACGCTTGGATTCTGACATTCAATTTACCGCACTTTTCATTTAGTAAAATGCATGTTTGTGTTATTAGTCTATCTATACCGTATAGATTCGATGGGAAAATGTCTGAGAACCAAACCACTCGAAAACTAATCCGCATGGGAGGCAGCCTTCTAATATCGATTCCAAACGCATTCGTGAAACAACACGGTCTCGAAGCTGGCGATTCAGTCCTAGTTCTCTGCGGCAGTACGGCGCTAATGATTACTGCGGGCGGGAAGCAATGAATCGTCAGAACCTTCGTCAGAACCTTGAAGTTCATTTAGCGAAACTCCGTGCTGAATCAGAAGACGCAAAGCGACAACACGACGATATCGGGAAACGGCTCAAAACAGTTGAAACGGTTGCTGCCCTCGACGAGTTGTCTATTGAGGAATCGAAAATCAAAGCCCACGAGGACATTCTAACCGGGAAAATCCGGCAGACAAATGCATTCATTCAGGAATTGGAATTAGAGGAGCGGAAATCCGCTGACTCGGCTGAACGAGAACGGATACTCACCCTAGCCAAGAAGATCGTAGCGAAAGGTTCCCGGTGCTCCGAATGCGGCGAGGCGGGCGAAGCGTGCCCTGGGCTGCCTGTTCCGCAATTTTTCAACGCGGGCTTTGTTGGGAAAATATCCGCAAAGGACTGGTGGGTCGATCTGCAGTGTAAAAATATTGAATGTGGCAATCGATGGAGAATTTGGCCCGATAAAGAGGGTAACGGCCTATGACTCTTTCACCCCAAACATTGGGCCAGAAAGTCTGGGAACTTCTCGGCATCCAGAAAGGCGATGAGGTTGTCATCTCAAGAGATACGCTGTCGGATAGCATTCTGATTTCACGCGAACGGAAGGCCTCAACATGAAAGACAGCAGACCCCTCCGTGAACGAATAGAAGAGGCGAACCAATTGGTTCGGGAAGGACGCGAACAATCTGACGATGAAACTCTAATTCAGAAAATTCGGTTGGCCCTTGAACCATCCGTTGAGGAAAGAACTCGCCTTCTCTTGTCGCCGCCTGTCGAGGACCAACTCAGAGAAAAATTCCACCTCAATCACCGACGTCCAGTTGATTCGCCTACCGGCAGTCAAGACGACGCGGCTCGGCTTCGGCAGACTCGCCAACGTCTAAAGGTCGGTCAGTAATGAAATCACGCTCGCGACGAAAGAAAACCGTTCCTCCTACTCGTACAGCACACAAGCAAAGCGGGCCGGTGAGTGGCAGCGGTCACAGCGATCTGCCAGCCTCCATTATGAGTAAGGCGAAAGAGCCCTCGGAAACGCCTGTGGATCCTGTGAATTACCTCCTCCAACATTTGCGGGAAGAGCTGACGACGGTCAAGGAGTCCGCGCTCAACATCACAACCTGGTTGGTCGTAGCTGAACAGTCCCTACAGCTTCTTGAGACGCAGTTTGACAAAGGAACCGCTTCACCGCATGCAGCGGCGTACACGTACATTTCCTGAGAGGTGGCTATGAATTAGAAATCTTGACGGAACGGTGGTGGCCTAGCCAAGGCCGACCCGTTCCGACACGTGGAGAACAACTAACATGGAAACATCAGATCAAGTTGCTGAAAAGTCTTGGGGTACGATTTGCGAACAGTGTCACGGTAGCGGCAAGAATCCACTGGGGGCTCGTTGCTTGAGTTGCTACGGCTTCGGCCAGGTAACACCGGATCCCCATGCAAGCATCCCAGAGGGCACTAAGATAACCCGGACGATGACTGAAACAATTGAGCCTGCTAAACCAAGGATAGATTTCCGTGGCAGAGCTGGGCCTATCAAGTTTGCTAGGATGAAAGACTTCGCAATCACCTTCGAGAAAGCACTACAGGAGATGAGTTCCCCGAACGCCAAGTATGCCAAGGGCGCGGAGATGTATGTGCGGTTAGGTTTGAACGTGAAAGGCCAGGAACTTGAGACGGAAAGACCAGACCTCTACCGTCGAGCCGTAGACCAACTAACAGCCATCAAGCCGTTGAGAACATGAAACTCAGCAAGCATCTATCTGTGGAATCTTCTCTCTCTCCCTCCGCAAGGGAAGAATATTCCCCCTCCGGGACTAGGAGCGCGTGCATGCGTTGTTCTAGCGTTCGTTCTGGCGGTCAGGTTACCCGTAGGTATGGGGGGTCTTCTTGAGTGGCTAAGCATGTGGTACACAAATCAAATCGTGGGCGTGGTGCTCCAGCGGGCAATTCCAATGCTTCCAAAGGGATTGAACTGCCTGACTGGTTGAACCTTGAAACCTCAGACCAGATCTTGACGTTCATGCGGAAGATTCTGATTCCCAGCACGTTGTCGGGGCGGATTGGAACCAGGCAGTCGTCGGCGATTACTACGGCCTGCCGGATCCTCCTGGAATTTGATTCCCTGCAGGTGTTGGAGAAACGTCTCGAACTCCTGGAGGCGGCCAAAGGGGTTAAGGCGAATTGACGAAAATCAGCGATATACAAGATCGAATCGATCGACTAGGCCAGGAGTCCTCGCTATCAACTGAAGAAGCAAATTTCATCCGCGGCTTCTGGATTCAACTCAACTACAGCCCCCAGGAACAAGAGGAATACTCAAAGTTGAAGGAACGCCAGGACGTCCTTTACGCGAACTGGCTGGCAAGGCGAAACGGAGGGATGCAAGATCCACGTCCAATGATGATGTCGACGGAAGAGGCTGAAGAATGGACTATGAATATCGCTCGTTCAACGCAGATCAGTCACGACATAGTGATGCAACGGGTAATCGCTAATCATGCCTTGCGAGATCAGGTGTGGCCTGAACTAGCGCCGCGTGTCTTACGGTGGCGCAAACTCGCAGAGAAACCGTCCGAGGGTCTCACTGGCGATGAAAAGCGAGAGTTAGAGACCCTGGAGAATTGGTTCACCAAACTGCAACGTGAGGCACTTGGCGAAGCCTCGAAAGAATCATGAGGAATAATCAATGACGAAAATCGAGGGATTGAAGAAACGCCTCGAGAAGGTCTCAGGTGTCGGGAATGTCTGGATGCCGCCCTGGTTGACTGCTATCGCAACCAGGCAGGAGATTGCGGAATGGCGGGCGATTCTTCTGACGCGTCGCGGACGAGACCAAGCGGAACGCCGACTTGAATTTCAGAAAGCGATGCGCGAGAAGTATGGCGACCGCATGGCGCTGACCATCGAGGAACAAATGGCTGAAGGCGCTGAAGAGTTGAAGCGAGACAAGAACCTTGCGAGACGCGAAGGCATCAGTGACGAGGATACTCAACCTGGAAACGAATAGGCGTTCAGAGACCGTGGTTCTAGCGTCGAATGTGCACAACTCGCACATGTCGACTTGGCCGACTCCATAGCAAATACCACTGATCCTTAACTGGAGTACCAGCATTCCTCGAGAACACGTGGGAAGTAGGTCAGCTGGCTAGGCTGTAGTTTGCCCGACTGGTTGTGGGTGAAAGATATTGCACTTGGTACAAAGCCACGTGGCGCCTTGAGGTCTCTCCGGGTGATTCTTGTTGTCGAGTTTGCCTTCCGGTCCTCGGAAGTTGTGGTATAGGTCGCATTCCTTTCTGAAAGCATCTTCAGGGGAATTTGCGTAGTCGAACTTGAACCGAACATATCCGCCAATGTGATCCCTCAGCTGAGCCCTCACATCAGCATCGGCGCGACCGACATAGCGAACATAGAAAGTCTTGCCCTCCTTGCGCCCGAGAAGATATACTCCAGGTGAAACGTTAGAAACTTCCTTGTTGATCGTGGGTTCATCAAGCGGAAACGAACCTCTCAAACCGGGTCTCCGGGGCAGTTCCTCAGTTAAGAAAGACATGTCCTCTTGACTTTCTTTAGACTCACTTCTTTTCCGCAACAGTATGACACCGACGACGATGAAGCCGATGCCGAGGATTAGTAGGGTGAAAAACTCGGTGGTTGCTTGATCGCATGTAGGAACGTTGAGGAGCGCAGACGCTGACATGGTTTTTGCGCAGATCCCTGAGATTTCGATAGCACCGCCTGCGAGACTCAGTACGCCGAGAATTATGAGAATTGATCCAATGAGTATGTAACTGGTGCGGCGTTCAGACACAGGTTGCGATGGCTTCGCATCCCACATGTCTGTTCCACATTTCGGACAAAATCTCGTCCCAGCTGCAGTTGCTTCGCCACAATTCCGACAAAAAGGCATAGCCAGTCTCACCGTATTGTAGAGCTTAACATTTTGCATGCCATAAGTAATCAAACAAAAGTAAAGGAAATCGGAAGTTCCTGGAGGCTAGGAACCAGACGTGAATATGAGCGAGGAGTTTAGCGAGAAGAGTTCAGACTCACTAATGATATCGACTAGGGCCATTCTTATCTAGCGACAAAAACATAGATCGGCTGCTAATGAAAGCATGAAACTTAATCCCTCCCTTGTCGTTCTGACTGTGATTTTATCGTTGAGTTTGGTTCAAGTTGTTGGTGCTACTGATCTAATCATTCAGGACGTGTCTTCATCAAAGTTGTTCAGTGGTGGTTGCTGTTACACTATCGTTGGTGAAGTATACAACGCCGGGCCAACAGCTAGTTTCGGCACAACTGTTACGGCCATTGTCTATAATGTGGGGGGTAGCGTGATCTATGTTAGTTCAACTATGACTGATGAACCTGGGATTCCAATTGGGCAATCGTCGCAGTTCACTATCCTGATCACTAATGTTGCAATTGTTTCCGAAATCGCGAGTTACGACCTCATGGTAGGCAGTCGTTGAATTTGGATTGAAGAGGAAATAGCTGCATCATAACAAGAGATTGAACATATGCCCTTTTGTCCGAATTGCGGCGAAGCAACTACAGTTGGCATTAGATTCTGCCCGAAATGTGGAGCAGACGTGTCGAAGTCACCAGTGGTTTCTACGCTTCAGACAAGTACCACTCCACCCGTCCGAAAATCCCATCGTAAAAGAAATGTCGCTGCAATCGCCATAATTGTGATAGTTGGCCTTGTAGTCATTGCCGCATCAAACACACCCACACCGACTGCCAGCATAACCGTTACTGGACTTAACTTACAAATCCAATACAACGGCTCTGAGCAAGGCTACTTCGGACCAACTCAACAGGGAATATCGGTCGATACAATGTTGACGGTCAACGGTGGACAGCAGTTCCTCGACTCCATTACACTCACCGAATCAGCCTTGGCTAGCAGCAGTCATTCGTTAAACAGCATAACCGTAACAACTCAAGGCTTCACAATCGTTTCTATTGACCCGGCGCTTCCAATCACATTTTCTCCGGGTTCCTCTGTAAGAATCACGATAACCTTTCAGGCTCCGAACTCTGACTATACTGGTTCCGTCAATGTCGTTTTCGCAACAACATAGTGCCTGAGGACCTAGGAATAACATCGAATTTGAATAACCGATTGGACATCCAACTACTTTCACGGTTCAAGAGGTAGCTGAAACTATTTCTCCTTTCGCTAAATCCTTGAAGACCTCTGTTCAGAGGCCAGGGATCCTTGGCTACGGAATGTGGATGAGTTCCTGTAATCCGTTAGATTGGATTACTCGCGTGCTCCTCCTCTACTTTACCGGCCTCATGATGCTTTGCCAGTTTTCTAGTTGCAACTAATGCCAAACAGATTATTGCTAGGGTTCCCAGAACGGCGAATGTAGAGCCCAAGTTTGACATTAGACGAGCGTATGGCGGAACCATCTCGATCCGAACTCTCGTGGAATTGGCGATGGTTGTTTGGTAGTACGTATGCAGAACAGTTTGCAACTGAACTGTTTGAGAGGTTACATAATTCGGAATGCTTGAGTATGTATAGAGATAAGTTGTCGTTATAGCAAAATAGAGCGTCTTAACCGGTGTTCCATCCATGTACCACACTTGATAATAGCAGCAGAGTGTTTGTGTGGTGCTGGAAGTAGTCCTTGCATCAATCCAACTTTCCAACGTAACGGGAAGGCTATGGTTAACGACAAAACTTGAGTTCTTGGCAGCCACAGATGTTGATTCAGTCACACTAGTAACTGCAACTGGAATTGACGGGCTAAAAAGGTAGGCAACACTCAGTAAGGAAATCGCAACGATGAGAGCCATCATCGCAGTCGAAGGCCGGCTCAAAACGTTGCTTCACCCAGCTTCTGACTCATCCGGCGTCGTCTTAGCGTAAAAGACTTGCCACGATCTACGTTCGAATATCGCGAGAGGATGACTTGTTGCTTAAGAAGGCGGCTCGTGAACGCGGAGAAACCCTGTCAACTCTCGCCAGGCAAGCCCTACTCAAAGAACTGGCCGCCCTAGGGTTGCTGAGTGAGGAACGAAAGAGACTTCTCGAAGTCAAGTAGTATCCATGGCTTCCCGCTAAACTGGTGAAATTTGTGCATAATGGGGCAACGAAAGGCTTAGTTATCACGGTGAGTGGCCCCCACGGAACGGGAAAGTCGACCTACGCGAAAGCTTTGGCTAGAGCCCTAAACTTGCGTTATGTGTCTGCTGGCGAATTATTCAGGGATCTGGCGAAACAACATAAAATGTCTCTAGAAGCCTTCAGCCACCGCGCGGCCGACGACCCCAGCATAGATCGGATGCTAGATGAACGGACGAAGGCCGAAGCGAAGAAGGGAGGAGTAGTTATTGACGCACAGCTCGGAGCGTGGATGGTGAGGGATCTTGCGGACGTAACGGTACTGTTGACCGCACCTGATGAAGTAAGGTTCAAGAGGATCGCAGAACGCGACGGCAGCGACATGGCAAATGCTATGAGAGAAACTGAAAACCGAGAATCTATCCAAAAACAACGTTACAAGAAATATTACGGGATTGACGTGACCGATCTCTCAATTTATGACCTTAAGATCGACACGAGCCTATACCACATCGAAAAGACGAAAGTGGTCATCATAGACGCCGTGCGCAATTTCCTCTTGGAAAGGGGGAAACTGAAAGGGGCGGCAAGTTAGGGTACACTTATTTATTCCCACATCGACTACTTCGACAAATCATTCCAAGTGACAATCTATGCCCAGTATGGAAGTAGGAAGAGTCTGCGTCAAACTCTCAGGCCGTGAAACAGGCAAGAAATGCGTAGTCGTAGACGTTGTCGACAAGAATTTTGTACTCGTAACGGGACCAAAATCAGTCACCGGTGTAAGACGGAGGAGAACGAACGTCGACCATCTCGAACCAACATCTGAACTAGTCGAACTCAAGAAAGGCGCCGCAGACGAGGACGTGGAGAAAGCGATTACGAAGGGCAAGAAGACGAAGTACATGAAAGAAGACGCCATGCCCACGGGGCCCCAAGCGGCAAGCTAAAGAAACGAAATCGTCATCAACCCGTAAGCCTAAGGTTCTCCGAACCGTATTCCTTTCCTTAATAGCGTCAAAACACTACCTCCTACAGCGAGGTGAATCGTTTGCAAATTGTCACACCTTGGGCAGTGAACAGGGAGTTGATTACGAAGGTTGAGGAGACAACAAATCCAACCTACGGCTGCAAGCCCGAAGACAGGCCGATACAGCTGAGGATAAAATACGGGCTCATAAACCTGGACAAACCCCCAGGCCCTTCCAGCCATGAAGTAGTGGCTTGGATAAAGCGCATGATGAAACTTTCACACGCCGGTCACGGCGGAACCCTAGAGACCTCAAAGTCGGGGTAATCCAAAGGTAACCGGCATCCTACCAATCGCGCTAGAGGAAGCCACGAAAGTCGTTCAAGGTTTCCTCTTCTCTGGCAAGGAGTACGTATGCCTAATGCAGGTTCACGCCGACATACCAGAAAACACTATCCGCGATCTTCTGAACGAGTTCGTTGGCGAGATATATCAGAAGCCTCCGGTGCGGGCGTCAGTGAAGAGGGATACTAGGAAACGTTTCATCTACCAACTCGACGTGTACGAGATCGATGGGAGGAAGGTCCTCTTCAAATGCTCATGCCAAGCCGGGACATACATGCGGAAACTATGCTCGGACATAGGCGAGATCCTGGGGTGCGGAGCGCACATGCGAGAATTGAGGAGAACACGTGCAGGACCCTTCACAGAAGACACGACGATTGTCACCTTACATCAGCTTAGCGCCGCCCAGAGCGACTTTGAATCTGGCGACGACCGTGCACTGCGGAAAATCATCCAACCAATGGAAGTCGCGCTAACCTCCCTTCCTAAGGTTGTTATCCGCGACTCAGCAGTCGACTCCGTCTGCCACGGTGCTGACTTAGCGTTGCCGGGTCTTTTGCAATTAGATTCGGCGATAGAGCGGAACAGACTAGTTTCCATTTTCACTTTGAAGGGGGAGGCAGTAGGCCTGGGACGAGCGCTGCTCACTTCCAGGGAGATGCTTGATCAAGAGAGGGGAGAGGCGGTAAAGATTGAGCGTGTTATCATGGAGCGTGGCACATACCCCGCGATGTGGAAACATTAGTTCCCGAATCATAGTCGCGATGAGTGTGTGCGTAGTTTTCCACAGCTGCGCGAGCAGGCTTAAATTTAGCTTGGGGTTTTCAAACGTAAGGAGCCGGGGTTCCCTAGCCTGGTAAGGGGCAGATTCACGTAGCCTAAGCCTGGAATCATGGAACCGTTAGCCTGTGGTCCTTTGGGGCCTCGAGGGTTCAAATCCCTCTCCCGGCGCCAGACCCTCCAGTTCAGAATCTCCACATTTTCTGTAAGACTCGTCAGTGTGGTCGCAACCATCGAATTTGAAGAAAGACTCCGCGTCGCCACATCCGCCAACAATACTTTAGGGTGAATGTTTCCAAAGAGAGGCGAGCTGCGAAAAGTGAGAGATAACTCGACTCCGCTCAAGGACATTGCAGCCTACTTTCTCAAGCTCGGATTCATAGCCTTCGGCGGACCAGCGGCTCACATAGCTATGATGGAGGAGGAGGCGGTTCGTCGCCGACACTGGTTGTCGAGGGAGAAGTTCCTTGACCTGTTAGGTGCCGCTAACCTTATTCCCGGTCCAAGTTCTACGGAGTTGGCGATCTACATTGGCTATGCTCAAGCAGGGTGGGTCGGTCTTGTTCTCGCGGGAATATGCTTCATTCTTCCCGCATCAATTATTGTAACCGCGCTAGCCTGGGTTTACGTTCAATACGGCTCACTGCCTCAGATCGTCAGTATCCTTTACGGAGTCAAACCAGTCGTCATTGCAATTATTCTGCAGGCGCTGTGGAATCTAGGACGTTCAGCGGTCAAAACAAAATACTTGCTAGTCGTTGGCGCGGGGGGTTTAGTTTTGAGCGTTCTTGGCATCAACCCAATCCTAACTATCTTTGGAATAGGAAGCATTACAGGACTTGGCCGATGGTTTTCGAATATCAACAAGAAGAGGGCGAGTCTCCTCTCGCTTTGCCTTTTGCTTTTGGTTCCACTATTTGCGTATGTGGTTGAGAGCGGGGCCACATTCATCGAACCGTCCTCTACCACTTTCGGCTTGTGGCCGTTGTTTCTGGTTTTCTTGAAGATGGGGTCGGTAGTATTCGGAAGCGGCTACGTACTGTTAGCATTTCTTCGAGCAGAACTGGTCGTGCACTTGCATTGGTTAACTGATTCCCAGCTTCTGGATGCAATTATTGTTGGTCAGGTGACTCCTGGGCCGGTCTTTACTACCGCGACGTTCATCGGCTTTCTTCTAGCAGGCCCAATAGGTGGGCTAGTCGCTACTGTAGGTATTTTTCTTCCAGCGTTCATTGCGGTAGCGATCAGCGGTCCGCTCATTCCGCGTATTCGAAGTTCTCCGATCGCCGGAGCGTTTCTCGATGGCGTGATTGTAGCATCTTTAGCGTTGATGGTTTTTGTAACCTACGAACTCGCGGTATCTGCGCTGGTCGACGTCGTAACAATCGGCGTACTCATTGTCAGTTCAGTTTTGTTGATTCGGTTCCACGTAACCTCCATGTGGGTCATCGTCTTGGGTACCGCCATTGGTGTCGCTAAGTTTCTCATTTAACTGACTCCGCTCGGATTCGCTTAGGATTCTGGGAAATCATCGATCGAGTGTTACGAAAAGAAGGGGGAGGTCGCTTTAGTATTGAACTGTCCCTTGCCCCGCCTTTATCGTGATATTAGAAGTCAAGCCGCCATCAATAACCAAGACCTGCCCAGTAACATAGTCTGCCAGCGGTGAGGCCAGGAAAAGGGCGCCCCCTGCTATTTGCTCGGGTTTGGCCATGTAACCCAAAGGTATTCGGTTCTTGAGTTCCTTGATCAAAGCTTCGTTGAGATACGGGACGGTCATGTCAGTTTCCACCCACCCTGGAGCAATCGAATTGACGGTTATTTTGTGACTCGCGAGTTCCACGGCCATGCATTTGGTCATCATGATCAGTGAGGCTTTGCTCGCAGAATAAGCAACGATGCCCTCTTCCGCCCCCATACCGTCGATTGATGAGATTATGATGATCCTTCCGCCGGTACCCTGCTTGATCATCTGTTTCGCAATCAGCTGGCTGCAGTTGAAGCAGCCCTTTATGTTGACGTCAAAGTGTTCCTGAAGGTTTTTTTCGTCCATATCGATCAACGAGCCTCCCTTCATTATCGCAGCGTTATTCACGAACACATCGACCCTTCCGAATTTCTGGAGTGTTGTCTCAAGCAACTTCTCTACTTGAGCTCGATCGCTTACGTCAAGCTGTAGGACGATCGCGTGTCCGCCAGCTTTTCTGATATCCTCTGCGAGAGCTTCGCACCTCTTGCGTCCGTCAAGTCTCCTCATTCTGTCCGCGATGACCACGCTACATTGGGAATGCCCAAAGGCCCTGGCGATCGCCTCGCCAATTCCACGTGCCGCGCCTGTTACAATTACAATCTTGCCTTCAAGCCCTAGTCCAATTAGAGAATTCGAACTCATTCAAACCAACTTCCAGCATACCCTAAGGCCTTCCGGAAATAAGACTTCGTTAGGAATTTCACTATTTAGAATTGGCTGATACAATTTCTGATTGACAAACTAGTTTTCTTTGTGAGCTTAGATTAGTAAATACTCTATCGGGCTCACAACGCAAACAACGCTTAGTCTTAAATACATCCAGAAAGCCACCTGACCATCGGTACAGGTTGAGACTGTTGAGTTCTAAATTTCGATTGTTGATTGTAGCTGTTCTGGTAAATTCGATCTTGTTGTCCGCCACCTTCATGCCCGCCTATGCGCAAACAATACAACACGGAGGAACATTGCATCTTGCTCTCCCTAACACAATCGATAACTTCTCACAGTTCTTAACGACCTCGTACCAAGCATGGTACTTCCTTCAGATGTGTTATCCGAACTTCGGAATCCCGGTCGCGGGAAGCTTGTTGCACGTTGCGGTTTCAAATTACTGGTCCAACCCAACAGCAGATACTTGGTACTTCCAGATTGCGCCGGGAATGACTTGGTCAGACGGCGTTCCAGTTAACGCAACCGATCTTGCATATTCAATTCAATTGATGTTCTCTTCGTACTCATGGGGCGCTGGAAGTCTATCCTCCTATCAGCAGTACCTCAAAGGAGGCTTGAGCAACGCGATTAAGATCGATAACTCTACTGTTGTTGAAGTCGACCTGAACCAACCACTCGGCACTCTGGGTGACACGATAGGAGCTGAAAACACACCTAACCTTACTCCCTATCACATCTGGAAGAATTATATCCAGAATGGCACAGCGCCCGGTTCGAACTTCGGAACCATGGTAAGCGCAGGAGCCTACTATGTTTCGAACTACCATCAAGGAGACACGCAGGTGACTCTGCTACCTAACCCATATGGCTCGCCTTTCGGAGGCGATGCTCAAGGTAAGCCCTATCTAGACCAAATCACGGTTCAACTTGTTCCCACAACGGCTGACATGTCGTTGCTCTTGAAAGGCGGCAGTGTCGATGCCGCTCCGGTTTCTCCGGCTGATGTCGCGGGCCTAACAAGTAATCCTAGCCTCAAGGCGGCCTACGGCCCAACACCGGATACCTGGGTACTTGAGTATCCAATCTGGAATTATCCGTATAACATGAGCGCGTTCCGCAAGGCTATGGCGTACGCGATTAACAGAACCGATCTCGTTCAAACCGCCCTTGCAGGTTACGGGCTCCCAGGGAACCAAGGATACCTACCTCCAGGCAACTCACCAGAATTCAATCCGAACGTTCCAAACTACGATTACAACCCTCAGCAGGCCGAAACCTTACTCCAAACACTGGGATGGACTAAGGACAGTAATGGTTTCTATGCCTTCCCGAATGGTACTGAGTTCACGCCTACCATCTACGCCCCAGCAGAGAACCAGCCAATTGTCACTGCCGGAAGTAGAACGGTTTCGTTCCTTCGTGCTGTTGGAATCAACGCCAAACTACAATCGATCGCACTCACCTCTATGGTTAACATCTGGGCGAAAGGAACTAACATGTACTTCTATGAACAAAACTATGGCTACCCATGGCCTGCTCTGCTATTCGACTATTCATTCGATGGATTCGGCAGCGGGCCTCCACTGACTGGCCCGGTCTTCTGGCCTACAAGCGTTGAGACCCAATACAACCAGACGCTTGCGCAGCTTAACGCCCAGGGGACGGAGCAAGGAAGAGACCAGTACATGCAGCAACTGCAGCAAATGATCGCCGAAAACCTGCCGTCAATTACGATGTTCTACGTGGACTCCGTCTGGGTCTACAACACCCAGAACTTCGCAGGTTGGCCCACACCACCCGGTACGCTGGATTGGCCCGGTGGCGAATTCAACATGACTGCGCTGGCGAGCATATACAGCCTAAGCGCTCAAAGTGCTCAGTCAACAAGCATGGCGCAGCCAACAAGCACGAGCTCCACATCATCTACAGCTCCAACCGGGAGTACTGACATGACGCCCTACATCGCCGGTGGAGTAGTAGTTGTGATCGCACTGATTGCTGTTGGGCTATACTCGCGAAGAAAACGCGCTTAAGCGAAACTAGTTGCGAGTCAGCGGACAGTACGTGTTACGGCGTACGATCTACGCCGCGGTCACACTCTTCGCCGTCGTCTGCATCAATTTCCTAATACCACGCATGATGCCTGGAAGTCCACTATACTATTTCGCCAACCCACACATCATCTCGTCACCGCAAGCCATGGCGGCTCTGCGGCAAAGATTCGGGCTAGACCAACCGGTCTGGATTCAATTCACCTTATACCTCGCCAATACCCTTTCATGGCCACCAAACTTCGGAGTCTCCTACCTCTTCTATCCAACGCCAGTCTTCACGGCAATAATGCAGTACTTGCCCTGGACGCTTTTCCTCGTAGGCGTTTCCACGGTCATCACTGCCATCGTCGGCATCTTGTTGGGGGTGTGGAGTGGCTCTCGTCCCGGAAGCAAGTTTGACACCGCTACGATGTCCATTTCGATGCTACTATGGACGATGCCGTTCTTCTGGCTCGGCATCATCCTCCTGTGGATCTTCGCAATAACACTTCACTGGTTCCCTGTTTCTGGAGCGGCGTCAGCAGGCATAACTGCCAGCAACCCGTTGGATATCACCGATTCGGGCGATATTCTGTGGCACGCATTCTTGCCCATGATGACATTGGTCATCGCATCATACGCGGGCTACTCGCTGATTATGCGAAATACAATGGTCGGTGAGCTATCGCAAGATTACATTCTCATGGCTCGAGCAAAGGGCCTCCGTGAAAGGACGGTCCTTTTTGGACACGCAGCTCGAAACGCAATGCTGCCCATGATAACGCTGATTGGACTAAACCTGGGGTATGTCGTCAGCGGCGCATTGTTGGTCGAAATAGTCTTCTCGTATCCAGGAGTCGGATACCTGACCTATAGAGCCGTATTGGCTCACGACTATCCACTACTCCAAGGCCTCTTCTTCATATTATCGCTCACGGTAGTAGCCGCCAACTACATCGCTGACCTTTTCTACGCTTTCCTCGATCCGCGGATAAAGTACTAGCGTGATTTCTGACGTTGCAAGTCACCACCCAGAAAAAACTGCGGGCCTTAGCTTCCCATTGGCCCTCGGCAATTTCCGAAGTACTGCGTCATCGGCGAGCCCAAGTCGGATTCGGAATAATTGCATTCTTCACAATCCTGGCCGTAGCTGCCCCAGCCATATCCCCATATTCTCCATACGCTTTTCCTGCCCCAGGTGTACCCTATGCTTCCCCCGGTCCGCGTTTCCCCCTTGGTACCGACTACTTAGGTGAGGACATATTGAGCGAGATCATTTACGGCGGAAGAGTATCCATCGCGGTTGGTTTGATCGTCGCCCTCCTTGCTTCACTAGTCGGAACCGTTGTCGGTGTATTGGCGGGCTACTACAAGCGGACCATCGACGAGGTCCTCATGAGAGGAACAGATATCGTTCTAATTCTGCCCTCATTACCTCTCATGATCATACTTGCAGCTTATCTTGGTCCCAGCCTTCAAACCGTCATCCTAGTGCTGACCGTTACTTCGTGGCCTGCCGTGGCAAGAGTGGTCCGCTCTCAAACATTATCCCTTCGCGAGCGGCCCTTCACGGACTCGGCAAGAGTAGTCGGTGCCAGCGACTTTAGAATAATCACCAAACTGTTGCTCCCGAATCTGGCTAGCATCATAGCAGCTAATGCAGTTCTCGTGGTAACTTCAGCGATAGTAGGTGAGGCGGCGCTTGACTTCATAGGATTAGGTGACATTACAGTTGTGAGCTGGGGAACTATGCTGTACTGGGCACAGGCTTACGCCCTCTTCAATGGCGCTTGGTGGTGGGTGATCGCACCGGGTCTATGCATAATCTTAGTTGGGCTTGCCTTCGTCCTTATCAGCGTGTCAATCGAGGATGTCTTCAACCCGAAGTTGAGAAGTCTTTGATTCCTCAAGCAGTCCTTAACCACGAAACTGCACCGACCGAAGGTGCGTTAGTTGAGGTGAAGAATCTCTCAGTGACCTACAAAACCCGCGCCGGTTACACGAAAGCCGTCGACGATATCTCCTTCACCATAAATAAAGGCGAGGTACTGGGGCTGGCTGGAGAATCAGCGTGCGGAAAAACCACCACAGCGCTTTCACTAATTCGCCTACTAGGCTCCAACGCCCAGACCGAGGGCCAGGTCCTCATAAACGGCAAGGACATCTTGACTATGAGTCAAGAACAACTTCGGAACCTACGATGGAAGCAAGTGTCCTTGATCCCACAAGGGTCAATGAATTCGCTCGACCCCGTTATTCAAATTGGCAACCAAATAGTTGAAGCGATTTCCGCGCATACGCGAGTTCCGAGAAGGCAAGCGTGGGAAATGACGACTCAACTATTATCATCAGTAGCCATCCACCCGTCAAGAGCAAGAAATTACCCGCATGAATTCAGCGGAGGTATGAAACAGCGTACCGTAATCGCCATGGCTCTCGCGCTTAACCCATTGCTCGTTATCGCGGACGAACCGACCACAGCGTTAGATGTCGTTGTTCAGAAGCAACTCCTCATCCTTCTGAAAGGACTACAATCGAAGCTCGGCATCTCTTTCCTCTTCGTCACTCACGATTTATCGGTGATCGCGGAGATTGCCGATAGAATCGCGATAATGTATGCTGGTAGAATCGTTGAGATCGGCAAGAAAGACGATGTCTTGAAGCACCCGTCGCATCCCTACACGGAAGCTCTGGTAAACTCCGTTCCGAAAGTCTTCGGAGACCGCCAAACTCTCAATTCCATCCTCGGAAACCCGCCCAGTGGGATATGGCCTACTGGTTGCAGATTCCATCCTCGGTGTAAGTATGCCTTCGAACTGTGTAAGGAAAAAGAACCACAATTACTGAAATCAAAGACGGGATCACAGGCGGCTTGCCACCTCATCTCGGCAAACGCTTAATGCCTCTTATCGCACGCTAAGGAACTCTAGCTGTCACTGAGTCAGAGTCATTTGTCCAACGAACAACGTCAAGAAATGGCAAGCAGAACCGGGGAGCGTCCGATTCTAGAGGTTCGCGGCCTCAAAGTGTATTTTCAAAAGAGACAAGGCATCATTGGGAGAAAAACAACAATCCACGCCGTCGACGACGTCACAATCACAATCGCCTCAGGCGAGATCCTTTCGCTAGTCGGTGAAAGCGGAAGCGGTAAGTCCACCTTAGCTCGAACAATCGTCAAACTGAACCAACCCACAAGCGGACAAATCTTCTATCACGGACAGGACGTCTTCAAACAAACAAGGAAAGAAACTAAACAATTGCGAAGACGAGTACAAATGATATTCCAAGACCCATACGAGTCTCTCAATCCGCATTCAACCGTATTCGACACCATCATTGAGCCAAGTATAATCCACGGTCTCGTAACACGAAACAAAAAAAACCGTAACGCTATCGTGGAAAGAATGCTCAAACTAGTGGGACTAGACCCGGCAACAAAAATGGACCGGTACCCTCACCAACTTAGCGGAGGAGAGAGGCAGAGGGTCGCAATTGCCCGAGCGCTATCTCTTGAACCCGACCTGCTGATCGCTGATGAGCCCGTTTCAATGCTGGACGTTTCGATAAGACTTGGCGTTCTGCATCTATTGCAAACCCTCAAGGAAGAGCTGAAGCTGACCTACCTGTTCATCACCCACGACCTTGGAGTAGCAAGGTACATAAGTGCCAGAATCGCGGTCATGTATTTTGGCAAGATCGTCGAAGTCGCTGAGACCGACGACTTGATCAACCATCCACTACACCACTACACGAATCTCTTACTCGCATCCGTTCCAGGAACCGAAAACTCACCGGTGGTAACCGCAAAGCTTGACGTTGAATATGCATCGAATCTGGCTGACCCACCATCCGGTTGCCGATTTCATCCTCGCTGCCCTTACGCAAAAGAAAAATGCAGTGTCGAAGAGCCCAAGCTCATTGAACTAAGGCAAGGACATTATGCTGCATGCAATTACCCGCTGCCAGGATAGTGACAGACACCTGTCCGTGTGAGTGCTTGACCATGAGCCGTCAAGGGCTAACTGTCAACGACGACTGGAGTTACAGGGACATTCGTTCAGTCGTGCTCGAAAACGAATTTGTTCGCGTGCTCGTTTTTCCTGAATTGGGCGCCAAGATATACGACTTGATCTACAAACCAAGTCAAAAGAACGTGCTTTGGCACAACCCGCAAATCAAGCCAACCAAGGTTCCCCTAGGCGCAGCGTTCGACGACGTCTGGTGCGGAGGTTCGGACGAGATCTTTCCGAATGATGCTCCGTGCAATGTCAACGGAGAGCGATACCCGGACATGGGTGAGGCTTGGTCAACAGCGTGGAGTTACTCGATAGTCAGACCAGATGACCGCCCTGAAACAGCAACCTTGGTAACCTCTGTCATGACTCCGATCACACCTTGCAGAATCACACGGTCTCTAACGATCCGCGCAGGCGAACCCAAAATACACCTGCAATATTTGCTGGAAAACGTTGGCAGGGATGCCTTGAAATTCTTATGGAAGATTCACCCCGCGTTCCAGATCAATGAAACCTGCAGCATTGAGATTCCCGCTAAGACAGGAATCGTTGACCCACGTTACACTCACCTGTACTCAGAATCCAGCCTCAGATATCGCTGGCCCATTGTCCAAAGCAAGGGCGGGGAGCGAATTGATTTGAGCAAGGTGTCGCCACCGACCTCGCACACTTGTACCCTTCATTATGTAACCGACCTTGAAGATGGTGCGGTCAAGCTGACGAATCCGCAGGACAATGTGGACGTGAAAATCAGCTTTCCTAAGCAAGTCCTGAACAACATTTGGCTATTCCTAGCCTATGGTGGGTATAGATCAGTGTACACTGCCGTCATTGAACCCAGCACAAGCTACCCTTACGACTTAGGGCAGGCGATAAGTGAAGGACGCACCTCGCATCTAATCCCAGGCCAAAGCCTCCCGTGTAACATAGAGGTCGAATTGTCACCCCATTCGAACGCGATCTAACCCAAGCTAGAGCAATTTACGCTAGTTGCGCGAGGGTGGCGCGGTTGACTTGCCCGGATTCGCAACTGCCAACATTTCCTCAAGACTCTCGCTGAATGTGTTCATCATGGTATCGATTTCATTGTTCTCGATGATCAGAGGTGGCGCGAAAGCTATCCAGTTGGGATCGTACCTCAGAATAAGCCCCTTCTGCAAGGCGGTCTTCCCCACCTGGACGCCGAAACGGAGGCGTTCCTCAAATTGCTCCTTGGTCTTTCGGTTTCGCACGAACTCAGAGCCGATAAGCAGCCCCTTTCCGCGAATGTCACCGATCACGCCTAGATGATCCAGTTCCTGCAATCTCTTGATAATTCTCGATCCGCTCTCGCGGGCTTTGTTGGGGAGGTCTCTTTCCTTGAGTTCACCGATGTTAGCAATTGCGGCCGCGCAGGACAAGGGGTTGCCTCCGAATGTGTGGCCGTGGTTGAATTGAACCTGTTCTTCTTCGCTTCCAAGGAAGGAGTCGGCGATCTTATCGCTGAAGGCTATTCCCCCGATTGGGGCGTAGCCGCTGGCCATTCCCTTGCCCATGCAGATAATGTCAGGAGTTGTTCCGAAGGTTTGTGCCGCGAACATGTCTCCTGTCCTTCCGAACCCGGTGATTACCTCGTCAAAGATTAGGAGGATGCCAAACTTGTCACATATTTCACGGAGAATTTTGAAGTATGAATCCGGAGGCGTAACTATTCCCCCTGTATTGCTGATCGGTTCTACGATGAAGGCCGAGACTGTGGACGGATCTTCTTTCTTCACAATTTGCTCGACAATTGTGGCGCATAAAACATCACAGTCAGGGTACTCCAGCCCGTAGGGGCATCGGTAGCAGGTAGGAGGAAAGACGTGAATGTACCCGGGGCCAAACGGCTCGAATGTAGTCTTCCTTCTGGTTACGCCGGAAGCGCCAAGGGCGCCCATAGTGGCTCCGTGGTAACCATCATACAAAGAGATGACTTTGTACTTACCGGGGTTTCCCGTCTGTTTGTGATACTGCCTTGCAAGTTTCATCGCTCCCTCAGTTGCTTCCGAACCACCGCTAAACAACTTGACCGTGCGGAGATCGCCTGGGGTAAGCGTTGCAATCAATTCCGCCAGTTGCAACGCTCTCAGATTTGTTGATTGGAGTGGAGGATTGAACGTGAGTTCATCGAGCTGTTCTTTCATGGCATGGATTATTCGCGAATTGCCGTGACCAGCGTTCACGACAAAGATACCTGATATGCCATCGAGGTACTTGACTCCGTTCACATCCTCGTACCAGACTCCTTTGGCGCTCTTCATAACGAGAGGACGCTTCGAGAATTCCTTCATTTGCATAAAATCGAGGAAGAGATGTTCGTACGTTGATGTGCCGAAGGTTTCACTCTTAGGCTGGGTCATTCGCAGACGCATCCGCACGTTGTTTGACGCAGGGACGGATTTATTCCTGCTTACCATAACACAAGAGAACGGTGTGCCCGATAGCAACTAAGAATCGTTTCACTTTTGAAATTGATCGCACGAGAAATCACTTAATATGCGATGAACTAATCGCCACGAGCGGTTAACATGGACGAAGCCAAGCTGAGAGAAGATCTTCTAACGGTAACGAGAAAAGTTGCCGAGCGAGGCTGGGCGCCCGGCAGCAGTGGAAACACAAGCGTGAGAATACCCGACACCAATAGTTTTCTGATAAAGGCCTCTGGCGAGGCTATGACGTGGACTAAGTCAGATGCGCTCCTCAAGATTGACTCTGCCGGCAAGATTCTTACTGGCGAGGGTCGACCCTCGAAAGAGGTAGGCTTCCATCTGGGCATCTACTCCAAACGACCTGATGTCGGTGGCATCGTGCATGCCCATCCTCCATACGCCACGTCTTGGGCTATAGCGGGCACCGTCTTTCCACTTGTAACAGCGCCCTCCAAGGTTTGGTTGAAGAGAATTCCTATGGTTGAACAGGCGCCATCGGGTTCGGCTGAATTGGCTAAGATGGTGACCGAGGCTTTTCAGGATGAATCTGTGCGAGTGGTCCTCATGAAAGGCCATGGGCTCGTAGCCGCGGGCAAAACGATTTTCGAAGCCTTCAATTTTGTCGACTGGGCGGAGGACGCGGCGAGGGCCGCGGTGTTCACCGGCCTTATCGCTAACTTGCCGAAGAGCTAGCTATGCCCAAAGATCTCCTGCTGGGGGTCGATGTCGGTTCAACCCGAATGAAAGCAGCCCTATTCGATACAGAAGGGCGGCAAGTTGCATTAACGTACGATGAATACCCCATCCTGCATAACGAACCCCTAGCCGCGGAACATGGCGCGGCGCATTGGTTAGCGTCATTCAAGAATGTAGTTCGCAGGGTAATTCGACAAGGACGGCTTCCTGCGAGGCAAATCGTGGCGGTATCAGTCGACTGCCTCTGCCCGTCACTGATACCAGTCAACCGTGGTGGCAAGGCACTCATGAACTCGATCTTCTTCATGGACCGTAGAAGCATAGCTCAAGCAAACTGGATGGAGAAAAAAATCGGAAGTGAGAAATTCTTCAAGATTACAGGAAACAGGATTTCTCACTCAGCCTACTCCGCGCCAATAATCCTGTGGATAAAGAGAACCCGTCCGAAAGTCTATGCGAAAACGTTCAAGTTCCTGCACGGAAACGGTTTTCTCGAGAAGTACCTGACGGATGAGTTCACAATGGATTGGTCGAACGCTTCATTTACTCTTCTCTTCGAAACAAAAGATCGAAAGCGATGGTCGTCTAAGCTTTGCCAAGAACTCGGCATACCTGTCGATAAGCTGCCCGATCTTAAGGCCCCATGGGATGTCGTAGGGGAAGTAACCCAAACTGCCGCCCGCGAAACCGGCCTAGCAAAGGGAACCGCAGTCATTGCAGGCGGCGCCGATACCGCTTGTGCAGCCCTCGGGGTCGGAGCGCTCGACGACGGTGACGCGATGGAGGATGGCGGAACCGCAACAAAACTCGCGGTATGTATGAGCAAACCGCGTTTTCCAACAGGAACTCTCAACAGATGCCATGTCGCCCCAGACCGTTGGTTGGCTGTGGCGGCATCGAGCACTACTGGCGGGTTGCTACGGTGGGTCAAGGATTTGCTGGGAGGATACCGAACAGGAGCTCGCGGTAATGTTTATGCGTTAATGGACGCGGATGCGGAGAAGTCACCGCCGGGAGCAAATGGCCTAATCGTACTGCCGTACTTTGCTCCTGGGGGAGAACGCTCTCCGATATGGGACCCGTACGCTCACGGCGTGATCTTTGGATTAACCCTCTCCCATCAGAGGCGTGATCTTGTGCGAGCAGTTCTTGAAGCCTCAGCCTACGCGACGAGACATAACATCGAGATGATAGAGCGGCAAGGAATCAAAGTGCGTAAGATCAGACTCTCAGGCGGTCAAGCGAGAAGCGAACTGTGGAGAAGAATCAAAGCCGACGTGACAAGGAAATCAGTGCAGCTCACCTCACATGTGGAAGCCACTGTCTTCGGCACTGCGCTTTTGGCGGGTTACGGTTCCGGCGTCTTCTCTAACCTTCCCGACACGGTCAAAGGCCTCGTACGGATAAGAGAAACCAGACAGCCTCAACCCGGCACGGCTGAAGTATATGGCAGGTCTTTCTCGGCATACAAGAACGTGTACGAGAGACTCAGACCCGAGTTTGAGAATGTCTATTCGTGAATGATTGAATTATCTCTAAATGGATGAACAGCGAAGTGGATGCCATGGTAACCGATGATAGCGTAGTATTTCGGCCCGTTGGCGTCGTTCGCACCACGAGTTCTGACGACGATGTGAGGTTTCGAAGCAAGGAATCTGACTCAACGATTGAAATATACCCAGAGTTTCAAGAGGCGATAGACGGTTTACAGGGGTTCTCCCATATTTTCGTTCTCAGCTACCTGAACAAACTAAGGCCCGATCAAACGGGGGCCCTGAAGGTCAAACCAAGAAGAATGCTAACGAAAGGGTTCAAACTTGAAGAGTTACCCCTCGTGGGCGTATTCGCTATTGATTCCCCGACTCGGCCTAACCCAATCGGCCTGACTCTAGTGAAGCTAGTGAAGATTGATGGAGGGAAGCTGGTGGTCCGCGGGTTAGACTTCTTCGATGGAACCCCCGTCCTAGATATCAAACCATACCGAGGAGACTACAGGGCCGAAAGCTACGAACTAGCGGATTGGTACAGTAAACTACGATCAAAAGCTGGCGAAGATATCTAGTATCCTGCTATCTGAAGATCATCATCCACATCATCCTTAACCGGACAAATTCCACGGCGCGGCAACACGAGCAAAAGGGCATTTCGCGCTAACAACGCCTAGATTCGACAAGAATTGGTGTTGAACGGAAGTTAGAGGATAACACGTCAATTTCCTGACGATACCTTTGCCGGATCGATGATTTCGAAAATGACTGATAGATCTGAATGATTCGTACGCAATTCCTTTTATCAAGAAATGACGCGGTTCGCGTTGAAGGTGAAGAAAAAATGCCTATTCCAGTCGGCCTACTGTTTGTGGGCTTGGTGATCAGAGCTTTCCTAGGCGCGGCCGTTGTCGTGGCGGTGGTATTGTTAGCGTGGAAGCTTGGGAAACTGGCCGACGCCTATACCCACAAGCTCACTACCAAGTAACGATACAAACCAGGACCTTGACCGTTCCACAAACCCCGTTTTTTGCGGACCAATTTTTGCTATACTAATCTGTACTGCTCACCGGAAATTGAGATTCGGGATTTCATCACGATTATGCAGGGAATTAACCTAAGGCTTACCTCATTTCCGGTAATTACGTTACATCGTATTCATGCGCATGTTTTCATGTAACTTGGTGCTAGTGTTTCTGGGTTTCGACTGTTCATTTAATAAAGCACCAATCTCCCCTTTCGAAATTTTGCGTAACAATTACGCATAATAAAGAATAAAGGAGAAATGAGAATTTGCGTAAGAAATTAGCTGCAACGCTAACAATCGCTATTTTCCTGATTAGCACACTAGCTGTCATAGTTCCAACTCAAGCGCATTTCACGTTAGGTAACCTGTCTGGCGTAAGCCCGTACTCGATTAACAATTTTGATCCGCATGTTGCTGGGCCTGTTGGTTATGTTTGGCCTGGTAGCGGTCAATGTGCGTACCAGGGTTTCCCGAACCAAGCGAACGATCTGTGTTCGCCTGGTTATCAGGCGCCTTACCCGGCCGGTAATCCTCCGGGTGCACCGAGCAATTCTTGGTATCAGCTGGAAGGGGACACGTACGCCCCATTCGGAGCAGTACTGACAAGCTCGACGGGTGACTTGATCTTCGCGATAAACGCCACATGCACCCCCTCACAATGGAAGACCGGATGCAATGGTAATACCAAGACTGAGATTCAGTCAACGCTACAAGACAACTACGGTTGGGATACGTTGAACATCCTGATCCCACCGGAATTCACAGTCAAGGACGCGTCACAAATCGTCACAACCCTAACCAACAGTTACGACAACGTCTGGGTGGGTAGGCTCTCACCAGACGATAGATATGCGCCTGGGTGGACCTCAGTCATGATAATTACAGACTCTACCAACAACCCCGGATACAACCATCAATACCTGAACTTCACAAGCGCCGGCGAATGGTACTACGTCCGAATCAACGGAGTAACCGCGCCAGCAACCGCTGGACGCTACTTCTTCAAGATGTTCCTTTACTCCAACCTAGCGAAGGGTGCCAACCAGTACGGCGTCGGCCCAACCCTAGCATCAGCTGGGGGCCCCAGTGGCGGAGAGAATCCAGACGTTTGGGTTCCACCCCAGAACTGGCCTGTTATGCTGGTTAAGGGTGAGACTGATCCAGCCATCATAACCGGAACACACCGGTACGCTGGTTACAACGCAACCCTATACCAACAACCCATAGCTGAGGCTGGTATGGTTTGGGCGCACATGACTATGCGCCTCGACCCATACACCGGTCAGAATAGACCGGATCTGCCCACGATCGACGGGCAAGCGTATGTGAACGCTACCGCGAACGGCCACTATGAACTAGAAGGCCTCGCGCCAGGCGTTTACGATATTTACGCTGAAGCCGCCGGTTATCCGCAGGTGCTCTGCGAGAGCGGAGTAACCATGCTCAAGGGCCAATCCTTACACTTTGACTGTTACCTGCAACCAGGGCCCGTAATACACGGCAACGTGTTCACCAAACATCAGTTCGGTGACGAACCCTGGCCTGGGAACAGCACTACGGGTCAGTACATGAAGATCGAACTCTACTCAGCCGCAACGCTAAGCAACCTAGTTGACCCCAGCGCCGGCAACCCTGCCTCTTGGTCTCCGCTACCATGCACCGCGGGAGGTCAGGAACTCTACTATGGTAGGCGTGCGGCTGGATTGTGCGGTGACCCACGCGATGGATCCGCGATTGCGTTTCCATGGCATGAGTACAGCACAGTCAACCCCGCCGCTTACAATGATCCAGCAGGACTATTCACGGGTGCGACGAACGGTTACGTCCGCGATGTTGCAAAGAGCAGCACTCTCGGGAATACGCTTCAGACTTCCGACCCTGAAGGTGTTGGTCCACCACAGAAATGGTTCGTGAGTGGAGGAACAACTACCCCATTCCACTTTGAGTTTGGTTTGAAGGGTGAGTACGGTGCTCCCAAGGACCTTAGCGGCGAGGTGCCGCAGGTTTACGCT
>Ga0074046_10000805_pt1 | contig 28761 bp, 27 predicted proteins | sample BogForMeECP23OM3_FD_94441 | JGI IMG/M metagenome (GOLD analysis project Ga0074046, IMG submission 94441) | Bog forest soil microbial communities from Calvert Island, British Columbia, Canada - Bog Forest MetaG ECP23OM3 | ecosystem: Environmental > Terrestrial > Soil > Wetlands ... | reverse complement strand
GACTTCGTCAATATCCCTTCCAAGCGGGACGTTCGCGAGCTGAAAGCGCGGCTCGATCATCTGAGCTCGCAACTGCTGAACCTCAGTATCAAGCTCGATCGCATTCTCGATCATGACGAACCCACGCAAGCGAAGCCCGCAGTCCGACGCGCCAAGAAGCCCGGTTGATCAGCCGGCGCGCAAGCTGCGGCCTATTTCAGCGAGGTCCGCGATAGTGCGCGGCTCGCGGCCGAGGTCAGGCGCAACCATCAGTACTGCGCCGCCGGGAAGCGAATTGCGCAGAGCGCTCAGCGAAACTTCCTCGCGCGTCTTGAGCGCGGCGTAGTCGGCGAGATTGCGCTTCAATTTTCTTTTGAGCGACGGCGCGATCCGGGCCGACGATAGTTCCGCGGCGTCAGGCAGCTCCGCGATCACACGATTCACGACCATCGCGGCGACGCGCAAGCCGGCACGCTCGAGCGCGCCGATAAATTCGCGCGCCTGCGCGATTCGGCTCGACTCCGCGGTCGTGACGATCACGATCGCCGTGTCCGGCGCGCGCAGCTTGTCCTGGGCGCGCGCCGCACGAGCGGAAAAACCTTCGTACATGCCGTCGAAACTGCGAACGAAGGACTGGACGTCGCTCAGCAGATTCAGGCCGGTCACGCGATCGAACGCCGCGAGCACGGCGCGCGCGGCAATATCCACCATCCGCAGTTGGCTCCTGAACAATCCGGCGGGCGCGCCGAGCAGACTGACGGCGCGCGAGTTGAGCAGTTCGAGCAGGCGCCGCGGCGCGTCGAGAAAGTCGAGCGCCTCGGCCGCCGGAGGAGTGTCGAGCACCAGCAGGTCGGTTAAGGGATTGGCGGCGAGTTCGAGCAGCTTTTCCATCGCCATGTAGTCCGCCACTCCTGCCAGCGCGCCCGAGAGATTGCGATAGATTCGATTTTCAAGAATCGTGTCGCGCGCCGCGTCCGACAGCGCGTAACGCGCGACGATCGAATCGAAGGTGCGTTTTGGATCCAGGCGCAACGCGCGCAGCCTTGCGCGACTGGACCCGCCGCCACGGCGCGCATGATCAATGCCCTCGAGCTGGACCTCGACCGGCTCGGATGAATCCGCGCCAAGGCCGAGCGCGTCGAGCAGGCGCGGCGCGGGATCGACGGTCATCACATCCACGGCGCATCCGATCATGGCGGCGCGCACGGCGAGCGCGGCGCTGATGGTGGTCTTGCCGACGCCGCCGGGTCCCAGGCAGATCACGAGGCTGCGCGAGCGCAGGTCGAACGACTCGGGATGGGCGGGCTGCTTAAGACGGGCAGACGGCTTGAGCTGTGCGGCCTTGGGCTTCATCGGTTGAGCAACTCCGCATCCAACACGCGGCCAAGTTTCTGGACTTCAGCGGGTCCCATGGCCGGCGTGAACATCATCGGGAGGCTGAAGGTCGGGATGCCGGCGGCGGCGAACCGCGGGGCGACCAGAGCCGCCTGTTCGTACGCGGCGTTTCGGCGCATGGCCAAGCGGGCGTGGCCGGCGAGCGGGCTGAGCGCGGCGAGTTCGGAAGTATCGAAGAGCAAATCGGGAACGCAGTTCATTATCGCTGCGACAGTGACGATGCCGAGCCGCTCGCGCATCGTGGCGGCGGTTTCAAGCGCCTCGCGAACCGCGAGATTTTCCGGCGTCATCGTGACGATCGCGCCGAATCGTGTCGCGTCGGTGAGGAACCTGTCGACCGAATGGGCAAGCCGGTTCAGCGTGCCGGCAGGCGCGATTCCCTTCACGCCCGATGAGACAGAGAGCAGTTCGACGGCGCTGCCCGAGGCGGGCGCGTCGATCACGAGAAAACGATCCTCGAGCGCCGCGTCTCCCCCCATGATCCGGAGACGTTCCAGCAGCAGAAAAGCCTCGAGACCCGGCAGCGCGGCGGTTACGTAACCGAAGGTTCGGCTGCGCAGCATCCGGCGCGAGATGGCGCGAATCGGGACGATGCGCTCGATGAAGGCTTCGAGCTCGGCGCGCGGCGTGAGCGCGATGACGTCGAGCGAGTCGGTGACTTTGACGACGGTCGAAACCTCCGGTATCGCGCCGAGCGCCGCGGCCGCGGACAGCCGACGGTCGAGATCGGCGAGCGTGGTCGGACGCCGGCGCGACAGCGCAATGGCAAGCGCGGCAGCGACCGTGCTCTTGCCGGTGCCGCCTTTGCCGGTTACGAACAAGACCCGCGGCAGCGTCATCGGCTAGAATGTAAGGGTCGCGCAGCGAGCAGTAAACCTTGCGCGGGGAGAGATTTGGTTTTGAGCGAAAATAAACCGCCGGCGATCGATTCGATCCTGATTGCGATACCGCCTGAGCAGATCGTGCTGTTCAAGTCGATCGTCGAGTCCTACGACAATCTCGCGACGCTGCGGACCGAGGATCCCACGCGGCATCATCTGCGGATTTACTTCTCGGCGGATTCGCGCGACGAAGTCGAGGCGATGATGGCGTCGCTCGCCGCGCAGTTCACGATCGAGCGGCTCGCGTAGCGGGGTAGGCAGAAGGACGGGCGGCGTTCTTTCGGTTCCTTTAAGCCGCTTGACTTCATTTTGCTATATCTTTATAGGTATGAAATTATGAAGAAGTCAACCGTAATCGCGGCGCTCGGCGCGCTGGCGCAACCGACTCGGCTCGACATCTTTCGTCTGCTGGTGCAGAAGGGTCCCGCGGGGTCGCCGGCCGGCGAGATCGGCACGCGCCTGGGTCAGCCCTCGCCCACGTTGTCATTTCACCTGAACCAACTCAGGTTTGCGGGCCTGGTGAATTCGCGGCGCGCGAGCCGATCGATCATCTACAGCGCCAATTTCAAGGCGATGAGCGATCTGCTCGCGTACCTGACCGAAAACTGCTGCGGTGGGCGGCCGGAGCTATGCAGTTCCGACGCCGCGCCAGGCTGCGGATCCGAATGCGCGCCTCAGCAGACTGTCACGCCAAAGAAAAATCGGAAAGCGCAATAGTGAAACGATCCTCGACTGACGACCGCGCCGTGGCTAATCGTGAATACAACGTCTTGTTTCTGTGCACCGGCAATTCCGCGCGCAGCATCATGGCCGAGTGCGCGATCAATCGCTGGGGCAAGGGAAAATTCAAGGGTTTCAGCGCGGGCAGTCATCCCAAGGGCGCCGTTCACCCGATGACGCTGGCGCTGCTCCAGGAGTTGAACTACGACACCTCCAGCTTGCGCAGCAAGAGCTGGGACGAGTTTGCCCGTGCGGAAAGTCCGCCGCTCGACTTCGTCTTCACGGTCTGCGACCGCGCGGCCGCCGAGCAGTGCCCACTATGGCCGGGCCAACCGATCACCGCTCACTGGGGCGCCACCGACCCGGTGGCGTTTGAGGGCAGCCACGAGGAAAAGCGCCGCTTCTTCTTCCGCGTCTACCGCGAGCTGGAAAATCGCATCAAGATTTTCACGAGCCTTCGATTGGAGGCGCTCGACAGCTTCGCGCTCGAGCAGCGAGTCAAAGAAATCGGCAAAGTCAAACTTCCCGAAGGGCGCGAGTAGCGGCTGAATCTCGCACCTCCCTCGATACGGAGAAGTTCGCAATGAGCGCATCAATGACGATGGCACAGACGCCGGTCCTTCGCCGACTCTCGTTTCTCGACCGCTACCTGACGCTGTGGATTTTCCTGGCGATGGCGGCCGGGATCGGGTTGGGAGCGGCGGCGCCGGGCGTGAGGATTGTCTTCGATCGCCTGAGCGTGGGCACCACCTCAATCCCAATCGCGATCGGACTCATCCTGATGATGTACCCACCGCTGGCGAAGGTGAATTACGACGAGCTTGGCGATGTCTTTCGCGATTGGAAAATCCTTGGCCTCTCGCTGGTACAGAACTGGATCATCGGTCCGATCCTGATGTTCGCACTCGCGGTGATATTTCTTCGCGATCGTCCGGAGTATATGACCGGCCTGATCATCATCGGCCTGGCGCGATGTATCGCGATGGTAATCGTGTGGAACGAACTCGCCGGCGGCGACACGGAGTATTGTGCCGGACTGGTTGCGTTCAATTCGATCTTTCAGGTGCTTTTCTTTTCGCTCTATGCATTCGTGTTCGTGACAGTGCTGCCCCGATGGCTCGGATTGGGCGGCGCCGTCGTTGAAGTTACGATCGGCAAGATCGCGCAAAGCGTCGGCATCTATCTGGGCGTCCCGTTCGTTGCGGGCTTTGCGACCTGGAAGATCCTTACCTCGCGCAAGGGCAAGGCCTGGTATCGCGAGCGTTTCATTCCGAAGATCAGTCCGCTCACGCTGGTCTTTCTGCTCTTCACGATCGTCGTGATGTTTTCGATCAAGGGCGCGAAAATCGTGCATCTGCCGCTCGACGTCGTGCGCATCGCGATTCCGCTGCTGCTCTACTTCACGATCATGTTCGCGCTGTCCTTCGTACTAAGCCGCGGCGTCGGCGCAACCTATCCGCAGACGGCGACACTGTCCTTCACCGCAGCGTCCAACAATTTCGAGTTGGCAATCGCAGTCGCGGTCGCGACCTTCGGGATCGACAGCGGGGCGGCCTTCGCCGCGGTAATCGGTCCGTTGATTGAGGTCCCGGTGATGATTGGTCTGGTGGATGTCGCTCTATGGGCTCGGCGCAGTTATTTTCGCAGGGGTGACCCCTGCACCCAGTACTAAGGCCGCGCTCCGTTGTCGCGCGTGGCATGAAGGAAGAATCACCTGCGCGGTGGGCGGCAGGGGCTGCGGCCCCTGCACCCGCAGTGAGAAGACGCGAAAATCTGCGCAGCGCATCTTTTCGCGACTACGCGACGGAAGAGCCCGCGCGGCCGCAGCCAACCGCTCAATACTGCGCTGCCGTCGCCACGGCCAGGGGTGACCCCTTCACCTTGAGTGTTAAGAAAAGATGCGGGCTTCGCCTATTGGCGCCGCGCGAGCCTGAGGGTGCAGAAAAGACCGCTGTGGTCGGAATAGGGGACGTCGGCCCGCTGATTCGCGATGAGCTCGAGATTTGCCGAAGCAGTCCACGCGTGTGAGTTGGCTGCGACGATGTAATCAATCCATTCGGGGCGTTGGTCATGGGAGTCCGCGTACGTTCCGAGGTTGCCCCGCTCGCGCGCCTCAGCAGTCAGATCGGTGCCGAGGGCCGCGATGAGTGAATAGAGAGACTCGCGCGAGTCAGTGTTGAAATCTCCCGCAACGATCGCGGGTAGCGATGCATGGAAGTGGGACACGATCTCGCGAAGCTCGATGAGCTGCGCTTCGCGAACTCCAGCATAATCGATCCCCGGATATTGTGACTGAAGATGAGTATTGACGGCGCAGATCCGCTGTTCGCCGCGCTCGAGCTCGACAGTCAGAATGCCCTTGCCGCCGAGTCCGTCGCCTTCCCAGACTTTCCATACCGGCGCGCTGGCGGCGAAGGCGTGAAACTTCGGCGCTGCGCGCACGCGCCATCCCGCAGAGGCGCTGACAAATGCGAGCAGTCCGCCCCTGGGACCGAGGCTGCGGCGCTTGATGCAGATTGGAATCCAATCGGGTTGCAGCGCCAGGGTGAGGCGATCGACAAGCGAGCCGAACCAGACTTCCTGCAATAGCGCAACGTCCGGTGACAGTTCGCGCATTTTGGCGCTCACCCGATCCATCCGGCCGCTGGGATCTTTGGATAGCGGCCACGCCATTGCGTGCAGGTTCCATGACAGAACCTTAAGGCAGATGTCGCGCATGGCGATTAAAACGCTATCGCGCGATTGCGACGGCGTAGTCGCGGCCTTCCCAATTGCGCGTCTGGCGCCAGTTGAACGTAAAGCGAACCGGCGCGCGGTCGCCTGCGCCGATATCGATGTCAACGTAGTCGAAGCCGATTGGCGTTGAAATCGACCCGGTATCATTGACGCGCTGCCATTCGTCGTTGGACCAATGAAGCGTGAATGGCCCGGTTGCCTGAATGCGCAGGCGGTCGCCGGGTGAAACCGATTTGACGCGGCGGTTGGATTTCCAGACGCGAAGGCGGCTCGGCTTTCGTCCGAGCTTCAGGTAGCGGTCTTCGACCTCGTCGATCATGTCGAAGACCCGCGCGTCCGAGGCCGAGCGCAGCAGCTTGATGTACTCGGCATGCGCCCACATCAGGGGAGTCGCGCTGCCGGTCTGGTAGCCATACCTGAGCAGTGCGTGCGGGATGTCCGGTTGATCCCAGATCTGTTCGGGCAGCAACTGCGTCGAATTCGAAAACCGTTCCATCGCTCTCAGATAGGGAAGCGGGTCGCGACCCGCCGCGAGTTCGTAATGCCCGCGCTCGCCGCTCAGCAGCGGCCACGGGCGTCCGCGGCCCCATCCGATAAACGGGCCGCCGTTGTCGAGCTGTCCATAGCCGTCGTGCGTGTAGCGCCGCCAGCACGGACCGGCCGGGAAGTCGGTCTTCAGAACGGCGTCGATGACGCGGAGCGAATCCTCCATCAGCGGATCGCCGGCCTTGCGAATGCCGTAGCGGACCAGCTCGAGAAATCCGCCGTCAACGATTTCCGCGACGGGGAATTCAGCCTGCGCGCCGGGCGCGCGATTGTGAATGAAGACGCGCTTGCCGTCGATGCTTTCGTCGGCGTCCGGATCGCCGATGTCGATGGGATTGATCCTGACGTAGTGGCGCTTGACGCCGGGGACGAGGAAGCCGTGGTTGGTGACGGTCCAGGTTTCGATGTGCGCCTCCAGGAAGTCGGCGTACTCCTCGAGGAATTGCGCGGTCACCAGGTCGCCGCGATCGCGGGCGAAACAGGCCGCGCAGATCAGTGCTGCCACATTTGCGGCGAGCGTCGAGGGCGAGTAGCCGGCATTTTCTTCCCATCGCTCCTGCGGCGTGGCGCATCCGTTGTCGATTAGAAAGTGGGCCGCCCGCAGCACCATCGGATACGGATCGAAATCCTTGAGCGTGCCGTGTTTGTGCATCCGCCACGCGAGCACTATCGGAAACGAGACTTCGTCGAGCTGAATCCCGTTCCAGTAGGGCTTTCCGTCGATCCAGAAGTTCTGCGGAAAGCCGCCGTCGGGGCGCTGCGCACATGCGAGATAGATCAAGGCGCGCAGCGCGGTGGCAAGTTCGCCCGAAGCGGCCAATCCGATCACGCTGTTGACCATGTCGCGGGTCCACACCAGATGGTAACCGCCAAGGTCCTCGTCGCCCTTGGCCTCGCCCCAGGGGATGCTGAGCGAAGCGATGAGCGCGCCGGGATAGGTTTTGTCTTCATGGGCGAGAAGCAGCTCGCGGCTGCGGCGATAGAGCGCGCCGCCATCGTCGGAGAATTTCTCGAGCGGAAGGAAATGGCGCGACGCGCGATGCCATTGTTCGAGGAAGCGGGCGCGATGCTCGGGGAAAGGTTCGGCCAGCGACTGATAGAGAGTAGTCACGGCGCGGTTGAGCTTGCGCCCGAAGCTGAGGCCTAGGGTGAAAGAGTAGCCCTTGCGCAAATCGATCTCGGCGGTGAGCGCGATATTGCCGTCGAGCGCCGCGGCGAACCGATAATCCATTTTGAAGTTGGCGCTGATGTCCTGCCATCCGTCGGTACTTCCGACGTATCCGCATGAAGCCCTGAGAAATGGCACTGTGGCTCCCAAAGCCAGCCAGACGTCGTCCTTGTTCGCAGTCAGGAACTCGTGCCCGACGATTTCGGCCAGGTAACCGTTGTTGCCCCATCCGCCGACACACAGATGCGGCGCGAGCATGACGTACAGGTGGAGTTTTTTGAGCAGCTCCGGGTCGCCCTCGAGGCGGGTGTTGATGAGCAGGGTCGGCAGATGCGGATCGGTGATCACTTCCTTGAAGAGATGATAGCGGCCGTCGGGCGAATGGCTGACGATTCGCACGCCGAGGCCGGTCGCGTCGAGGTACTCGGTGGTGGAATCGAGATTGCGGCGTTCTTCGTGGAAGAAGGTCTCGCCGTCGGTGATCAGGAATTGGAGGTCGCGGACCTGCGGCTGATCGATGGTGGGGAAATAAATTTCGTTGACGACTCCGGCCGAGGTGGTGAACCATAGATGGCTCACGGAGGAGTAGGCGGTGCAGACCGCATCCTTGGCGCTGCGGGTCCATCGCGGCGGGATTCCGGGTGCGCCGGTGGCGACCGGCGATTTCAGAATTATTGCCATAGGACCTCTGATCGATTCGCTGAACGGGTCAGACGGATTCGGGTTGTTCGGGTTTCGTTGTTGTCGCGGCCGGTTTTTCCGCGGGCTTGAGACGAAACATCCAGGCGACGCCGACGCTGATCGCGTACAGCAGCACCAGCGGAATCGCGAGCAGGAACATCGAATAAATGTCAGGCGGGGTCAGAGCCGCGGAGACGATAAAAATGGCGACGATCGCATAGCGCCAGTAGCTGAACATCATCTTGTAGTCGATCATCCCGAGCTTGGTGAAGAAGAACGCGAAGATCGGCATCTCGAAGGTGAGACCGAAGGCGAGCAGCAGCCTGGATGTGAATGCCAGGTACTCGTTGATCGTGAACATCGGGGTGAGTCCGAGGGTCGTGTACTGCTCGAGAAAAAACCGATAGGCGACCTTGAACACAACGGCCCAGCAGAAATATCCGCCTAGCACGAAAAAGATCGTCGCCAAAATGACGAACGGCCTCGCCATTTTGCGCTCGGTTTCGTACAAACCCGGTGCGATAAATTTCCAGATTTCGTAAAAGACCGCCGGGCTTGCGATGAACAGGCCGGCGATGAGCGCGACCTTGATCTCGGCGTAGAACGCTTCGGCGACGCCGGTACCGATGAGCAGCACCTTGCCGCCCGAGACCTCGCGAATCGGCCAGGTCAGCAACTGGAACAGCGTTTTTCTGATCATGTAGGCGATGACGAAGCCGACGCCGATGGCGATGAAGGCGCGAATCAGGCGGGTGCGGAGTTCCTGCAGATGCTCGACGAGCGACATCCGCGCCTGTTCCGGCGGTTCCTCGATGGGCGCGGGCGGTGTGATATCCTCGCTAGGCACGGTGCGGGATGACCGGCTATGTTTTCTCGGTCGGCACCGCCGCTGGCGGTTGGACGGCGGGCGGCTCGGACTTCGGCGTGGGCGGCGACGCCTTGGCAGGCGGCGCCGGCTCGTCGAGCACCTCGGTCAGTTCGTGGAGGACGGTATTGCTCGCCAGGCGTAGCTCGCGCAAGACTTTTCCCACAGTGCGCATAACCTCGGGCAGGCGCTCAGGGCCGACGACAATCAGCGCGATCGCGAGGATCAGAACTATTTCAAAAAGGTCCAAACTTCGATGACCATCCGGCACGCCAGCCAGTGCAATTCGATGACTTTGCGAGGTGCGGAAAAATTCCACGCAACCTCGCCGGCTCCATGCCAGTTAATCATCATACCCGACTGGGGTGTCAACGATGCTTAAAACCGGGGTCGTCGCGGATCGCCGCTACCTGAAGCACTTCGCCGGCCGAGCCCATCCCGAGCGTCCGGAGCGCGCCGAGGTCATGATCGAGATGGCGGAGTCGCTCACGCGGCCGAATCTGAGCTTCATGGCGCCGCGCGAAGCGACCCACGCGGAACTCGCGAGCTGCCATGTCCCCGAGTATATCGCGACGGTCGCGCGGACGGCGTCGATGGATCGGTTCGTCTTCGATCCGGATACGCATAGCTCGCGCGATTCGTACCAGACCGCGATCCTGGCCGCAGGCGGCGTGCTTACGGCAGCCGAGGCCGTGATGGACGGAGCAATAGATAATGGATTTGCTATTGTTCGGCCACCGGGACATCACGCACTGCCTAATCGCGCGATGGGATTCTGCTTCTTCAACAATGTTGCCATCGTGGCGAAGTGGCTAATCGAAAAACGCGGCCTCAAGCGGGTGATGATCGTCGACTGGGACGTCCATCATGGCAATGGCTCGCAGGATATATTTTACGACTCGCCCGAAGTGCTTTACGTATCCACGCATCAGTTCCCGCAATACCCCGGCACCGGCTCGCTCCACGAGATCGGGTACGGCGCCGGGCTGGGATTCAACGTGAATGCGCCGATGCCGGCTGAATTTGGCGACGCTGAGTATATCCGCGTGTTCGATCGCCTGATAATCCCGATCGGACGCCATTTCAAACCCGAGTTCATACTCGTCTCATGCGGCTTCGACGCGCATTTCCGCGATCCGCTTGCGCAGATGCGCGTGACGGAGGCGGGATTTTCAGCGATGGCGCGGCGGCTGAAGCGGCTGGCCGCGGAATGCTGTGGCGGAAAGATGGTGGCGGCGCTCGAAGGCGGCTACGACCTCGAAGCAATCGCGGAGTCGGGACGCGCGGTGATCGACGAATTTGGACGCGAGGCCGATGAGTCGATTCGTCCGGATGACGGCGGCGACCGGGTGATGCCGATGATCGAGCGGGCGGCGCAAAACGTCGGCCGCTTCTGGAATCTGGGCTAGGGCGATCGATGCCGCCGGAGCAACGCTCTGCGGACAGCGTCCCGGGTGAGAACGGGAGCGCGCGCAGTCGTCTCGTCTCAATAGGCAGTTTCGATTCGCATGAATACCCACTAGACAAGCAGACAGTAGCCATTGGCAGCCATCCGTCGAACGATGTAGTGCTCGACGACACGACGGTATCGCGCCGTCACGCCACGATTACGCGCAAGCCTGGCTGCTTCGAGCTGGCGGACCTCGGCTCGACCAACGGCACGTTGGTCAACGGCGGCCGAGTACGCAAACCGATCGCGCTGAAGCGCGGCGACGAGATCAAATTCGGCTCTGCGCGTTTTGCTTTCATCGTTGCGGGAGATCCGATACCGGCGCCGAAGCGGGCGGCGCGCGCTCCGAGCCGGCTGGGACGGGGGCTTGCGATTCTGGCCGTGATGTTCATCGCGGGATTCGCGGGAGTTCGTTATCGAAGCGAGATCGGATCCGCCGCGTCGGCGATCGCCGCATGGATTTCGCCGCGCCGGTCCAACTCCGCGCCTTCGGCGGCGAATACTCAGTCGGCATTGGCCAACTCGCAAGCAAAGCCAACTTCAACGCCAGCGTTGCCGGCGATTCCCGCAGCAGTCCAGCCCGAATGGCTAAGGCGAGTGAACTACTACCGCGCGATGGTGAAGCTGCCGCCGATAGTCGAAGATCCGGCGCTGAGCAATGGCGATCGCGCGCATGCCATTTACGTCGTCAGGAACTACCGTGATCGGATCGCGCATCGGGGCCTCGGCGCCGAGATGCATACCGAGGATCCGGGAAGTCCAAACTTTACCCCCGAAGGGCTCGAGGCGGCCAAGGCCAGCGATATGGATGTGTGGTTCATGCCGGAACGGCCTGCCGACGCGATCTACGGGCCTGGTTTGTCTGACCCGGACGAATGGTCGGTGGAACGAACACCGGGCTCGCCGGCGTGGTCGATCGACGGATGGATGGCGATCCCGTTCCATCGCATGCCGATCCTGAATCCGCTATTGACCAGCGCAGGCTTCGGAACCTACTGCGAGTCGGGAGCATGCGCCGCGGGACTCAACTTATTGAACGGCGCGCCGCGGAAATTGCCGGCGGGCGCGGTGGAGAGCGGGCCGATCGAGTTTCCTCCTGACGGCGCGACCGTTGCGATAAGGTCGTTCGGCAACGAATGGCCCGATCCGCGCACCAACTGCCCCGGCTACGAATCACCCAGCGGACTGGCTATTACACTCCAGCTCGGCGCCTGGATGGATAGTCATCTTGGCGAATACTCAGTCGCGCGAGAAAACGCCGACGGCAGCCGCGCCGCAGTCGAAGCATGTGGGTTCGATTCGACTAGCTACTCGAATCCCGATGGATACTCACAAGAGCTGGGGCGAAACGTTCTGAAATCTTACGGCACGGCCGTGGTGATTCCGCGCGCGCCGCTGGACAAGGGCGCGAAGTACGCGGTGTCGATGAGCGCCAACGGCAAGCACTACGACTGGACTTTTTCTACACGTCCATGATGTAGTGCGGCCGTTAACCGATGGTTATCGGGGGATTAATTCTCCTCCGATGAGCAAAAGGAGGGCGGCGGTTGTCTTGAGACGCGTGGCATTAGTGGTGGTGGCGATCTGCTGTTGCGTGCTCGCCGGGTGTTTTGAGTGGACCGAGGATCAGCAGGGCAACCTGCAATCGGTGGGCTTGCCGGGGGTGCCAATCTGGAAATCCAAAACGCCTCCTGCCCCGTTGACTCCGAGCGAAGTGGGATTCACGCCCGCGGAAGCGTCGAAGGTTAGCGGGCCAGTTCTGGTCGAGCCGCCGAACCAATCGGTCAAAGTCTACCGGTACCGCTATTATCAAACCGGGCAGAATCGCTGTCAGGAAGATCTCAATGAGCTGCTGGCGGAAAGGGCGGCCAGCAATGCAACGGGCCAGGCGCCGTACTGCACGGAAACTCCCACCACGCCCCCCGCGAAGGGCGACGCGTTTATCTTCTAGATGGCTGCGGGATCGAGCGGGCCGCACGGAAGGAGCCGCAAGTGCTGAGGAGGCCGCAGGCTGCACGTCTGCTGGCGGTGGATCGCGAGACGCCGGGCACGCGGTTGCTGCTGCTTGGGCGGGATGAAGCGGGGGTAGGCAGCGCGCAAGGGTCGGGACTGCGAATCGCGGATGCGAGCGTCGCCGATCGTCATGCGAACGTCAGATACGCGCGCGGCCGTTACTATGTGGTCGATCTCAAGTCGGCGGGCGGCACGTTTGTCAATGGACGGCGGATTCGCCGCAAGCAGGAGCTCAAGCACGGCGACAATATCCGTTTCGGCGTCGCAGCGCCGTACCGATTTATCGATCCCGACGCGCTCAAGCGGCGACGTTGGCGGCAGATCCTGCGCGCCGGTGCGGTTCTCGCAGTACTTGTCGTAGTCGGACTGGCGGATCATTTCGAAAAATGGGGTCTGTTTTCCCGCGCGACGGTCACGGAGATTGTCGCCTGGGCGGATTCACACGCCACCTCAAAGCGTGTCGATGCGCCGGCGACCGGAGTTGCGAGCGCGCCCGCTTCCGCGCCTTCACCGGCACGCCCAACGAATCCGCCGGCCGCGGTTTATGCCGCCGGCGTGGCGGCGCCGTCGCCGACGCCGAATTTACCCGCGTCGTCGCCGACAATATGGATCGATCGGATCAACTTCTTCCGCTCGGGCGCTGGGCTCGATCCGATCCGCGAGGATGCCCAGTTGAGTGCCGGCGCGGTCGCGCATGCGCGCTACCTGCTGCTCAATTTCGGCGAAGACATACGCAACGCAAAGCCGCTGAGTGCGGAGGCATACGAGGAGGTCCCCGGCAAGAGCGGTTACTCCGCAAACGGCGCGATTGCGGCGCAAAACCTCCAGCTCGCGTGGGGGTGCAATTCGTACGACGCCCGAGGGCAGATCGATCATTGGATCGAGGGCCCGTTTCATCGTCTCGCGATGCTCGATCCTTTCCTGAGGGTGGCCGGTTTCGGCGAGGCCTCAAGTGGCGCGTGCTGGGTCGCCACGCTGCGATTGCCGCCGGCGCCCGGGGAAGTGAAGCCGTATGCGCGCGCGATAGAATTTCCACCCGACGGTGCGGCGGTGTCGCTGGATTGGATCGGACTCGAGGCGCCCGACCCGCTCGCGAGCTGCCCCGGTTACGAGAGGCCGGTGGGGCTGCCAATCACGCTGAAAATCGGGCGGCTGGTGGACACGAAACTCTCCGTGCATTCGTTGATGGAAGACGGCAAACCGATCGAGCACTGCGCTTTCGACGCGCCAAGCTATCGAAATCAGAACCCGAACGGGCAGGAATTCGGCCGCTGGAATCTGCGCGCCTCAGGTGCGGTGATGATTATTCCGCGCTCTCCGCTTCGACCCGGGTCGCGCTACTCGGTCTCGATTACCGCGAACGATAACACCTATGCATGGAGCTTCACGGTCGCCGAGACGGCGACGATGTTCACCGCTATCGCCAGGTTTCCCACGTCTGCGGCGCCGGTGCCGACCGCGCCGCCCGTGACCGAGCCGACCAAGGCGCCACCGCCGCGGACCGCGCCGCCGCGTCCACGCCGAAGCGCGAGACCGTCGAGGAGCGCGACCCCGGCGGCATCGCCGTCCGCGATCGCGCCGGAGAGACCCGCGGCCGTGATGCCGTCGCCGGTGGCGGAAGAGACGCCGGCTGCCGTCGGTTCAAGCACGAACTCGAACTGGTTGGCCATCCTGAACCTATACCGCACGCGCCTCAATTTACCGCCGGTGGAGGAAGATCCGGCGCTGAGCAGCGGCTGCCTCGCCCATGCGAAGTATCTGATGATGAACTATCGCCAGAGGTTCGCAAGTCTTGGACGTCTGATGCATGAGGAGGACGAATCGAAGCCGGGGTATTCGCCCGAGGGTCTCAAGGCTGCGCATTCCAGCGACGTGATGTTCCAACCCCGGATGAACAGGACCGACGCGCAGCGAATGGCGATGGCAATTGAATGGTGGATTTCGGGACCGTTCCATCGCCCACAGCTTTTGAACCCTGACGCCAGGCACGTGGGGTTCGGCGAATATTGCGAGGGAGCTATTTGCGTGTCGGCGCTCGATCCGATCAGCGATTTGGCCCCAGCGCTCCCCGGAGGTCGTGAGTTGGCCGAGCCGATCGAGGTTCCGCCCGACGGTGTGACGGTAAAACCCGGCGGATTCGGTGGTGAATGGCCGGATCCAGTATCGTCGTGTCCTGGATACCCGAAGAACGCGCTGGCAATCACGCTCCAACTTGGAATGCACGTGCCGGCGAAGATTACCGATGCGTCTGTCACTCAGACCACTGGCGTTGCGGCGGGGACTAAAGTCGCGACTTGCGCCTACGATTCCGAAGGCTACACGAATCCCGACATGCTCACGCAGACCAAGGGCCGCAGGGTCCTCAATTCATTTGGCGAAGTGGCGATGATGGTGCGCGATCCGCTCGCCGGCGGCGAGACTTATCACGTCGCGATGACCGTGAACGGCAAACCATATGCCTGGAGCTTCACCGCAGCTCCGTGAACAATGATTAGCTAGCGCTGGAAATCGACCGCGATGATCGTCGCGATCGAATCGAGCGCGCTGTCGGGCGTCGCAATCACGAGCTCGCCAATCGGATCCTGGTTGAACAGCATGTCGGCCGCGGCGATTCGCTTGCGCACCTTGAGCGAAATCGTACTTGCCAGCGGACGCACGTCGCCGACGTGCCGCACCTTGACGCCGCGCACCGAGACCGACTCGTACGGCTTCATCAGCACGTGCAGATAGACCCGATTGCCGCGGCGCGTTGACGGTCCGTAGAACTGCCACGGCTCGAGCCCGGGGTCAGTGCCGACGATCGCCTCATTGTTGCGGTCCATCCAGTTGCCAATCGCTTCGAGCCGCTCGGCGTGTTCGGGCGGGAGAGCGCCGTCGCCCATCGGGCTTACGTTGAGCAGCAGATTTCCGCCCTTGCCCGCCACTTCGCACAGAGTATGGATCAGCGACCGGATCGATTTGAGGTCCTTGTCCGACGGATTGTAACCCCAGCTGTTGTTAATCGTCAGGCAGGTCTCCCACGGGCCTTGCGGCGGCTTGGGCGGAACGGCCTGCTCGGGGGTCTGATAGTCGCCGTAACCCGGGATGCGATCGTTGATGACGACCTCGGGCTGGAGCGAGCGGATCATCTCGACGAACTCGCGCGACTTCCACTCCTCGGGCGTGCGTTCCCATCCGCCGTCGAACCAGAGCAGATCGATCTTGCCGTAGTTGGTCAGCAGCTCGCGCATCTGGGCGAACATGAATTTTATAAATCGATCCCATTGTTCAGGCGTCGAGCGGCGCCAGTTGCCCCATTTGTAGGGCTTGTCCGACTCGAGAAATGCCGGGTAGTCGGGATGATGCCAGTCGATAAGTGAGTAATACAGTCCGACCTTCAGGCCCTCGGTGCGGAACGCATCTGTATATTCACGAACTATATCGCGCTTGAATGGCGAATACTCAATTGAATAGTCAGAATGCTTCGTATGGAACATCGAGAAACCGTCGTGATGTTTACTGGTCAGGACTGCGTATTGCATCCCGGCGCGTTTTGCCGTCCGCGCCAGCGCGCGCGCATCCCATTTTGTCGGATTAAACGTCTTGGCGGTCGAGTGATATTCGTCAACCCCAACGCTTTGCCCATACGGCAGCGCGCCGACGCCCCCGGCCAGCGGCCACGACAGCTCCAGCCCGCGCTGGCTGCAATGCCCCCAATGGATGAACATTCCGAATCTTGCCTGGTTAAACCACGATTCCATTGCGCGGCATTCTCGCCTTCATCGGATGCGCTTGTCCATCCCGATTCGGGCCGCGGCGCCGTCGCCCTCGTCTGGTTCGATGCTCGACGCCCGGATTGGACCGGTTCGGCTCTTGCGGATTGGCGACGCCTCGAATACTTCCATGTAGGACTGTTGAATAACCTTACGCATGGACGTTTGATTGTTCGTGCGAATGCGGGTGGATAAAATGAAACGCAACTCCTTTAGATTGTCGTGTCTTGCCGTCGTGGCGGTGCTGGTGCTTGCCTCGGCTTGCAAAGGCGCAACGGATGGACTCCCAGTGAGAAACACAGGTCATTACGCAATCATCGAGACCGAACGCGGCACCATAGTCGTCGAGCTTTACCCCGCCGTCGCGCCCAAGACGGTCGCGAATTTCGAGACGCTGGTGAACAAGGGCTTTTACAACGGCCTGACCTGGCATCGCGTCGTCCCTGACTTCGTGGTGCAGGGCGGCGATCCTGACGGGACGGGAGCCGGTGGACCGGGCTACACGGTGCCCGCCGAAATCAACCCCGCCGAGCATCACCTGCGCGGCTCTCTGGCGACCGCGCGCACCGGCGACGAAGTTAATCCGCAACGCGCGTCCAGCGGCAGCCAGTTCTACATCTGCCTCGAGCCGCAGCCGGCACTCGACGCCCAATACACCATCTTCGGCGGCGTGATTAAGGGCATGGACGCGGTCGATCAGATTCAGAAGGGCGACCACATGAAGAAAATCACGCTCGCGAAGGAGCCGCCCAAGTAGCCGCGGCGCGTCGCAAATGGCGGATTCACGAAGCGGGCACCCCCATCGGGCGGGGCCCTACTTCACCGTTGACCTGCATCTCCACACCAACCGCGGTAGTTCGGACTCGAACCTGGCGCCGAAAGACCTGGTCGATCGCGCCCGTGCGATCGGAATCGGCGCGGTCTGCATCACCGAGCACGACAACATGTGGGATTCCCGCGAGATCGAGGCGCTGGCGGCCGGCTCGGGCGTGATTTTTATCCGCGGGATGGAAGTCACGACCGACATGGGGCATGTCGGCGCGTTCGGGCTCGAGCGCTACGTCGGAGGAATCTACAAGCTCGCCGAACTGCGGCGCGTGGTGAACCTGGAAGGCGGGATACTGATCGCGAATCATCCGTTCCGCTACAAACTCGACCCGCGCTTTTCGTTCATCAACCCGGACTCGGAACCGATCGATCCAACTTACCCGGACCGCGCGGCCAAGCTCGAAATCTTCGAGATGGTCGATGCGATCGAAGTGCTCAACGGCGCGTGCGGCGAGGACGAGAATCTGTTCGCGCTCAAGGTCGCGCGTCAGCTTGGGTTGGCCGAGGTGGCGGGCTCGGACTCGCATTCCGCGGGCTCGGTGGGATGCGTGACGACGCTGCTGGACGGGCCAATCACGGACGAACGCGAGCTGATCGACGCGATCCAATCCCGGCGATGCCGCGCGGGTCGCGGCCTGCTCAAGCGCGCGCTTGCGCCTTTCGAGCTGCCGGCAAATGCCCGCTAGCGCCCTGCTGAAAACCTCACAGATCGAAGCGGTTTCCTTTTTTTTGCAGCTTTGCCAGATTTGAAAGGAAATCAAGCAAGGACCACGCTGATTAGATCTGCCCGGCGGCATTGTTTGCCACGCGATCGATCCGATAAAATTTCTGCGCCGCCGCTGAGACTTTACCAATGAGTGCCAACAAGGATCGCCTCGCTCTGATCGAGCTTCTCTCCTCGATCGGCGGCGAACATTCCGAGGATCTCCGCGAGACCCTGGACCGGGTTGCCTTCGCGATTGCCACCGGCATGGAGGCCGAGGTCTGTTCGCTCTACCTCTTCGATCCACAGCGCGAGCGAATCGTGCTGCGCGCCACGGTGGGACTCGATCGCGAATCGGTCGGCAAGGTTTCGATGCGCCTCAACGAGGGACTGGTCGGGCTGGTGCTGGAGAAAGACGAACCGGTTTGCGTGCCCGACGCGATGAGCCATCCGCGCTACAAGTACTTTCCCGAGACCGGCGAGGAGCGCTTCCATACTTTTCTGGGCGTGCCGGTTCGCGACGGCCGCAAGAAGCCGCTCGGAGTGCTGGTCGCGCAGACGCTCGAGCGGCGCAAGTTCAACAAAAGCGAAATTCTCCTGCTCAACACCGCCGCCAACCAGGTCGCGCAAATTCTTTCTCATTTCAGGCTGCGCGAATCGCTCGCCACCAAGGAAAAAGAGCGGCTTGAATATCGCCGCCGGATGATCGAGGCCAACCGCCAGCTCAAGGACTACGAAAAAGTCGGCGGCAAGACCCGCCACGCCCCGCCGGCCAAGATTCGCCGCCCCCGCCTGGCGGGGCTTTCCGCGTCACCCGGATTTGCGCAGGGAAGCGCGCACATCGTCGGCGCATTTCTAAGCAGCGTCGATCGTAACCAGAAGTGCCGCGACCCCAAGGCCGAGGTCAAGCGCTTCGAGGACGCTCTCGCCCGTTCGCTGGCCGAGCTGGCCACCCTGCGGGTGCGGATGGAGCCGCTGATGCCCGAGGCGGACCTCCAGATCTTCGACGGCCATCGCATGATTCTCGAAGACGTGGAGTTCGTCGGCCGCATCCGCGCTACAATTGCCAACGGCTACGCCGCCGAGAGCGCGCTGTTCCGGATCATCGAGGAACTCAGCACCTCGATGCTTGCGGTCGCGGACAACTATTTGCGCGAGCGCGCCACCGACTTCCGCGACGTCGGCCATCGCGTGTTGCGGCATCTGCGCCAGGAGGAAAAGAGGGCGCCCTTCACCAAGCCGACGATTATAATCGCCGAGGAGCTTACCCTCTCGCAGTTGATGCTGGTCAGCCACGACAAGCTCGCCGGGATTGCGCTGCAATCCGGCGGCGTCACCTCGCACGCGGCGATCCTGGCCCGCGCGTTCGAAATCCCGACCGTGGTCGGCGTCGAACATCTGATGGAATCCGTCTTCGAGGGCGATCAGCTGGTGCTCGACGGCAACTCGGGCGTCGTTTACGTCAATCCCGGCGCCGAGATCGAGCGCGACTACGTCAGCCTGTCCAAGCGCTACGAGGCCTTCAAGCGCGAGCTTATCGAAGAGGGCAACGCGCCCACCGCGACCCGCGACGGCCATCGCGTCATGATGCTTGCGAATATCGCGCTGCTGGCCGACATCCACCTGGCGTTGCGCTACGGCGCTGAGGGCGTCGGGCTGCTGCGTTCGGAATTCTCCTTCCTGACCTACGAGGATTTTCCCGACGAGACTCAGCAGCTCGCGCTGTACGGCAAGATGCTCGAGGCGCTCGGCAAGCGCCCGATCACGATTCGCACGCTCGATATCGGCGCCGACAAGTATCCGGCGTACATGCGGGTGCCGCGCGAGGACAATCCGTTCCTCGGCTGGCGTTCGATACGCATCTCGCTTGAGATGTCGGGGCTGTTCAAAGTGCAGCTCCGCGCCATTCTCCGCGCCGCCGCCAACCACAATGTCCGCATCATGTTCCCGATGATCTCGAGCCTCGAAGAATTGCGCCGCGCCAAGGAATTGCTGGCCGAGTCGCAGGCCGAGCTGTTCAAGGAAGGACTCGAGCACAATCCCAATATCGAAGTCGGAATCATGGTCGAGGTGCCGTCGGCGGTGTGGCTCGCGCCGCGGCTGGCGCGCGAGGTCGATTTTTTCTCGATCGGAACCAACGATCTGATCCAGTACCTGCTCGCCGCAGATCGCAACAATCGCAAAGTCGCGCACCTCTACGAGGCGCTGCATCCCGCCGTCATTTCCGCCATCGCCGAGGTCGTCAATGTCGCGCGCGCCGCCGACAAGGAGGTTTGCCTGTGCGGCGAGATGGCCAGCGATCCGCTGGCAACGCTCCTGCTGGTCGGGATGGGTCTCGACGAACTAAGTCTGAGCCCGCTATTTATTCCGGTGGTGCGCAAAGTCATTCGGGAGGTCGATTATCAGACCGCCCGCCTGATCGCGCGCGAGACTTTGCAAATGGCCAGCGTGCAGGAAATCAAGGGTTACTTGGTCGAACGCTATCGCGATTTGGGCCTCATCAATCTGGTCGAAATGTACCGCTAGTTACCTTCTGTCCGGATTATCCCGATTAATTCCTCGACTTTGGCGCTATTAATGTGTTTCACTCAATTCTTGACATTTCCAGTCGGGATTTGTTTACTGTGTCTGACCGACCGGTTAGATACCGCTGGGCCCCGTGTTCGGGTATGATGTGCAGGTTGGCTAGGCTGGGGGGCTCGGGTAGGAAAAAAAAGCAGAGGGTCTATTGATGGTATTTCTTATCTTTTTCGGCGCATTTCTGGTTTTCGCGGCATCTGTCCTCTACTGGCTGTTGGGGACGAATCGCTACGGCGGTGATCGTCCGGCCGCCACGCTTCAGTTGACTGCACGCGAGGGTGCCACTGCCGATGCGGCGATTAAGCCCGAGCCCTGCCGCACGATTCGCGTCTATTTCATCAAACCCTCGCGCTACGACGAGGAGGGCTTCGTCCAATATTTTCGTTACGGCGTTCAGCCCAACAACACTTTGACGGTGCTCACGGCGCTCAACGAAGCGTTCAATAAGCGTTACGCCGTCGAGCGAAACGTCCGCCTCGACACGGTAATTTGGGACGAAATCTGCGACGGCGTGGTCAGCCCCGAGACCATCAAGGCGATAAAGGAAAAGGCGCGTGAAGACGGCGTCGAGTTGCTGATCGGGCTGGCCGGTGTGCAATCGAATCAGTATCCGCGCGGCCGCGACCTCGCGCTTCAGTTCGTCGCCGAAGGCTTGCCCACGATAATGGGCGGCTTCCATGTCAGCGGCTTTCCGGATTCGTGCAAGTTCCTCAACGAATGCGGCGTCACGACCGTCGTCGGCGAGGCCGAAAACATTTGGGGCTATATCGTCGAGGACTTCCTGCGCGGCGAGCTGCGCAAGAGTTATTCGGTCACGGAGGGAATTCGCGCGAAGACCGGCCAGGACGACATCACCGTTCCGCTAATCACCGAGTCGCTGCTGCCGATGCTCGACGACCGTTATCTCACCCGATTTTTCAACGATACGATGACCACGCTCGACACTTCGCGCGGATGCCCTTTCACCTGCTCGTATTGCAGCGTGAAAAACGTGATGGGCCGCACGATGCGCTCGCGCGAGCCCGACGCCGTCGTAAGCTGGGTGCGCGACGCATGCCGCAATCATGGCATCGAGTCGCTGTTCCTGGTCGATGACGACTTTTTCCGCTCGCCGCGATGGGAAGAGATTCTCACCGGCCTGATTGATGTGAAAAAGGAGTATCCCAAGCTCTCCTTCATGATGCAGGTGGACGTCGATGCGTCATGCTACGCAAATGTCGCCGACGGCGAGACCGAGACCGCCAAGCATCGGCGCAGCAAACGTTTCACCGAACTGGCCGCAGCCGCGGGATGCTACCAGGCGTTCGTCGGAATCGAGTCGCTCAATCCCGACAACCTGAACTTTGCCACCAAGTACCAGAACACCGACGACCGCCAGCACAAGTGGGGGCTGGAAGCGGCACGCGCGCACGTGATCGACAAGTATCGGCGCGTCGTCGAGAACTGGCACAAAGTCGGGGTGTCGGTGCACGCCGGCTACATGCTGGGATTCCCGTTCGACGGTCCCGATTGTGGGCGCGTGGCGGTGGCAACGCTGAAAAAGATCGGCTTCGACCTCGTCTCGTTCTTTATCATGACTCCGCTGCCGGGCACCGAAGACCAGGCGCGCTTCACCAGGGAAGGCGCCATCATCGACTGGGACTTCAACCAGCTCGACTCGCAGCACGTCACGCTCAAGCACGACAAGCTGGACAAGGAAAGCTGGCTCGGCGCGTACCGCGATGCTTACCTGGGCTTCTACTCGCTGCCGCGCTTTCTTCACAGCATCTTCACCATTTGCGCCGGCCGCGGACTCAGTGCGGAAGCGCGCTGCTCGACGCTGCGTCAGTTCACCTATTATTTCTTCAGCCATCGCCAGGGGCGCCATCCGATGGTCGGCGGGATATGGCCGATTCGCCGCCGCGACGTCCGCCGTGCCGCAGTCACCGACGACGAGGCGCGCCGCTGCTACCTCGGCGGGAAGCGCTTCGACGCGATTTTGCACGGCGACGCCGGCGAGGGATTCGCCGGAGCTCCGGCGTAAGCGGCGCTGATTTTAACCACCTGACCGAAGACCGGCGCGATCCAATCGGGATCGCGCCGGTGTGCTTTTCGGGTCCTGGCAGCCGCGTCGCCTCGGAGCTATCCGCGCCCGGCTTGCGTCACCGCTGCATAAACGGCTAGGGATTCTCCGGGGTTCCCATCATGATCACACTGCCCGTCGTCATCGTCGCCGCCGTGGTCGTCATCGCGGTGCTCGCCTTCGTCCCATTCGCCTTCCGGGTGATTGTCCGCCTCGCGTTCTTTCTCATACCCGTGGCGGTCGCCGCCGCGGGTATCGCGATGATCATGAGCGACGAAACGATCTTCGAAAGACCCGGCGCCCCGCAACGCGTGGTCCGGTTCGTCACGATGAATTCCGCGGCCGCCAGCCAGTCAGGTTCCGGCTCGGTGACTTGCCCGATGGGCATTCAGCCCCAGCCAGCACCGACTCCGGCCGCGACCGCGCCGAAGAAGCACGCCGCAAAGGCAGCGCCTGCCGATCAGACTGCGCACGGCGGCAGGCTGAAACCGATCGCGACGCCGGAGCCGCTGGACGATGTCTTTCCGGAATTGATTCGCCGCGGCTTTCCGGGAATCCCGCGCCAGAAGCTGTTCCAACTCTCGCAAGATACGATCAACTCGCTCGGCGGATGGAAAATCGTCACGGCGGATTCCCGCAACTTCACCATCGATTGCATCTACACGTCGCGAATCTTCAAATTAGAGGACGACGTGAAGATCACGGTGCAACCATCAGGCGATATCGACGTGTGCGCGCGCTCCGGCATGGCGCGCCCCGGTACGACCTCGATGCTGCGCTACTTCCCCGGTGACCTCGGCGCCAACATCGGGCATATCAAGCAATTTTACGAGACGCTCGAGCCGAAGATGGACGAGGTTTACAAGCAAGCGCAGGACCAGGAGAACGCCAAGAAGCCGCACTGAGCAGGGCTGAGCAGGGGTGACCCCTGCACCCACCGTTAAGACCGCGCGCTCGCGGGCTCTTCTATCGCGTAGTCGCGAAAAGATGCGCTGCGCAGATTTTCACGTCTTCTCACTGCGGGTGCAGGGGCCGCAGCCCCTGCCGCCCACCGCGCAGGTGATTCTTCCTTCATGCCGCCGTTGGCGGGCGCGGCCCTTTGCCAACGGCTTAATATTGCGCTGCCGTCGCCACGGCCAAAAAGGGAAATTCCGGCTAATCTCCCTCGAACGCCCGACCTTTAACGAAGATTGCCGACTGGTCGCCAAAGTAGACCAGCCTCTCCTCCTGCCAGAAGCGAAACTCGTAGCGCAGCACAACCCGCTTGGGCCCTTCGCGGACCTTGGTCTCTTTGGAATGGAGCCGCAGCGGCGGTCCAATGGTTGCCAGACTTCGGAAATCAGCACGATGGATGCGGTTGCCGAACCCGACCCATCCCTCCTCCCAACGACAGCCGTGCAGGAAGTAGGCGTGAAGGCAGCCGAGGTTGCCGGTCAGCAGTACAAGGTCGGGCGCCGATACGTGCCGAGGATGGATGCGTGGATCGCCCACTTGATACCGCGCGACGGGCAGCGAGCGCGTCGTGTCCATACGCGCTTCGATCTCTCGCTGCGCGAGGTCGACACACAGCACCTCGTCAACCAGGAATGCCTCGCTCGAATATGGAAACGTCGAGACGAAGCGCTCGAGCTCAAGCTTCGAAGGTGCGCTCACGGCAGCAGATCATTCCAAGCGTGATGAGAAATGACAAGCGGCGGACCAGACGCCAAGAAGCCGCACTAAGCAGGGGTGAGCAAGGGTGACCCTTGCACCCAGTATTAAGGACCGCTACGCGCGGGGCGGTCGCTGCGGCGACGGCGCGGTGTGAATCGCGAAATCCCGTGGACGGTCTTTCGCTCTCAAGCGCTGACAGAGAAAAAGATGCGTTGCGCAGATTTTTCGATTGCCGTTGCGACGGCAGCGCTGCGATTTAATACTGGCCCGTCGTGCCAACGACCGCCCGCCGCGCAGGCGAGGTGACCCCTGCACCCGATATTAAGAGAAGATGCGGGCGGAGTTTACCCTGAGTATTCGAAGGACCCTGTTAGAACTTTTTTTGTGTCATTCTAGAGCGAAGCGAAGAATCCCGGATTCTACCTCGCCCGTTATTTCACGGGAGAGGCGGCCGGCCGCAATGCGGCCGGTAGGTGAGGGTGCAGGCGGCGCATGCTGAATCTCCTGTGTCATCCTGAGCGCAGCGAAGGATCTCGCGCGTGTCAGCGCGTGTCTGGCCGACGCCGGACGCCGGAGTGTCCGTCGAGTTTCTTCGCTACAGCAACTTTCGCTCAGAATGACACGAGGGGTCGCTCGCCTTCTTACTTGTGTCATCCCGAGCGAGGTCGAGGGACCCCGGATCTTTTCCTTCTGAATTGCTACTCTCTGTATCTGCATCGGGAGAGGCCGTGCTTCCCGCACAGGGCGGTCGAGTGCAGCGAGGTGGGTGAGGGTGCAGGCATCGCATGAACATAAGAGCCCGCTCTCGATGCCCGATTCGATTGCCTTTCGCGCCTGATCAAGCGTAATGGATTCGTCTTCTAGCCCAGATTCGATTTTGACCGGCTCTTCTCCTCGACCTCGGGAGAAACAATTCTCCACTTGCCTAATGACACTGGAACCAACCGCTTGCTGATGACGAAGCTCGCCTCTTCAGTTGTGACGGTATGGGCCGCTGCCGGAGCACGTTCCATCGCGTCGAGCTTTTCGATCAACTCTGCGTCCGCCTTCCGTGACCGGCGCGGGTTCTTGTCGCCACGTTTGCGCCAAGACGGCAGGAACCGGTCCCATAAGTTCGTGGTCAGGAAATCGCTCCCTTTTGGGGGATTCGACGCGAACTCAAAGATTCCCCGCTCTTTGACCTTTTCGGGGAATTTCGAGAAATGGGCGTCTAGCTTTGCTAGGTCGGCTTTCAGGTCTGGTGCCCAGACAAAGACTTGGTCTTTCTGAAGGAAGAGCGGCGCGGTCATCCTATGTAAATTGTCGCCCGAGACGAAAACCATGCAGAACGGGAGATAGTACAAATAAGCGATGTCCACGCGGTTGCTTGCGCGTGTCGGTTTTGAGATCAGCCCGGCCGCCAAAGCGATGACGAAGAACATATCGACTCTGAACACGTGAGCCGCGTAAGGGGCAAACTCGCACAGTGGCGGCCCGCCCGCGCATTTCCAACGTCCGATAATTTCCTTCCACAATTGCTTCGGCACCCCAAGTATTTCGAGGGAGGCTCTGAGGGCGTCAAATCGATTACGTTCGCCAAGGACAAAACGGTCCGCCAGCGACTTTGCTTCGCTCGGGGTCAGCTTAAGCTGACCCTCTGGGATGCCGAAGTTCTTGAGGATAAACTTAGGGTCTAAACCCGACACGCTCTGTCTCCACGCCTTCGCGAAGAGCCGTTCAACGTCGAGAAATTCGCCCTTCTGCCAACGCTCAAACGCCTCCATTTCCGGAGGGCGCTCGAGGATGATGCCCATCCGATCGCCGGTCATTACCGAACGACCCCGGCCAATCACTGGATACCGCTCCATCCGCACTGGATAACCGAGGAGATCGTTAACACATAGAGTGTGGTGATGGACGTTCAACTCAGACCCTAAGGAAGGAGTCTTGTAGGCAATGCTCCCAACGATTTGCTCGGGTGTCCGACCGTCACGCATTTGTTTGTGCAGGTCGGCAAGCGTCTCCACATAAAAGAGGGGGGTGATGTTGGTCTTATAGAAGCAGTCGAACCAGAGCGCCTCGTCGGGATTGAAGCTTTGCAGGGCGGACTTGTCAAAGATTGTGATCGGGCCGATACCGGGCATGGTGCAGTGCGCTCGTCAGAAGCGCCAATACGCATTCTATGCGCCGCGCCGGACTGAAACTATTGCGGACTTCGTGCGTGCGGTTGCGCCTTTTGAGTAGATTGGTCGTTCGTACTCACCGTCACTATGCGACTTAATCCGGGACTCTTCGACTCCTTCGACTTCGCTCGGGGTGACACTCCGCGCGTTAGGACCCAGTTGAAGTCCGTAGGGCGCGAAACTAGCATCCGAATTGCTCCGGGAACCGGACGCGGAAAATGAAACGGCGCTACCCTCGAGCGAAATCGAAGACCGGCCAACCACGGGCTGCTCGCAAGGCGTCTGTGAAGACTCCCAAGCGCGCGACTCCCACCAAGCGCGTCATTCTGATGGTCGGTACACGCAAGGGTGCGTTCATCTATTACGCCGACGCGACGCGCTCACGATGGCGCCTGGACGGGCCGCATCGTCTCGGCGAAATAGTCAATCACGTGGTGCTCGATCCTCGTGACGGCAACACGATGTTGATGGCGGCGCGCGCCGGACATCTTGGACCTACTATCTTCCGATCGACCGACCTGGCGCGCACGTGGAAAGAGGCAGCCCAGCCGCCGGCATTTCGGATGGCAGCGCCGGGAGAGAACGGACGCGCGGTCGAGTACACCTTCTGGCTGTCGCCGGCGCATCGCGACGAGCCTGACACCTGGTATGCAGGCACGTCCCCGCCGGCGCTGTTTCGAAGCGAAGATGGCGGAGTCACGTGGCGCGGCGTCGACGGCTACAACGACCATCCGATCTATTCCAGGTGGAATCCGCCCGACATGGGAACACCTGACGGACCGGTACTTAGTTGGGTGAATGTGGACCCGCGCGATGCGGCGCACGTGTATATGGTCACCACCGGCGGCGGTGCGTTCGAGACTCGCGACCAGGGAGAATCGTGGCGCTCGCTCAACCGAGGCGTCGAGGCGAACTTCCTGCCCGATCCATATCCGGAGTACGGACAGGACGTACATTGCATGTGCTTGCATCCGCGCAAACCGGATCGCCTCTACCAGCAGAATCACTGCGGCATCTATCGGATCGATCGCCCCAGCGACCAGTGGGTGCGAATCGGCAACAACATGCCCCGGGAGATTGGCGACATCGGCTTTGGCATAGTGTTGCATCCGCGCGATCCGGATACGGCGTGGGTGTTCCCGATGGACGGCACCACGGTATGGCCGCGGACCAGTCCCGACGGGCGGCCGGCCGTGTACCGGACGAGCGACGCGGGCGCGACGTGGACTCGGCAGGATCGCGGGCTGCCGCGCGAGCATGCATGGTTCACCGTCAAGCGCCAGGCGTTTTGCGCTGACGACTGCGATCCCGCCGGGCTATACTTCGGCACCACCAGCGGCGAGCTGTGGATGAGTCCGAACGAGGGACGCAACTGGCGTTGCGTCGCGTCGCATTTGCCGCACATTTATTCGGTGGTCGCGGCGACAGTTCCCTGATGCGCGTGGCGATTCCAAGTCCGCTCCGTTCTTATACGCATGGCCGCGACGAGGTGACGGCGGCCGGCGCGACGTTCGCCGAGCTGCTCGACAATCTCGACCACGCGTGTCCGGGAATTCGCTTTCGCATGATCGACGAGCAGGGGCGCATCCGCAGGCATATCCGTTTCTTCGTAAATCGGGAGCAGGTGGCCGATCTTGCTCAAGCACTGCACGCCGATGACGAAGTGCAGATTCTCTGCGCGCTCAGCGGTGGATGAGCGAACCGCGCAGCCGGCCCCCTGCGCTTTTGACAAAATGCACGCGATCCGGTCAAGCTGTGATCGTATGGCGATGCGGGAGGCTCAGATCGACGCGCTGGCGACTCATCTCGTGCAGGGGCTGATCGATCGCGGTGTGATCAAGCCCAAGGGCGACGTCAAGGAATTGATCGCGTGCGTAGTCGAGCTGATGTCGGCGAATTTCGAGACCGAAGCGCAGATCGACGAAGAGGCCGACAAGATAGCGGAGGCGGAGGCGCGCCGGGATACGCGCCTGGACGTCACGCGGCTGCGCAGTTTGATTCGCCAGCGTTTGGCCGAGAAAAAGAACTTCACACTCTAGACGGCATACTCGCACAGTAAAATCTTCATGAAGCTGACCGAAGCACGAGTGCTGTTCCTGGCGCGCGAGTCGCTGGCAAAATTGCGCGACGAGGGCCTGGCCGAGATCGCGAACTTTCCGCTCGCGCTTCGCCAGGCGCGCGAAATCGTGGCGCAGTTCAACGAGCAGGGCGACGAAGTCGATGCGATCGTGAGGCGCAAGATCAAGTCGATCAAACGCGGCGTCGTCGAGGGTTCCAACGAATGGACCATCCTCTACAAGCGCTACCGCGACGAAGAGATGCGCAAGAAGGGCCCCCAGCGGTAAGGGACGCAGCGAAGAACCTAATGGACGATAACGAATTTCGCGAGCGGTCCGATTCCACCTTGACCAAAGTCGCGAAATGGCTCGAGGACCTCGACCCGGACGAAGTGGATTACACGACCGCCGACGGCGTCGTGACGATTGAGTTCGCGGGCGGCGCCAAGTTCATCCTGTCGAGGCAATCGCAGATGAAGCAGATGTGGCTCGCCGCCGGCTCGCATGGATTCCATTACAGTTGGGATGCT
>Ga0074046_10000803_pt1 | contig 28823 bp, 25 predicted proteins | sample BogForMeECP23OM3_FD_94441 | JGI IMG/M metagenome (GOLD analysis project Ga0074046, IMG submission 94441) | Bog forest soil microbial communities from Calvert Island, British Columbia, Canada - Bog Forest MetaG ECP23OM3 | ecosystem: Environmental > Terrestrial > Soil > Wetlands ... | reverse complement strand
GGTTACGCCTTGGCCGTAAGTGATGCCGTTGTTGATGATCGGATCAGCCTCCTGCAGGATCGGCTGCTCACGGGTGTAGCCGGGAGTATTCAGGTTAGCGATATTGTTGGCAATCGCCGACATGGCAGTCGAGGCGGCGTCCAGTCCGGATAAAGGGATTGAGAAGAGCGGCATTTTATTGGCCTCCTGTGCTGCTGGTGCTGGAAGTGCCTATCGCGTTCTGCAGTAGTTGATTGATCTGGGTGAGCTGGTCCAGGCTGTTCACGCCCACCAGCTGAGTGACGAAGGTCGTTGGGTCGGTAGGGTTGGTCGGGTCCTGGTTCTGTAGTTGTGTGATCAGCAGTTGCATGAACATGCCGTCCATGCCGCCGCCCAGCGAGTTACTGACGCTGGTTTGCGCGGCGGTTTGGCTGGTACCGCTATAAGGGATTACTGCGCTGGTGCTCATAACTTCCTTTCTAGGCGTGGACATTCAGTCCGGAAGAATACGGAGCCGTCCACGCTGCGGGCAGCGATGTTTCTTCTGCTGCCGTGTCTTCACTGGATTCGGAACTTCTTGTAGTTGCCAGCGTCCCGCCTCGCGGCCCCGATTGATTTCCACCCGAGGGGCTGCTGTCGCCGGTTTGCGAGCCTGACCGGGAATCCAACTGCAGGCTGTCAAGTCTCATTTGATGTTGCGCGATCGCATGCTCCAGCGACGGCATTTCGGCCATCATCGCGGTGCGCAGCTCCGCATGGCTGGTGGCAATGGCGGCGCCTACCCGGTCCTGATTCACACTGGCGTGCAACTCAATGCTTCCGAAGCTACTGGAGTTCAGCCCCAGCCGTATCTCGGACTTTCCCATGCGCTCCAGTACTTGTGCGCTCTGGATGACCGTTGGAACAGCTTGAACATTCTCCGCGGAAGATGAGGCGGCAGGTTCAGATAAACCCTGTGCCCTATCGCCTCGCCCGGAGGAGTCGACCGATGCAGCATGCGTAGCGATCGGCAGAACCACGCTGGATGAGATGTCTGGGTCTTGTTGTTCATTGCGAACGCCGACGGGGTGGACTGGCGGCGTCAGGACAATCGTCTTGGAGTCGCTGATGGTGAATTGCGGGGCCAGCGTTTCCGTATGGGTGTCGGTGATTGGTTCGGGCGGTTGCGCGTAGGAATCAGGCTTCCCCGCCCAAGCTTCTCTTGCCTGAATGGAAATTTCTGTTGTCTGACTCGCTTTCGCTGGATTGCGGCTCAACATCGCGCCAGTGTTCACCACCGCAGCCCCTGCGGTGCGCGAAGTTGTTGCTTGCATCATTTCCACACCGGGGACCGTCGCGTGGACCGCTGCCATCGGATTCAGCCGTCCAGACTCCGCAGCGGCAGGATTACTTGGCGACCGGCTAGTGGTTTGCGCCGAAGAATGCCCTGAGTCTTGCTGCGTAGCCTCGGGCCTCAGAGTTCCAGAGGAGGTCGCTGGCGGCGTGACGCTCGTGATGCTGGCAGTTTCGGCTGTAACCACTTGCTCTATTGGTTGGTTTTGCGGGGCTGCAATGATGCTGGCCGACGGATCCGTCAAGGATGGCGCTTCGTCACCTGCCGGTAGGGATGTCGTGTCCGGCCGGTCAGCCGCCGCGGTAGCGTCTGGCTTGCCGGTTGGAGATGTGACTGTGCCTGCTTCCTGCATTCGCGCACCGCAAGCAGGAACACTCGAAATGGACGGCTGTGCTGCGGCTGCGTTTGACGCTGGCCCTCCGCCCGAGTCCCGTATCCCCCTCAAGTCGGGTGTCCCACCCAGGCTGCTTTTGCTGGAGTGAGGATCTTCCAGTACGGTGGGCACGAAGGATTGTGCCGCAAGGATTTCGGCGGCAACGGCGCTCCCCGCCGACGCGCTCTCATCTGCAATCTGTTTGTCGTCTCCCAACTTTACCGCCCCGGAATTCTTGCCGGAGGTTGTCTCCAGCCCCATTGGGTTGGCTCGCCGAGCAGAGGAAAGCGACCCTCGGCCATCTATTGCCGGTCCGCCCATCTTCGCCGACAGCACATTGCCAAATGCGCCGCCCTTGTGGGGCACCGTCATGCTGGTCGGAAGAACGGCAGGAAGTTGGCCGCCTGCTGTGGTGGGACCCGCCGGCAACTGGCAACTGGCAACTGACAACTGGTTTCTCCGATACTCCTGAACGGTTACGAAGAAGCAGTTCTGCTGCCAAGCCCGGCCCTACGAGAGAAAGATTGTGCGGATGACGAAAGTGCCCGCCCTCAAGCACTTCGCAGCTCCGCCGATGAATCAGGGATGGTCTTCAGGGAGCCCACCGGAAGCTCCTAGGCAACCCTTGCCTGGCATACTGGGCAAAACGCGCCTACAAACAGCTAGCGTGACGGAGATAGGTCGTCCTGGCTTGGTATACAGTATTGTCCGGAGTTCCGGAGAATCTCTGTGACATATTCGTTCTTCTGTCGTCGAAACCCTGCAATGTTTTTCGCGGCGCTGTTCGCGCTCTTCCTTGCTCTAACCCCAGCGGTGTATGCCCAGAACGCAGAGGGTCCACAGCCCACTCCGCTGCCTCCGCCCATTACCGCGCCGGCAGACACGCCTTATCCCGGCACGATTTCTCTTCTCGTCGATCTCACCAACATCACGGATCGCGTCTTGAATGTGCATGAGACGATTCCGGTAAAAGCTGGCGACCTTGTTCTGCTTTATCCTGAGTGGCTTCCCGGAACGCACTCGCCGTCGAACCCGGTAGAGAACATGGCCGGGCTCGTGATCATGGCGAATGGCAAGCGCATCGACTGGGTCCGTGACCGCGTAAATATGTACGCCTTTCACATCGATGTGCCGCAGGATGTAAGCAGCCTGGAAGTCAATTTTCAGTACCTGGCCCCGATAAAGCCAAAAGAGGGACGTATCTCGTCCAAGTTCGCCGACCTTACCTGGAACAGCGTGCTTCTCTATCCGGCGGGATACTTCTCGCGACGCATCACATTCGCACCATCCGTCCGCCTGCCGAACGGATGGAAATTCGCTGTCGCACTGGATGTGAAATCGCAGGATGGAAGCCTGGTCACGTTCAAGGACACCACGCTGAATACCCTTGTCGACTCGCCGCTCTACGCAGGCGTGAACTTCAAACGCGTGGACATATCCAGCGGCCCGGACAACAAAGTTTTCCTAGATATTTTCGCTGACAAGCCTGAGCAACTGGAGATCACGCCGGAAGAACTTCAGTACCACAAGAACCTCGTAATTGAGGCGCAGAAGCTCTTCAACTCGCATCACTACGATCATTATGATTTTCTTTTTTCGCTCAGCGATTCCATTGGCGGCAAAGGCCTGGAACACCACCAGTCCAGCGAGGACGCTACCCGCGCCAAGTATTTTACCGACTGGGCCGGAGGGGTTGGCGGTCGCGCTCTTCTGCCCCACGAATACGCGCATTCGTGGAACGGCAAGTTTCGCCGGCCGGCTGACCTGTGGACGCCCAACTTCAACGTACCCATGCGGAACGATCTGCTGTGGGTTTATGAGGGCTTAACGGATTATTACGGCAACGTTTTGACATCGCGTTCCGGAATGCGCACCGCCGAGCAGGGACGCGACGTGATCGCGCAAATCGCCGCCAACTTTGAGACCAGCCCGGGACGCACCTGGCGCCCCTTGGTGGATACCACCAACCAGCCGATCATTTCGTCGCACTTCGCCATGCCGGAGCAATGGTCAAGCTGGCAGCGTTCATACGACTACTATCCAGAAGCCGACCTCATCTGGCTCGATGCCGACACGAAAATTCGCGAGCTGAGCGGCGGAAAGAAGTCGCTCGATGATTTCGCCAGGCTCTTCTTTGGCATCGATAACGGCAGTTACATCACTAGGACGTACATTTTGGAGGACATCGTTTCGGCGTTGAATACAGTTCAGCCCTACGATTGGGCCGGATTCCTGCGCGCGCGGGTTTACGATCTCGAGCCGCCGGTCCCGGAGGACGGGATTACCCGAGGCGGTTATCGGCTGGTCTACAACAACAACCAGCCGGACTGGCTGAAACACCAGGACGCCTCTTCCGGAACCAACTTTAGTACTTCGCTGGGGTTCTCGGTGGATAAAGACAGCAATGTTGTCAATGTGCGGTGGGACAGTCTAGCGTTCAAGGCAGGCATCACGCCGGATATGCAACTGGAAGCCGTCAATGACCAGAAGTACACGGCTGAGGTTCTGCGCGAAGCCATCCTCGCTGCGGAAAAGAGTAAGCAGCCCATCAAGCTTCTGCTGAAACGCGGCGACGAGTTTGTCACCGTCACCCTGGACTACCACGGCGGCATGCGCTACCCGCATCTGGAGAGAGTAGAGGGTACGCCCGCTCGCCTCGATGCAATACTTGCGCCGGCGAAGTAGGTAGAGCTACCGTCGGCGTAGTGGAAATCGGAAGCAATCCTCCAAGGAGCGCCTTCTAGTTACTGCCGTAAAATCCCGAACACACCGAGTTGAACCCAGGACCTCGGACCACACTCGCTCGCGGCTTCCAGGCATGGCTTGCCTAGCACACCGGGCGAATCACGCCGACAACAGTTTCGGTACTGACACCGGAGGTCGCGACAGATCGGTCCTCACACCAGCAAATGGGCCAAGTTGCCGCTCGGCAGGATTGGTGGTGAAATGGCCCTTCCAACTGAAAAGATCAAGTTTCAGATGTCGGGTTAGCTGGTTCCAGGACAATCCAAGCCGAGGTGTCTCCCGCATGTCCATTCCGGGTTTGTCCCATCCCCAAGTTGGGCCGGCTGTAACTAATAACCTCCGGGCTGGCATGATGCCGGTCACCGCTTCATCCTCACCTGGGAAGCCAGCCACAACGCTTGGCGTATTGCTGTTTTCCACGACCATCTTTCTGAGCGCTTTCCTGCTCTTTTCCGTGGAGCCAATGGCTGCCAAGATGATTTTGCCGCTTCTGGGCGGCACTCCCGCGGTGTGGAACACTTGCCTTGTCTTCTTTCAAGCCGTGCTGCTGGCTGGCTATCTCTACGCCCATGTGTCGGCAAAGTTGCTCAGTCAACGACGACAGATGGTTTTACATCTGTTTGTTCTGTTCGTAGCCTTGATGGCTCTGCCCCTCCACCTTCCTCGAACGTGGTCGCCGCCGATCCAGCACAACCCAGTATTTTGGTTGCTGGCGTTGCTAGCAGTTTCAGTTGGTTTGCCGTTCTTCGTACTTTCCGCCAGCACTCCGATCCTGCAGAAGTGGTTCTCTCATTCCGGCGATCCAGCTGCGAGCGATCCGTATTTTCTCTACGTCGCGAGTAATACCGGGAGTATGGTGGGATTGTTGAGCTATCCCTTCGTACTGGAGCCGACGCTGCACCTGACCACACAGCAGCGGATGTGGAGTTCTGGTTATGTCTTGCTGTTCCTGCTAGCTTGCGGCTGCGTCGCCATGATCTGGCGCGGTGCCCAATTCTTTGCGCAACCAGGGGACGATGAGGTGAAGGCGGATGAAATCGGTGAAGACACTCGCCCTGTCGCGAAGAGGCGACTACGCTGGGTTATCCTGGCCTTCGTCCCCGCCAGCTTGACACTGGGAGTCACGACGGCGCTTACAACCGACATGCCGGCAATTCCCTTGTTCTGGGTACTGCCGCTTGCGGTTTATCTGTTCAGCTTTGTTCTCGTCTTTGCGCGCAAACCCGCGGTTTCGCACGAGTGGATGGTGCGACGGCTTCCGCTTTTGATTCTCGCCGCAGCTTTCCCGATTGTGTCTGGAGCGAGGCTGCCCATCCTGCTATGGATTCCGCTGGACCTGCTTGCCCTGTTCGGCGTGGCCATGGTTTGTCATGGCGAATTGGCCCGCGACCGTCCCTCCACCAAGCATCTCACTGAGTTTTATCTCTGGATTTCGGTCGGGGGAGTGCTGGGCGGGACATTCAATGCACTGATTGCGCCGCTGATCTTTAATTCCGTGATTGAGTTTCCGCTGATACTGGTGCTGGCCGCGTTGCTGCGCCCACCTATCGACGTCAAAGAAAACACTCCACGAGCCCGTGGGCTGGATTTGCTGTTGCCCGTAATCCTAGGACTAGTTCTGCTAAGCATTGTTCTAATTTTGCGGGCTCTCGACCGGAAGCCGGTGCTCTGGATGAGCATCCTGATTTTTGGCTTCGCTTTAGAGTGGTGCCTGTCATTCAATCGACGCCCCATTCGGTTTGCCGCAGGCCTGACAGCCATCTTCCTCGCCGGCACCTTATACACGGGATCGTATGGCCACATAGTCCACGCGGAGCGCAGTTTTTTTGGAGTGTACCGAATAAGAGACTACGACGAGGATCGACTACGACGGTTGTCCCATGGAGCGACAACACATGGTATCCAGAGCTTAGACCCGGCGAGAGCCAGGGAGCCGCTGGCCTATTACACTAAGGCTGGCCCCATAGGACAGGTGTTCGACGCCTTCTCGGGAAATGCTGAAATGGCTGCAGTTGCCATTGTGGGTCTTGGCGCCGGTGCTATGGCATGTTACGTAAGTCCACCGCAGCAGCTCACCTACTACGAGATTGATCCCCTCGTGGAGCGAATTGCCAGGGACCCAAAATACTTCACCTTCCTTCGAGATTGCAATCCCCGCGTTCCGGTCGTGCTGGGTGATGCCCGGCTGTCGCTGCGGGAGGCCCCTGACCATCACTACGGCATGATTATCATCGACGCATTCAGCGGGGACTCCATCCCGGCGCATTTGCTGACTCGAGAGGCATTGCAGCTTTACCTAAGAAAACTCACGCCCAATGGAATCGTGGTCTTCCATATAAGCAATAACTACCTCGATCTTCAACCGGTGGTTTCGACCCTCGCCGCAGACGCCGGTTTAGTCAGCTTGATCGAGCGGGATACGCGTATCAGTGAGGCCCAGGCGAAGAACGGCACGTTTCCATCCATCTGGGTAGTCGTTGGGCACAATGGAAATGACTTCGGCAAGCTAGCCGATGATCCACGATGGAAAGCGCCGGCTGCCAAGCCGGGATCACAGGTCTGGACGGACGATTTTTCAAGCGTGATACGCGTCTTTAAATGGAATTGATTGCACGGTTGAATAGGGTGTTGAGCGCGGTATTCTGGCGTACGTTCACACAGCCGCAGGCTTCTAAGTTGAGCTTCCCTACGGTCCGTTTTGGGAATCTTTACAAATCTTTACCAAAAATCCTGTAACGCTTTTTCGTTTTTTTGCGTTTATTCTTGTGGTCCCGTTGTAACCCGTGCCACGAACTGTTAGCGCCCTCAATCAGGTTCCGTTATTCCTTGAACTCGATCCGTGAGAATCCCTGCCAATCCGTGGTCAGGTTGTTTCGCACTTTCCTGTTCCATGACACGCCCTACTCTTCGACGAGCAGTTACCCGGTTCGGCAAGCTCGCCGTCCGGACCGATGCATGTTTGGGTGTGCAGGCACCAGAACAGGCCATCGTTGGAGGGAGGCACTGAGGGATCGGGTTCAGCCAGAATGAACTGTCCCTTCCAGCGCAGCGCGGGGCAGAGGTCTTCGCGGTTGGTAGCAAAGCGATCGGCGTCGGGCATCAGCATCATGCGGCACCTCCGGAGCTGTGACCAGAGGCCTGAAGAACAGCGCGCTTCACCGCCACCTTGGTCAGGGTGATTTTGTACTTGTTGTGGCTGAGCGGCTTGGCACGGGCGACGGCCGCATTGGCCGCAGCCAGGGCAGTCTCCGGCGTGATGCTCTTGCCGATGAGCGCATCCTCGGAGCCCAGCGAAATCCACGGTATGGGTGAGACCTGGCCGAGCACGACGCGCGCGTGCTTCACCGTGTTGCCGTCCATTTCGAGGGTGACGCACGCGTGCGCCAGTGGCCAATCGAAGGCGGCCCGCTGCCGGACTTCGTACGTTGCTGCCGTCAGGTTCTGTGACGGCGGTGGCACGATGATCTCTATCACCATCTCGCCAGGTTTGAGGTCGTGCTCCAGCTCGTTCTCGGCCTTGGGAATGACGAAGAATTTCTCCAGCGGCAGCTCACGCACGCCGCTGTCGGGAGCATTGGCCGAGTAGAGACGGATCTTCGCGCCGTACGCAATGAGTGCGGGCGCGATGGTCGAAGGACTGACAAAGTAGGCCGGACCGTAGTTGCCGAGGATGGCAGCGTAACGGTTGTCACCTTCGAGAACCAGTGACTTGCCGTCCGGCGTTTTCGCCATCAGCCCCATGCCGTTGCGGAAGTACCAGCAGCGTGGGCGCTGGCACATGTTGCCCCCGATTGTGGCGAGGTTGCGAATCTGAGGACTGGCAGCTTCACCCAGCACTTCCACCAGCATGGGATAGGCAGCGAGCTCGGCTTTTGCTTCGGCGAGTTCGGCGAGAGTGGTGAGTGCGCCGATGCGCAGGCCGTTTCCCGGCTGATAGCTCGTGCCGCGCAGCGCCTCGATTTGCTTGATGTTGACCAGCCGCTTGGGAGCGACGACATCGTCCTTCATCAGCGCCAGCAGATCGGTGCCACCGGCAAGGATCGATCCCTGCTCGCCAAGCAGCGCGGCGACCTGCTCTTTCTTCGTCGGAGTAACGTATTCAAACGCTCGCATTGGCGCCTCCTTGCCCCAGCGCTTCCAGCACGCGGTTGGGTGTGAGCGGCAGGAAGGGCACGCGCACGCCGATGGCGTTGGCGACTGCGTTGGAAATCGCCGCGCCGGGCGAGACTACTGGCGGCTCGGCCAATCCGATGACGCCGCGCTCGTCGTAGCCCTTGCCGGTCATCATGTGTACCTTCAGCTCGCCGATGTCGGCGATGCCGGCGAGGCGATAGAACTCCATGTTCGGGTTCAGCATGCGCCCGGTGACGGGATCGAGAATTTTCTCCTCGTACAGCGCGTAGCTGATGCCCATGATGAGCGCGCCCAGCACCTGGCTCTCGGCGGTCTTCACATCGATGACCAGACCGCAGTCCTGCACTGCGACCATCTTGTTGACACGCACAATGCCGGTTTCGGTGTCCACGGAGACGTCGGCCATCTGCACGCCACCGACGCCGCTGTTGGTCAGGTCAGGCGGTTTTGCCTTGTCGGGATTCTTGCCGCGCACGGTGAAAGGCATCGCGCCAATTTTGGAGCAAGCCTCCTTCCACGAGAGACTGCGGCCCGGGTCGTTCTTTACCCGTACAGTTGCGTTCACCGCTTCCAGTTCTTCGGGTTTGGCTTTGAGTGCGGGAGCAACAGAGGCGAAGAGCTGGTTTCGTGCATCGACAGCGGCACGCCGCGTGGACGAGCTTACGCCGCCTGTGGTTGTACTGCCGCCGCTGCCGCCGGAGACGGGATAGCGGCTGTTGCCGATCAGTAGCTTGACGTCGTCCATGGGAATGCCGAGGGTGTCGGCCGCAACGATGGTGATCACGGTGCGACAACCGGTGCCGAGGTCCTGCGTGGCCATCTTGATCTCGACCGAGCCGTCGGGATGGATGGTGAGATCGCAATCGCTGTTGTGGCCGCGGCCTCCCCAGGTGTGCAGGGAGAGGCCTAGCCCGCGCTTGACCGGCCCTGCCGTCTTATCGCCGCGCGCATGCCAGTTCTTTTTCCAGTCCATCAACTCGGCGGCAATGGGCAACTCGTCGCGGTAAATGTTGGCGCGGGTTCCGGTCAGCTCCAGGTTGCGAGTGATGACATCGTAAGGGTCCATCTTCATTTTGGCGGCAAGATCTTCGATGGCACCCATGGTGATGACGGCCGCTTGCGGATGGTTCGGTGCCCGCCAGGCGCGCGCGCTGCCCTGGTTGGTGGCGATGGCGACGTTCTGCTTGCGCTGATTGGGGACCTCGAAGATATACGGCAATGGAGGTGTGCCACCACCACCTATTCCGCCCGTGCCCCACGAGCGCGACTCCCACGCGATGAGCTTGCCGTCTTTGTCGGCGGCGACCTTTACTCGCGCGAAGTCCGAGGGACGCATGCCTGCGACTTCCTGTTCGGCTGCCCGCTCCAGCATGATCTTTACCGGCTTGCCGCTGGCCGCTTTGGACAAATGGGCTGAGGTGATTCCCCAGCGGTCAACACTAAACTTGCTGCCGAATCCGCCGCCAACGTACTGCTGCAGAACTTGAATGTTGCCGGCAGCAATGCCGATTGGCTCCGCCATCTGCGGTGCTATGCCGGAGAGGTTTTGCGTCGAGATGTGGACAACGAGATCCTTGTCGCTGGTCCACTCCGAAGCTGCGCCGTGAGTTTCAAGACAGCAATGCGTGATGCAGGAAGCGCCGTACAGACCTTCAACAACGGCCGCCGCGGACGCGAAGGCTTTGTCGGGGTCGCCCTGTTTTTGCACCGCGGTTTTCTTGTAGGGAGAAGTGGCGGCCTTCCCCTCCGCATACTTCGCGCTGCGCAGCGCCTCTACGACTTTAGGATCGACCCCCGACTCCTGTGCATCTTTCAGGTACTTTTCGTCGGGCTTGAAGCTGATGCCATTCTTCTTGATGGCCGCGATGACCTGTTCGTCGGGGATCTGGTTGTCCTCCATGTCTTCGAAGTCGTCGCGGCTGATGGGACCGCCTTCGGACGCGACATTCTTCGGCGGTTCAGCATCCGAAACAAAGTGCGGCAGCACCTCATACTGAACCTTGATCGCGCGGACGGCATCCTCGGCCGTCGGTTCATCCACTGCGGCAACGCCGACCACTTCATCGCCGGCCCAGAAAATCTCCGTTCCCGCCTTCTGAATAATTGTCACCGCTTTCACGCCTGGCATTTTCTCCGCAGCGCTGGTGTCAATGCTGCTGATACGCGCGTGTGCGTATGGGCAGCGAAGGATTTTGCCGGCGAGCAGGCCGTCGGGGTTGTAGTCATAGGTGTATTTCGCACGACCGGAGACCTTCACCGGCCCATCAACTCGCGAGATGCGCTTGCCCAGCAGCGGGCGAGTCGTGGGATCGGGCCATTGATAATCGCTCACGAGGCCCTCCTTTCCGCCTTGGCCAGCGCGACGGCGCGAATTCCGTCGTAGGTTCCACAGCGGCAGAAGTTGCCGCTCAGTCCATGGCGGATATCTTCGGCAGTGGGATTGGGATGCTGCTCCAGGAAGTGCGTGGTGGCAACGATGAATCCGGGGGTGCAGAAGCCGCACTGCTGGGCGTCATGGTCGACGAAAGCCTGCATGAGCGGAGTCAACGCTTCGCCTTCGGTGAGACCCTCAATGGTGGTGATCTTTTTCCCTTGCGCGTCAATGGCCAGTACGGAACAGGCGTACACCGGGTTGCCGTCCATCAGCACCGTACATGCGCCGCAGACGCCACGATCGCAGACCCGTTTTGCGCCGGTCAGATTGAAGTTGTCGCGGAGGGCATCGAGCAGCGTCACTCGCGGTTCGAGTTGCGCATTGAGCTTCTTGCCGTTCAGGGTAAGTTCGACCGGGACCTTGCCGGGGCCATGGACTGCGACATCTTCCCCCGCAGCATTCACCACCGTCGGGCCCACCAGCAGCGGCACGGTGATCCCGATGCCGGAAATCTTCATGAAATCGCGGCGCGTTACACCCGAGCTTGGTTCGGGATTGCGCGAATCGTCATCTTGCATGGCGCCTCCATCCTTGCAGTTTGCGAGTATAACTCTGGGGCGCGTGGCTTGGCACGAAAGAGAGGCGTGCGGCTTTGAGGACAGGACTGAACAAGAAATCGGCGGCCCAAGCAGGGCCGCCGTTTGTGGGGAACGTTCGCGAATTATTTCTTCAGGGTGCGGATGTACTTCACGAGGTCGCCAACCTGGGCATCGGTCAACGTGCCTTTGAAGCCCTTCATTTTTCCCTTGCCATTGTCGATGGCAGCAGTCAAATCAGCATCTGACATGCCCTGAACCTCAGCGCCGCCCAGAGGCTTCAGGCCCATGGACTTCGCCATGCCCTCGCTGGGCACGCCGCCAGGACCATGACAGGCCTGGCACTTTGTCTTGTAGTCCGCAGCGGCATCTGCTGCAGCCATCGGCGGCAGCGCCAGTGCAACCACCAAACTCAATAGAGCGATTGTTGCGAACAATCTCATCGTCATCGTTATCCCTTTCGTTGCTAAAGCCCGCTGTGGGGCGAGATATGAACAAAAGCGCCGCAAAACGACGGCGAAGGTAATGTACTCCCCCCAGCGGTTTTTCGCTATACCCCTTCCGTTCAATACGTGGGAAAAAACACTCCGGGCGGGTCATATGCCGCTAGGCGACTCTCTCCGGAGGTGCACCACTATTTGCGGCCGCGTTATCTAAGTCTTTCATTTCAATGACTTAACTAAACTCAGACAATGGGAAAAGTTTGGCACTGCTTGTGCCTTTACTTGCTTGACCGCAATTTGTCTTTGAGAGGGCCCCTGTGGAACCGACATTGGCCGTAATCGGCATCAACTTCCGGACGTCGCCGGTCGCCGTTCGCGAGCGATTCTGGATTAGCGAACCGCGGCGCTACGAAGCCCTGCGTCAACTGGTGCGGTTGGAGGGCATCGAAGAAGTTATCGTCCTGGCGACGTGTAACCGCACCGAGTTCATTCTGTGGGCCAGCGATGTTCCCACCGCCGCCAACTCGGTGCTGCGCTTCCTGACCGAGGAATATCTGCTCAGACTCTGCGAGTGGTCGCACTTTTATCGCCTGATGGATGATGTTGCTCTAACCCACATTTTCCGCGTCTGCTCCAGTTTGGACTCAATGGTTCTCGGCGAACCCGAAATCACCGGGCAGGTCAAGCAAGCTTGGGCGCAGGCCCAGGAAGCGGGCACGACCGGGCGTTTTCTGGATGCGGTAATGCAAAAGGCCCTAACGGTGTCCAAGCGGACGCGGACTGAAACCGCGATTGGCTCGTCAGCCGTTTCCGTTCCCTATGCCACGGTTGAGCTTTCCCGGAACGTGCTTGGGGAACTCAAAGGCCGCGAGGTTTTGCTGATCGGTGCGGGAAAGATGAGCGATCGGGCGGCGCATTACCTGATGAAGGCCGGCGCCAACCACGTGAAGGTGATGAATCGCACTCTGGAACACGCCGAAGAGATGGCAAAGAAGATGGGGGCGACCGCAGTTCCGTTTGAGGGCCGATTGCAATATCTGATGACGGCCGACATCGTAGTCAGCTCTACGGCCTGTCCGCACTACATTCTCAGCCGTGAGGAAGCCGAAGAGATCGCCCGGGCGCGGCAGCACAAACCGATGGTCATGATCGACATTGCCGTGCCGCGCGATATTGACCCCGCTGTGCGGGAGGTTAAGGGCATTCACCTTTTTGACATGGACGATCTTGAGCAAGTAGTGCAGCGCAATGCTGTGGGACGCCAGGCCGCCGCCGAAGATGCGGAAAAAATCGTACAGCAAGAGGTGCAGGGCTTTTGCCGTAAACTACTGGCAGAGCGGGTAGTGCCCACCATCGTTGCCTTGCGCCAGCGTCTCGATGAACTTTGCCGGCAGGAATTGGAGGTCCTTCGCAAGGAATTCGGACCATTCACGGAAGACCAGGACCAGGCGCTTACCGCCCTGACGAACCACATTACGCAACGCATCGCCGGTTCGCTGGCCCGTGAATTGAAGGAGCTTCCAGAGAGGAACGAACAGGATGTGATGACCGCCGCGGTCAGCCGCCTGTTCCAACTTGAACGGCCCGTGATGGCTGCCGCCGGCGCCAAGAACTAGATATCCAAGGAGTAGAAATGCCACCATCTGAAGACGATAAGAACAGACTAGGCTTTACCAGCGTGCAAGCCTATACGCTGGCGGTGATCACACTTGCCATTGGCATCGCGGTCGGCTACTTTGCCCGCGGCTCGGCCCCCGCGCCCGTGCCCAACGAGACGGCGCAAGCTGCTCCAGCCCCCGCTGGAATGGGCGGCGACGCGATGGGAGGAGCAAAGTTACCCGGTATTGGTAGCCCGCAGCAGCAACAGCCCGCTTCGCCCGAGATGCTCGCCAAGGCCGCCGAGCCGCTGGTGGCGCAGTTGAAGACCAATCCTAACGACTTCGATACCCTGACGAAGATTGGCAACCTCTACTACGACGGCCAGGCCTATCCGCAGGCGATCGAATACTACGAGAAAGCCCTAAATGTTCAGCCTAATAACCCGGACGTCCGGACCGACATGGGGACCGCTTACTGGTACACCGGCGACCCCGACAAAGCAATCGCAAATTTCGAAAAAGTGCTGGCTACCAGCCCCAATCATCCGGGCACGTTGTTCAATCTCGGAATTGTGAAGTGGCAGGGCAAGAAAGATCCCAAGGGCGCGATTTTGGCCTGGGAGAAGCTGCTGCAAACCAATCCTGATTATCCGCAGAAAGACCAGGTACAAATGTTGATTGAGCGCGCCAAGATGCACAGCGCCGGCGCGACCACAACCAAAGGTTAACGAAGCGATAGCACTGCATCATTGTAAGAATTGGGCACGCCAACGTGGCTTGCCTCTTCTTTGGCGGCGTTTGGTTTCATCTGCCGGACGCGATCGGGACTATTCATTCTCATTTAATCGTTGCATTCCTCTGAGATGGGTTAGTATTTCAAGCCCTAGATCAAAAGGAGAGTGAAATGCCCAGCAAATCCCGTTCTCTTCCACGCCAGGCAGCGAAACATCATGCGCCCTCTCACAGGCAGCAACATCCAGCGCCCGTGCATGCGGCGCCTAATGTCGTCTCATCTCCGTCGCCCACGCTGCTGCCGGGCCAAGTCCGACCCCGCTTAGGCAGCAGCTCCCAGGCGAACCCCGGTGTGTATCCTCTATCGCCGCTGGCCACCGTGCAGTCGTTTGAACCGCTACCCAAGCCGCTCGGACAGCCTCCTTATCACTATGATCTGGAGTCAGTGATCCCCGGCATCACCGCCCAGGCAGAGGCCGACGGACACTTGGTGTTTCACTGTGTGGGAGATACCGGCGGCATCAATAACCCCACTTTTCAGATGAGTGTCGCCGACATGATGAAAGCTGACCTTGACGCACCGCAGGGCGCGCCGAGCTTCTTTTATCACCTTGGCGATGTCGTTTATTTCAACGGTCAGATCAGCGACTACTACAGCCAGTTCTACGAACCATACAACAACTACACCGCGCCCATCATTTCAATACCGGGCAACCATGATGGCGATCCCATTGACGCAACGCAAGTCTCACTTGATGGATGGATGCGCTACTTTATGCAGGCGACGGCGCATGTTAATCCCGAGTCGATGGACGCTCCACGTGCCACCCTCTCCCAACCCAATGTGTACTTCACGCTCAACTGCCCATTCGTGACCATCGTTGGAATGTACACCAACGTTCCGGAGGGCGGCTCCATTGACTCAGTTCAGCAGCAGTGGCTAACCAATGAATTCGCCACCGCACCGGTGGACAAGGCGCTGATTGTCGCGTTGCACCATCCCATCTACTCCTACGACAGCTTTCACAGTGGGAGCGCGAGAATGGCCGACGCGGTGCAGCAAGCAATCAATGATTCCAGACGCGTGCCCAACGCTGTTTTCACGGGGCACGTACATGACTACCAGCGCTTCGAACGCAGCCTGGTCAAGAGCTCCGCAACGCCGTTCTTCGTCATCGGCCACGGCGGCTATTACAACCTGCACACTTTGACCGCGGGGCCCGGAACCACCGATCCCACGACCGAAGCGACTCTGGTTGCGGCTAACGACACTCAGCACGGCTACGCGACGTTCACCGTGGATGCCGAAAATATTTCCGGCACGATGAGCCTGGCGGAAGACACGAAGCTACCGGCCGTCGCGGTCGCGGATAAGTTCTCATACCCAGCGGGCGTGATTATGTTGCCGGCAGGGGTAATGGTCAGCCTGTAGGAACCGAGACGAGCAGGTGTATTCCCTGCAAAGTTTGGCGATAAGGTATGCTCTTCCTCAGTTTTTGTGGGGGAGATATGAAACACATTGCAATCGCAGCTCTGTCGTTAGCACTTATGCCGGCCTTGCTCGCACAGACCGGCACACCGGCACAAACCAACAGCAATCCCGTAATCAGCACGGTGCGGCAGCTAGAAGAGCGCCAATCCAAGAACCTGATTGGTGCAGCCGACGAAATGCCCGCCGACAAGTACAGCTACCATCCCACGCCGGAGCAGATGAGCTTCGCTCACCTGGTCGTTCATGTAGTCGAAGCCAACTACGGCCAGTGTGCGCGCGTTGCCGGCGAGCAGCCGCGCGAGATCAAGTTGAGCGAGACCGACACCAAAGAAACTTTGACCAAGGCGGTGAAGGACTCGTTCGCGTACTGTGAGCAGGTGCTGGCCAAGGCAGACGATTCGACTCTTGGCCAGTCCGTCACGTTCTCAGGCGGGCGTACCGGCACGCGCGCCGCGGCGCTCATTTACCTGGTTACGGGCTGGGCGGACCACTACAGTGCTGCGGCGATGTATCTCCGGCTCAATGGTCTGCTGCCGCCCAGCGCGCAAAAAGCGCCGGCGAAATAGCTATTCCGCCTTCACGACGATGAGCTCGAAACTGCCGGGCACCATGGCGGGCCTCTGTCCCGGCGCCGGAGGCTTCGGATCGCGCTGTGCGGTGACAAGATAGGCGGTGTTGCTTTCGTAGTCCATGGCCATGGTTCGCGCGCCCTTGGCGGTTGCAAGGTTCTGCGTAACCGTGTACTTGTCCGGCGTGTCTTCGTGAATCACCGTTAACACTCCCTCGCCGCAGGACATGAAGACCTCCTGCGTGTTCGCATTGAAGCGCCCGGCATCCACACCTTCGCCGATCGGGACAGTCGTTATCACCTTCCCGCTCTCAGAGTCCACCACGGCCATCATTTTGTTGCCGCAGCCGGCGAACAGACGGTGATGTTCCCTGTCCAAAGCCAGCGCGCTGGGCTCTTGGCATGAGCCGAGCGGCCAGCGGTTCAAGACCGTCAGCTTGTTCGCGTCGATCTGGACGATTTCGTTCTTGTCCTCAATGTTGACGAAAACCTTGCCCTTTATGTCAGTGGCCGGGAACTCCGGCTTACCGCCTAGCGGGACTGTGCCCAGGACCTTGCCGCTAGTGGCGTCCACGGCGGTTGCGTCTTTGCTGCGAGCGTTAAACGTAAATACGTGCTTGGTGAAATGGTCGAACATGATGGCGTCAGGCCGCTCGCCGACTTTCACGTTATCCAGTTTCTTGAGCGTCTTGAGATCGAAGATGGCGACGCTGTTGTCGCTGCCATTACTGATGAATCCCCGACCCAGTTCAGGCGCCAGCGTGACGCCGTGGGTCCCCGAGAGGTCGGGAATGTCGTCGGTCACCTTCAGGGTTTTGGCGTCAACTACCATGACGTGGTTGCCACGGGTGATGAACAGGCGATGGGCATCGTAGTCGTAGGTGAGGTAATCCCAGCCGCCTTCGCCGCCGAGCTTCAGGGGGGGCGCCACTTTGTACTGCTTCTGTGCGAACGCCGGAATGGCCGCGAGAACGACAGCGATGATGAGTAATGCCAGAACGCGTTTCATTTCCATCTCCTAAATTCTCGAGCGCGGCGAAAGAGCTGAGCAATTGGTCCGCGCAAGCATCCTTGAAATAGTAACTCTTCCGGCGTTGGTCGCGAGTTCCATGCTCTCGGTTGCGAACGCGCCCTGTCCGCCTTGCGATGAAGAACTGTTGTGCCAAGACGGACAAACACCATTTTTGTCCGTTTGTCCTACTGCTCCGTGACCCACGTCACCGACTCCGGTGGCGACATTCTTTAGCCTGAAAGCGGATAGTGGTGTTCCATGGGAGCACTGCGGGCCATGACTGCACATCTTTTGCAAGTCGGGGACAGCGTCGTCATTGAACGAGAGCACCTGGAGGACCTGCTCCAGGCTTTGGTCAGCCGCGGCTATGAAGTCATCGGACCGACGCAGCGCGAAGGCGCAATTGTTTATGACCGCCTGAGATCCTCAGAAGACCTGCCCGCCGGATGGACCGACGCCCAAGCCAGTGGGAAATATCGGCTGAAACCCCGCAAAGACAGCGCCCTATTCGGCTACGTGGTCGGGCCGCACTCATGGAAGAAGCTCCTGTATCCACCTCTTCAGCGGCTGTGGCAGGCCGCGCGAAACGGCAAGGGGCTGCTGATCCAGCCCGAAGAAGAGAACGACGAGCCCAAATGCGCTTTTTTCGGCGTGCGCGCCTGCGAGTTGCACGCCATCGCCATTCAGGACAAGGTCTTTCTCGACGGCCAGTTCGTTGATCCGAATTACAAGTCGCGCCGGGAGAACCTACTCCTCGTGGCGGTCAACTGCGGCCAGGCTGGAGGCAACTGTTTCTGCGCTTCGATGAACACCGGACCGCGCGCCACCTTCGGCTACGATCTCGCGCTCACGGAGCTGTTGCAGGACGGACGCCACGATTTCCTGGTGGAAGTGGGAACGGCGTGCGGGGCCGACGTCCTGTCAGCGGTTCCACATCGCCAGGCTACCGGTGCCGACAAGCAGCATGCTGAACGCCTGCTGGAGGAAACGACCCGCCACATGGGCCGCAAGCTGGACACGCGCGGTATCAAGGACCTGCTTTACCGCAACTACGAGCATCCGCAATGGGACGCCGTGGCGGAACGTTGCCTGTCTTGCGCAAACTGCACCATGGTTTGTCCCACTTGCTTCTGCACCACGGTGGAGGACGTAACCGACCTGACCGGCGCACACGCCGAACGCTGGCGGCGATGGGACTCGTGCTTCACCGTGGATTTCTCCTACATTCACGGCGGCAGCGTGCGCGCTACCCCGCGATCGCGCTATCGCCAATGGATGACGCACAAACTCGCCGCCTGGATCGACCAGTTTGGCGTTTCCGGCTGCGTGGGTTGCGGCCGCTGCATTACCTGGTGTCCAGTGGGAATTGACATTACGGTCGAGACTGGGGCCATCCGCGCAAGCGATTTGGTCAAGGCTCCGGCGGACCAGAGCAGGGAATTGGCATGATACACACACTCGAACCCATCCTCCGAGAGCATCCGTTCTTTCAAGGCATGCCAGATAGCTACATCCAGTTGATAGCGGGCTGTTCCACCAACGTCCGTTTTGAGGCAGGGCACATTATTTTTCATGAAGGCGACCCCGCCGACCACTTCTATCTCGTACGCGAAGGTTTGGTGTCGGTGCAGCTCGTTGTTCCGCACGACGGTCTCACCACCGTGATGACGGTGAGTAACGGCGAGGTGTTGGGTTGGTCCTGGCTTTTCCCCCCGTATCGGTGGCACTTCGACGCCAGGGTACAGAAGCCGACACATGCCCTCGCGTTTGATGGCAAGTGCCTACGCGACAAGTTCGATCAGGATCACAGTCTCGGCTACGAGATCTACAAGCGGTTCATGAAAATCGTAAGCGAGCGCCTGGAGTCAACCAGGCTCCAGCTGTTGGATATGTATGGCAACCATGCTTGAACAGCCCGAAGTGCTGCCTCCGGGTCTGGCGTCGGACCCGATGCTTCCCGCGCCTTACCGCATTCGGCGCGTGAGTCAGGAGACCGACGACACCTTCACACTAGAGCTTCTGCCTGAAGATTCGAGAGAACGGTTCTCCTTCACGCCGGGGCAGTTCAACATGCTCTACGTTTTCGGGGTAGGAGAAGTACCGATTTCTATCAGCAGCGACCCCGACGATGTCCCGCTACTCAAGCACACCACTCGCGTCGTCGGCACAGTGACCAAGGCGATGCGGCAGTTGAAGCGCGGCGAGACCATGGGGATACGTGGCCCGTTCGGGACGCATTGGCCGGTGGAAGAGGCGGCTGGCCGGGACGTGGTGATCGTGGCCGGCGGCATCGGGCTGGCGCCTTTGCGGCCAGCGCTCTACCGCCTGATGGCGGAGCGCGAGAAGTACCGGAAGATCGTGCTTCTGTATGGCACGCGTACTCCCGAGGACATGCTCTATCGTCATGAACTGGAGCAGTGGCGCGGCAAGTTTGACCTGCAAATTGAGGTCACGGTCGATCGTGCTGCCAGCACCTGGCGTGGCAACGTGGGCGTTGTGACCACAATGATCCCGCGCGCGCCGTTCGATCCATCCAACACTTTCGCCATGGTTTGCGGCCCCGAGGTCATGATGCGCTTTACGGTGATGGAGCTGCTGAAGCGAGGCGTGCCGGCGGAGCGCACCTATTTGTCCGCGGAACGCAACATGAAATGCGGTATCGGCTTTTGCGGTCATTGCCAGTATGGTTCGACGTTCGTCTGCAAGGACGGCCCGGTCTTCGCCTTTCCTCGCATCGCGTCCATTATCGGCAAGTCGGAGATCTGATATGGCCCATGAAGACATCCGCAACTCCATGCAACTCTATTACATACATATAAGTCATTTAGTTTCAATTATTTAAATTGTATATGCTTCATAACTCGCTGAAAACAATACTAGGCCGGAGGGGGTAGCGGTTGCAAAACAGGAGACACAAACCCAAGCTTGCAGTCTGGAAGTTCTCCTCTTGCGACGGCTGCCAGTTGAGCCTGCTCGACTGCGAAGACGAACTACTCGCCGTTGCCGACGCGGTGGAAATCGCCAATTTCCCTGAGGCCTCGCGCGCTGTAGTCAAGGGCCCCTACGACCTTTCCCTGGTGGAGGGCTCCATCACCACGCCGCACGACGCCGAGCGCATCCATGGCATTCGGCGCGCTTCCAAGTTCCTGGTGACCATCGGCGCCTGCGCGACCGCAGGCGGTATTCAGGCGCTGCGTAACTTCAAGGACGTGAAGGAATTTATCTCCATCGTGTATGCGCGGCCCGACTACATCGAGACCCTGAAGAAGTCGACTCCCATCACGGACCACGTGTTTGTTGATTTCGAGCTGCGGGGCTGCCCCATCAACAAATATCAATTGGTCGAGGTCCTCAGCGCCTTTCTGAATGGACGCAAGCCGAACACCCCGCCACACAGCGTCTGCATGGAGTGCAAACAGCGCGGCACGGTCTGCGTGATGGTAGCGCATGGCACGCCGTGCCTCGGCCCGGTGACCCAGGTGGGTTGCGGCGCGCTCTGCCCGGCGTACACGCGCGGCTGCTACGGATGTTTCGGGCCGAAAGAAACGCCCAACACTCCGGCACTCAGCGCGTGGTGGAAGGAAATGGGTGTGAGCGATCGCGACCTGATGCGCGTCTTCCGAGGGTTCAACGCCTACGCTGAGCCTTTCCGCAAAGAGAGCGAGGCGCATGAAAAGTAGGACCATCAAAGTCGACTACCTCGCGCGCGTCGAGGGCGAAGGCGCCTTGCTGGTGAAGATCAAGGGCCAGAAGGTGACGGACGTTACGTTGAAGATCTTCGAGCCGCCACGCTTCTTCGAGGCGTTCCTGCGTGGCCGCAAGTTCTATGAAGCGCCGGACATCACTGCCCGTATCTGCGGCATCTGTCCCGTCGCGTATCAGATGAGTGCTTGCCACGCCATTGAGGATGCCTGCGGCGTAAAGATCACGGGTCCTATCCGCGAGTTGCGCCGGCTCCTCTACTGCGGGGAATGGATTGAGAGTCACGCGCTGCACATATATCTACTGCACGCCCCGGACTTCCTTGGCTATGAGGACGCGATTCGCATGGCCAAAGACCATCCCGACGAGGTAAAGCGCGGTTTGCGGCTGAAAAAAGCCGGCAACGAAATTGTGCGCGTGCTGGGCGGCCGGGAAATCCACCCCATCAACGTGCGGGTCGGCGGCTTCTACAAGGTGCCGGACAAGAAAGATTTCGCGGCGCTGGCTGAGGAGCTGAAGTGGGCCCGCGACGCTGCGCTTCAGACCGTGCACTGGGTGGCAACGTTCGCATTTCCCGACTTCGAGCGAGATTATGAGTTCGTCGCCCTGCGCCATCCCGACGAGTATCCCTTCAACGAAGGAAGGCTGGCTTCCAACAAAGGACTCGACCTCGCTGTTCGCGAATACGACCAGCACTTTGTCGAGGAACACGTAGCCCATTCCAACGCCCTGCAATCGCGCCTGAAAGAACGGGAAGCGTACTTCACCGGCCCGCAGGCGCGTTACAACCTGAACTTTGACAGGCTCTCGCCGCTGGCGCAGGAGGCGGCTCGCAGCGCTGGCCTGGGGCCAGTGTGTCGCAATCCCTTCCAGAGCATTATCGTGCGTAGCGTGGAAACGGTGTATGCCTGCGACGAGGCGCTGCGTATTATCGAGCACTTCAAAATGCCCGATGAACCGGCGGTTAGCGTCCAACCGCGCGTTACCACCGGCTACGGCTGCACCGAAGCGCCGCGCGGAATTCTCTATCACCGCTATCGCCTCGATGAACGTGGCGTCATAATGGACGCCAAGATTGTTCCGCCCACCTCACAGAACCTGAAGACCATCGAGGGCGACCTCGGGCAATTTGTCCAGACCCACCTTGCTGTTCAGAAGGACAAGTTGCAATGGCAGTGCGAGCAGGCGGTTCGCAACTACGACCCCTGCATCTCCTGCGCCACCCACTTCCTGAACCTGCGCATCGAACGCGAATGACATCAGCGCAACCAGGCATCGTCGTCATCGGGGTCGGCAACGAGTATCGCGGCGACGACGGAGTTGGCATCGTCGTCGCCCGCCGGCTGCGAGAGCGGTTCGCAACCGGTGTGACCGTATTGGAGGAAAGCGGCGAGGGCGCTGCACTAATCGAGGCATGGCAAGGCGCCAAATGTGTGATCCTGGTCGACGCAGTTAATTCCGGCGCGCCACCCGGAACAATTCATCGCCTGGACGCGCACGCGAGCCCGCTTCCTGCAGGATTCTTCCACTACTCAACTCATGCCTTCAGCGTGGCCGAAGCCGTCGAACTGGCGTGCTCGCTCGGCCAATTGCCTTCGCACGTGATCGTTTACGGCATCGAAGGACAGAACTTCGATTTGGGTATAGGCCTATCTTCCGCGGTCGAAGAGGCTGTCACAGCGGTGGTCGAGCAGGCAGCAGGTGAAGTACGCGAGGCACTAACGCCACCAAGCCGACCGCCCGTAAACTCGAGCAGCAGATCCCTCCGCTTGGGCTGACAAGTCATAGTGATTACTTTCCGCTCAGCTGCCTCGGTTGCAAGCCATGGGTTGGGCGCTTTCGCGCCATCTGCGACGCGGGCGGTTGTCCCTCCGCTTGCTCCAACTCCTGCGCGATGGAGTCCACCAGGCTGGCCTCGTTCATCAGTATTTGGCCAACCAGCACCGCTCCCTGGTCAGCGTCCTGCCATTTGTTTTCTTCCATCGCCTCGCGCACGGCGGGAATGGTTTTCGCGCCGTATCCCGTGTAGGCGCCGGGAGCATATATCTGGTGCTTAAACCACGGCCGCTCCTTCAGACCTTGATTGACGGTAAAGGTCCTTTCGGTCAGCAGAAGCTTGGCATTGATTTCCCTTAGCGTGTGTAACTGCCAGGCGGCGCCGTTGTTTTCATCCAGTCGGGCAACGGCCTGACGATAACGCTGCGCAGCGCGCGCGTACGCTTCCGCGCCGTTTTCCAGTGGCGCGAAGTTCAAGTAGGGCGGCACCTGTTGCTTGGATGGAGGAACATACTGCCGCTCGGGATCGGCAGTCGCCGTGAAGACTCCTTCCTCAACTTCGCGGTTGCGCTCGTGAGCTTCATCCTGCTTCTTCTTTAGCTCTTTTTTCAGCTCCGTGACGTAGCGTTTGACGGTGTCCGCCGAGCCCACCGGATCGAACGGTAGCAAGTCGGCATCGGCGAAACGCATCACCGTGCTTCCCGCCATCTGCGCCAGAGCACGCCCGTAGACGAATTTCGTGTCGCCAAAGTGTGTGTACCAATAGAAATCGTCGTAGATGGAGTGATAAACTCCGCCGCCGCTCTCTCCGCCGAAGCCCATGTTCAAAGCAGCCACGCCGGTGTAGTCGAGGAAAGCGGTGTAGTCGGAGCCATCACCCAGGGCGCCTATGCGCAGATCGCCGCGTTCGCGCAATTCCTCGCGGTCCTCTGCATTGCTGGCACGAGCCACCCGCCGCAGGTAGGCGCGCTTCCATACCGTGATGTGCTTCTCCGGGTCTTGAATCTCGCGCTCCACCTGATTGGCAGCGCGCTCCAGCGTGTGCGAGCCCGAGATGCTCAGGTAGCCGCGCGCGCTGGAATCGGTGTTGAGATACATGACTGCGTGCTGCCGAAGTTCATCCTGATGCTGTTCGACCCACTCGGTGGACCCCAGCAAGCCAGGCTCTTCGCCGTCCCAGGCACAATAAATAATCGTTCGTTTGGGACGCCAGCCCTGCTTCATCAGCTGGCCAAGCCCCCGCGCCTCTTCCAGTTCCGCGACCATCCCAGAAATTGGATCATCAGCCCCGTTCACCCATGCGTCATGATGATTGCCGCGCAACACCCACTGATCCGGATTTTCGCTACCCGGAATTTTGGCGATGACGTCGTAGATGGTCTTGATATCCCAGTTTGACTTCACCACTAGGCGCACTTTGGCTGGCCCTGGCCCGACGCGATACGTGATCGGCAGCGCGCCGCGCCACAAGTCAGGAGCGGTCGGCCCGGCAATCGCCGCCAGCAAAGGCTGCGCGTCGCCGTATGAAATCGGCAACACAGGAATTTTCGTAATCGTCTGAACTTCGCTCAGCGGCAGCCGTTTGGCGTCCTTGGTAGCTCCGACTCCGGGGGTCAGCGGATCGCCTGGATATTGTGTATCCATCACACTGCCACGTTGCACGCCCTCTTCGGGACGATACGGACCAACGGGAAAATCCTGGCCCTCGAAGTAGCCGTCGTCGCGCGGATCGGAGTAAATGATGCAACCGATAGCTCCATGTTCGGCAGCAACCTTGGGCTTGATGCCTCGCCAGCCGCCGCCGTAGCGCGCGATCACGATCGCGCCTTTCACGGAAACTCCGAGCCGCTCCAGCTGCTCGTAGTCATCGCGCATGCCGTAGTTGACGTATACGAGCGGACCGGTTACGTCTCCATCAATCGAATATGCGTTGTAGGTGGGCAACTGTTCGGCGGTCTGTTGCGATGTGGGGTCGACACTCAACGGAGGCTCTTGCAGCTTGGCGACGAAACGCGTCGGTGCAATCAGTTCGACGTGGCGCTCTTTCGGAGTGGGAAACAGCACATCAAAGGTTTCGATGTATGCGTCGAACCCGTAGTCTTTGAACTTCGCCAGTATCCACTCTGCATTAGCCTTGTCGTAGGGCGAGCCAACATTGTGCGGCCATGCGCTCAAGTGCTGCATGGATTCACGCAGAATACCGGGATCGGGAATACTACGGAACTTCGTCTCCCAATCGCGCTCTGTTGTCGCATGCGCGGGAGAGTACCCATCCATCGACTCAGGATTATTGGCTGCGCCTGCCAACTGAAGCAGTGTAAAGATCAGAACGCTCACTCCGATACGGCTCGTCACCTATCTACCTCCAGCCCACACCACCGTGGACGATGCCAACGCAATAGTTGAGTTTAAGATGCCCACCGAAGATTGGCCACTGAAACTAAGTGGTCGCGGCTTGCTTCTCGTGCCGGCGTTCTACAATCGGTTAAACCGGTGAACCGGCATACCACACCTTAGGACTGGCAATATGCCCGAAACCACGCAGCAACGGCGCCTGGCCATACTCGGCCTGGGTAAGATGGGCAGCATCCTGATGCAGGCATTCCGCAAGCAGAATGTCGTGCAGGCCGAAAACATTTCAGCAACAGTGCAGCATGTGGAGCGTGCCGCAGCGTTGACGTCGAAGTTCGGAATCCAGGTGTCAACGGACAATCGCGCCGCCGTCGCTGGCGCTGACATCGTACTGCTGTGCGTGAAGCCGCAGGTGCTGGGCGACGTGGTACAGGAGATCGCGAGCGGAGTGCGTGAGAACCAGCTCATCATTTCCATTGCGGCGTCTGTGCCCACCGGTTACATCGAGAAGCGCCTTTTGGAGGGAATTCCCGTCATCCGTGCCATGCCTAACACGCCCTCAATGGTTGGCGCGGGCATGACTGCGTTCTGTTGCGGCGCGTCAGTGAAGCATACGGACTTGGAAGTCGCGCGTATGCTCTTCGGCACCGTGGGCGAAGTCGTTCGTGTAGACGAGAAGCACATGGATGCAGTCACGGGCTTATCGGCAAGCGGTCCGGCGTACATCTACATGATCCTGGAATCGCTGGCCGAAGGCGGAGTCAAGATGGGGCTACCGCGCGACATTGCCACGCAACTCGCTGCCCAGACTGTGCTGGGTTCAGCCAAGATGGTATTAGAGACCGGCGACCATCCGGCACTGCTGAAAGACGCTGTGGCCACTCCCGCTGGCTGTACCGTGGACGGCATTCTTGAATTGGAAGAGGGCGGCCTGCGCGTGACGCTGATTAAAGCAGTGGTCAAGGCCTCGCAGCGCGCGAAGGAGTTGTTGTTCAGCTAGGTCTAGAGCATTCCGCCGGATCTTGTGGTCAAAATGCTGAGCGCCATCTCCAGCTTAGCGATGGCTTCCTCCAGGTCGGGATGCTGATCAAGCCGTTGCCGCAATCCGCTGAGGATACGATGCGCCTCTGCCACGTGCTCGGCCGCGTTAGGAGTCTGCTCTGGATTGGAGTTCACGCCTGGAGTCTCTGGGGTCATGGATCACCTAGGATTCAACTTCATCTTAGACTGCCGTCGGCCCGCTTGAAAACTGGAAGACGTCTGCCGGTGGCGATCAGCAATTCTGGGACGCTAAGCGTAATAGCTGGATGTTACAATTCCGACCGCTTGGGAGTTCAAGAAGGAACCCAAGGGTTAGTGACCAAGGAGCGTATCTATGAAGTCGAACCGCAGGAGTTTCTTGAAAGAAGCAGGCACGCTCGGCGCTATGGCAGCACTGGGCGGGTTGAACACGGCAAGTGCGGCGGCCAAGACGACAGGCCAGCAGAAGCAAGGCATGGCGCGCGGCTTGATCCTGCTGACCATGCGCCGCAACGGCGAATACCGTCTGGGCGCCAGGACCAGCAAGGGCATCCTCGACGTTAAGGGAGTAGCAGCTGTGCTGAATCTTTACTCTCCCGCCACTCTCGATGACATGCTGCAACACGAGGAAGGCGCCAGCGTTCAGGCGGTGGTTGAAGCGGCCATGAAATCGAAGGCCGCGCAGAAGCTTTTCCTTAAGGAAGAGAGCATCGAGTATGGACCGCTGGTCACGCGCCCGGAAAAGATCATCTGCGTAGGCTTGAATTACCGGCGGCACGCGCAGGAAGTCAAGCTACCCATCCCCAAGCAGCCGGTCTTATTCAATAAGTACAACAACTCGCTTTTGGGTCATGGCGGCACCATCAAGTTGCCTTCGGCCGTGGCTACCAAGTTCGACTATGAGATCGAACTGGTGATCGTCATGGGCAAGGAGGCGAAAAGTGTCCCCGAAGCCGATGCGCTGTCCCACGTGGCGGGCTACGCCACCGGCAACGATTTTACGGCCCGCGATCTGCAGTTCGATACCGGTGGCCAGTGGATGGTGGGCAAGACTCCGGACAGTTTTGCTCCCCTGGGTCCTTATTTCGTCACCGCCGAACAGGTTGATCCCGACAATCTGAAATTGGAATGCCGGGTCAATGGCGATACGCGGCAGTCATCCAACACCAGCGACATGATCTACAACTGCCGCCAGATCATCAGTTATACCTCGGCCCGAATTTCTCTCCGGCCGGGAGACATCATCTTCACCGGCACGCCGGAAGGAGTGATCTGGGGCATGCCCAAGGACAAGCAGGTTTGGCTGAAAGCCGGCGACAAGATTGCTTGTAGCCTGGAAAAACTCGGCGAGTTAAAGTTCGATCTGGCATGACGTAGATGTTATCCGATCTCTGAATCTACTGGCACGTTCGCTGTCACCAGATGCTGCTTCGCTTTCTCCTGCAGTTCCCTGGTCAAGAGAACACTCTTGCCGGTTTCGAGACTGGCCTGTACTGCAACGCAGTCGCAAGTCGCGACCATACGTCCGCTCTCGTCGTTGTACATCTGATGCAGGAACCGGAAATACTTTTCGCCAACGGTGAGGAATCCGCTCTTGATCTCCACCAGTTCGCCGCCACGCAATTCTTCCAGAAACTGGTAGTTCTGGCGGACGATGGCGACGCGCAGGTTCTTCTGCTTCATCGAGGCCGGCGTCACGCCAATGGCGTGCAGCAGGAACCATGTCGCCTGATCGAAGCGCGAGACGTACATGCGCGAGTTCATATGGCTCGCAAAGTCGTACTCGGAAGCCAGCACCGCGCCTTTGAATGTGTGTACCCAGTCAGCCATGATTTGCCTTTCGCTATTCGTTCTTCGCCGAAAGCTCTTGCCTGGCAACTCCTTCTCGTACCCCCGCCACAAACTCCGCCATCCTATCCAGCGTAGCTTCCGGCTGGTCGCGGTGCGGCGAATGCTTGCAGTTCGGGAGCATCAAGATCTCCGTCGTTGGCACGCACGCCTTTGTCGCCTCCACTTGCGCGATCGTTCCGTACTCGTCCTCTTCGCCCTGAATGCACAGGATGGGACACCGGATCGCCGGCAAATATTCTTCGATGTTCCACGCTCGAAACTCCGGATCGAGCCAGATATCGTTCCATCCCCAAAACGTTGCGTCCACTTGCTGGTGGTAGCGTCCCAGCTTCTGCGGCAGGTCGGTCGTCTGGTAGTTCACCTTCGCTTGCGTGATGCTGGCCACGCTGAGGTCCTCGACAAACACGTGCGGCGCTTCCAAAATCATCGCGCGCGGCCGCTCCGGATACTTCCCGGCAAAGATGAGCGAGATCGATCCACCATCGCTGTGCCCCAGCAGGATCGGCCGCACGATGCCGAGCTCGTCGAGCAACTCTGGTAGCACCACTTCTCCTTCGTGATGCATGAACTCGACGGGCCTCTTCTCGATCAGCTTGTCCGAGCTGCCGTGTCCGTAACGTGAATAGACCAGCACACTGCATCCGGTGCGCGAGGCCAGCCGCTGCGGAAAATCTTTCCACAGCGCAAGCGAACCCAGACCTTCATGGAGCATGACGATCGTCGGCTGGTCCGATGGCTCCGGC